>VYMF01000155.1_pt1 | contig 16276 bp, 11 predicted proteins | sample 5115271 | NCBI WGS metagenome assembly VYMF01 (sample SAMN12291778, study PRJNA351875) | freshwater metagenome | isolation source: freshwater lake | place: USA: Michigan, Wintergreen Lake | collected 2013-08-08
GCCGCCACCGGCGCCGCCCCATGGCTCGCCGGCGTCGCCGGACGCGCCCCCACCACGCCGAACATCAGAAGGTCCGCCGGCGGCGCCCCCGCCCCCTTGCCGCGGCCGCTGATGCCACGCGCCCCCATCCCACGCGGGGCGGCGGGGAGCAGCGCCTGCGCGGCCTTCGCCTCGGCCTTCTGCTGATCGTCCACCGCCTTGAGCTGCTCGACGATGCTCGCCGCATCGGCCGCGCGCGCGACCTCCCAATCGTCGCCACGACGACGGAGGTCGATCATGTTCGCGTCGTGGGCGTCCTGCAGAATGCGCTCGAACATGCGCGACGCCAGCGACTCGCTGTCACGCCCCAACAGCTCGAACGCCCGCTGACGCGCAGCGCTCGCACTCGTGACCTCATCACCCTGCACCAGCGACGCCACCGACTTGCGCACGAGATCGAACGCATCGGTACGCGTGAGCCGTTCGCCGCTACGACCGATCGTGTCCGACACGTCGGCACTCTGGAATGCCGGCGCCACGTCGGGACGCGACACGCCGACGCTGCGTTCCGCGCCTGCCGTGGCCTCACCCGCCGCCGCCCGTGCCTCGTGACGCTCGCGGAACCGGTCACGACCACGACCACGGCCACGACGGCCACGATCACGTTCCCCACCCGGCTCCGCGCCCTCGGCGCCCGCGTCATCCGTCGTCGCCTCGGCGGCCGCCCCTTCGACGACATCCGTCGGCAACGGGCGGATCCCCACCGACTGGATGATCGCCAGCGGATCGATCGGCGCAGCGGCCGGCATCGGAAGCTCCGCCGTCTCGTCGAGCGCCACCTCCCCCGGCGCATCGGTCGCCTCGGCGTCGGCCGCGTCGCCCTCACGCGGCTCACGATCGCGGTCGAACCGGTCACGACCACGGCCGCGACGACCGCGACGGCCGCGACGCTCGCGCTCGTCGCGCGCTTCGCGGGTTTCGCCGTCGACGGAGGCAGCAGCCGGTGCGCTCGCCGCCAACACCACCCCCTCCGGCATGTCGACTTCGAGCTGACCGCTCTCGAGCTTCGTGACCTTGAGCAGGCCGCGCTGCTGCGCGTCCTGCACGAAGCGCGAGAACTTCGGGTGGCCGAGATTCTTTTCGTCGAACGACGAATCGATCTCCTGCATCACCTGCTTGAGACGGTCGGAGCGCATCACGTCGCCGTTGCGCTTCATGCGCGAGATGGACTCGGTGACCAACTCCCACGGATCCCAGCGCGTGCTTTCGTCTTCGCCGTTCTTCGTGAGGCCGGCGAGGGCGTTGTACGAGTAGTACTCGTCGCAGTTCATCACGAGCAGATCGCTCGACGACTCGCGGATACCGACGCCGATCACGTACTTGCCGTACTCCTTGAGCTTGATGACCATGCTCGAGAAGTCGGAGTCGCCGCTGAGCAGCACGAAGGTGCCGATCTCGGGGCGCGTGAAGACGAGTTCGAGGGCGTCGATGGCGAGACGGATGTCGGTCGCGTTCTTCTTCGAGGAGCCGTAGGCCGGCGCGAAGATGAGATCGATGGACGCTTCGGTGAGCGGCACGATGTACTGCGGATAGCGGCGCCAGTCGGCGTAGGCGCGGCGCACCGCGACCTTGCCCTTGACGATGTCCGACGAGAGGAGGTTCTTGAGCTCCTCCTGCAGGTCGGACCGGATGCCCATCGTGACGTTGTCGAAGTCGATGAGCAGCGCGGCGTTCGGCGCGTGCGCGGGCGGCGCCACATTGGGTTGGGACATCGGGGCCATGGGGGCGACCGATGACGGGCCGCGGTGGAACGGGGCAATGGCGCGGGTCGGCGACGATGCGCCCGACCGTGACGGATGACGACTCATGGAGGAACTAACCTGGATACGACACTGGGTGATCGAGCGCGTTCGCGTGGAGCGCCGATGCGCTCATGGTGTTCGCACTCAGCGCGATAGACCGCGCGAGCTCTCGCCGTCGCACCTTGCCGCTCCCCGTCATGGGGAACGTATCGAAGAAGCGGACGAGATCGGGAACCTTGTCGGCTGCCATCATGTCCCGGGCGAATCGTTTGATTTCGTCACCGGTGATCACAGCCCCTTCCACTGCCACGATGCACGCGCAGACCAGTTCGCCCATGACGTCGTGGGGAACCCCGATCACGCAGACATCGTCCACCGCCGGATGTGCGCGCAGGCGATCTTCGAGTTCACGCGGATAGAGCTGGATGCCCCCGCGTGAGATCGTTTCCTGGCGACGTCCGAGGATCCTCACGGTTCCGTCTTCGTCGATGATGCCGAGATCACCGGTGAGAAAAAAACCGTCCGGCGTATGGACCTTGGCAGTCTCCGCCGGCATGCGGAGATAGCCCCGCATGAGGTTGGGCCCACGCACGGCGAGTTCGCCGACGGCTTCGGGCCCGTGCAACTGGCCGGACACCACGTCCATGGCCTTGACATCGATACCGGGCATCGCCGTCCCCACCGAGTCGCGGCGGGTGGCGTCGCTGTCGCTGAAGCGCGTGATCGTGACCACGGCCCCCGTCTCGGTGAGCCCGTACGCCACGAGCACATCGCACCAGCGACGCACTTTGCGCACGAGCGCCTCGCCCACCGCACTGCCGGCCATCAGGCCGGTGCGCAGCGAACGGAGTCGCGACGGGTCGAACGACTCCTCACGCATGAGGAGGTGGTACTGCGTGGGCACACCGTGCAACACGGTCACCCCAGTGCTGGCGATGAGCGCCAGCACCCCCGCCGCGTCAAAGGCGGGGTGCAGCACCAGCGTCGCGCCACTGGCCATGGTGCCCACCATGGCGCTGAAGCCGAACACGGCACTGAACGGCACCGCTGTCAGCACGCGATCCTCGGGAGACAGTTCGAGGGCTTGCGCCGTGCGGACGGCGTTTTCCACGAGGGCCCGATGCGAAAGCTGCACCCCTTTCGGTTTCCCCATCGTGCCCGACGTGTAGACAACGGCGAGATCGCGCGCGTCGTCGGCGTCGGTGTGTGGCGGCGCCGGTTTGCTGGCACCGCTCGAGACCAGATCTTCGAACTGGAAGATGCGGTCGTCGTACCACAGATCTTCCTCGCCGACGGTGACCACGTACTGCAAATCGGGAAGATCGCCCAACAGTTCTTCGAAGCGCTGCAGGAAATCGACGCCGTTCCACCGCTCGATGGTGACCACGGCGCTCGCTTCGGCGTGCCGCAGCTGGTAGCGCAAATCGTGCACGCCCAGCAACGGACTGACAGGGACCAGCACGGCCCCCAGCTTCGCGGCGGCCAGCGTGGTGATGATCCACTCCACGCCGGTGGGCAAATGCACCGCGATGCGATCACCGGCCCCCAGCCCCAGTTCGGAGAAGGCTGCCGCCAGGGAGGACGCGTCTGCGTCCACCTGCCGGTATGACCATGTCCGTTCCCCTGTGGTCGCGAGGGCGCGGTCAGGATGTTCCTGCACGCGCTGCGCAATTAGAGGGGCCAGGGACCACGAGCTTGCCATCTCACTCCGTACAAACGGGACGCGGGATCGGGTACAGCCACGTAAATTATGGACTATGAACGAGATGCGGAAGTTGACCGGGCAGAAACCGGAGGCCGTCTCCCACGAAAATGTGGATCCCGCGCCCCGTGGGGTTGCGTATGCCCCGTTCCGGACCCGTCTGTTTGCCACGTTGCTGCTCTTCGCCCTCGTTCCCACGGTCGCCGTCACCCTGGTGTGGGCAGGCGCGGCGGCCCGGGCGTTGACGCTCTTCTCCGCCCGGTCGGCGTGGGAGCGCATCGCCCAGAGCGGCGACGAGACCTATCGCATCGTGGCCAGCGCCCCGCTCACCGCCGAACAGCGCGCCTCGCTCGAGCGCCATCAGGCGGAGCTCGTCGCCTCCGCTCAGCTGGCACGGCGATTCGATTTCGTCACCGGCCGCTCCATGCGGCTCGTGGCGGTCGGCGCCGTCGTGGTCGTGGTGCTGGTCGCCGTGGGGGCCTCCCGCGTGGCCGGCCACCTCAGTCGGCAGCTCAGTCGCCCTCTCGACGAACTGGTGGGGTGGACGGGGCTCATTCGGACGGGGCAGAGCATCCCGCCACACGCCGATCGCCGCGGGGCCCCCGAGTTCGAGGTGCTGCGGAGCGGGATGCGCACCATGGCCGCCGAACTGGAGTCGGGGCGCCGGCGCGCGCTGGAGGCGGAGCGCGCCGAGGCGTTCCGCGAGTCGGCTCGGCGCTTTGCCCACGAGCTCAAGAACCCGCTCACCCCCATTCGCTTTGCCGTCGACCGGCTACGCCGCAGCGCCCCCGAGGCGCTGCGCGATACCGTGGAGGTCCTCGCGGAGGAGGCCACGCGCCTCGAGGTCATGGCCAAGAGCTTCGCCCAGTTCGGTCGCCTCCCCGACGGCGCCGCGGCCGACATCGACGTGGCCGAACTGGTCACGCGCGTCGCGCGCAGCACCATCCCCGACCGGCTCACCCTCGACCTCCACTGCGACGACGGGCTCCCCCTCATCACGGGGTACCACGAATCACTCGTACGGGCCGTCACCAACGTGCTCCTCAACGCTGCCGACGCCTGCCCCACCGCGGGGAACATCACTGTCCGCGTGACCGGAGAACGGGCCCCGGCGCCCGCGGGGCAACATCCGGCGCCCGATGCTGACACCAATTGGGTGGTCATCTCCGTACGGGATACCGGATATGGGATCGCCCAAGACACCCTCGCCCGGATCTTCGACCCGTATGTCACCACCAAACCCGGCGGGACCGGGCTGGGACTCGCCATTGCGCTGCAAACCTTGCAGGCGCATCGGGGTACGATGGACGCGGCGAGTGAACCCGGGCGCGGTACCACGATGACCATGCGACTGCCGGTGACGGCGTAACGAGGGGAACGATGAGGCAGCAAGGTTCGCCAGCGGTCGAGGTGCAGACCGAGAACGGCAGGAATGTCATTCGCATTCGCAAAGCGGATGGCAGTGAGCAACGCATAGAGATCTCCAGCGACGGCCAGGTCAGCATGCAGGGCGCAGCGACGGGCCAACTCCTGGTGCCGCCTCTCCCGTCGACGGTATTCCGCCGCAAAGCCCTCCCCGACGGCCTCGTCGACATGTTCGGCATCATCTTCGGCGCCGTCACCGTCATGTCGCTCGGCACCCCCCTCGTGAAAGCCTGGGCGCGCCGTTTCGAAAAGCGCGCAGACCTCCAGCAGCAGGTCCTCGTCGAGCAGCGTCTGGCGGCCATCGAGCAGGCCATCGAATCCGTCGCCGTCGAAGTCGAGCGCATCAGTGAAGGACAGCGATTCACCACCAAACTGCTGGCCGATCGCGCGCCGGCCGAACTGGGCCCGAGCCGATGACTCCGCAGCTCACGGTCACGATGCGCTTTCGCTTCTCCCCCCGGCAGAGCGGCGCTGACGTCGGCATCAGTGGGTCACCAGCGCGTGCCGCGGCCGAGCAGGCGCGCGCCGCGGCCGACCAACAAAGAGAGAACGCCATCAAGGACGCGCAGCGCGCCACGGAAGGCGCCGGCCAGCCGGCCACCGCGCCCCTCCCGCCCGGCGAACGCCCCATCGTGTTCAACACCGGAAACGGCGAGCCCGTCGGCGTGACCATGCAGGGCGGGGTCATTACGCTCACCCAGAGCGGCGCGGTGCAGTCGTTTCCCGTGCGCGACTTCATTCCGCGCGAGGCGACCCAGATTGCGTGGGCCATTCCAGCCACGCTCTCGATTCTGCTCATCTGGTGGCCCATCTCGCGCGCGGTCATTCGCTGGCTCAATCGCAAGCACGTGTCGAACGCCGAGAGCGCCGCACTCGAAGCCCGCCTGCGTGAACGCATGGACACGCTCGAGCGCAACCTCGATACCGTCGCCATCGAAATGGAGCGCGTGGCCGAAGGGCAGCGCTTCACCAACCGGCTGCTCGCTGAACGTCCCGTGCCGGTGCCGGTCGTGGTACCGCAGGGTGTCCCCGTCTCCACCCACCGGTCGTAACGCGTCGTGCCCAGCGTGCTCATCGTCGACGACGAACCGAACATCCGGCGGATGGTCGGCGCGTTGCTGATCGCCGAAGGCTACGACGTACGCGATGCGGCCGACGGCACCACGGGGCTCGCCCTCGCGGAAACGCTCGAACCCGACATCGCCCTCGTCGATCTCATGATGCCCGGGACGCTCGACGGCTTGGGCTTACTCGAAAAGTTGCGCGAACGCCGCCCCGACGTGCCGGTCGTCATGATGAGCGGGCGCGCCGCGCTCACCGACGCGGTGCGTGCCACCAAACTGGGCGCCTTCACCTTTCTCGAAAAGCCGCTCACCCCCGAGGGCGTGTTGCTCGCCCTCGCGTCGGCCTTCGAACTGCGACAGGCACGCCGTACCGCCGCGGCGCTGCGCGAAGACCTCGGCATTTCCGGCGAGATGGTGGGGGATTCCCCCGCCATGCGCGGCGTACGCGCCTTGATTGCGCGCATCGGCCCTACCGACGCCCGCGTGCTCGTTACGGGCGAATCCGGTACCGGCAAGGAGCTCGTGGCAGCCGCGCTGCACGAGTCCAGCCCGCGACGCGACAAGCCGTTCGTGCGCGTCAACTGCGCCGCCATTCCGCGTGATCTCGTCGAAAGCGAAATGTTCGGGCACGAACGCGGCGCCTTCACCGGCGCCACGGAACGTCGCATTGGCCGCTTCGAACTCGCACACACCGGCACGTTGTTGCTCGACGAAGTCGGCGACCTCGGCGCCGAAGCCCAGGCCAAGCTGTTGCGCGCCATCGAAGCGCGTGAAATCGAACGCGTGGGCGGCGGCAAACCCATCAAGATCGACGTCCGCATTCTGGCCGCGACCAACAAGGACCTGGCCAAGGCGGTCGCCGAGGGATCGTTTCGCGAGGATCTGTTCTTCCGGCTCAACGTCATTCCCATGCAGCTGCCACCGCTGCGCGACCGCCCGGGTGATCTGCCCGCCCTCGTCCACCACTTCTCGGCGCGCCACCGCACGCGCACCGGTCGCCCGCAGGTGACATGGCACCCCGAGGCGTTGGTGGCGTTGAGCGCGTATCGCTGGCCCGGCAACGTGCGCGAACTCGCCAACGTCGTGGAGCGGCTCGCCATTCTGTACGCCGGTAGCGAAGTCTCACGGACCGACGTGGTGCAGGTCATTCCCGAGGCTGGGCACGGCACGAACGGCCTGGCTGGCCATGCCACGCCGATTGCCGCCGAGCGCATCGAGGGGCTTCCGCTCAGCGATGCGCTCGACCGCTACGAACGGCAGCTCATTGCGGCCGCGCTCACCCACAGCGACGGCAATGTGGCCGAAGCCGCCCGTCGTCTGCAAACCGATCGCCCCAATCTGTACCGCCGCATGCGCCGGCTGGGGCTGGCGTCGGCGGGCGAATAATTCGTTCGAACCATGTGGCGGGTGCAGTGGTCCCTCGTCGACGCCCCGTCGCAGTCGGACACACCAGTGTCCTCGCTTGCATGCAGCCGCGCACCGCGTCGACGCGCCCCGTGGCGTCCTGCAGAGGCCACCACGATTGGACATATTCCCTCTCGCACCCGAGACCCGATCGCCCGCGGGTGTCTCCGGCGTGGTGAACCAGATCGCGATGGTATACGACCTGCCTTCCCGGTGTGCGAACCTTTGCCGGAGTCCCGGATGATGATTGCCATGCCCGCAGCAGGTCGTGTTCGTCGCGTACGTCGTCGGGCACTGCTCGGACTCGGACTGCTCAGCGCTCTTGTCGGGGTCCCCGCCCGTGACGCGCACGCACAACGCGACCAACGTGTCGGCAGTGTGCCACGCGATGTCGCGCTCGAGGTCACGCGGATTTTCAACGCCAGCGCCACGCGGCGAGTGCGAGGCGACTTCGCGCTGGCCGCAACCGATACCGTGCGCGGCGATCTCGCCATTCTCAACGGCAATGCACGTCTGGCCGGCGTGGTCACGGGCGACGTCGTCGTGCTCAACGGCGATGCGTTTCTCGCCACCGAGGCGCGACTGGAGAAGGGCCTGACGGTACTCGGCGGTACGCTCGACGCCCCCGAGCGCCCTCAGGTGGTCGGGGAAATTCGCGTCTGGAGTGCGCGCTACCGCTACGAGGAATCGGGAGACACGCTCGTGGCCAACACCGACCTGCTTACCCGGTTTTCCCAGTGGGTGAGCGACGACGACGACCGAGGCACGCGGAGCCACCTGTTCGTGACCACGGCGCATACGTACAACCGGGTCGAAGGCCTCCCCATTTTCGTGGGTCCGCGATTCCGTACCCGCAGCGGCAACACGCGGGTGCGCGCCGAGCTGTTCGGCATATTCCGGACCGGCGACCGGCTGGTGTGGAGCGACGAGAACCTGGGTCACCGCGCGCTCTTCGAAGTGCGGCAGGGCGACAAGGCCGGCGTGGCGGTAGGTGCCCGGTCGTTCGACGAAGTCGATGCCGTGGAACAGTGGCAACTCACGGACGCGGAGGTCGGACTCGCGACGCTGCTCTTTTCACGTGACTATCGCGACTACTGGGAACGCCACGGAGCGCAGGGCTATGTATCGGTGTTTGCCGGCCGTGGTCACGAATTGAAGCTGGCGTACGGCGAAGAACGCTGGAACGCGCGTCGCGCACGCGATGTGTTCCGCTTTGCCGATGGCGTGGCCTTGCGCCCCAATGCGCGGGGCGACGAAGGGGTGATGCGGCTGGTTACCGTGAGCGGCACGGTGGACACGCGCACCAACCCGCGCAATCCGTTGTCGGGCTGGTACCTGCGCGGTGAGTACGAGCGCGACGAAAGCGATGCCCTCGAGTTGGCACCGCTCACCGCCGGCCTCGGTCGTCCCGATGGTCTCGCCCGCCTTGGGGTGGCGCCGGCCGCCATCCGCTACGGCCGCGCGTTCTTCGACCTGCGCCGCTACAATCGCCTTGGCCCCAACGCGCAGCTCAACCTGCGTGCGGCGTTCGGCGGGTGGGTACACGGCGATGCGCTCCCGGTGCAGCGCCGGCTGTCGGTGAGCGGCATCGACGCGCTGCCGGGCTTCGACTTCCGTCGCTCACGAGGCACACCCGACGTCGGCACCTGCGCCACCGGCGACGACGCCATTTACGTCTCGCTGGGTCGACCGGCCCAGTGCGAGCGCATGGCGCTGCTGCAGGTGGAGTGGAAGGGGGACTTCCGCTTCGGCCTCTTTGGCGATGCGGACGAAGGTGATCACCGATGGCAGTTTGGCCGCGGTCGTGCCGACGGCACGTGGGTGGTGTTCGCCAATGCAGGACGCGGCTGGCTGGTGAACCGCTCGGGCACGACCCGCAGTGCAGCAGACGTGGCGGCCGACCCGCTGCGGTACGGTACGTATCGGGTGCCCGACCTGAGAACGTGGCGCACCGACCTCGGTGGCGGCTTCGACTTCGGCGACTTTGGCGTGTATGTCGCGCAGGCGGTGTCGCAGCGCGGGCTTGCGCCCAACGTGTACGTGCGACTCGGCAGACGGTTCTAGTCGCCACCACGCGTGCTCCCCATCATCGCTCCGGTGTTCCGCCGCCTGCGTTCGCTCGCGATCGCGCTGCTGCTCCTCGTGAGTACCGGCGTGGGGGCCGCGGCACAGGCGCGTCCGGAAATCGATATTCGTGTCACGCCGCAGTCGTATCCGCCGCTCGTGGCCGTTCGCAATGTGCTCGAGGAACGGCAATTCGACGACCTGCTGCGCAACGGATTTCCGGCCCGTCTGCATGTGCGCGCCGAACTCTGGACGGTGGGCCGGTACTTCGACGACGTGCGTGGACGCGCCGAGTGGGATGTGATCGTGCAGTACAACGTGGTGGAAAAGAGCTACGAGGTGGCGCGACTGGTGGGCGATCGCGTCATGTCGCTGGGCAGTTATCTGCGCTTTGCCGATGCGCGTGCGGCGAGCGAGTTGGCGTACTTGCCGTCGCTCCCCACCCCGAGGCGCGGGCAGAAGGGGTACATCCTTGTGCAGGCCGAGTTGCAGACTCTGGAGGTCACGGACCTCGACGAAGTCGAACGGTGGCTGCGCGGTGAAGCCACGCCTGCCGTACAGGGCAAGCGCAGCCCGGCGTCGGCGCTCACGCGCGGTGTACGCACGCTCGCCTCGCGTATTCTTGGCGGCGAGGTACGGCAGCTGGAGGCGCGAACCCCGACGATGAAGTTCTGAGCGTTCTTAGAGGTCGGCAAAACAACCGGCCACCGGCCACTGCGACTGAAAACCTCGACGCTCAGCGGGAATCGTGGCAGCCGCAGAATGGTTCCCGAAACCGTCGAAGTGTTCGGTTGTCGGTTCGAGTTGTCGGTTGTCGGTTCGACGCGGTACTCCTCGATCTGGCGCGTTGGTTCACACCGCCAGTGAGGTCCCCTCGATTTTCTCCAGCTCCCGCAGCGTCTCTTCGCCGTAGAAGGTGCGGATGTACTGCGCCTGAATGGGCGTCAGCCGGCGCACGGCCCACGACAGATGGACGAAGTGCGGTTCGACCGGCTTGTGCAGCGGCTGCATACCGATTTCGGCGGGCATGCGGTTGGCCTTCTTCGTGTTGCAGCTGCTGCAGGCGGTCACCACATTCGACCATTCGTTCGTGCCACCGCGCGACATCGGAATGAGGTGATCGCGCGTGAGCGATTCGCGCGGCTTGAGTTCGGTGGAGCGACGGCCGCAGTACTGGCACTGGTAATCATCGCGCGCGAAGAGGAACGTGTTGGTCACCTGCCGGCGGAAGCGCCGCGGGACGTGCACGTAGCTCCGCAGTCGGATGACCGCCGGGCGCGGAAACGCCTGCCGTTCGGAGCGCACCGGCGTGAGATGGTCGGCCTCGACGATTTCGGCTTTCCCATCGATGACCAGTCGCAGCGCACGCCGAAGCGGCACCATCGTGAGTGGTTCGTACGACGCATTCAGTGCGAGACATCCGGCAATCACGACCTACCCTCCGCTGAATCGTGGACCGACCTGCGCGCAGCACGGAGAAAAAACGAATCCCCGCCTCTGCGTCGTCTAGGCGAGACGACCGGCAGCACGCGGGGAGTCGAGATGGCTCAGCGGTACGCGACCCTCGTGAAGACGACGGGCCGCCCGCCGCATCGGCGGGGACTGCAACTCCGGAATACGGCCAGTTCGTCGCGAATACGCATACGGAAGCATATCACGAGGGGCTGTGCCGCCGCCACTGCCTCAGGCGGGCCCCCGTCACGCGCTGTCGTCCGTCGACGTCGGCGGTGGGGTGGCACAAGACACTCCCCTGCACCAGCAACTGCCCTGCAACCATCACCATCGACGCCACCGCGCCGCCCGCCAGGGCGTGAACGAGCGTCACGGCAGGATCGTGCACTGGCTGCACGGTGCTCTCCTGCACGGAGAAGGCCACGAGATCGGCGGCCTTGCCCGTCTCGAGGGTGCCGATTTCGTCGCCCAGGCCGAGCGCACGCGCGCCGCCGTGGGTGGCCAACACCAACGCCTCGTGTGCCGTGAGCGAGTCCGGATGGCCGGAGCGAACGGCGTGCAGCAGCGTGGCCATACGGGCTTCGTCCAGCAGGTGCATCCGATCATTACTGGCCACGGAGTCCGAGCCGAGGCCAATGGCAATCCCGGTTGCGAGCATACGGTCGAGCGGCGCCATGCCATGCCCCAACTTCGCGTTGGACACCGGGCAATGCACGATCGTCGCGCCGTGGTGCGCCACGCGTGCCAAATCGTCATCATTGGCGCGAACGACGTGGATGAGCAGCGGCTGCGCGGCCAGCACCCCCGTTTCCTCGAGGAGGGCCATGGGGGACCGCGCCTGCGCGGCCACCGCAATCCCGCGCTCACGCAAGCGCTCCGCGAACGGCCCTGCACCGTCACGCACAAACGCCGTTTCGGCGGCGCTTTCGGCGACATGTACCGCCATCGGGAGCGCCTCGGCGCGCGCAAACTCTGCGGTCGCGCGAAAAAGCGGCGCCGAGACGGTATACGGCGCATGCGGGGACACTCCGGTACGCACCAGCGTCGTGTCGAGCCGGCGCAAGGCGGATACGCGCTGCTGCAATCGGGTAAACGCCTCGCTGCACTGCAGCGGATCGGGGCCAAACACTTCCACGTACCCAATACCGCGCACGCCCATCTCGCGCATGGCCGTCAGCGGCATGGCCGAGTCGGTGCAGTCGGCAAGTGTGGTGATGCCGTGACGCAGCGCTTCGGCAATGCCGGCGCGTGAGGCGTCGAGCAGGTCGCCGTCGCTCAGCACGTCACGGCGCACGACCGTGAGGGTGCGCAGCCACTCCCGGAAGTCGAGCCCTTCGAGGAAGCCGCGGAGCCCGGTGAGTTCGAGGTGGGAGTGCGCGTTCACCAGCCCCGGCATGAGGACGCACGCGCCCAAGGGGTGCACCGGCGTCGTCGAGGACGAATGTGCGCCGGCATCGGCGGCGGCGCCCACCCACGCCAGTCGATCGCCGCGCACGAGCACCGCACCCTGCTCGATGGGCGGGCCGGAAATCGGCAGCACCCAGTCGGCGGTAAAGAGCGTCTCCGTTGCGCGCACCGGCGTCAGCCCGGCGGCAGGCGGAACGGGGTAGACGTGTCCTTCTTGACCAGCGCGCGTGTACTGTCGAGCGAGAAGGGGGACGGCCCCGGGTCGTCGGAGCAGGTGCGGGTAGGCTCGTAGCCCTGCACGAAGAACTCGGTGACCAGGGCGCTGGTGCAGCTCGCATTGGGCAGGCGCCCGGTGAGCGCATCGATTTCGCGCACGATCACCCCGTCGGGGCGCGGCCAGTCGGGGGGCTGCGGCTTGCGGCGATACACCTCGGTCATGAACGCCGTCCACGCCGGCGTGGCGAGTTCACCGCCCTGTGCGTTGGCCTTGATCTTCTGCGGCTTGTCGAAGCCCATCCACACGCCGGCGACAAGGTCGGCCGTGTAGCCAATGAACCAGACGTCCGCGCCGTCGTTGGTCGTCCCCGTCTTGCCCCCCGCCGGGATGCGGAACCCCGAGCTCCAGATGCGCGCACCGGTGCCACGAATGACGACGTCCTTCATCATGTTCACCATCAGCCACGACTCTTCCGGCGACAACACCGCTTCGCGCGCGAGAGTCGGCTTCCACACCACTTTGCCCTGGGCATTCAGTACTCGCGAGATGCTGTGCGGGGTAGTACGCAAACCGAGGTTCGCAAACACGCTGTACGTCCCGATCATCTGCACGGGGTAGGTGTCGGCAGAGCCAATGAAGACCGACGGATACGGTGGAATGGGTGTGGTGATACCGAAGCGGCGCGCCATGGTAATGACCGCGTCGGCGCCCACGGCCAACCCGGTGCGAATGGCCGCCAGATTGCGCGACTGATACAACGCCTTCCGCATGGGCATGCTGCCCATGAACTTCATGTCGTAGTTCTGTGGCGTCCACACTTCGCCGCTCAGCTGGTCGAGCGAGATGGGCGAGTCGTCCACGACCTGCGCCGGCGAGAATCCTTCGTGCACCGCGGCGGCGTACACGATGGGCTTGAAGGTCGAGCCCGGCTGCCGCAGCGCCTGCGTGGCACGATTGAATTTGCTGTCACCGTAATCACGACCACCCACGAGGGCGCGCACGGCACCGGTGCGCGGGTCGATGGCCACGAACGATCCCTGCAGATAGGGCGAGTTGGCGGCACCCGTCTCGCCCCCTTCGGCGCTGCGCGCGAGATACGCCTCGTACGTCAGGTGCTTGTACGCGCCATGCCGTCCCCCTTCGATCGCCTGCAGCTGGTTCTCCAGCGCGCGTTCGGCGGCGGTCTGCATGTCCACGTCGAGCGTGGTGTACACCTTGAGGCCTTCGTCGTACACCCGCTTGCCGAAGTGCTGCTCCAGCTCCTGACGGACCCACTCCACGAAATACGGCGCGACATCACCCGACTCCGTGCGTTCGGCCAGCTGCAACGGATACGATTTGGCGAGCGACGCGTCTTCGTTGGTAATGGCGCCGCCGCGACGCATGAGCTCGAGGACGGTGTTGCGCCGCAGAATGGCGCGGTCGGCGAAGCGGCGCGGATTGTAGCGCTCCGGGCCCTTGAGCAGCCCGGCAAGGACGGCGGCTTCCGCCACCGTCACATCGCGCACGCTCTTGCCGAAGTAGCGCTGCGAGGCCGTCTCGACGCCGTACGCGCCGTTGCCGAGGTACACCTGATTGAGATACAGCTCGAGGATCTTGTTCTTGCTGTAGCGCTTTTCGATGGCGCTGGCAACGCGCGCTTCCTTGATTTTGCGGAGCAGCGTCTTCTCGCGCGAAATGCGGTCGGAAAAGACATTGCGCGCCAACTGCATGGTGATCGTCGAGAACCCCTGCACGTAGCTGCCCGCGCGGACGTTGCGGGCCAGCGCGCCGAAAATGCGGTAGAAATCGATGCCGTGGTGACGGTAGAAGCGCTTGTCTTCGGTCAGGATGACGGCGTCGCGGACATGCTTGGGAATGTCCTTGAGCGTAATGAGCGTGCGCCGCTCCAGCCCCAGCTCGGTAATGAAGCGACCGTCGGCGGCATACACCTTGGAGGTCTGGCGGGGCACATACTGCTCGAGCGAGGCGATCGAGGGGCAACGCCCGTCGCGGCAAATGACCATCCACGCGCCAACGAGGCCGCCGGCGCCGATTGCGCCGCCGAACAGGCCGAGGACCAGCAGCCACCCCAGCCAGGGGCGGCGCGAAAGGACGGAAAAGAATGCCATGGCAGGGAGGAAGGTACACCTCGACGAGGGGATCGGTACCGCTGGGGCGGTCGCTTATCTTTCGGGGATGTCCGCGATCACCAACCCAGCTGCCCCACTCGCAGAACTCGCCTGGCGCGAGCTGCTCAGCCAACACACCGAAGACCTTCCGGCCGCCCTCGCGGCGGGGCCGGTCTCCGCCTATGTGGGCTTCGATCCGACCGCGTCGAGCCTGCACGTGGGGAATCTCATCCCCATCATGGGACTCGTGCACCTGCAGCGCGCCGGCCACCGGCCCATTGCGCTGGTCGGCGGCGGCACGGGCATGATCGGCGATCCCAGCGGGCGGAGCAGTGAGCGCACCCTGCAGGATCTCGACACGATCGCGGCGAACGCCGAGGCCATTCGCCTCCAGCTGGCCAAGTTTCTCGACTTCGACGGCCCCAACGCGGCGAAGCTGGTGAACAACCTCGATTGGCTCGGTGGTCTGGGGCTCATCGATTTCCTGCGTGATACCGGCAAGCACTTCTCGGTGAACTACATGATGGCCAAGGACTCGGTGAAGAGCCGTCTCGAGAACGGCATTTCGTACACCGAGTTCACCTACATGCTGCTGCAAGCATACGACTACCTCGAGCTCAACCGGCGCGAAGGGGTCACACTGCAGATGGGTGGCAGCGATCAGTGGGGCAACATCACCGCGGGGCTGGAGCTCATTCGCAAGTCGAAGGGGACCGACGCGCACGCGCTCACCTTCCCGCTCATCACCAACGCCGACGGCACCAAGTTCGGCAAGAGCACGGGCGGTGGGTCGGTGTGGCTCGACCCCGAGCGCACGTCGCCCTACAAGTTCTATCAGTTCTGGATGGGCGCCGACGATCGCGACGTGTCGCGCTACCTGCGTTTCTACACGTTGCTGTCGCTCGACGCCATCACCGCGCTCGACGAAGAGGTCCGCACCGCCCCCGAGCGTCGCGCGGCGCAGCGTGCGCTCGCGGCCGACGTGACCGCGCGCGTGCACAGCGCCGACGCCGCACGCGTGGCACAGGAAGTGTCGGCCCTGCTCTTCGAGAAGGGCGATCCTCACGCGCTCTCGGAAGCCGCGCTCGGCGCGCTGCGCACCGAAATCCCTTTCGCCGAATACGTCGCGCCGGCCGAGGGGACCGGCGAGGGCATCGATGTGCTCCATTGCCTCGTGCTGCTCGACATCGCCCCCTCGCGCGGCGCGGCGAAGCGTTTGCTGGAGCAAGGCGGGATCAGCGTGAACGGCACCAAGGTGCAGACCGCCATGGTGGGGCACGAGGCACTCCTCGCGGGGCGCCACCTGCTGATCAAGAAGGGGCAGCGCGATTTTGGATTGGTGCACGCAGGGTAGAGCCTGCGCCCCTGCGGCCAGAGTGGCTGCCGTCTGCGGTCTCGGCGCGATGCCGCGAGGCCACGCCGAGACGGCAGACCGCAGGGATTTAGACGGCAGGGGCGGAGGAACTGCGGTGCTCCTGCGCCCCTGCCGTCTGAGTGGCTGCCGTCTGCCGTCTCGGCGCGATGCGGCGGGATTGCGCCGAGACGGCGGACGGCAGGGTTTTAGACGGCAGGGGCGGGGGAACGGCGGACTCCTGCGTCCCTGCGGTCTGAGTGGCTGCCGTCTGCCGTCTCGGCGCGATGCGGCGGGA
>VYMF01000156.1_pt1 | contig 16254 bp, 11 predicted proteins | sample 5115271 | NCBI WGS metagenome assembly VYMF01 (sample SAMN12291778, study PRJNA351875) | freshwater metagenome | isolation source: freshwater lake | place: USA: Michigan, Wintergreen Lake | collected 2013-08-08
CTCAACCTTGGCCGCCTTGGGGGCCTTGGCTTCGCGCAGCATCGGCTCGTCCGGATTGACCGCAGCACCCAGGTCGACGCCCGCGGCCGACTGGCCGGCGGCCAGGCCGTCCAGGACGGCGTCGGCGATCAGGTCGCAATAGGTCTGGATGGCGCGGGCGGCGTCATCGTTACCCGGGATCGGATAGGTGATGCCGTCGGGATCGCAGTTGGTATCGAGGATCGCGATGATCGGGATGTTCAGCTTGCGGGCCTCAAGGATGGCGATGGCCTCCTTGTTGGTGTCGATCACGAAGATGATGTCCGGGATGGACCCCATGTCCTTGATGCCACCGAGGCTCAGTTCCAGCTTGTCGCGCTCGCGCTGCAGGTTCAGCAGCTCCTTCTTGACGCGGCCGTCGCCACCCGATTCCAGCAGGCCTTCCAGCTCGCGCAGGCGGGCGATCGAGCCCGACACGGTGCGCCAGTTGGTCAGGGTGCCGCCGAGCCAGCGGTTGTTCATATAGTACTGGGCGCAGCGCTTGGCGGCTTCAGCCACCGGATCCGACGCCTGACGCTTGGTGCCGACGAACAGGACGCGACCGCCCTTGGCCGCGACGTCGCGCACGGCGACCAGCGCCTGGTGCAGCAGCGGGATCGACTGCGACAGGTCGATGATGTGGATGTTCGAGCGCGATCCGAAGATGTAGCGCTCCATCTTCGGGTTCCACCGGTGCGTCTGGTGGCCGAAGTGCGCGCCGGCTTCGAGCAGCGAACGCATGGAGAATTCTGGCAAAGCCATGATGGGTCGTCCTTTATCCGATTGATCCGCCGCAGACGGGTAAAGGCCGCCATCCCCTCGGAGATTTTGGCCCTCGGAACGGAGCAAACGGGATTTCTCCCCGTCAGCGCCACGCCTGCGTGTGAAGTGGGCGGGCTTCTAGGCGGGTTGGGGACAAAAGGCAAGCGGAGACCGGCGTCTCACGTCCCGCGCGGCTTGGCCCGGCTGGTGGCCTCGGCCTTGGTGGGGTCTTCCGGCCAGGGATGCCGGGGATAGCGGCCCCGCATCTCGCTGCGCACCGCCGCCCAGCTGCCGGCCCAGAAGCCGGGCAGATCCTTCGTCACCTGCACCGGCCGCCGGGCCGGCGACAGCAGGGCGAGGGTCAGGGGCACCCGGCCGCCGCCGACCGTCGGATGGACGGTCGTGCCGAACAGCTCGTGCACCCGGATGTCCACGCGCGGCCCGCCCTCGGCGGCATAGTCGATCGCCGCCGAGCCCAGCGGCGTCGCCAGTCGCGCCGGTGCCAGCTCGTCCAGCGCCCGCTGCCGGTCCCAGGGCACCAGAGCCCGAAGCCCGGCCTCCAGAGCTGCGTCCTCGATCCTCTCCAGCCCCTGCACCGTCTCCAGCAGTGGCCAGAGCCACGCCTCCCGCGCCGCCGTCAGCCCCGCGTCCGACACGTCCGGCCAGCCGTTCTCCAGCCCCGCCAGGAAAGCCAGTCGCGCCCTGAGGCCTGAGGCCCGCTCACCCCAGCGCAGGCCCGCCAGGCCACCCCGCGTGACCTCGTCCCGCAGCGCTGCCGTGATCGCAGCCCGGTCCGGAGTGCCGACGATCCTTTCGCCGACCACGATCGCCCCGATACGGCGGATGCGCCTCAGTGTCATCCGACCCGACGGCTCGCGCGCCAGCCGCTCCTCGACCTCGACCCGGTGTTCCAGCCCCGCAGGATCGACCGGAACCGCCAGCCGGATGCGGTCGCGTGCATCCCCACCGCCCAGCTCCGCCACCGCCAGCCAGGGCTCGCGGGCGAGCATATCGGTCGGATCGAGGAAGGCACCCCGGCCCGATGCCAGCAGCACCTCGCCGGGCCTGCCCCGCGCCTTGGCGACCCTTTCGGGAAAAGCTTCGGCCAGAAGCGCCCCCACATCAGCCTCGCCGCCCTGCCCGCCGCCCGCCGCCCGTGCCCATCGATCGGCCAGCTTGCCGGCGTCCCGCCCCCTCGGCGACCGGTCGCGCTCCAGGCCTCGCAGCCGCTCCCTCAGATCGACGTCATTTCCGCCCAGTCCGGGCTCGCTCAGCACGGACGCGATCCGCGCCCCGAGCGCGGCATCCCCGGCATCGCTGGCGACGGCGACCATATGCGCCAGCCGCGGTGGCAGCGGGATGCGCGTCATCCGCTGTCCATGGGCCGTCAGGCCCCCGGCCTCGTCCAGCGCTCCCAACCGCGTCAAAACCTTGCGCGCCTCGGCGAAGGCCCCCGCGGGCGGCTGGTCCAGCAAGGTGAGGGCCTCGGTGGACCGCGCGCCCCATCGGGCCAGGTCGAGCGCGAAGCCGATCAGGTCCGCTTCGAGGATTTCCGGCCGTTGGTGCGGCACCAGCCCCCGCGTCGCCGGCTCGTCCCAGAGTCGATAACAGACGCCCGGCTCGGTGCGCCCCGCCCGACCGCGTCTCTGCTCTGCAGACGACCGGCTGACCCGGACCGTCGCCAGCCGCGTCAGGCCGCTGGACGGCTCGAACCGCGGGACCCGTGACAGCCCCCCGTCGATCACCACCCGCACCCCCTCGATGGTCAGGCTGGTCTCGGCCACGGAGGTCGCCAGCACGACCTTGCGCCGCCCGACGACAGCCGGCTGGATCGCCCGGTCCTGGGTCTCCCGGTCCAGCGCGCCATAAAGGGGGACCACATCCACCGCCGGATCACGCAACCGCTCGCCCAGCCGCTGCGCCGTGCGGTGGATTTCCCCCTGCCCAGGCAGGAAGACCAGCACGGACCCCGTCTCCTCGCCCAGGGCCTGCAGAACCGCCCGGGCCGCCGCGTCCTCGATCCGCTCGACCGGACTGCGGTCCAGATACCGGGTTTCGACCGGAAACATCCGGCCCTCGGCCTCGATCACGGGAGCTTTGTCCCCCGCCCCATTGGCCAGCAGGCGCGATACGCCGTCGATATCCAGCGTCGCCGACATCACCAGCAGGCGCAGGTCCTCCCGAAACAGCCCCTGCGCCTCCCGGGCCAGCGCCAGCCCAAGATCCGCATCCAGCGACCGCTCGTGAAACTCGTCGAACAGCACCGCCCCGACGCCCTCCAGCCCGGGATCGTCGAGAATCATGCGCGTGAATACGCCTTCGGTAATCACCTCGATCCGGGTCTGTGGCCCGATCCGGCTCTGCAGCCGGGTGCGGTAGCCGACGGTTTCACCGGTCGCCTCGCCCAGGGTAGCGGCCATCCGCTCCGCCGCCGCGCGCGCCGCCAGCCTGCGCGGCTCCAGAACCAGAATCCTGCGTCCACCCAGCCAGGGCGCGTCCAGCAGCGCCAGCGGCACAACCGTGGTCTTGCCCGCCCCCGGCGGCGCAGCCAGCACGGCGACCGGGCCCGCCTCAAGGGCGGCCTTCAACGGCTCGAGAACAGCGTGGATCGGCAGCATCACCCAAGGCTCTAGACGCAACCTGCCCCTTCACGAAAGCATCGTCCGGCCTTCACGAATCGGAAACCGCGTTGCCAGCGGCTCCCTGCGCCGCTAGCGTCCGCGCCATTGAAGGCAGTCCGGGGAGGACTCGCCGTGTATCAGGGGGCGAGACTCGATGTCCGCAGAAGGCCTTAGGCCCAAGGGGAACCGCCTGTTCCTCAAGAAATCCGTAGCCCAGATCCAGAAGGAAGCCGCCAAAAGCGAGCTGAAGCGGTCCCTGGGTCCCATCAACCTGATGAGCCTCGGGATCGGCGCCATCATCGGCGCCGGCATCTTCGTTCTGACCGGCCAGGTCGCCGCGGCCAACGCAGGCCCGGCCATCATGCTGAGCTTCGTGGTCGCCGGCATCGCCTGCGGTCTCGCCGGCCTCTGCTATGCCGAGCTGGCCTCGACCATGCCGGTCTCCGGCTCGGCCTATACCTATGCCTACGGCACCCTCGGTGAGGTCTTCGCCTGGATCATGGGCTGGCTGCTGGTCCTGGAATACGGCGTCGCGGCCTCGACCGTCGCCGTCGGCTGGTCCGGCTATGTGGTCTCGATCCTCAAGGACTTCGGCTTGGCCGACCAGTTGTTCCCGATGATCCAGTACGCCGGTGGCGAAGGCCCCCAATGGGCGACTCCGCTGGTTCAGGCCGTGGTCGGAGATGGCGTCAACACCTTCCCGCTGACCGGCACCTTCAACCTGGTCGCGGCCATCGGCATCGCCGCCGTGTGCAGCCTGCTGGTCCTCGGCGTCAGCGAATCTGCCTCGATCAACAACCTCATCGTGATGATCAAGATCATCGTGTTGCTGACCTTCATCGCCGTCGGGGTTCAGTACATCAATCCCGCCAACTGGGTGCCCTTCATCCCCGAGAACACGACCGGCAAGTTCGGCGAGTACGGGGCGACCGGTATCCTGCGCGGTGCATCGATCATCTTCTTCGCCTACGTCGGCTTCGAGGCGGTTTCGACCGCTGCGGCCGAGGCCAAGAACCCCTCCAAGGATGTCCCCGTCGGCATTCTGGGCGCGCTGATCGTCTGCACGCTCATCTACATGGCCGTCGCCGCCGTCATGACCGGCGTGGTCCCCTACCTCGAGCTGGCCAGCCCGGCGCCGGTGGCCGTCGCCATCGACCGCATGGGTCTGGAATGGGCCGACACGGCGTTCATCACTCCGGACGGCAGCCCGCTCAACCTGATCAGCTTCCTGATCAAGGTCGGCGCCATCACCGGCCTGTCCTCGGTCATGCTGGTGCTCTGCTACGGCCAGACCCGGATCTTCTACACGATGGCCCGTGACGGCCTTCTGCCCAAGGCGTTTGCCGTCATTCATCCGAAGTTCCGCACCCCCTGGATCGGCACCATCCTGCTGGGCATCCTCATCGCCGTGGCGGCATCCTTCCTGCCGATCTCGATCCTGGGCGACCTCGTGTCCCTGGGTACGGCGGTGGCCTTCTCCATCGTCTGCCTGAGCGTGATCTTCCTGCGCATCAAGCATCCGGAAATGGAGCGTCCGTTCAAGGTTCCGGGCGGCATCGTCACGGCCGTGTTCGGTATCCTGTCCTGCCTGGCCCTCGCCGGCTTCAACTTCTGGCCGATGATCCAGCACGCCATGGACGGCAATCCGCTGCCCCTGACCATCCTCGCCGTCTATGCGGCGGTCGGTGCTGTGATCTACATCATCTACGGCTTCTGGCACTCGAAGCTCGCCAAGGGCATCGACATCACCGAAGAGACCACGATGTCGTCCCCGGCCGAAGCCATGGGCTCCGGCGTGGACAACCAGAAGGACTGATCCCCGCGGTCAGACCTGCAAGAACGAAGGCCCGGGAGCGATCCCGGGCCTTTTTCGTTGCCGGTTGATCCGGGCTCGCCTAGACGCTCCATCGGACCTGGCGGATGTGGCGGAACTGGTAGACGCACTGGATTTAGGTTCCAGCGCCGCGAGGCGTGGAGGTTCGAGTCCTCTCATCCGCACCACCCCTGCGACAGGGCGTCCTAGTCCAGTGAAACGCCCCGCCGCACCGCCTCGGCGCCGTAGAGCTCCGTAAGCCGATCCCACTGTTGGTGATTGACGTCCTCGATCATCCTGACGATGCGATTGACGCCGAGAGCGGTCTCACAGGCCTCCATGGCATCGGCCTCCTCCGCGACATTCAGTTGGAACGCGATGAGTATGTTCCCGCCGTCGACCTGGGTGGTCCAGCCGCTCGTTATGACCTCATCGAACTGGACCTCTTCAGCGAACGCCTCACGCTCCGCCTGGGTCCAGCCGCCCTTGTCCAGAATTTGCTGGCCATACCACTGCACCAGATCCTCATACTGGACCGCGGCCGCGCCAAGAACACGGCCGACGTCCTGTCCACCAGCTGCCACAAAGGCATCAACCTCGGCCCTCGCCCGCGTCGGATCCTCGCAGGCCGCCGCATCGACGGACGGGCGAGGCAGCCGTGGCAGCCGCTCGGGCCGCCCGACCCGCGCCCGACCCGCAGCTTCGTCTGCAGCGAGCCGGACCATGGCCACGTCCTGGCAAAGAAAATAGGCTGCGGTTTCTACCGCGAGCAGTTCCATCCTCACCCCGCTCAGACCGTCGGCGGAGAGAGACGACCAGACGACCGCGCCGGTCTCCGGGTCTGTCCGCCGATCTGACAACACGCCGGCAGCCCCGATCGCTCCATCGACCCGGTCGACCAGGGACTGCGCCGCAAGGGCCAGAATGTCCCGCTCGCCGAGGTCGCTGGCAAAGGCAGCCGTCAGTTCGGCGCTGATCAATTTCCGGGAGCGTGGTGTCCTCGTGAATTCCACGAACCGGAGAGGTGCGGCCGCCTCACCGGCCCAGACGACGGGATTGCCCCCATAGTGCTCGCCGAGCGGTTTTCCGAAGGCAAGGCCCGGTTCACAGGTCCCGGCGACCTCGGAGACCCAGCGGGCTTCAGGAATGGGGATCTGCGCATGGGCAGAATTCGGCACCAGTGCGGCGGTCAGCACCGTCGCCAGGGCCACCCGCGGCAGAGCCTTGCCGAATGCCATGATCATCCTCCTGCCGGCATTTCTGGCTTGCGACCCGGCGGGCGGCAAGCCCTTCAATAACGTTCTTGCTTTGTTCTCTTCTTCCGCTATCCTGTTCCCATGGCTCAGGCGGCAAGAGGAAGAGGCGCACGGTCGAATGCGAGCGGGCGGTTCGAACCGAAAATCGTTGAGGCCTTCGATGATGGCTGGACCAGTGACGACGTCGAGGCTGCGCCCCTGCGCACGACCCTGACGCCCCTGCACGCCCGGACCATCATCGCGAAGAACACCGGTCCGGACGTCGGTTTCGACCGGTCCATCAATCCCTACAAGGGCTGCGAACATGGCTGTATCTACTGCTACGCCCGTCCGTCCCATGCCTTCATGGGCCTATCCCCGGGCCTGGATTTCGAGAGCCGCCTCTTCTTCAAACCCGAGGCCGCACGTCTGCTGGAGCGGGAACTCTCAAGGCCGCGCTACGTCTGCAAACGTATCCATATAGGCGGCGACACCGACCCCTATCAGCCGATCGAGCGCACCCTCAACTCGACCCGTTCGATCCTCGAGGTCATGCAGCAGTTCAGGCAACCGTTCAGCATCATCACCAAATCGGTGCTGATCGCCCGCGACGCAGACATCCTCGGTCCCATGGGCCAGTCCGGCCTGGCCTCGGCCTGTATCTCCATCACCACCCTCGACCGGGGCCTGGCCCGCGCCATGGAGCCCCGCGCATCGACCCCGGCCAGACGTCTGGAGGCGATCTCCCGCCTCGCCGACGCCGGCTGCCCGGTCAGCGTCGGCTTCGCCCCGGTCATCCCCGGCCTCAACGACCACGAACTGGAAGCGGTCCTCGAGGCGGCCTCAAAGGCGGGTGCAACCGCCGCCATGTACGTCACCCTGCGCCTGCCGCTCGAGATCAAGGACCTGTTCTGCGAGTGGCTGGCCGACGCCCGCCCGGAGCGCGCCGCCCGGGTCATGTCCCTGATCCGCCAGACCCGTGGGGGCAAGGACTATGACGCCGACTGGAGCCAGCGCATGAAGGGCACCGGCCCGGTCGCCGAGCTGATATCGGCCCGGTTCAAGGCCGCCGTGAAGCGATACGGCCTCGACAGCCCCCGGACGCCGCTGGACGAGACGCAGTTCCGGGTTCCGGCGAGCGCCAGAATTCAGGGCGATCTCTTTGACCTCCCTTCGACGATTTCAGCAGACGAAGGACGAATCTAGTCGTCCGCCGCCGCCGGATCGATGGCGTTGGTCACCAGTTCCCGCCAGGTCGGGTCCGTCGCATCGACCAGATCGACATCCTCCATCAGGGCCACCGCTCCGCCGCCGTCGGGCAGGATCAGGCCGAGGACCTCCATCTCCTCCCCGTCCGGCCCCAGATGGGTTTCGGCCTGAACCGCGACGGCCGCCTGTTCCCCGTCCTCGTCCCACCAGATCACCGGCTGCGGCAGTTCCATGGCGATGGGCCGCGGATCGTCGGTGTCACCCAGGGCGAAGACCGCCCGGCGCGCCTGCACATCGTCCAGGGTCGCGACCGCCCCGACAAACGGGATCAATCGCGTCCAGTCGTCGGCATCAAAGCCACCCCCGTCCTCATCGGGCAGGTTGTCGTTCATCGTCATCGCCGGAACACTCCCACCAGCTCCACATGGGCCGACCACAGGAACTGGTCCACAGGGGTCACATGCTCCAGCCGGAATCCGGCGTCGATCAGCATCCGGGCGTCGCGGGCGAAGGTCACCGGATTGCACGACACCCCGACCACGACCGACGCCTTTGTCCCCGGCAATTGCAGCGTCTGTTCCAGCGCCCCGGCCCTCGGCGGGTCCAACACCACGGCGTCACAGCCGCGTAGGTCGTAGGGGGCCAGAGGCCGCCGGAACAGGTCGCGCGCCTCGGCCGTGATCGCCTTCATCCCGGCCCCTGATCCGATCCCGGCCTTCAGCGCCGCAATCCCCGCCGCAGAGCCGTCCGCCGCCAGCACCGGCGCCACGGTCGCCAGCGGAAAGGTGAAGGTTCCCGCACCGCAGAACAGGTCCGCGATCTTCTTCGCCCCCTTCACCGCCGCGACGGCCCGCGCCACCATGGTTCCCTCGGCCTCGGGCACCGCCTGAAGGAAGCCGCCGGGCGGCAGGGGCACGGTCGCAGGGCCGAAGGCCACCTTCGGCTGGCGCTCCATCATCAGGACATCGCCCGCCAGGCTCAGCCGCGCCAGCCCGGCCTCTGCAGCCGCCGCAATGGCCCGCATCCGGGCGTCGGCCGACAGCCCGCCCGTGCGCCGCTCCACCCCGGTTACATCGACATCCAGCCCGGTCAGGGTCGCCGTCACATGCAGGGTCGGGGCCGACTTGGGATGCTCCAGAAAGGCCTCCGCCACCCGGGCCAGCGCCGGAAAGGCCCCAACAAGCCGGGGATCGGCAACCGGACAGGCCGTCACCTCCACCAGCCGCCAGCTCTTGCGCGCCTTGAAGCCCAGAACGACCCGACCATCCTCGCCGCGACGCGCATGCAGGGCCAGCCGCCGCCGCGTGCCGGGCGGCACCGCCACCGTCGGCTCGATCTCGGTCTCGATCCGCTCCCGCGCCAGCGCGTAACGCACCTGTTCGCGCTTCCAGTCCAGATAGGGACCGGCGGCCCAGTGCTGCAGCGAACAGCCGCCGCAGTCGCCATAGTGGCGTGAAACCGGCGCGATCCGCTCCGGGCTGGCGGTCAGGATCTCTCCCCCCTCCAGCCGCCCGTCAACCACCTCACCGCGCACCGTCTCTCCGGCCAGGGTCAGGGGAACGAATACAGGCCCGGTCGGCGTCTCGGCGATACCGTCGCCCTGCCCGCCCACGCGGCTGATGGTCAGCGTCTCCGTCATCGGCCGGTTCTAGAGGCATCCGCCTTCCGGCGAAACCTGAACGAAGATGAACGGCCCGATCAAAGCCCGTTCAGTTTCGGGGGTCTACCCATCGACATCACAGGAACAGGCGTCGCCCCCCGGCGCCCACCCCTCAGCCAGGATCATGCCGATGTTCACCCGTCTGCCCATCAAATCCGCCTTCGGAGCCGCCGCCCTTGCTGCGGCCGGTCTGATGCTGACCCCGGCCACGGCCTCGGCCCAGGCCTACAGCTACCAGGGCGCACCCCAGACCTATGACAACTACAGCAGCCAGTCCCGGGGCTATGAGCGCCGGTCCGACTACGGCTACGACCGTTCCTATGGCCAGCCCTTCGGCCAGTCCTGGGACCAGTCCTGGGACCAGTCCCGGGACCGCTACGGACAGGACTATTGCCGCAGCGAGCGGCGCCAGCGTCAGGGAACCGGTGCCCTCGTCGGTGCCACCTTCGGTGCCGTTGTGGGCTCGCAGCTCGGAGCCCGCGGGCGTCGCACCGAAGGCAGTGTCCTCGGCGCGGTCATCGGCGGTGCACTCGGGGCTGCCGCCGGCGGCGACTCGGCCCGCGACTGCAGCGACGGCTATCGCGCTCCGGCCCAGTATGGCTACGACGACCGCGGCTATGACGACTCGTCCCGCTACAGCTACGACGACCGTGGCTACAGCAGCCAGTCCTATGGCGGGCGGTCGGGCTACGATGATCGCGGCTATGGCCAGCAGCCCTCCTACGGCTACCGCTCCGACTGCCACCCGGTCGCCGTCCGCACCCGCGACAGCTACGGCCGCACGGTCACCCGCTACCAGCCGTCCTGCTGACAGAATTGCGCCGCCGATTATTTTTCAGCCCCCCTGTCGATCGGCGGCGTGACGGAGACCCCCGGTGGAGCGATCCACCGGGGGTTTTTCCTTGTTGGGAAGTGGTGATGACGGATGTGAGAGAAGCCAGTGGTTAGTGGCCAGTGGCCAGTGGCTCGCTGCCTTATCGCCGGCGGAAGGGCGGCGTAGTCCGCGCCGTCGCACCGATGGCCAACCTCTAGCCACTAGCCACTCATCTTCGCCCAGAGCAGGAACTCCACATTCCCGTCCCCGCCGGTGATCGGGCTCTCGGTCGTCGCCTGCACCGCCCAGCCCGCGCCTTCCAGCCAGTCACGGACCGCGCCCAGCGCCGCCTGCTGCGCGGCAGCGTCCCTGACCACGCCCTTCTTGGTCCCGCCCGGCCCCGTCGCCTCGAACTGCGGTTTCACCAGGGTGACAAGGTCCGCCCCCGGCGCCGCCAGCGACAGGGCCACAGGCAGCACCTTGGCCAGGCCGATGAAGCTGGCATCGCAGACGATCAGTGACGGCGGTTCAGGGATAAGCGCCGGCGTAAGATCCCGCGCATCCGTCTGTTCGAGGTTGACCACCCGGCGATCTGCAGCGACCCGCGCATGCAGCTGGCTCGTGCCGACATCGACGGCAAACACTCGCGCCGCACCGCGCGCCAGACAGACCTCGGTAAAGCCTCCGGTCGAGGCACCGACATCCAGCACCGTCCGGCCCTCGACCGCGACCGGCCACAGCGACAGGGCGTGGTCCAGCTTCAACGCCCCGCGTCCGACCCAGCGGTGGGCGTCGGCATAGACCACGACCGCATCCCCGGCCACGGACTGGGAGGCGGCCTTCGCCGGCACACCGTCGACCGTGACCCCGCCCGCCTCGATCGCTGCCTTCGCCCGCGCCCGGCTTTCGGCCAGTCCGCGCGCGACCAGCAGCTGATCGAGCCGGGTCTTCACCCCACCGCGTCCAGCCGCATCAGGGCGGCCTGCAGTTTCGCCTTGCCGGCCTCGGCCTCGGCCAGTTTCTGACGCTGCTCGTCGACCACCTCAGGCGCAGCCCGATCCACAAAATTCGGATTGCCCAGCTTCTTGTTGAAATGGCCGATGTCGCTGTCGAAGGCGGCGATTTCCTTGGCCAGACGCGCACGCTCGGCCGTCAGATCGATGATCCCGGCCAGCGACAGGGCCGCGGTCGCGCCGCCCGAGACAAAGGTCACGGCCCCTTCGGCCGCTGCCTCGACGGTGGACAGGTCCGACACCCGGCCAAGAGTCAGGATCAGGTCGCGGTGGCGCGCGATCCGCCCGGCCGTGACCGCATCCGGCGCGATGAAGGACAGGCCGGGCTTGGCCCCCTGCGGCACATTCATCTCGGCCTTCAACTGCCGGATTTCCGTGACCAGATCGACCAGCCAGCCGATCTCGCTCTCGGCCGCCCCATCGATGAAACTGTCCGGCAAAACCGGCCAGGCCGCGCCGATCAGGGTCGCCTCACTACGCCCGGCACCTTCAGCGGCCAGCTTGTCCCACAGCTCCTCGGTAATGAAGGGCATGATCGGGTGCATCAGCTTCAGGGTCTGGTCCAGCGTCCAGGCGGTCATGGCCCGGGTCTCGGCCCTGGCGGCTTCGTCCGACCCCATGAAGACCGGCTTGGCCAGTTCCAGATACCAGTCGCAGAAGACGTTCCAGACGAAGCGATAGAGGGCCGAGGCTGCGTCGTCGAAACGCCCGCCCTCGATCGCCTCGCTGACCCCGCGCTCGGCCTTGGTCAGCTCCCCGCGGATCCAGCGGTTGATGGTCTGGTCGACCGTCGCCGGATCGAAGCCGTCGACCCGCTTGGCCTCATTCATCTGCGAGAAGCGCGCAGCGTTCCACAGCTTGGTGCCGAAGTTGCGATACCCTTCAATGCGTTGCTTCGATAGTTTAATGTCCCGCGTACCCGACAGGATAGCCATGGTGAAGCGCAGCGGATCGGCGCCCAGCTCGTCGATGATACCGAGGGGGTCGATGACATTCCCCTTCGACTTGCTCATCTTCTGGCCCTTCTCGTCGCGGACCAGGCCATTGATGATGACCCGTTTGAACGGAACCTCATCCATGAAGTGAAGGCCCATCATCATCATCCGGGCGACCCAGAAGAAGATGATGTCCGCCGCCGTCACCAGATCGCTGGTCGGATAGAAGCGTTCGAGGTCTTCGGTCTTCTCCGGCCAGCCCATGGTCGAGAACGGCCACAGGGCCGAGCTGAACCAGGTGTCGAGCACGTCCTCGTCCTGGGTCAGCGGCTTGCCGCCGGCCTGGGCCACGGCCTCGGCCTCGCTCTCGGCGACATAGATGTTGCCGTCGGCGTCATACCAGGCCGGGATACGGTGGCCCCACCAGAGCTGGCGCGAGATGCACCAGGGCTCGATGTTGCGCAGCCATTCGAAATAGATCTTCTCATAGCTCTTCGGCTCGAAGCCCGTGTCGCCCTGCTCCACCGCCCTGATCGCCGGCTGGGCCAGGGTGTGGGCGTCGACGTACCACTGGTCCGTCAGCCAGGGCTCGATGACCACGCCGGAACGGTCCCCATGCGGGATCACGTGGCGGGTCTTTTCGATCTCCTTCAGCCAGCCCTCGGCCTCGGCGCGGGCGACGATGGCCTTGCGCGCGGCGAAGCGGTCCATGCCGTCGTAGTCGGCGGGCACGTCCGGCGTGTCGACGGCGGTGATGCGGCCGAAGGCGTCCATGACGTTCAGCGCCGCCAGCCCCGCCCGCTTGCCGACCTGGAAGTCGTTGAAGTCATGCGCCGGGGTGATCTTCACCGCGCCCGACCCCTTGGCCGGATCGGCATAGTCGTCGGCGACGATCGGAATGCGCCGCCCCACGATGGGCAGGGTAACGAACTTGCCGACCAGCCCCGCATAGCGCGCATCCTCGGGATGGACCGCCACCCCGGTATCGCCCAGCATGGTCTCCGGCCGGGTCGTGGCGACGACGATGAAGTCGCGCGTCTCCCACCCGGTCGCCTTGCCGTCCTCGTCGAAGGCGATCGGGTGCTCATAGGTCACCCCGTCGGCCAGCGGATAGGCGAAATGCCAGTAGTGGCCGTCCATCTCACGCTGCTCGACCTCAAGGTCAGAGATCGCCGTCTGGAAATGCGGGTCCCAGTTGACCAGCCGCTTGTCGCGATAGATCAGTCCGTCCCTGTGCAGCTGGACGAAGACCTTGCGCACGGCCGCGTTCAGCCCCTCATCGAGGGTGAACCGCTCCCGGCTCCAGTCGCAGGAAGACCCCAGCCGGCGCAGCTGCTGGACGATGGTCCCGCCCGACTCGGCCTTCCACTCCCAGACCTTGGCCAGAAAGGCCTCACGGCCCATGTCGCGGCGGCTGGCATGACCGGCAGCAGCCAGCTGGCGCTCGACCACCATCTGCGTCGCGATGCCGGCGTGATCCGTGCCCGGCAGCCACAGCACGGCCTTGCCCTGCATCCGGTGATAGCGGGCCAGGATGTCCTGCAGCGTGTTGTTCAGCGCATGGCCGATGTGCAGCGAGCCGGTCACATTGGGCGGCGGAATGACGATCGAATAGGCGTCGGCGGCCCCGTCGGTGGCGGTGGCGGCACGCGGCGCGAACAGGCCGCTGTCCTCCCACATTGCATAGAGGCGCGGTTCGGCGGCGGTCGGGTCGAAAGTCTTGTCGAGCATGGGGAGGGTCTTCGGGCAAAGAGAAAGGGCGGCCCCGACTGGAGCCGCCCCGGAATGATCTAGCCTTGATCGGGTCGCGGGTGAAGTCAGCCGGCGTTACGGGCGATGCGTTCGACTTCCTTGCGTACCTGGGCCTCGACGATGGCCGGCAGGTTGGCGTCGAGCCATTCCTTCAGCATCGGCCGCAGCAGGCTGCGGGCCAGTTCGTCAACGGTCGGGCCGGAGCCGCCCATGGTTTCAATGGGATCCGGCTTGCGGATGGTGGAGGCAAAGCCGGCGAAGGCCGAGGCGGCGCTGGCCGCTGCGCTGTCGCCCACCAGGCTTTCATAGGCCGGTGCCGGAGTCGGCGCATAGGCCGGCTCGGCGGCCGGCGCTTCGGCGAAGACCGTCTCTTCGGGGAAGGGTTCGGCGGTCGAGATGTCGAGGTCGCCGATGCTCTCTGCCGCCGGAGCCTCATAGGCCTCGGTCAGTTCCAGCACATCCTCTTCCACCGCATGCGGCTCTTCAACCGGCGGGGCCTCAACCACCGGAGCGTAGGCCACGGCCGGCTCGGGGGCCGGCTGGGGGGCGGGTTGCGGCGCGGCGGCGACCGGCGCGGCTTCAGCCGGCGCGTCGTCCTCGGAAATGATCCGGCGGATCGACGCCAGGATTTCCTCCATCGTCGGTTCCTGGGCTGTCTGGTCGGTCATGTCGAAACCCCGGGGCGCGCGTCGAGCGCACAATCAAGTCGAATTGCGGCACGGGAGAGGAGCACCCTCCCAAACTGTGTCGTCGCATCTCAGCCCGCTGGAATCAACGGGCGTTTTCGCGTGACTGGTTAACGGACGCCCCCACCAGTCGCGCGCGAGGCGACTAGCGGTCGGTTAGTTTCGCGGCGCTGTCATCACCACTTCGGACTTCAGTTGCTCGTCGATCGGCGCGTCAGCGGCGTCATTCGCCGGGCTCACCGACGGTGCGGCCAGGCGATCGATGGTTTCCAGAACCCCGTCCCACGGCAGGCCGCCGCGGTTGCGAACCCGGTTGTAGTTGGCGGCCGGGTCATAAACGGTCAGGTCGGCGTCCAGATCCTGACCTTCAAGCCGGCCCATCGACGCCAGCAGATTGGCCTGGGCGACGTATTCGTTGCGGCGCGCGCTGGCCAGGGCGATCTGGGCGTTCCGAAGTTCCAGCTCCTGGTTCAGCACATCCAGCGTGGTGCGCAGGCCGACCTGGGCCTCCTGGCGCACACCTTCAGCGGCGACAGTTGCGGCGCGGACCGCCTCTTCGCCGGCCTGGAGCGTGGCGCGTGACGAGATCGACTGGGCATAGGCCGCGCTGACCGCCTGCAGGGTATTGCGGCGTTCTCCCTCGACCGTGATCTGGGCGACATTGGCGCGTTCGAGCGCCTGGGCGATGCGCGAGCGGTTGAGGCCACCCGTGAACAGCGGCACCGAAATCGTGGCCCCCGCCTGGAAACGGGTGTTGTCGGAGATGTCGTTGAGCGCCGCCAGATCGCTGGTCGTGCCGCCATAGGAGGCGGTCAGCCGGGCCGACGGCAGATATTCTGCCTTGGCCGCTGCGACATTGGACTCGGCTGCGGCCAGGGCATACGCGGCCGAGCGGATCGATGGGTTGTCCTGCAGGGCCACATCAAGGGCATTGTCGAAGTCGGTCGGGACGCCGGGAAGCACGGGCATCGGCGTCAGCTCGCCCGGTGCCTGGCCGACCACGGCGGCATAGGCAGCGCGCGACACCGAAAGCTGGGCCCTCGCATTGGCCAGATCGGCCTCTGACTGCGCCAGACGCGACTCGGACTGGGCCACATCGGTACGGGTGATCTCACCGACCTCGAACCGGGCCGACGCTTCCTCCAGCTGGCGTTGCAGCACGCCGAGGTTGGATTCGCGGATGGCCAGGATCTCGCCGTCGCGGATCACATCGGCATAGGCCTGGATCACGGACGACAGGACCGTCTGTTCGATGTCGCGAAGGTTTTCGCGCCCGGCCAGGATATTGGCTTCCGCGGCCGAAATCCCGTGGCCGATGCGGCCGCCGGACCACAGGGTCTGCGACAGGCCGATGCTGGCCCCGCCGCTGTCACTGTCCGGATTGCCGAACAGGCCCCCGCTGTAGTCGCGGGCATAGTTGGCGCTGAGGCTGACATCCACTGACGGACGCAGCCCGGACCGGGCCTGAACGATGGATTCGTCCAGTGCCCGCTGATTGGCCCGCTGGGCCAGCAATGACGGGTTGGTCTGATAGGCCAGCGACAAGGCGTCCTTGAGCGTCTCGGCCCAGGCGGGCGCGCCCATGCCGGCGATGACGGCGATGACGGCGACCGATGCGAGCGCGCGCGTACGTTTCAGCATGACTGTTCCTGCCTGGCGCGGGGAAGCGCGCCCTTCGTATATCCTGGGTCTGATGCGGTACGGTTTACGCCCACGCCAGTTAAGTTTTTTTCACG
>VYMF01000157.1_pt1 | contig 16233 bp, 12 predicted proteins | sample 5115271 | NCBI WGS metagenome assembly VYMF01 (sample SAMN12291778, study PRJNA351875) | freshwater metagenome | isolation source: freshwater lake | place: USA: Michigan, Wintergreen Lake | collected 2013-08-08
GGCGCGTCGCCCCTGCGCTGCCCCGGCGCTGCCCCGGCGCTGCCCCGGCGCTGCCCCGGCGCTGCCCCGGCGCTGCCCCGGCGGAAGCCAGCCGATCCCACCAGGGTTCTCGGTCTTCCCTATGTCGGCAGTGAGCGAGTGCTAACCCTTCGTCGTCGGCCACGGCACGCCCACCGGAGCCGACTGGGGCACGCCTTCGGGACAGTGGCTCCCGCACACTTACGGTCGTGCCGTTCGAGCGGCATCATGCGGCTGTTCCGACCGCGGATCCTGCTCCCTATGCGCTGCCGCTGCTAGGGCTGGTCGACCGCCCGCTGGCCTACTCACTCGACGATCTGATGACGTGCCCCGCCGTGAGGCGCTCGAACGGGCCCAAGCCGTACGTCACGACTGTCGCGGCCCGATGGTGCGTCAGCTTTTGGAGTGCGCCGGCGTGTGCATGTCGGCCGCGTTGAGCGTCGAAGGGACCGACAAGACAGTTCGCGGAGTGCGAGCGGCCCTTGCCCTTGTGCCGGACGTAGTGTGGATACAGGGTGAGGCGAAATGGCACGCAGGACTTTTCTCTTGTGCAGGGGTGAGTGCGACCATTGCCGACACGAAGAGTTCGGGCGCGATGGTTGTGGGTGCGCGGGTTCGTGACCGAGGGCAAGGCACGAAGCATCGATCCCCGTAATTGACGAAGCCGACGACACCAACCACGAGGCATCACCCGGTGCCATACCTCAGCTTCCTCCGGTCGCTAGAGTGGTCCGGTCGAAACGCTCGACATACGAGTCAACGTCGGCAAGACCATGTCGCCGGCTTGGTGACCGAAGAAGTCATAAACGGCCTCGAGACCGTCGAGGTCCAGATGGCACACGGCGGAGAGTCGTCCGGAGCGCCGGTTGGGTGCCATCGCGTGCCATTGGCGGTCCTCGAGCAGCGAGCGCTTTGTGAGGTCGGTCATCGGGGCCTTGAAGGCAAGGGTGCGCTGCTCCTCGATCGTGCCCATGCGCCGTCCTGATTCCGCATCGACTACCTGCGCGCGGTGCTCCGCTTGCCCGAGGCACGGGCCCGCCTGCGAGAGATTATGGTGGTCCCTACACCATTACCGCCGCCAGAGGATTTTCTGTCGGAGAACGCCACGTGACCGAAATGGGCGGCTCCGACGATGTCCTGCGCGCCGAGTCGCTGTACCTTGACCTGCTCCGGCAGGCGCGCACGTACCAGATGACCACGACGACGCTCACGCTGAAGAATGCGGGCAACCAGGACATCCTCGTCTTTGCGGTGAGATAGGGCCGGGCGTTCGCTTGCGGCGGCGCGTTTCACGGCGACCCGTACTGGGACAAGGGCCACGTCACCACGCGGTCCTGCGGCTGGTGGGCCAACCGCCCGCACGGCATACGGGTCAGGGCGGCGCGCGAAGGCCCCATCAACGCGGTCTCCCTCGAGCCGGACACGGCAGGCGCCCCACGCCAGGTCGTTGCCCCCCGGCACCCCCGTGAGGTCGCGCGGCAACGCGGCAACCCGGCAACGCGGCAACCCGGCAACGCGGCAACCCGGCCACGCGGCCACGCGGCCACGCGGCAACCCGGCAACGCGGGGACGTTCGACGAGTCGTCGACCGATCCCAATTGCAATTCCTATCCTGCCGCAACCTCGAGTTTCGTACGCCTCCGTCATCGTGGAGCGCCATCACGTAGTCGTACGACAGCTCACGCACGATACACGACATACTCGAGGCACGGCGCACAACGAAAGCACCGGTGAGCGATCAACGCGGTTGGGCCGGTGTGCTGGACTGAGAGCGGGTCATGGGAGCGGGTCCGCGGAGTTGGGAAACGCGGCCAGCAATCGTGAGAAAGCGCTGCGGTGATGCAATTCCAGCGTAGCATGCACAGTCTGCATGGTCGATGCTGTGCAGGGCGCAGGATGCCACCCCAAGTGAGCCGGCGCCTTCAGTCCTCTCGACCGAGCGCGCGTGCCACACCACTGGTAAGCGAGGCCACGGTGAACGGCTTGGGCACGAACGCGTCGATGTCGTCGAGCAACGACTGGCGTGATACCTCGTCTTCGGTATACCCCGACATGTAGAGCACGCGCAACTTCGGAAAGAGCACCCGCGACTGATCTGCGAGCTGGTGCCCCGACATCTCCGGCATCACGATGTCGGTGAGCAGCAGGTCCAGCTCGCCGCCGAAGTCCTGCATGAGTCGCAGCGCGACAGCCCCGTTCTCGGCGACCAATACCCTGTAGCCCGCCGAGGTGAGGGTCCGCTCCACGAGCTGGCGGAGCGCCTGATCGTCATCGACGACGAGCACGGTTGACGCCCCGACGCGCGGCGCCGGCACCGCGCGTTCCTGCACGGGCGTATCGAACGTGGACTCCGCCGCCACCCGCGGCAGCAGGATGCGGAAGGTCGTGCCGACGCCGACGGTACTCTGCATGCGGATGCTTCCGCCGGACTGCTCGACGATGCCATGCACTGTGGACAGCCCGAGTCCCGTCCCTCCCTCGGCCAGCTTGGTCGTGAAGAACGGTTCGAAGACCCTGCGCTGGACCTCGAACGGAATGCCAGCCCCCGAATCGCGCACCGTGATCTGCACGCACGACGCCGTCGGACCGCCAAACTTGTCGGCCTCGTCCGCGTCGGGCTGTACCGCTTCGAGCGATACCGACAGCACGCCCCCGCCCGGCATGGCATCGCGCGCATTGACGACGAGGTTGATCAGCACCTGCTCGAGCTGCCCCGGATCGACCCGGATGAAGACACGCTCTATCGGCAGCCGCAACTCGAAGCGGATGTGGGCGCCGATCAGACGCAGCAACATCCGCTCGAGGTTGGACATCAGCTCCGCCGGATCGATAACGCGCAGATGCATGATTTGCTGGCGGCTGAACGCGATCAGCTGGGCCACGAGGCCCGCACCTCGCTCGCCCGCCGTGCGGATGTCCGACAGGTCGGCGCGCAGCTGTTCGTCGGGCTTCATGCGCGCGAGCGCCAGTTCGGCCGTACCGGTGATGACCGTGAGGAGCGTGTTGAAGTCGTGCGCGATGCCGCCGGCCAGTCGCCCCACGGCTTCGAGACGCTGCGCGTGCTGCATGCGCGCCTCCATCTCCTTGCGCGCCGTGATGTCCTGCGTGATGCAGCACAGCTGGGTGATCCGCCCAGCGGCGTCGGCCAGCCGCGCGCCGGAGTGATGCAGCCAGCGCGTGAAATCGCCTGTGGACCGCACGCGCAGCTCTTCGTCGAACGACGGAATCTCACCGCGTACCCAACGCTCCCACGACGCCGCGATACGCGGGCGATCCTCGTCGTGCACGCAGGCGAGAAACGCGCCTGCATCGCGGGTCAGCACTGCGGCCGATTCACCCCAGAGCGCCTCGACCGCGCGACTCACGTACTCGACGCGCATCGTATCGGCCGCGACGAACCAGAAACCCGTGGGACTCTGGTCGGCCAGTTGTTGATAACGCTCCTCGACTTCGCGCAGCCGGACCCGTCGTTCGCGCTCCTCGAGCGCGCGACTGACTGCCGATGGCAAACGCTCCAGGCGCTCCTTCAGCAGCAGGTCGGTGGCGCCCTCCCGCAGGCATTGCACGGCGGAGAGCGAATCGATCGATCCGGAGACGATGATCACCGGCGTGTCGGGCGCGAGCGCGCGCACGAGACGCACCGCACCGAGGCCATCCAGATCGGGAAGCGCGTAATCGCAGATGATGACGTCGAACGCCTGCGTGCGCAGGGCCGCCTCGAACGTTGCGCGGCGCGCCACCGGAGTGATCGCGCAATGGAGTCCTTCGTCTGCGAGCAGGTCGACGACATACCGCACATCGGATGCGTTGTCCTCGAGGTGCAGCAGTCGGATCGTCCGCGGTGCGGTGGTGTGAGTCATGGCGGGTCCGCAGCGGGCAGCAAATTCAGCGCCGCCCAGAACGCGACCAGCTGGCGCGCCATCACCACGAATTCGTCGAACTCCAGCGGCTTCCGGACATAGGCATTCACCCCCAGCCGGTACGCGGCGGACAGATCCTGGTCCTGCTGTGACGATGACATGAGTACGACCGGAATGTGACGCAGCTGTGCGTCCGTCTTGATGATGGCCAGCAGCTCCATGCCGTTCATGCGCGGCATCTTGAGGTCGAGGAGGATCAGCGCCGGCTGCGGACCTCCACGCGCGACAAATGCCCCGGCGCGGCGCAGAAACGCCAAGGCTTCGACACCATCACGCACATGGACGAGGCGTCCGGCCTCCACGTGGCCCTCGAGCGCCGCCAGCAGCAACTCGGCATCCCGGACACTGTCTTCGACGAGCAGGATGGGGCGCACCGCCAGCGGGATGTGGGGCATACGTCAGCCGTCCGCGGGCGCGAGGGTGAAGTAGAACGTCGCCCCCTGATCGGGGGACGACTCCGCCCAGATCCGGCCACCGTGACGCTGCAGAATGCGGCGCACCACGGCGAGGCCGATACCGGTACCTTCGAATTCGTGTTCGTGATGGAGACGCTGAAAAACGCCGAACAGCTTGTCGGCGTACGCCATGTCGAAACCGGCGCCGTTGTCGCGCACGGCAAACACGTGGCGTCCAGCTTCCGCCCCCGCACATAGGATTTCGACATGCGGTACGTCGCGCTTTGCCGAGTACTTCACGGCGTTGCCGACGAGGTTCACCAGCACCTGTCGAAGCATCGCCGCATCACCTGCTACGTGCGGCAACGGCGCAATTGTCCACGTCACCCGCGCCCCATCCTCGACAGCGAACGCGGCGATCACCTCGTGTGCCAGCGCGTCGAGATCCACGCTCGCGAGGTGCATCTCCGCCTGTCCCATGCGTGAGAACGCCAGCAGGTCGTCGATGAGCCGCCCCATCTGCACGCTCGCGCTGGCCGCCGTGTGCACATAGCGCTCAGCTTTCTCGGACAGCTGCCCGGCCGTGGCGCGGCGCAGTAGATCGAGATAGCCGTGGATGTGCCGCAACGGCGCCCGCAGGTCATGCGATACCGAGTAGGCAAACGATTCCAGATTGCTGTTCGCCTCGCGGAGTTGCACACCGCTCGCCTCAACCTCGTGGTACAGCTGAGTGACGCGCTCCTCCGCGATCCGGTGCTCGGTCACATCGGTCTGGATGCCGATGAACTGATCGGGCACGCCAGCGTCGTTCAGGAACGGCACGATCGTCGTATCCAGCCACAGCGGCAAACCTCCACGGGTGCGGTCGCGGAGCTCCCCGTGCCACACCCGCCCGGACCGGATCGTCGTCCAGATCTCGTCGAAGAACGAGTCCGGATGTTGCTCGGAGTCGAACAGGTGGTGCGAGCCGTCGGTCAGCTCCTCGCGGGTGTATCCCGAGAGGTCGCACACCCGGTCGTTCACGTAGGTGATGACGCCGCGCGCATCGCTGATGACCACGAGCCCGTGAAGGTCGAGCGCCGACTTGAACTGGGCGAGTTGCAACGCCCGTTCCTGCACCCGCTTCTCCAGTCCGCTGTTCAGGGTCCGGATTTCCAGCTCGGCCCGATGACGATCGGAGGCGTCGCTCTGCACCGATACGAACTGCTGAATCTCCCCGGCGGCATTGGCGATCGGCGTGATCTGCAGCTGCACCCAGTATGGCTCACCCCCCTTGGTGTAGTTGGTGAGTTCGGTTCTGATCGATCGCCCTTCGCGCACGGCCGCACCGATCTGGCGCACGGTCTGCTGCTCCGTTTCGGCTCCCTGCAGCAGGTCACCCGGTTTGTTTCCCAGCATGTCCTCGAGGGAAAAGCCGGTGCGCTCCGTGAACGCGCGGTTCACCCACTCCGTACGCCCGCCGGCATCGGTGATGACGACCAGATTCTCAGTGAAGCTGGCCACCAGCGACACTTTCGCGAGATCGTCTTGCGCACGCTTCTGCCGTGTGACGTCATGCAGCGCTCCAACGGCGCCGCCGCCGGGAAGCGGCGACAGCGAGAGTTCCATCCACAGCACGGCGCCGTCTGCGCGAATCATCCGCAGCAACGGCCGTTCTGCGTCCAACGCGCCGGCCGACGACGTGGCGAACTGCTCCAACACCAACGGCACGTCGGCCTCGTACACGAACTCCACCAACCGGCGCTGCATCGACTCGCGCAGCGAATGCTGCATCACCTTGGCCCACGCGCCGTTCAGGAACACGAGTCCACCCGCCGCATCGGTCTCGAAGACGATCTCGGAGAGCAACTCGACGCGACGCCGCATCCGGGCCTCAGACTCGACTAGGGCCTCGGTCAGTCGATACGTTGCCTCGACATGCAGGTCGGTGGTCAGCAGCGGATCGAGGGAGACGCGCTGGGACGGCATCGGGCGTCAGCTCAGGCGGGGATGCTCTGCATGGCCTGCACGAGTTCTGTGCTGGTTGCCACGCCGGCATACAGCGGGAAGACGCTGGTGCAGAAGAAGTCCTGCTCGGCCGGCGTGCGCGACGACGAGCAGTCGGAGACCACCGTGACACTATAGCCACGCTCGTACGCGGCGCGCCCGGTGGAATCGATGCACAGGGAGGTCACCATCCCGCACACGAGCACGTTCTCGATCCCGCGCGCGCGCATTGTCTCGTCGAGCGCGGTATTCGAAAACGCGTTGAAGCCCACCTTCCCGGTCACGTACTGCACACGGTCGCCGAACGCGAGCAGTTCCGGAATCGTGCCGGCACCCGTGGTGCCCGCCTTGAACGCGCCGGACGTCTTCATCGCGTAGAGAATGCCGACCGGGCTCGCCATCGCACGATAGTCGGGCTCCAGCACGATCGGCGTGGAGATGATGGTCAGCTCGGTGTCCCGCATCGCCTCCACGAAGTGCATGGCATTGGCGAGCACCGTATCGACGCGATTGGGCTCTTCGACGACGCCACGGAGAATGCCGTCCTTCGCGAAATAGTCGTTCTGAAAGCCAACGAGAATGAGCGCAGTTTTGCGGGGATCCATGGCGAACTCACCTGAGGAGGGCGGGACGGCTTGAAGGCGGCGGCGGAGCCTGCGTGATCCGAGTGCGGCACGGATTGCCCGATGTTCACGCGTCTGGAGACCGGGTGTGTCTCATGCGGCCAGTGCTCTGGAAATCATAGGCAGGGATACGCGCCCGCGCGAGAGCCTGCATCAACTCGACGATGATGAAGGTATCATCATAGGGAGTGCGTCGTCGACGACGAACCACGCTACCCACTGGTATTGCCTCTCCGCCGCCTCTCGCTGGAACGGAACGAAGCGGCGACGCCGCAAAAACATCCACCGCGGCGTCTCCTGGATAGCGGGGGCTCGGCCAAGGGGCGCGGCGAAGTCGTTGATGAAAGCACGCGTCGTTGTGGCGTCATCGCACGGCATCACCGTGGCGCGCCCAGTGACCGGCTTCGTCGTCGTCCCAAGTTCCGCGGGTGCCCGGGCCACATCGGGGATGTAGGAATACGTGTGCGGCTGGTCCAACGGGATGATTGTGCGGATTGGTTTGCCGGTGAGCGCAGCATTCCAGAACGGATCGCCGACGTTGCGCGCGCGGCCGCGCGGCCCGTCGTGGTCGCTGGCGCGCCCAATCGCGAGCGTGGTATCGCCGCGCGCGTTGGCCGTAAGCAACTACGTGATGGATGACGATGGCGCCCGAGCCGGCCTCTCGACACCGGATCGGGTCCATCGCGTCGCCGGTGATCGTCTCGCAGTTGTCCGTCGCGCTCCGCACAGCGCGTCTTGGAGGCGGTCGTCCACGTGGCCGCCGCCCTGTCCTCCACAGGACGGGGCAACGAGGGGCAGGCAGGCGCGTCCGCTCGACGGGAGTCCGCTGTCGGGGGACCGCACGGCCACGATGGCGCCTGCGCTACGCCCCGCTCATGGCGTCGGTCAGCCAATCCACCACGTAGGCCACGAACGACGGGCGCACCAGCAGGCGCCACGTGGGTGTTTCATCCACGAGCTGCAGGAGTACCGGCGCCCGTACCAGCAGCGTCTGCGTGGCGTGCCCCACCGGGAAGGTGCGCGCATGCAGGTCCAACGCGCAAACGGCGGCCAACACGTCCCGCGCACGCGGACCCGATAGCTCCAGCAGCTGCCGGCTAGCCGACAGCTCGACCACGGCACCTTCGGCTTCGGGGGTCCCATCGCCCACGGCCTCCGAGAGCGCGGCCACGAGCGCATGGCGCGACGCCGTCGACGTTTCGACCAGCCATTCGTCCGGGCGGAGCCACGAGATGCGCCCCAACGGCGCGTGCTGCATGGGACCGTGTTCCGGCAACGCGTCCACGTCGAGCACGGCGGCCACGCGGGCACGCGCCACAGGGCGCGCCCGGAGGCTCAGCAGAATGCCCGGAGGCAGCGCACGGAGCGAGACCGCCGGAGTGGAGACAGCAGCCATCCGCGCCACAAGAGGTGGCGCCACCACGAGGTGCTCAGACATGCCCCTCCCTGCGGTCGCACGGCGCACCATCTCGCCGCTCCCCCGCGGGGTCGTAGTGGACCGGGTCCACCAGTGTCACCGATGCGACCCGCCCATCGAGGAGCGGGGCGTGCAGCACCTCGCCCAATCGCGCGCGTCCGTCGCGCACCAGCGCAAGCCCGAGGGCACAGGCCAGCGTGGGGCTATAGCGACTGCTGGAGACGTGCCCGTCGATAGGCATGGGCGGGGCGCCCAAGGCGCTGGTCAGCGCGGCGCCTTCGGGAATCACCAATTGCGAGTCGTTGGAGCGGAATCCAACCAGCTGCGCTCGACCGGCCGCCTGTGGCGCGACACGAGCGAGCGAGCGGCGTCCGACGAACGGCTTTCGCGTGGGCACCATCCACCCGAGCCCCGCGTCGTGCGGCGTGGTGAGCGCCTCGGTGTCCTGTCCCACGATGAGATACCCCTTTTCGATGCGCAGCACCTGCAGGGCATCCAGCCCATAGGGCATCACGCCGTGGGAGGCACCCTCCGCCAGCAGGGCGCGCCAGAGCGCCGGTCCGTCGTGCCACGGGACGCTTACTTCGTAGGCCAGTTCGCCCGAGAAGGAGACGCGCGCCACCTGGGCATCCGCAAGGCCGGCCACCGTGGCGGTACGCACGGCGAGGAAGGGGAAGGCGTCGGGGTCTACCACCAGCTCGGGAGCCACGCGGGCGAGCAGCGCGCGCGAGTCGGGGCCGACCACCGCCACGGTGGTGAACTGCTCCGTGATGGGTGTGACCCAGCAGCGCTTGTCAGGCCACTCCGTTTGGAGCCACTCCTCCATCCACTCGGCCACTGCGGCCGCGTGCCCGGTGGAGGTGGTCACGAAGTACCGCTGCGCGCCGGTGCGCATGACGACGCCATCGTCGAGAATGGACCCGTCGAGATGGCAGAGGACCGCGTAGCGCGCCTTCCCCTCGGGGAGCGACGCCAGCGGGGTGACATAGAGCTGGTCCAGCACCCAGGCCGCGTCGGGGCCGCGCACATCCAGCTTGCCGAGCGTGGAGACATCGGCCAGCGCCACGCCAGTGCGCGCCGCGCGCACTTCGCGCCGCACGGTGTCGTCGGGCGTTTCGCCCGGGCGGGGATAGCGCGACGCCCGCAGCCACTGTCCTGCGGGCTCGAACACGGCCCCTAGGGACTGGTGTTCAGCGTGCAGGGCGGTTGTACGTACCGGATCGAAGCGGGCGCCTTGCGCACGGCCGGCCACCAGGTGAAAGGGGATGGGCTCCACCGGTGGCCGGCTCCCCGATGTACCCACCACGGCCGCCGGGTGCCCGGCGCGTGCGGCCACGAGTGTGGCCGCCAGCACCTTCGCGGAGCGTCCCTGTTCCACGCCGGTCCCCACCAGCGTGTAGCGCTTCACGTGCTCCACGTGCGTCGCACCGGCATCCACCGCGCGCCAGATCCCGGCGACGGTCGCATCGCGATGCAGATCCACGAAGCTGCGCGACTCGTCGCCGTCGGGGGCGGGCACCTGCCATGTCAGCCCGGGCGGGTCCTCGTCCACGTCGTCGGTCGCCGGGGCCGCTGCGTCGCCGGCCAGTCCCAACGCCGCGCGCGCTGCGGCGGCACCCTGGGCGAGCGCCGCCGCGAGCGTCAATCGACCGGTCACGGCGCCGGCGAGCCATTGCCCGGGGAGCGGCGCGGACGGCACGGCGGTGCCCAATCGTGCGTCGTAGGCACTGGAGCCACCAAGGTGCAAATGCAGGTGCAGGTTGGGATCCACCCCCGCCGACGTGGCGAGCAGGTCGGTCTCGAGCGCGAACATGGCGCCGTCGGCTCGCACCTGCACGGCGCAGACCGCGCCGTCCGCGTCCGCGTCGGTACCTACCACCTGCGCCGCGTTGAGCACCCGGATCCCCGCGGCATGCGCCGCGGCGGGCAGCGCGCCCGTGCCCGGGGGGCGCAGGTCGATGACGGCGGCCACCGACACGCCGGCCTCGTGCCACGCCAGCGCCGTGCGATACGCATCGTCGTGTGCGGTGAACAGCACGCCGCGCTCAGGCGCCAGTGCCCACTGCTGCAGGTAGTGGCGAGCGGCGCCGGCCAGCATGATCCCGGGACGGTCGTTGTCGGGGAAAACCAGCGGGCGCTCCAGCGCGCCGGTGGCCAACACGATGGCCCGTGCGCGCACCTGCCAGAGCCGCTGTTCAGGCCGCGCACCGCGCGCCGCCGCGGGGAGGGCGCCTCCCACGCGCTGGGCCAGCCACATGCCGTTCTGGTCGAGAGGCATGACAGCGGTGGTGCCGGTGAGCACCGTGACGTCGGGCGCGGCGCACAGTTCGTGTTCGGCTGCCGCCAGCCACGCCTCGGCGGGGGCGCCATCGATACGGCGCGCCTCGCGCCGCAACGCGCCGCCCACCATTGAAGCGCATTCGGCCACGATCACCCGCGCGCCGGCGCGCGCGCCCTCCAGCGCCGCCGCCAGTCCCGCCGCCCCGCCGCCCACCACCAGCAGGTCGCAGTGGGCATACCGCCAATCGAAGCGAGCCGGATCGCGAGTGGGCACCAGCGCCCCCTTCACGATGCGACCCCGTGCCGACAGTCCCTCGTACAACGGCAGCCCCGTCGTGCGCACCAGCGGCTCTTCCACCGGCCCCCGCGTCACCTGGGCGAAACCGGTGGCCTCCTCGAGGCCCGCGCTCATGATGCCGCGCGGGCGCCCCGCCGACACGCTCGTGCCGAGGACGCGCACTCCGGCCCCGAGCAGCGCCGACGCCAGCGTGTCGCCGCTGAAGCCGTGCAGCGGCGCGCCGTTCCAGCTGAACGACAGCGGCCGGGTGCGGTCGATCCCGAGTCCACCCGTAGCGAGGCGCTTCATCCGGTGGGCTCCACGGGTGGCGCACTCAGGGGGCGCGTGTCCAGGATGGCGTGCGTACGGGTATCCCGTACCACGTGGATCCACTGCCGACATCCGTACACATGCACCCACTGCTCCGTCACGGGGCCCAAGGGGGTTTCGCGCAGGTACAGCACACGTGCCCACTCCTCGTCGGTCGCGTGTGCGGGGAGCGGCACGCCGGAGCCCGCGTGGCGGAACTCCACTTCGTCGCGCGGGCCGCAGTGGGGGCAGGAAATGCGCAGCATGCTAGTGCGCCACGCCGGCAGCGCCGTGCTCGTCCACCAGGGCACCAGTCGTGAAGCGTTCGAGTCCGAAGGCGGCGCTCAACGGGTGTGGCGTGCCGGTGGCGAGCGTGTGCGCGAACACCACCCCCGATCCGGGTGTGGCCTTGAAGCCACCGGTCCCCCAGCCGCAATTGAGAAAGAGCCCGTCCACTGGCGTGGCGCCGATGATGGGGGCGGCGTCGGGCGAGACATCCACCGTTCCCGCCCACACGCGCAGCAGGTGCGCGCGCGCCATGATCGGGTACAGCTCCATGGCGGCCTGGAGTTGCTGCTCGAGAATGTGCGACGAACCGCGCTGCGCGTACGACCGATAGGGATCACGGGCGGCGCCCATGACCAGCTCCCCCTTGTGCGCCTGGCTCACGTACATGTGCAAACGCCCCGAGAGCGCGACGCAGGGCAGGAACGGCTCGTGAATGTCCGAGACGAGCGCCTGCAGCGGGTAGCTCTGCACGGGCACCTCGATGCCGGCGAGGCGGGCCAGGAGCGGGGTGCGCCCCGCGCTCACGAGCCCGACGCGGCCGGCGCCGATGTCGCCGCGTGTGGTCTGCACGCCGGTGATGCGGTTGCCGCTGCGCTGGAACCCGGTGACCTCGCACCCCTGCAGGAGGTGCACCCCCGCCGCATCGCAGGCGCGCGCGAGGTGGAAGACCACCGCATCGTGACGCGCAATCCCGCCGCGCGGCTGCAGCGCCGCGCCGTAGACCGGATAGCGCGGCGCGTCGGAGATGTCGAGGATGGGGCAGAGACGGGGCAGGTCCTCTCGGGACACCCAATCGGCGTCGATACCCGCCAGGCGATTCGCGTACACCACGCGCTGCGCCGCGGCCGCTTCCGCCTGCGAGTGGGCGAGGGTGAGGAGCGAGCGTTGATCGAAGAGAATCTCCGGCCCCAGTTCCTCCGGCCAGCGCTCCCACCGGCGCACGCAGAACTCGTAGAGCGGCATGCTCTCCTCGCGCAGGTAGTTGGAGCGGATGATCGTGGTGTTGCGCACCGCGTTGCCGTTGCCCAGCCAGCCGCGCTCCACCACGGCCACGTTGGTGATGCCGTGCTCGCTCGCGAGATGGTAGGCGGTGGAGAGCCCGTGCAGCCCGCCGCCCACCACGACGATGTCGTAGTGGCCACGGGGCTCGGGGTGGTGCCACAGCACGGGCGGATTGCGGAAGGCCTGTTCCACGGTCTGGCTAGCGGGCGGAGTCGGGCGGCACGGCGACGGCGACGGCGAGGGCACGGCGCACGGCGCCGAGCACGGTGTCCGGATACTCGTACGGGAAGTTATGCGACGCGCCGTCGGGCGGATGGATGAGTTCCGCCCGGTTCGAGACCGCCAGATAGCGCACGCGGGATCGCGGGAAGAACCCCAGCGCGCGCCGCTCGAGCGCCGGCGGCAGCCGCAGCGGCCGGATCTGCGCCTCCTCGCCCCCGCGCGGGATCACCACGAACACCGGCAGGCTGTCCAACTCCCCGTCGTAGACCACCAGATCGGGCGCTTCACGCCCCACCACGGGGGCGGTGAATTCCTCGAAGATCGACGCAGTCGCGAAGCTGTTGGCGGCACGGGCCGCTCCTGCCGACATGGCCTCGCGCACCTCGGCTAGCAGCGTATCGCGGGCGCGCACGAAGGGCGGGGCGTCGGGGCCGGGGCGCGGCGGCGGCGCCCAGAGTCCGAAGGCGCTGCGCAGCCCCCAGCTGCGCCCCAATTGCACCAGCCCCTGCGCGGCGGCCGCCCCGAATACGGGGGCATAAACGAACGCATCGGGAGGCGTGGCATCCAGCAGTACCACCGCCGCCGTCCGCGCGGGATAGCGCCGCGCAAAGTTGGCGGCCAACAGGCCCCCGTACGAATGCCCAACGAGCACGAACGGCCCCGGCTCGCCCGCTCGACGAAGCAGCGTCTCCAGCTCTTCCGCTTCCACCCGCGTGCGCCGCGGAAACGGGCCGGGGTCGCTCCACCCCGTGCCCGCGCGATCGAAGAGAATGGACCGCGTCTCGCCGCGCATGGCCCGATGCAGATGGTACAGCGCGTGCCCCTGTTCGTGCGCGCCCGGGATCCACACGACGGTGGCGCCACCGCGCGCGTTCCCTTCGGCCAACAGGTGCAGTCGGTACCCGCCAACATCCACCAGCGTCCCCGGCGCCGGTGCCGCCGCCATGGCGCGCTGCTGGTCGAGTCCCCCCTTGATGCCCATGGCGGTGAGCACCACCCCGAGCAAGGCGGGGACCAGCGCCACCAGCCGCAGCACCCGGCCGCGGCGACGCGCGGTCAGCGCCACCACCCCTCCCAGCACCAGCAGGACGCCGCCCAGCAACGCCCCACCAAACGGCTGCGACAGCAGCGTATAAAACCCATTCAGCATCAGTGGCCTCCCGGCGGTACGGCGGGACGTTTCGCCCCGTCCAGCGCCTCGATGGTGGTGGTGGAGGGCTCACGCGTGCGTTGTTGCCGCATGGCCACCCGCTCGACCTCGGCGAAGACACGCAGGATGTTCCCGCCGGCAAGCTTGCGCAGCTCCGCGTCGCTCCAGCCACGGCGAATCAACTCGGCAAACAGCGCCGGGTAGCGCGAGACGTCCTCGATGCCCTCCACCACATTCATCGGACCGGTCGCGCCATAAAAGTCCGCCCCGATCCCCACATGGTCAATGCCCGCCACGCGGCGGATATGCTCTATGTGGTCCGCCACGTCCTTGAGCGTGGCACGCGGCATCGGGCCGTGCGTGGCCGTCCACTCGCGAAGCAGTCGCTCGGCCGCGCTGTCGCTCGTGGCCCGCTGCAGCCGCGGAATGAGCGCCTCCGACCAACGCCGCAGCGGCTCGGACACGAACACCGTCACGAAGTTCACCTGCACCACGCCACCGTTGCGCGCCATGCGCTGCAGGATCGAATCGGGGACGTTGCGTACGTGGTCGGTAAGGGCGCGCGCCGAGGAGTGCGAAAAGATCACCGGAGCCTCCGTCACGTCCAGCACGGCGCTCATCGCCGCTGGTGACACATGCGAGATATCCACCATCATGCCGAGGCGGTTCATCTCGCGTACCACTTCGCGGCCGAAGGGGGTCAGCCCCCCGTGGCGCGGCAGCTCCGTCGCCGCGTCGGCCCAGTCGGTGGAGTGGAAGTGCGTGAGCGTCATGTAGCGGACGCCGAGGTCGTAGTACGCGCGGAGCGCCCCCAGGGAGTTGGCAATGACGTGCCCGCCTTCGATCCCCAGGAGCGAGGCAATGCGTCCACTGGCGCGCACGCGGCGGATGTCGGCCGTACTCGCGGCGAACCCCAGATCACGCGGATAGCGCGCGATGAGGCGCCGGGTCAGGTCGATCTGTTCCAGCTGGGCGCGCATCGCGTTCAGCGGTGACAGGTCACTCGGCACGTAGACCGACCAGAACTGCGTCCCCACTCCGCCTTCCCGCAGCTTCGGCAGGTCCGTGTCGCCGGTACCGCGCGCGCGGAGATCGCGCGCCGTGAGGTCCATGGGATGCGTGGGGTCGAGGCGCAGCACCCATGGCAGGTCGTTGTGGGTATCCACCAGCCCCACCTCGCGCAGGAGCGCCCGCGCGCGGCGCAGCGCCGCGTCGTCGGTGGCCGCCCCCTGCGCCGGCAGGGCGGTGAAGGGCGCGCTCCACAGGCCCGCCATGGTCAGACCGGCCGCGGCGATCCGTGACAGGGCGTTTCGGAGGGCGATCATGGTGCCTTCGCCGCTGGCGCCTTGGGCACCGCCACCGCGCCCGTGGGCCAACCGCCGTCGAGAAAGGCGCGCAGCGCCGCGAGCAACTCGGCGGGTCGCTCAAACTGCGGCCAGTGCCCCATGCCGGGCATCACCAGCAGGCGTCCCTGCGCCATGCCGGCCACCCACTCCTGGCTCCCGCCGAGTGGCGGATTGTCGCGGTCACCATGCACGACCAGCAGGGGCAGCCGGAAGCGGGACAGTCCCTCGCGGAAGTCGAACAATCCCAGCTTGGCAATGAGCCGAGGCACGAAATCGTTGTAGCGCGACCCGATCTCGTTGGGCGAGTCGCACACATCGGGCGCGCGATACCACTGGGTGGAGTCGGGCCAGTTGGTGCGCAGCCCCATCCATGCCCCGCTCCGACACCGCCCCACCTCGTCGCCGGCAAACTCGCCGGCGGCGACGCGGGCGGCCATGCGCTGCTGCACTGCGGGGTCTATACGCGGTGCCGAGTTCTTCCGCATGTCCTCCCACCACGGCGAAAAGCGCGGCCCTACCGGGGTCAGCAGCACCAACCGCGCAACGCGCGCCGGGAACCGCTCGGCGAAGCGATAGGCTGCCAGCGCGCCGCCCGACCACCCCACCATGGTCACCTTGTCCGCGCCCACGGCCTGGCGAATCACCTCCGGGTCGAGGGCATCGAATTCGAGAATCCCCATCTTGTCCGGTGGCACCGAGTCGGTGCGTCCGCGTCCCCGGACGTCGTAGGTCACCACGCGTCGCGTGTCGGAGGCCAGTGCGTCCAGACTGGCGGCGAAGTAGTTGGCCGCATTCACCAGCACCACATCGGAGCCGCGCCCCACTTCGCGGTACCAGAGCCGGACGCCGTCGGGCGTCGTGGCGTAGCCCGTGCGCTCCGGGGGCCCCGCCTCCACCAGCCGCTTGAGCGCCGCCAGCTCTGCGTCGAAACGCTGCGCCGAGGCGCGCTGCCCCGCCGCGGCCCGCGCCCGCGCGGTGTCCGCCGCCCCGGGCGTCAGCC
>VYMF01000261.1_pt1 | contig 15795 bp, 9 predicted proteins | sample 5115271 | NCBI WGS metagenome assembly VYMF01 (sample SAMN12291778, study PRJNA351875) | freshwater metagenome | isolation source: freshwater lake | place: USA: Michigan, Wintergreen Lake | collected 2013-08-08
ACCAATAGGCTTTTTCCATGTCTCACATTTTAGCATATATTTGGTAAATGCGCTAGTATTTAACGGTAAAGCCGTCGTAGAACGACGGGGTTTCAGACCCAAAATTTTCGATGATCCTCAATCAAACCAAGAATTCCGGTGCAAATGTTGAAAACCCTGCACATCAGTTAAATTGTATTGTAGGGGCGTGATGGTGATAAAATTCTCGCCAATAGCGCGCACATCCGTAGGCACTTCTGGGGGTAAATGGGTATAGTCCGGTTGTTCGATATCTTCGACTACTTCCCCAATTAACCAGTAATAACTTTTACCCCTAGGATCCAGTCTTTTCTCGAAGGTTTCTTCGTAGCGTCGCAATCCTTGCCTAGTGATTTTCACCCCCTTGATTTCGCCACTACTAACCGGCGGGACGTTAACATTGAGTAAAGTGGGAATAGGAAAAGGGTTAAGGGCAACTTTCCTGACTAAAGTGAGGGCAAAATCGGCGGCCGGTTGGAAATCACAGGCTTTAAAACTAGCCAGACTAAAAGCAATACTGGGAATACCCTCGATTAAGCCCTCCAGGGCTGCGGAAACCGTGCCAGAATAGAGGATATCGGTGCCGAGATTAGACCCGTGGTTAATGCCAGCTAAAACTAAATCGGGACGCTCTTTGAGGACGGCACTAAGGGCAAATTTCACCGAATCGGCGGGAGTTCCCGAGCAGGACCAAGCAATCACATCGGGATGAAAAATTCCTTCCACCTGTTCGGCCCGGATGGGATGGTGTAAGGTTAAGCCATGACCGGTAGCAGAGCGCTCGCCGTCGGGACAAACTACGGTGACTTGATGGCCCGCAGTAGCGAGGGTGTTAGCGAGGGTGCGGACTCCTAGGGCGGAAATGCCGTCATCGTTACTGATCAGTAGTTTTAAAGGGCGATCGCTAGTCATAGAAATTTCTGCTCTACTGCGTCGGCTAGTGGTATAATATAATAGTATTTTATTGTGGGTACGTAGCTCAGAGGATAGAGCACCAGGTTCCGGTCCTGGGTGTCGGGGGTTCGACTCCCTCCGTACTCGTTCAGACATCAGGAGTCAGTATTCAGGAGACATCTCCAGAAATCAGGCTAGAAGCCTGATCTACTGGGCTAAAATCTTGATTATTGGAGATGTCTATTAGTCCACAGTGCGACGAATTTGCAGACAACACCATTCTTGACGTTTCCACAGGGCAGCCACTGTCCAGCCTTGGGGTTCTAAAATATCTGTAACTGCTTGTGCTTGGGTGACGAGGATGCCGCTTAAAATTCCCCAAGTGGTGGGTTTTGCCAGACGGGTGATTTCGGGCATTAAAGCGATAATTGTCTCGGCTAAAATATTACAAACGATGCCATCGACACCATCGGGAATTAATTCTAATAACTCCTCGACACTACCCTGATTAATAGCTAAATTTTCGGGGTTAATTCGGTTGAGATGGCGATTACTGTGCGTCGCGTTCACCGCCAGCGGATCTGTATCGACAGCATAAACTTTTTTGGCTCCTAATAAAATCGCTCCGATCGCCAGTATGCCAGAACCACAACCGATATCAGCGATAATTTTATGCTCTGGATTGCTACTTAAACGCATTTCTAGGGATTCTAGACATAATTGGGTGGTGGGGTGCGTTCCCGTGCCAAAAGCGGAACCGGGGTCAATTTTAATCACCAATCTCTGGTTATTTTCGGGGGGATTTAACCAAGCAGGACAGATCAAAAAGCGATCGCCGATCTCGCTAATTTGCCAATGTTGTTTCCAACTGCTGGCCCAGTCTTCCTCGTCCATTAACTGCCAATGGCTGACAGGTTCGGGAAAACCTAAAATCAAAGCATCCTGCTTTAACCAGAGGCTGAGTGCCTCTAAATCGGGCAATTGCGCTTTAATTTCTGGTATATAGGCCTTAATCTCTAAAGAGGATTGTTTTTTAGCCGTGGCCGTTCCCGAACAGCCAAAATTTTCCAGTCTCCAGAAAACCGTTTCTTCGAGACTAGGTTCGCACAAAACCGTAATTTCCCACCAACTATTAGACATATATTCAGTTATCCGTGATCAGGGATCAGTTATCAAATTTGAGTTTTCAGTCAACAGTATTAAGTGGCAAGTTCGGAGCTTTCTTTTCACTTATTACTGTTTACTGTTTACTGTTTACTGATAACTGATTTAACCTAGAGTTTTACTGTGTAAGCATCGCGGATACCGGGGACTTTAGTAATTTCCGAGAGAAGACCTTCTGGTAAAGGATCATCGAGACTCAGGGCCATAACTGCGTCACCGCGAATAATTTTGCGTCCTACCTGCATACTGGCGATGTTGACATTAAAACTGCCTAAAAGTGCGCCAATTTTGCCGATAATACCGGGCATATCTTGGTGAAGGGTGAATAACATATGATTACTCGGTGGCACGTTAATGGGGAACTCATCGAGGTCAGTAATGCGGATTTCTCCCGTACTTAACAGCGCTCCGGTAACGGAATGGGTCCCCATAGAACCATTAGCTTCCAAATGAATCGATCCCGAATAGTCGCGGGTGGAAGCATCCCGGGTTTCGATTACCCGGATACCGCGTTCCTTAGCTTCGATCGCCGCATTAACATAGTTTACCCGTTCCCGGAGGGCTTGGGAAAGTAAACCCTTAATTGCCGCTACCACCAGAGGTTGACTGTCTTTAGTGGCCAATTCTCCCTGTAAACGGACATTTAACGAGTCACAGCGACCTCCTGCCAACTGACTGACGAGATTCCCCATAGTTTCCGCTAATTGCAGGTAAGGGCGCAGTTTTTCCATAACATCAGGAGTTAGTCCGGGGATATTAACGGCCGAACGCGCTGGCAAACCGAGGAGGACATCGCGAATTTGTTCGGCCACATCAATAGCCACATTAACCTGTGCTTCCGTAGTCGATGCGCCTAGGTGGGGAGTGAGGATGACGTTAGATAATTCTCTTAATCTAGATTCGCCTAAAGGTTCCTGTTCAAATACGTCCAAGGCTGCCCCAGCGATTCTACCGGATTCGAGGGCTTCAATTAAAGCCAACTCGTCGATAATGCCGCCTCTGGAACAGTTAATGATGCGGACTGTGGGTTTCATCTTAGCGATGGTTTCCCGACCGATGAGATGCTGGGTTTCGGGAGTTTTCGGGACGTGGAGGGTGATAAAATCGGACTCGGCAAAGAGTAGTTCCAGATCCACCAGGGTGCAACCGAGTTGATCGGCGCGTTCTTTGGAAATAAAGGGATCGTAGGCGAGAATTTTCATGCCTAGGGATCTGGCAACGGCGGCGACGTGGGAGCCAATTTTACCTAAACCAACGACTCCTAGGTTCTTTTTATAAACTTCTGTGCCGATAAAGCGATTTCTTTCCCATTTATTCGCTTTTACCGACTGATTGGCATCAGGAATATGACGGGAGAGGGATAACATCATGGCCAAGGCGTGTTCGGCAGCGGCGATCGTGTTACCTTCGGGAGAGTTAACGACAATAATACCCTGACGAGTAGCGGCGGGAACATCGATATTATCGACTCCTACCCCTGCGCGGCCGATAATTTGCAGTTTGCTGCCCGCTTCGACGATTTCTTTGGTGACGCGGGTACTGGAACGGAGCATCAGTGCGTCGTATTCGGGGATAATTTGAATGATTTCCTCGGCGGATAGTCCTGTTTTCACGTCCACTTGGGCAACCTGTGACAGAATTTCTACTCCTACCGGATCGATCGAATCGGATACCAGAACTTTGGCCATAATCTTTATAACGTGCTTTTTTCAGTCTACGGGCAAATGCTTGACCAATATTGGGGTCTAGCCGCAATAGCCTATTTTAGAAGCAAAGGGTGCAGTCTATGGCAAAATTAGCGAAAAGATTTTAGGTTGTCCTTCTCAATGTCTTCCATGGTGTTGATTTCAGCCTCTTGTCTTTGTCATACTAAATCCTGTTTAAAAAGTATAGGAGAGAAGGGATGGGGGATGGGGGATAGGGGATGGGGGATAGGGGATAGGGGATAGGGGGGAAACAATCCATAAATGGGTTTTTAAAGTTAGATCGGCAGTTAATCACAGGATTAAAAACGGATTTAGTATCACTGAGATATTGCTAATTTAATCACGGTGGCGATCGAGTTTTCCGCTTCTTTTTCTAAAGCCTTTTCTAGGGCTGCCATTGCTTCTGTTTGACAATTTCTATGATGTTTAAATGGGGTTTGCTGAAAAAGTACGGGCGAAGCATTCGGATAGAAAATCTACGGTTTCACCGATAGGTTATTGCCCGAATGCTTCGCCCCTACAGGACGCGGGCCGATGAAGACGCAAGCAAAATCTTGCACCTGTTTCGCTCGTAAAGCCACAAAACCCTTACCTTGCCTACATTTCACATTTATTCAGCAAGCCCTAAATAGGGTTTGCGGCAAAAAGTTTGTTGGTGGGGTTAGGAGTCAGTAGCCGGTCGTCAGGAGTCAGTAGCCGGTCGTTTCAGGCTTTGTTGCCCTCTCTTTTTGTACCAGTTTATGTACTATAAGAAGGATAATGCAAGGTTTTTGAGTGTCCCAATCCGATTTTCGCAGCATGAACATCGGATTTTAACAGGTCAAAAGCCTTATTTTAAAAGGGTTTTACCATTATTCAGCAAGCCCTAAATAGTAGAGAAAAAGCCAAAAACCTCCGTTAAGTATAACGGAGGCTGGTTAATTAATTAACAATTTTCGGCTACAATTTCGCCCCACATTCAGGACAGAATTTATTATTCCAACTGTTAACCGCGCCACAACTGGGACAATCGAGCATTTCACAACCCCCGGTGACAATTTTCGGTAAACCAATCATACGGGCATTACTTTGGCCGGGGGCGACCATGGGATAACAATTTTCCTCTTTAGTCACGATCGCATTGACCAAAACTGGACCATCATGGGCCAACATTTCGGCAATTTTTGCGGCTAATTCCTCTCGATGGCGAATAGTAATCCCTTTAATGCCGTAAGCTTGGGCTAACAGTTCCACATCTGGCATTCCCACTTCCATATTGGAATTAGAATAACGTTGCCCATAGAAAGCTTCTTGCCATTGACGTACCATACCCTGCCAACCATTATTAATAATAATCGTCTTGGCATGAATATTAAATTGACTTAGGGTGCCTAATTCCTGTAGATTCATTTGGAAACTGGAATCACCACTAATACAAATGACCTCCTCATCGGGAATGGCCACCTTTACCCCCATAGCAGCCGGTAAACCGAAACCCATCGTCCCCAATCCCGCGCTAGAAACCCAACGTCGGGGGCCATTTTTGAGGAATTGGGCCGCCCACATCTGATGCTGGCCCACATCGGTGGTATAGTAGGCGTGGGGTGCTTGACGACCCACCTCAACGATCACTTCTTGGGGGGAAAGTCTGCCTTCCGGTCGAGGTACTTGCAGGGGATAATCTTGTCGCCAGCGATCAATCTTGGCTAACCAAGCTTGGGTGCGATCGGAATTAGTGGGATAATCAAATTCTCTGGCTTTTTGGAGTATTTGTTCTAAAACTACCCGCACATCCCCGACAATCGGCACGTCAGGGGCGCGATTTTTGCCCACTTCGGCGGGGTCTATATCCACATGGATTACCTTAGCTTTCGAGGCGAATTCGTCCAATTTCCCGGTTACTCGGTCATCAAAACGAGCGCCGACGGCAATTAATAAATCACACTCGGTCACGGCAAAATTAGCGTAGGCAGTGCCGTGCATTCCTAACATTCCCACCGAGAGGGGATGATGTTCATCAAAAGCACCGATACCCATTAACGTGGTGGTGACGGGTAACTGAAAACGCTCGGCAAACTCGGCAATTTGGGCGTGGGCATTCGCTGCGATCGCACCGCCACCAACGTACAGTAAAGGTTTTTCGGCGGTTTCCAAGAGGTGTAAAGCGGCCTCGATTTGACGGCGATTGCCCTTAACCGTGGGACGATAGCCGGTCAGTTTCACATCTCCCGGTTCGACGGGGATATAATCGCATGGTTCTAAACCGACATCTTTGGGAATATCGACTAAAACCGGTCCCGGTCGTCCTGTACTGGCGATATGGAAGGCTTCAGCGACGATTCTCGCTACTTCGCGGGCATTTCTCGCCACATAGGAATGTTTAACAATCGGGAGAGTAATACCATAGATATCGGTTTCTTGGAAAGCATCGGAACCGATGGCCGCCCTACTCACCTGACCGGTGATAATCACCATCGGGATGGAGTCCATGTGTGCGTTAGCGATGCCTGTCACCAAATTGGTCGCCCCGGGGCCGGAAGTGCCGAAACAGACTCCCACTTTGCCGGTGGCCCTAGCGTAGGCATCGGCGGCATGGGCGGCCGCTTGTTCGTGGCGAACTAAAATATGTTGTAATTCTCCCCGTTCTTCAAAGCGGTAGAGTTCGTCATAGATGGGTAGGATCGCACCACCGGGATAACCGAAGATGTGCTTAACACCATGACGTTTGAGACTGTCCATCAAGGCATAAGCACCAGAACAACGCTGGGGAACCGTTGTTAAAGAGTCATTGGGCTTGGGAAGTGATGAAACCACAGGGCAAACCGTCCAATTTCTAACTAGAGGGATAATTGCAATTCTGTTGCCTAGGATGCAACTGGAAAAATAGCAAAATTGATAACCTTATACTTTTAGTGTATTCCATCTCACCTTTTTGGCCGCAGTTTTTTTTCTTTTTGCATCTTACCCATGCAATATCTGGGGAAGTGGGGAAGTGGGGATAAGATGATAAATATTGGTGATTTCACCTGATCTTGACTTGCCCTGGGAGTTTTATGAATAGTCTTTTGATTACGGCTACGGATACCGATGCGGGTAAAACCGTTGTCACCACTGCTTTAGTGGCTTATTGGCAAAAATACTATCCATCGAAGGCCCTGGGGCTGATGAAATTAATGCAGACTGGTCAAGGCGATCGAGAATGGTATGAGGGTTTATTTCAGGGTCAATTAGAAATGATCACACCGCTGCAATATCAAGCACCCTTAGCGCCTCCTGTGGCTGCTGATTTGGAAGGTCGAGATATTCCTTTAGGGACAGTGTGGCAAGCTCTGCTAAACCTACAAAAAAGCCAAGATTTGGTTTTAATTGAGGGTTTAGGGGGTTTGGGTTGTCCTGTCACCCACGAGCTAACTGTGGCGGATTTAGCCGCTCAATGGCGGTTAAAAACTCTTTTAGTGGTGCCGGTGAAATTGGGAGCGATTTCCCAAACGGTGGCTAATATTGCCCTAGCAGAGCAGAAAAAGGTGAATTTGGGCGGAATTATCCTTAATTGTCTCGAACCGCGCACTGAGACGGAAATAGAGCAGTTAACACCGATCGATTTAATTCAATCCTTGACTAATTGTCCAGTTTTGGGTGTTTTTCCCTTTATCGAAGATCGTCGGGATTTGGATAAATTGGCCTCGGTGGTAGCTAGTTGGCCGGAAATTAAGCTGTCAAGCATTTAAATTGCTTGGGCCAGACGAGGCAAAAGGCAAAACGGAGAATAAATTAGGGTAATTCCAGATATTCTTGTTCTGTAAGCTCAAATTCTGGATCAATGATTTTTACCTCGTTATAGGTGAGTTGATAGAGTTTGTAAACTAAGTGATCAATCTGCTTTTCTAATTCGCTTGTGTCAGCAGTAGGATCGTCTTTTTTTGCGGTGAGAATTTTGTTGACAAGTGCAGTGATGTCGATATATTCGTGCTTATATTTAGGAACTGGAAAAGTTGATAGAGTTTTAGTATTTATTTTTGGAAAAGCAGTTCTGTCTAAATTTACATTTTGAGACTTTAGCACAGATGCACAAAGCTTAGAACAAATAATTGCTAAATAAAATTTAACATTTAGCGTGTTATTTTTGGGCTTTAATGTAATAACATCTGTGTTACAGATTATCGTATCATCTACACAAGTTGCATCTAATGTTTTTCTTGAAAAAATTCTTTGAATTAATATTCTTTCACCTTCAAATATTGAAATCGAGCGTGGTGCGGCTAAATTTTCTCCATACTTTACATAGTAGCTATCAGTTTTAAGTCTGTATCTTTGGATATCCCTAGCTCGTAATAATTGAATATAACTATTATCTATTTTTAATTCAGATTCATAAATTCTATTTTTAGCATCATTTTTAGTTTGAGGAGGATTTCCTTTTCCTATCTCATATAACTTTGCTCCGAATTTCAAATCAAATAAAGAACCTATTTGAGTTTCTGCATTAATTTTAATTTTATCGTTGAATGATATAGTTAATTCTTCATCTAAAGCTGAAACAGTAATCTTTTGGTCATAGCTCCAATGAGAAAGCATAACTGCTTCCAATCTTTCATTAATTGTAGAGATATTACGATCAATACTACAAATATGTATCTCATCATTATTTGGTTCTTTTTTTGAAAACAAAAGTAATGTTTCAACTACTGCACTTTCAAAAATATTATATACATTTACTATATTGGTTGTTCGATTTTCTTTAAACAAGAATTTTCTCAATTTTTTGTCATATTTAGTTGTTAACCAATAATTTGGAATTATTAAGCCAAGAAAACCTTTCTGGTTCAATATTTTTATGCCTAACTCAGTAAATATCCCAAAGGTATTAATTTGATATTCTGTAGTCTTGTAATGTTCATAATATAAAGCTTTCTCTTTTTCATCTAGATTTTTTGACGGTACATAAGGAGGATTCCCAATGACAACATCAAAACCGACAAAATCCCCATCATCATTTAACACTTCGGGAAACTCAAACCGCCATTCTAAAGCATTCTCATATAGCCTACCGCTTTCAATATCTGCAATTTCAGCAGTTAGCTTGTCAATCTCATTATTTAACTTAGTAACTTTTTTCTCCCGCGCTTTTTGCTCCGTCTTAGTCTCCTCAAATAATAAACCCTGATTTTCCAGATTATAAAGCTCCCCTTGTAATTGACGTAACTTCACTTTCTTAGGATCACCAATTAATAAATTAGCACTAAACCCAGCTTTAATCTTAGCAATCAGCGTTTCCATCTGCCGCTTTTGTCCCTTAGTTTCTGCATTGCGATAAGTCTGTACCGCATTGCGATATTCCTCAATACTAAACTTCTGCTTCTGTAAAACCTGTTTAACATCCACATCCAAAGCAAAGCGACTAATCAAAGAATTACCACACTTGATATTAATATCAATATTTGGCAAAGTTTCCAAATTGCCATCTTCTCGATAATAAGCATTCTTTAAAAGCTCAATCCATAACCGCAAGTGACAAATCGTCACGGAATTAGGGTTAATATCCACCCCAAATAAACACCCCTAGATAATCGTCTGTTTCTCATGAAATAAGGCTTGCTGTACCCGTTGCTTTTCTTTATTATGGGGATGATAAGCAAATAAATTACCTTCATCATCGTAAACCAGTAACTTATCATTTCGCACCTCTACCCGATAATCTTTTAAGGACTTACCCGAACTATCTAATAAAACCCGTAACTCACTCTTAATCGCGATTATCTCATTTAAAGCCGAAACTAAAAAATGTCCCGAACCCACCGCCGGATCACAAATCTTTAGACTATTAATAATAGTATTCGCCTCTTTTTTATCCTCAATTCGTTCATACAAATCATCTAAAGTTTGACAATTCCAGCCTTTTACTTCATTAAACTTCTGCACGATCGCTCGTCGTATCGTTTCCCGACACATATACATGGTAATAAAACTCGGCGTATAAAAAGAACCATCCTTATAACCATTAATCTTTTCAAAAATCAACCCCAACACCGAAGCATTAATTAACTTTTCGCTATCTTCTTGAGGATTTTCTAACTCATCTCGATCAAATTTATAAGCATCCAAAAACTTAAACAAATAATCCAAAGAATTCAACTCACCTACTCGCTTCTTACCCTGATTATCTTTTAGCACCGTCGCTGTAAAAATGGGTAAATTTCGCTCCCGCAAATTGCCAATGACAATCGTTTGCTGTTCCGTATCCGTTGGCTCAAATAGCGAACTATTCAAATAAGGTACATGAGCAAAAGTCGTTTTAACCTTAGCCTCGCGCTTATTTGTCTCCCTGGCTAACACATCAAAAAACAAACTATCGAGATCATCATAACTGGGAACTTTCGCCAAATTCAGAAAGGCAAAATCTCGATCGCCTTGATGATATTTAATTAACTGCGCTTCCAATAATTTGAGAAACAAAACCCGATTAATCCAATTAATTGATAACCGCAACGCCACATTAAAAAGCCGTTCCTCATCCGTAGTTCCAAACTCTTCAGGATTTTTTAGTTGTGCAATTTTATCTAAACTATCCAACCGACTAATCGCATTTTCAATCAGTGAACCATCACAGCGATCGCCTTCTTTCATTCGTCCGATTAATTTTTTCCCTTTATCCTTAACTTCCGTCAAACCAATAATATACAAAAGCTCATTATAAAAAGGCTTATTTAAAGTATTACTGTCATTAACAAAAGGTAACTTAAGTAAATGCTCTGGCGAAAGAATCTTGTAAATATCCAGCAAATCTAAATTTTCCAGTTCTCGCAGATCAAAATGAGTAAACTTAATTTGCTCAATAACTTTAGTGATGGCTGGTTCGGCAATTTGTTGATAGAAAAAATCCGTTTTCGTACTACTCAGTCTCCCTTCTTCAAAATCGCAAAACTGGTTAACTAGAGCCTTATTAGCAAAAAATAACTCCTCAAAAATCTTCCCATCGAAAATAAACCACTCATAAATATTTGTCACGATCAAGTGTTTAATATCAAGATTTTTATCCGTCACCCTTTCGCGGAGAAAATATAAAACTAACTGCTGAAAAGCCTTAGTATTGAGATGATCCAGTCTTGGCATTTCTGCATTTATTGTCCGAGTAGGTTTCTTCGTCTCAAAAATAACCCCCACTGGACTTTTAACATCCTGGTTATTATGAATCACCAGATCAATGCGCTCTTTTGTATTGATAAAATAGCGATCAGTATAATAGGTATTTTTCAAAAAATCTATCAGCAAATTTTTATTAAACTCTTCAGACTTTTTGCTGTCACATTGCTCCAACAATCGCACCAAATTAGCTTGAAAAACCTGAATTGTTTCAGTATCAGGCTTAATTTTCAAGTACACCCGATTTAAGGTTTGCTTGAGTTCTCGCTTATTGACGATCATAAAAGTTTACCTCTAGGGAAACTACCGATTAATTTTATTATAAGTAGGGAGGCACAATTATTTGTAGGATGGGTTAGCGCACTTCGTAACATGAGCGGGCGTTGGGTTTCATGCTTCAACCCAACCTTGTATATTGAGAGAAGTGGTAGACCGTCCCAACCTTGGTCAGAAAAGACCGCTTCGTAGCAAGGGTAACCACCATAATCTCCCTGACAAAACTCGAACAGTCGCCGGGGTCGTGGCGAAAACAATCAAGCGATGCAAACGCAAATCTTAGCGGTTGAGTCGGAAGATTCCCGTCAATTGATAGTCGCGACACTATACTCGTTGTCAAACAGCCAAGTTATGGTTCACAATTATGCTATTTTATGGGTAAATTCACAAAGTGTCACAACCGCTAGTGAAACTTGATCAATCTTTTTCTAACATAAAAGAAAGAGAAATAAAAATGGGTTGATTGAGATGTTTTTAAGCTATCTAGGGTTGATCGGATTTTGTGTGATTTTTGGAGCCTTAGTCTTACTAGCTTTTGGGGTTTTACGATGGTTGCACATCCCTTCAGGAAATTTAATCGATTGGTTGATTGGGATCGCCAGTTTTTGGTGGTTGTTAGTGATTGTAACTGTTCCTTGGAACATTTATTTTGATGCCCAGGAAGTCATCGCAGAAGCAGCAATTTCTCAAGAAAAAAATATTCCCGTAGATCGGAAACAAGTTGATTATGTTAAGACAGTAGCGCGTTGGTCAATTCGGCTCGCAATCGCCTTACATTTGCTGTCAGGAATTGGACTTTATACCTTAGCAGCAACGGGAATTAGTGCAGTAGGATATGTGAGTTCCGGTGCAACTTTATTATTGACAGCTTTACGTCCGGCAATTCGGGCTTATCAATATTTAGCCGTGCGTTTGTCAATGATTCGACAACAGATTAAGTATCCCAGAGAGGATGTAGTAGAGTTGCGCGATTGCGTCTCTAATTTAGAGGCTAATGTGGCAATAATTAGGGAAAAACTCGATACAGAAGCAAATATACAGCAACAAGAAGTCAAAATAACTCGCCAAGAATTAGCCCGTCTGAAAGCCTTACTAGAACAATTACAGGCTAAAAATCAGGTTGAACATGAAGCCTTATCTCAGGAAGCACAAAATGCGATCGCACAACTGACAGAAGACAGTCAATTTCTCAATCATGTACGAGAGATTATTCGTTTTTTCAAGACAGCTTAGATGAGATTAATTTCTTAAGAAATGTAACCTTACTTTTGTCCGACTACTTATGTCATTTCAAGAGAATCGAATCATCCCAATAGAAATCGTCAATCCCAACTCGCCAGCCGAACTTTTACTAGCTCTCAATCAATGGCTAGAATTAGAGTTGATTGTCGACAAAAGACTAGAATTAGCAATAAATGCGAGAGAAAATTCAGTTCAAGAAACCCTCGCTCTGACAATAACCACCAGCGTCCCTATATCTAACTTTTTAGAAGGTTTGGGGCAATGGCAGCAGCGAGGCTGGCTGACTGCTTCTCAAATCCGGGTTGTGATAAGAGTGAGAGCTTCCCATCCCTCTCTACTACAAGGTTTAGAACAATGGCTCCAATTAGGATTAGTTGAGGAATCTCAAGTCAAGCAACTGTGTCGGGAAAACCTCTCCTGTGTCATGCCTATACTGACAACTGCCCCTACCAGAGAGCCGCTGCCAGACCCCATCTCCTCCCAGCCGCCTCCCCCACCTGCGCTACCTTCTCGACGGCCAGAAGCTCCCCGTAGAATCCCGCCACAGCCGCCAACATCTCCTCGACGGCAGGAAACTCCCAGCCAGTTTGGACAAATGTTACAGTCTTTGATGGCAGAATTGAGCGTCCTCTGGCTGCTGCTGTTGGGGGTCTTCATGGTGGTCATCTCCTCTGGTGTCCTCGCCGCCAACTTTTGGGAAAAATTCTCAACCGCCGGACAGTATGGGGTTTTGTGGCTTTATACTTTAGCTTTTTGGGGAGCCAGTTTTTGGAGTAGCCAACAGCCGGGCCTGCGCCTGACCAGTCAAGCTTTGCGCCTCGTTACCCTGTTGCTAGTACCGATGAATTTTCTGGCCATGGATAGCTTGGGCTTGTGGCGCAACCCTCTAGACTGGTTGATTGTGGTAGTGGCGGCCCTTTCCCTTACCGCCGTAACAATTCAACTATTCCGGGGGAGGTACGGGGGAACTGGTCCGGCAGGATTTTCTCAAAGTCTGCCGAATCACTTGGGATTGAGCTATCTGCATTGGGGATGGGCAATTGGGGGTTTTCCCTTGCTGGCAACTTACTTGGGCGTGGTGGGAACAACTTTGATCTCCCTTTCCCGTGTTCCTGAAGCGGCTAGACAAGAAGCAGCATCAAGGAGAGAAAGATTAGCCCCTTTTAGCTTAAATGAGGCAATTGTCGTCTATGGGCTAGTTATCCTGTTGGTGCGGGCAATTTTTATCGCTCAGGTGGAGATTAGCCAATTGGGGCTGGCTGTGGGGATTTGCGGCTGGTTAGCCAGTTGGCAGACCAGACAATCTGTTTCCTTGTGGCAGCGTATCGGCGGTAGCTTGCTGCTGCTAGGTTGGTTACTGTCGGTGGGTGAAACACCCTGGCAAGCCCTAGCAGTAAGTGGTTTATCACTCCTGTTTTTTGCCCGACGCATCGGTTACTCCTGGCGGAAGTTCGACTTGGCAGCAGCCTTGCTGATTGGGTTGCAGGGGTTGTGGCTGGCTTGGCGCTTACTTCCAGATACTTTCAGGCAAGGGGCAATCGCCTTGGGGACTGGTTTAACTGGCGCTGAAGCTACCCCTTGGGCGTTACTAAGCTTAGTGCTCTTTCCTTACCTAGTCTTAATCCTATTCCTGAGAGATTGGTTCTCCCAATTGGGCAAGCGGGAATTAGCCTCTTTTACCGGCTCGATAGCCTTGTTCTGGGGAACAACCTTGACCTTTTGCTCCTTAGTCAATCCTGCCTTAAGGACGCTCAACTTGGCAGCTTCAACCCTGGCGTTAGTAATTTTCAGCCAACGGCAAGTCAAACTAGCTTCCCTTCAAGAGATTTCCCGCCGTTTTCTCTCCCTGGCCTATCTCACTCACCTAGCTGGCTTGCTCACCCTAATTTTGGCGATTGACTGGGGATGGCCAAGGTTGAGTTGGGCAGTTTGGGGCGTGATTTTAATCATGCTGGCGGTGCTGGAATTGGCATTCAGCGTGAAACAGCCCTTTCCTCCTACTTCCTTGCTCCATCTCCTACACCACACAACTTGGCAGCTGGGACTAATCTTGGCTGGGCTATCCTATGGCTTGTTTGTCCTCAATCAGGTGGCAGTTTTCGCCCAGTTGACCTCTGTGTTGGAGCGCCCGCTTATGGGGCTAGAGTGGGGCTTAGTCTGGGGTTTGGCTCCCCTGGCCCTGACTGGGGTGGGAACTTGGAATCTGGCTCGGCGGGAAGTTGCCAGTTGGTTGAGTATAGAAGCTTTAGCCCTGTGGCAGTGGCTTATCTTAACAGCCCTCCTCTCCCAAGGGTTGGAACCAGGAATTGCCTCAATTAGCTTAGGGATAGCTACAGGATTGATGTTCGTCAATAGCCGTAACTTAGAGCAGGTAGCAGCAGCAGCGATTACCGTAGGTTTTGGCTTGAGTTGGCTGGCACTGTGTTTGTGGGATAGCAGTTTTGGTTGGGCATTGCGGCAAGAAGCAAGCTGGCTGTTGGCAGGGGTAATTACTGCGACAAGCTTGTGGATTCTCCGCCAATGCTTAAGGGCATTACCGAATAATTTGGCGAGAATTTATGCCCAGGTTAGCGATGGTTGGGCAACTTGCCTCTCGCTCCTGATGTTATTGGCGCTTTCTGGCAATGTCTTTAATTCTCCAGACGGTAAAGAAGCGATCGCCACTTGGCTGCTGATGGGGGCGACAGCTTATCGCAGTTGGCAACCCTCGCGCCAACCTAACCTAGTCATTTGGTTGAGCATCTCAGTCCTGCTAGTTGCCCAAATTCCCACCTGGGTAGGGGAAGAAACTCGTCTCGTCACCTTGGCGATCGCCACTGGGTTGATGTTCTTTCAGACTCATCGCCTACAAAAATTAGCAGCGGCTGCCATCACGGTCGGCTTGTCCTTGGGGTTGAGTGCTACCTTACTAGAGAGATTGTCTGTCTCTGGATTAGCTTGGCTGTTGGCGGGGGCAATCGCCCTTATCCCCCTCTGGCTGTTGCGCGATTGGTTGAGCCAGCGGACTTCTGCACTTGCTCTCCTCTATGCCCGCGCCTGCGATGGCTGGGCAATCACCCTCTGTAGTCTGGAGTTAGTCGCCCTGACTCTCCATTCTCTAGCCGTTTACTGGGATTGGATGGCTGCCTCGAGCCTCTCTGTCCTAGCGGCTGCCCTGACTTTAGGGGCGATCGCCTATCGAAGCTACCTCGAGCCGAGTAACTGGGGCATCTACGGGGTAGGCTGGAGCTTGGAACTGTTCACCATCGAAGTTCTCAACCTAACTAATGGGACTTAAACGCTCAACAAAAGTCCAATCGAGTATAATCGTTACAGAGTAAGCACTTTACGTTGAGAAATCGGCGATGAAAGAGACAACCCCAGCCGCGATGCCTCC
>VYMF01000253.1_pt1 | contig 15524 bp, 9 predicted proteins | sample 5115271 | NCBI WGS metagenome assembly VYMF01 (sample SAMN12291778, study PRJNA351875) | freshwater metagenome | isolation source: freshwater lake | place: USA: Michigan, Wintergreen Lake | collected 2013-08-08
TCACCGGCGATATTGCCGACAAGGGTGACGTCGCCTCCTACGAATGGTTCCGCCAGGAAATCCGGCGGCTCTCCCTGCCGATCGTGATGTGTATGGGCAATCATGACTCGCGGGCGGGCTTCAGCCAGGTCTTTCCGGAGACGCCCCGGGCGGACGGCTTCATCCAGTATGTGGTCGACGACCATCCGCTGCGGATCGTGGTGCTGGACACCCTCGAGGAAGCCCGACACGGCGGCGGCTTCTGCGAGACGCGGGCGGCCTGGCTTGAGGCCCGACTGTCCGAGGCCCCGAACCGGCCGACCCTGCTGGTGCTGCATCACCCGCCGATCGACACCGGCATCGAATGGATGACCATCGGCCCGGCCGAGCCCTGGGTGCAACGACTGACCGATGTCGTCTCACGCCATGGTCAGGTCGTCGGTGCCCTGTGCGGCCATGTCCATCGCACCATTGTGACCTCCTGGGCCGGCACGACCCTGACGGTCTGCCCGTCTTCGGCTCCGCAGGTGGCGCTGGATCTCAAGCCGATGAACCTGGATCGCCCCGACAAACGGCCGATGATCGTCGAGGCACCGCCGTCCTATGGCCTGCACCGCTGGAACGGCCGCACCCTGGTCAGCCACTTCACGACCATCGACCGGCACAAGATTCTCGCCCGCTATACCCAGAAGATGCAGGCCTTCATGAAGCATCTTGCCCAGGAACGCGCCGGAACGGCCGGGCCGCACCACCACTAGACCGAAGCGCCGCCGGCAGTGGCAGTCTCGCCCGGGCCTTAAACCCGGACGGAGACGAAGGCTGCCCGGGATTCAGGGTTCAGATCGGCGCGACCTGAAGCGGCAATGGTCCGGCGCGGTGCCGACTACTGTCCGCCCGGTGCCGCCAGCCAGCCGTCCATCAGGGGGCGGTCGCTGACCCGGTAAACCTCACCGCGATAGTCGAGGAACAGCCGCTCCATCTCGCTTCTGTTGAACGGCCGCGAACCGAGGCGGCCGAAGATGGCGATCTGGTGCCCGGTCTCGTCCACACCCCGGTCTCGGTCCAGCCCCTTCGACAGGGCCAGGGCGGGCGACGGAGTCCGCGCCCAGGCGATCAGTTCCGGTCGCGGCTCGGGCGAGAAGCCATAGAAATTCCGCTGGCTGTCCGGGCTGGTCAGTTGCAGCACCTTCAGCCCGTTACGGCCGTCCGCCACATAGGCGAACAGCGAGGCATTGGTGGAGGCGACCACCACGTCCTCTGCGTCGTTCAACCGACCGTCCAGCGTGACCCGCTGGTGCAGGCGCGGCTGGCGCGGATTCTTCACATCGATGATCACCAGCCCCTCGCCCTTGGCGGCGACATAGGCATAGGTCCGCGCCACATAGAGGCGACGCGCGTCGCCCAGCGGCACCACGGCCCCCTCAATGGCGCGGGGTTCGGTCAGCTTCGTGACATCCAGAACCCGCATCCCCTGGGCGTCGGTCACGAACAGGTAGCGGAACTGCAGCGCCGAGGCCCGGACGTCATCCAGACGGATCGTCGTGACATGGCGGGGCCGCAGCGGATCATCGAGATCGACCACGACCAGACCGGCGCGGGCGGCGACATAGGCGATGTGGCCGGCCAGGGTGATGTGACGGGCTCCGTCCAGCACACCGCCCGGGTTCCAGGTCGCGGCGCGGCGCAGGTTGTTGTTGCGCGGATCACCGTCGGCCAGCGTGTCGACATTGACCAGGATCAACCCCTCGCGCGCATCGGTGACGACCGCATAGCTGTAGATCGGGTGGAAGGCCTGTTCCTGGTTCGCCGCCCGCATCTCAGGCGTGTTGCGGGTCGGGGCGATCGGCTGGTTGGTGGCCAGCGCCATACAGGTCGCATTGCCGGACGGGACATGGGTGTCGTTGCCCAGCGGTGAGAAGGGGGCGGTCAGGATCCGGTCCGACACACCCTTGTTGGCGATCGAGGCGACGTCATAGACGCGGAAGCCGCCGCGGCCCTCGGCCACGAACATGTATTCCCCGCGAAGCTGCAGGCAGCGAGCCTCGCCGCCGGTGCTCTGGAGCGTATTGGCGATCTCCTCGACCGACCGCGTGTCCCCGCTGCCGCCGGCTTCGGCGTCAAACGCCTCGCCGCGGGTCCAGTTGATCAGCTCGCGTCCGTTGCGCTCGACATGCTGGGCGAAGAAGTCCGGATAGGCGTAGCGCTGCAGATAGGAGCCGAACACCGCCTGCGGTTCGTCCCATTCGGTCACCCGCACCGCCTCGATGCCGGACTCCAGACCGACCCAGGCATGCATGCCGACGAAATTCACCGAATTAGTCCCCAGCATCAGCAGCTGGGCCATGATGGCGTTGTTATCCTCGGCCTCAGAGACGTGACAGTCGCTGCAGGTCTTGGTCTCGGTCTTGCGGACCGTGTGCGGGAAATGCGGCGCAAAGGCCTGGCTCGAGAAGCCGACCGCCGAGATCGGCGGCTGCTGCACATAGATCCGCTCGCGGTTGATATTGGTCGAGGACAGGACCAGGGCCGACGACGACCGCGCCGGCGCGATCACCCCGCCGCGCGTGGTCCCGTGGCGGCCCAGCTGGAACATGTCGTCACGCGCAACCTGCGGATTGTAGGTCGCATAGTTGCGCGACGAGCCGCCCTCGGCGCGATGGCTGGTGGTCTGCCAGTTGGCCTCGACCGGCAGGTGGCAGCCGCCGCAGGACGGGGTCCAGGAGGTATGGCAGCTATAGCAGGCCATCTCCTCGTCATCGTGCGCCAGGTCGGTGGTCGCCACCCCCGGGCCCCAGGAGAAATTGGCCTGGCCCGGCCGGGACACCGACATCAGCTTGGCCCGCGCGGCCGCCGGATTGAACTCGGGACTGGTCCGGTCCACCGCATCACGCACCAGATCGACCTCCCATTCCAGCGTCGGATCGACGATCGACCGCTGGATCAGCACCCGCCGGTTGTCGCGCTCGATCCACTCAAAACGGCGCTGGCCATCAGAGTTGCGCAGCAGGGTCAGGTCCGTGCCCTGGGGCGGTGCCGCCGGGCCGGAGGTGCGCAGCGTCGGCAGGGCGCGCGAGGTGCCGTGGCAGTCCTTGCAACCGATCTCCACCGCCGCAGCCACCTCGCCCATGATCAGGCCGGAGCCGTGGCTGTCCTGCGAGAAGTGGCAGTCCGCGCACTGCAGGCCCTTCTCGGCGTGGATGTCCATCATATGGACGGTCTTGCCCGGATTGGTCCCCGGCGGGACGAACTGGCCCTCCCCTTCCCGGCGCCAGCGCTCGGGATCATCGGGCGAGACGATGCCACCGTCGGCATCCAGCAGATTGCCCTCGCGGTCGCGCTTGAACACGCCCCGGAAATTCCAGCCATGGCCGTGGTAGTCCGCGAACTGGGTGTCGCGCAGCGTCGGGTTCAGGTCGTTGACCGAGCGCAGGAAGTCGATATCGGCCCAGTTGCCGCGCGGCGCAGCGCCCTCGGGGTTCCGGTCCAGAACCTCGCGCATTTCCTCGGCGGTCGGATAGCGCTGCCGCTCCGGCCACATGGTCGGCGCGTCGGCCTCATAGTCCCACATGGTGTAGCCGAGGTAGCTGTTCATGAACATGTTCGGCTGGTGCATGTGGCAGTTCATGCACTGGGACGTCGGGATGGCGCGGGTGAAGGCGTGGCGGATCGGGTGGCCCGACTCCTCGCGGCTGATGGTCGGGTCCACGGTCGCCGTCTGGCCATCGCGGCCGAACTGCGAATAGCCCAGGCTGTGCCGCGGCTCGCGGTCGTTGGCATAGACGACGTGGCAGGAGGTGCAGCCCGACGAACGATAGTCGCCCGGCTGGTCATTGGTGCCCATGAACCAGGTGTAGGGGTCGTTCAGGCGGGTCTTGTGGATGTTCAGGACCGGCACGGCGATGCGCAGGCCGGTGCCCGGTCCACGCGACGACTGACGGATGTCCGGACGACCCGGCTCTTCCAGCCTCTGGATCTGGCCGGTCGGGCTGGGCAGGCCGATCTCGGGGAACTGGGTGGCGATGTTGCGCCCGCCGCGTTCGAACACCCGGAAGATGTCGCCGGGCGGGGTCACCTGCCAGGTCGGGATCGGATACAGCACCGGCAGGGCACCGCGACGGGCCTCGTCGAGCGTCACCGTTCCGGGCGGACTGCCCGGCGAGAGCAGGCGTGCGGCCTCGCCCTCCGGCGTATAGGCCTCGCCGATGATGTAGTTCTTGTAGGGCAGGATTCCGTTGTTGTACGAGGCCCCGCCGAAGAACATCGCCCCCGTGGCCATCAGGGATCGTTCTGCTTTTTCAATCAGTTCCATGTGGCAGCTGCCACAGGACTGACGGGCCGTCCGGTAATCACCCGGATTGACGAAGCGAATGAACTCGGGGGACTCCCGGTTCAGCAGGGTATAGGTCCGCTCCGGATTGGCGGAACTGGGGAAATGCCAGCTCCCCGGATAGCGGGGCAGAACGTGAGCCCTGTCCCGTACTGCGCTGTATTCCGTGGAGTCTCTTCCCGCACCGGCCGGAGCCATGGCCGTGGCGTCACCGCCGTGGCAGTCCACGCAGCCGAGCACCACCGCCGGCGAGGCGTGCATGCTGGCGGCATCCACCGGGCTGTGGCAGCTCACGCAACCGGCGCTCTTGGCGTCGGCCTGTTCGCGGGTCTGGCTGCGGGGCGCGGGCGGGGTGGCGACATAGACGCGCGGGACCGCGACCTCATAGTCGTCAGCGACCACAGCGGCCGGGGATCCGGCGATGACGATCAACAGGGCGGAAACCGCCCCGATCGCCCATCGTTTGCCCCCCCAGGTCCCCATGCGCCCCTCAGTAACTAAGAACAGCGTTCAATAGAACGGAATAGAATCGGTCGTCACGATTCGTCGCCTGAAACAGATCGCCGAACCCGTCACCGGGCTCGAAAACAGCCGCGGACGCACGCAACACCACGTTCTGGGTCATCAACGGCCGCCAGATGGCCGAAACCGAGACATCAAAGCCCAACTCCTTCGGGATCGAGCCTTCCTGACGCAAGGCCTGGACCACGGCCGTGTCGGCGAACCACAGGTGATTGGCGTTGGCGCTGACCCGCAACTGGGGCGTCAGGTCCAGATCGGTCCCGAACCCGACCAGGACGGTGCCGGGGTTGTTGAAATTGGACTGCCCCTCTTCCTTGGACGAGCGCAGCGAGTTCAGCACGCCGTTGCGGCCGTTCACCCCGATGGCCCGGCCGCCCCCGGCGAAGGGAATGGACTGGCGGATCCAGTAGCTGGTGTCGGCCCCGGCGAACTGGGGGTTCTCGAAGATGGAGTCGAACCCCTCCTCGACATCGTCATAGGGGTCCGGGTCGCCCGAGGCATAGAGGCCGGACGCGCGGAACCGCATCCAGTCGAAATCGATCGATGGCTCAACGGCCAGGAACCAGGCGCGGACGTCGGCGGGCTGGCCGGTGAAGATGCTGTTCCGGTCCTCGCCCAGCGCCGCATAGGCCGAGGCCGTCAGATTGACCCGGCCGATCCGTCCGTCGGCATTGTAGCCCAGATAGACGACATCATAGTCGCGGCCCCGCAGGTCCCCGAGCAGCGCAGGACGAGCCGGAAACCCGTTGTCGTCGATGTGGATGTCGCCGGCCTCGCGGTTCCGGTTGTAGATCACCGTCCATTGCGAGGTCAGGCCCGGAACCGGCAGGTCCTGGCGATACAGGTTGGCGACAAAGACCTGATCGTCGCGGACCGTTTGGGTCACGTCGTTCAGGCCCGAGTTGGTGTCCTTCTCCAGCCGCAGGAAGAGCCCCAGATTGTACTGGTAGCGGTTGTTGTCGCGGTTGCCGAACAGTCGCACGCCCAGCTGGCTGTCCTGGAACAGGAAGCCCCGGAAATCCGAGGTGAACGGCTGGATACCGACCCGGACCGAGTCGAAATCATAGCGTTTGGAGACATTGCGCAGGTGGTAGTCGAAGAAGGCTTCCTGGACGCCGAGGAATGAATCCTGGCGATCCGGCTCCCGCGACGGCAGCACCGACAGAATGCGGCGCTCCGGGACGCTGACGTCGCTGTAGTTGAAGGCCAGCGTCAGCCGGGCCTCGAAATCCGGCGGCTTGAATGCCGTCGATCCCTCGATCAGCGCGACGGAGGCGATGACGGTCTGGGACAGGATCAGGCTGTTGGACCGCCCGAACACATCGAGGCTGTTGGGGTCCTGGGTCGTCTGAACCCCGACCGGAAGCGGCAGGGACCGTGGCTCGATCACCGTGTCCGACACGGCCCCCAGCACCACGAACAGGCTCTCATGCCCCGGCAGCGGCCGGTCGCCCTTGAGGGTGTTCTGGTTATAGGGGTCGAACCACCGCTCATTGACCCCGACGGCCTCGATCAGGCGCCAACGGTCGGGCAACGGCAGGTGATCCGCCGGGAAGGCATCGGGCGGCGGCGCGCTTACCGCGCCCGGATTGGACTGGATGACCGCCTCCGGATAGCTCTCCACCCGCCCGGGGCGGCGACGCACCGGCGCATCGGGATCGACCTCCTGCGGCGGGGCGACCTCGCGGGACGGCTGGGGGACGTCAGGCTGGATGACCAGCGGAAGGCCTTGCGCGGCGGCTTCGGATGCCGACAGGCACCCGAGGCTCACGACGATCACCGCTGGCCATCCCACACTCATCACGGCGCGCTGCAGACGTTCTGTTGCGAGGAGTCGAGGAAGGGCGCGAACGGGCAGCTGACGTAGCGCAGCCGGGTCGAGCCCGCCGGATGAGAGACGACGATCTGATCCGAACGCACGGCCGCCGGAGCCTGGCTGATGCCGCCGACCCGGGTCGCCGCATTCTGCAGACCGAGGAAGGAGATCATGTCGTCCTGATCGATCCCGTCACCCGAGACACCGATCGCGCCGATCATCTGCGTACCGCGATAGATGGGCACGCCGCCGGGGAAGATCTGCAGGCCGTTCTGAAGCCGGTTCCGACCGGGTGCGGCGTTCGGCAGCGAGGTGCAGCGCGCCACGGTGTCCGGCCCGACGCCGCTGACGAAGCCGACATGCTGGCCCAGATTGGTCAGCACCAGGGCCGTCTGCAGCCCGGTCGAGAACGGGCTCCACATCGCGATCGGTCGCGACAGGGGTCCGCTGGTGGGGCCGACCTGGCCGTCGGGGAAATAGGGCCGTGCAAGGTTGCCGATCGCGCGCACGCTGAACGCCGTCTGCCCGGTCAGGGCCGTCGGCATGGACAGGAAGGTTCGCGTGTCACCGACGAAGGCGTTCACATCCGCCGAGGGATCACCCGCCAGATCGGCGGCCGCCGCCGGGTTGGACAGGAAGCCGGCAGACCGCGCCTTCTGCACCGCGACATCGATGCCGAACACCGGAGCGTCCGGCGAACGGACCAGCCCCAGGGTCACACCATGGCTGTCGACCACCGCGATGGAGACCTGGGCGCGGCTGTCGAGCGGGCGGCGGATCTGGGCCCGCGCCCGGCTCATGATGGTGAAGGCCTCCTCCAGGATCGCACGCGTCTCGGCGGCGGTCAGGGGCACGGCGACCGAGGCCGCGTCGGTACCGGCCTGCACCGGGAAGCGGGCGCCGCCCGAACCATCGGTCAGGATGAAGGCATCAACATTGTTGAACTCGCCCGCCGTCGCCTTGCGCACGCCGGACGCTTCCGTGCCGTAGGCCTGACCGGCGAGGGCCGCCGGGCCGGCGTAGTAGCCGGGAACGGCCGTGAAGCTCCCGGTCCCCACGGGCAGGGTTCCGAAGGCCGGCGCCGAGGCCGGCGTGCTCATCAGCGTCGCCGTCGTGGCATCGCTGTAGCGCAGGGTCGTGCCGTCCACCGCCACCCGGTCGGCGGCGATGTCAGCCGACGGAGCCAGGCCCGATCCGGCCGCGAAAGCGATGTGCTCCTCGACATCAACATCGATGTCCAGAACATTGACGTCAAAACCGTAATCGCCTTCGGCGATGACTCCGACACCACCGACCAGCACGCCGTTCTTGTACAGCGGAAAGCCGCCGGGATCGGCGGCCAGGCCGAGCGGCGATCGCTTCGGCCCGATCAGGGCGGAGGCACCGCCGCCGGACACGAACCGGCTGGAAATGTCCGAACAGGGCAACTGGCTGAACTGGACCCCGAACAGCGGTCCACTCTCGAGACCGACCGTCGAGGGAGCCGGCGGAAAATGCGGCTGCACGATCATGCTGGCCGTGCGGCTGGAGAAGGCATTGCCGCCGGACGAGAGATAGGCCCCGGTGACGGCCTTGGCGATCGCCCCTGCGGCGGCCGGAACGACGACCCCCTGCAAGTCGACATTGACTGTCGCGCCCGGGCGCAGGGTCACCGTCGCCGGCGCACCGGTCATGGAATAGACGGCCAGCACATTTCCGACCCGGTCTGTCACCGCGATCACTGCCGGGCGGGAACGGGCCCGTGCCTCGGCGACGGCGCGCGCCAGCACGCCCTCAACCTCGGCCACCGACAGCGCCTCGGCCGCCGGCACGGCATAGAGGGCACCGGATCCACTGCCGCCTCCGCCACTGCCTCCGCTGCCGCCCGCGGACGAGCCGCCGCCACCGCCGCAGCCCGCCAGGGTCAGCCCCGCCAGGGCCGCCAGAACCAGTACCCGGGCCCGCGTGCTCATCGCGCGCGCCTCACGGCATTCGCAATACCACCCATGGCGCGCCGGAACTCCTGCGGCCGATAGCGGTTCGGATCGCGGACGGCGGCGTAGGCACGGTCGATATCGGGACGCATCGCCCGCACAGTGCCGGCTTCGATCTGGCCCTGGGCAACGAGGGCGTTCAACAGGGTATCGACCGCCATGACCGCCTGGCTTCCGCCGGAATAGTCGGTGTAGCGCGGGGCCAGCGCCTCCCCCAGCACATCCTCGAGGATGGCGAAGGTGTCAGCGCGGCTGAAGGGGCTGGAAGCGAAGCTGGCTGACAGCTGGCCGGCGGTTCCGGCCAGGCGACGGGCCGCCTCGAGCGCGCCCGCACGATCGGATCCGAGTGCCTGGTGGAAGGCACGGGAGTCGGTCTGGAAACGCTGGGCCAGCGCCGCCGGAGCGGTGCGGGCCGCTGCGGCCAGCATGATCATGTTCTCGTCGTTGAAGGGCGGCATACCGGCCGGAATCGGCCGTCCGGGGTTGGACTCGACCAGCAGGGGCGCGCCCGGCTCGTCCGAAATCGGCCGATGGCAGCTATGGCAGTCGAAGAAATAGAGTTCCGGGAAGACCCCGGCGCCGGCCCGCTCCCCCCCGCCGTATACGGTCAGGATGCGCTGCAGGGCCACGGCCTGGCCGACGGCCCAGACCCGCGCGGAATCCATCGTCGCCTTGCGCTGGACATAGTCGGCGTCGACGTCGTGGTGCTGCTGAAAGGCGGTGAACAGCTCCAGCTCGAAGGACAGCCGCGGGTGGCCCGCGCTCATCATCTCATGGGTGACGAACTGGTTCGGCTTGTCGCTGCCCCAGTGGCAGTCCAGGCAGACGTTGGCCCGGACGACCGGATCCTCCAGCCGGGTCATGCCCTGGGCGACGTTGGAGGCGTGGCTGGCACCGACGGTGTAGTGGCTGGCGATCCAGCCGCCCGACGGCCCGTGGCAGCTCTCGCAGCCGACGCCGTCCGAAATCTGGAACCGGGCCCCGCGCGCAGCGGCGGGTTCCGCATGGCAACCGAGGCAGGCCGGGGCATTCTGGGCCGGGCCCAGACCCAGCCGCCGCGTGATGGCCTGGGCACGGGCATAGGTCAGGGTCCGCCAGGCCCGGCTGTGCGAGCCGCCCGGACCCGTCGGATCCTGCCAGCTGACCAGTTCGTTCTGGCGCACGACCGCCCCGTCAGCGGCCTGACGGCCATGGCAGGTCGATCCGGCACAGGAGGCGACACCTTCATGCACGCCGGGCGACGACATCTGGCTGGCGGATGCCCTGGATGGCAGGACAAGGCCAATCCCGACGCTGAGCGCCAGGAAAAGGGCCGCGCTCGCCCAGACCGCAACCGGGCGGAAACGACCCACGCTGATCGTCGACGTGCTCAAAATGTCCCCACTTCCCCCGTCGGCCCTCTTTCGAGGACTCCGCCGAACGACGTTAGCATCAAATTTACCGGCCTGTCAGCCGGTTCGCCCAAAGCCAGAAGTATCGCAGCCAAACCTATTCCTCCGGCGTCCACCGCCGGATCACGGTTCGCGCCTCGATGCCCGGCCGGGCCTCGATCAGCGCTGTCCGCACCGCATGTGTGCCACCGTGGTCGACGTCGATACGGAGGTCGAAATAGTCCGTCCGGACGGTGACCTGATCGCGGGCTGTCGGCCCGATCTCAAGCCCCGCCAGCGCGGCCTGGCTCCAGAAATCCGCCGCCGCCGGCCAGCCCCCGGCCGGCCGGGCCGCGATCACGGCGCGCGCCGCCGGCAGGCTCAAGGCCCCGTCGGACAGCATGACCAGAAGCGGCGCATCCTCAGGTGCCAGCGTATTGACGTTGATCGGCGATCGTTCGCTCGGCAGGGCGCACAGGTGCGGCCGCAGGCGGGCGTACGTCGGGGGATCTACCCCGCGCAGAACCCGCAGCTCCGAAACCTCGGCCAGTGGGACGCCGGCGGTGCGGTACGGCTCGGCCAGGCCCGCATAGGCACCGTCCTCGGCCCCGAGCGGACGCGCCGCCGTATCGGTATCAATCCAGTCGATCAGGCTGTCGGTGATTGTCCGCATGCGGGTCGCATCGACACCGACGGCCTCGCCCAGGGTCAACAGCTGTGCCGCCGCTGCCGGTCGCCCGGCCCACCGGTCCCCCGTCCATTCGACCACGCTGTTCAGGTTGAAACAGGCCTGACCGTCCCGGATGACCGCTGTCAGGGTGCCGCCGTCGATCGGCAGGCTGACCACCCTTCCGTTCCACTCCGGATTCAGCGGCGTGCGGTTGGCGTCTGCCCCCCCGGCCGCGAGCTCTGCGATCCGGCCTCGCACCAGGGTCTCGGCCCCGTCGGCATACCACTGGGCCTGGGCTCCGGCCTCGGCATTGGTCGTGCGCCGCACCGAGAACCGCACATCATCGAGCACGGCCACCGCGACCACCGCCATGACGGCCACCAGCAGCAGGACAGTCAGCAGCGCCATACCCGCCCGTTCCGGCCTGATCGCCTTCATCGCCCGCCCCCGACCAGAAACAGCTGGGTCATCGGGCCATAGCCCTCGAGGGTCAGGGTCAGGCGCACGGCATCGGGCGGGCGGCCTGAAGGATCAGGAACCGGTACGGCCGTCTCGCGGCCGTCCTGGACAAAGCTGACGCTCAGGTCCGACACCCCGGTCAGCAGCCGCTGCGGCGGCCCGGGCCGCGACCCGTCCAGATACCGCGAGACACGCCGCTCCAGCGCCCCGTCCACCAGCCGGTACTCCACCCGCTGCAGCGAGGAGCGGCGAGCGTTTCCGGCATTGCTCCAGCCCGCGCGGGTCACCGTCAGGACCGGATCGTCCGGCCCCTTCCGTCCGGCAAGCGGCAGGGGATGAGGCTCGCCGTTCCGGTCGCGCGTCCGACGGCTCGTGGCCTGGCCGAGATCGGCCCTCAGCAGACTGCGCATACGCTGCAGGGCCGCCGTGCGCTCGCTGGCCTCGCGAACGGCAAACCGGTTGTTGATGGACGTGGCCAGCACCGCCGCCCCCGCTGTCGCGATCAGGGCGAACAGCATCAGGGCCGTCATGGCCTCGACCAGGGTGAATCCCCGCCGGAACCGCGCCGCGGACCCCATTCCCCTCATCACCCCCACTGGCCTCGACGGGGACTACACCCTCACGGACGCCCGAACACAATCCCGCAGGCCCGCGAAAGCCCCCCACGCCGCAGCCAGCCCGGCAGTCAGGTCTGTGTACGCTGCCGCCACCGCCTGCCGTTCGAAGGCCTGACGGCCCGCACAGGGGCAAAGCCCCAGCCGGCCAGGACCAAACCGGACCAACCCCCGTCGTCGTGACGCGCCCCCACCGTTCGCAAACGGTGGCAGACCCTCAGACCAGCCGGCTCTGCACCAGCGCCGCCTCGATGAAGCCGGCGAACAGCGGGTGCGGGGCGAAGGGTCGGCTCTTCAGTTCCGGGTGATACTGCACACCGATGAACCAGGGATGGTCCTCGCGCTCGACCGTCTCGGGCAGGACGCCGTCCGGCGACAGGCCGGCGAAGGTCAGGCCGCCCTTCTGCTCGATGGCCTCGCGATAGTTGATGTTGACCTCATAGCGGTGGCGATGACGCTCGCTGATCGTGGTCGATCCATACAAGCCCGCAATCCGCGAGCCCGCTTTCAGGGTCGAGTCATAGGCCCCCAGCCGCATGGTTCCGCCCATGTCGCCACCCTGCTGGCGCAACACCCGCTGATTGCCCTGGGTCCATTCGGTCATCAGGCCGACCACCGGCTCGGTCGTGGGCCCGAACTCCGTCGATGAGGCCTTGGGATAGCCGGCCAGGTTCCGGGCCGCCTCGATCACCGCCATCTGCATGCCGAAACAGATGCCGAAATAGGGGATCTTGCGCTCGCGGGCGAAGCGGGCCGCCTCGATCTTGCCTTCCGAGCCCCGCTCGCCGAAGCCGCCGGGCACCAGGATGGCATGGGCCGCCTGCAGCCGCGCATCGCAGGCCTCGCGGTCACCTTCAAACGTCTCGGCCTCGACCCAGTCGATGTTGACCTTGACGTTATTGGCCACCCCGCCGTGATGCAGCGCCTCGATCAGGGATTTGTAGGCGTCCTTCAGGACCGTGTATTTGCCGACCACGGCCACCGTGACCTCGCCGTCGGGATGCAGCCGTCGACGGGCGATCTCCTGCCACATGGTCAGGTCGGGTTCCGGGGCGTCGGTGATGCCGAAATGGGCCAGCACCTCGGCGTCCAGCCCCTCGCGGTGATAGTCCAGGGGCACGGCATAGATGTCGTTGGAATCCATCGCCTGGATCACGCCGGTCGCACGCACATTGCAGAACAGGCCGATCTTGCGCTTTTCCTCGGGCGGGATCGGCTGCTCGCAGCGGCACAGCAGGATGTCGGGCTGGATCCCGATCGACCGCAATTCCTTGACCGAATGCTGCGTCGGCTTGGTCTTCATCTCGCCGGCGGTCTTGATGAAGGGCAGCAGGGTCAGGTGCACGAAGCACGACTGGCCGCGCGGCAGATCCTGACCCAGCTGGCGGATGGCCTCGAAGAACGGCAGGCCCTCGATATCGCCGACCGTGCCGCCGATCTCGACCAGCACGAAGTCGACGTCCTCGCCGTCATCGGTGAGCGCGGGCGTCAGGCAGAAGGATTTGATCTGGTCGGTGACGTGCGGAATGACCTGGACCGTCGCACCGAGATAGTCGCCGCGCCGTTCCTTCTCGAGGATGGTCGAATAGATCCGGCCGGTGGTGATGTTGTCCGACCGGGCCGCCGACACGCCGGTGAACCGCTCATAGTGGCCCAGATCGAGGTCCGTCTCCGCCCCGTCGTCCGTGACGAAGACCTCGCCGTGCTGATACGGGCTCATCGTGCCCGGATCGACGTTCAGATAGGGGTCGAGCTTGCGCAGGCGGACCTTGTAGCCCCGTGCCTGAAGCAATGCGCCTAGCGCGGCGGAGGCGAGGCCTTTTCCAAGTGAGGAAACCACGCCGCCGGTGATGAACACATAACGGGCCATGGGGGGTCACTCTACCGCTGATTCGACCCGCAGGACCGCACCGGATCCGGCAAGCATGGAAAAGATGCACCGCACACGGCCCGGCCGGGTGCTGAGGGGACTTCGAGGGCGGGAGAGGAAGGCGGGGATGGTGTCCCCGCCCATCCTAGTTCGCGGGGGCCGGTTGGGCCGGAGCGGAGGCCGCACCCGGTGCCGGAGTGGTGGAAATCCCCGACAGGCTGGATTCCAGGTTCTGCAGCGACGGTGCCGCCGGCTGGGCCGGGGCAGCCGGATCGGCAGCGGCCCCTGAGGCCGGCGCGGTCGGGGCGACCAGTTCGCCGACGGCATCGGCATCGACGATCGAACGGTTCGAGCGCTCGACATTGCCCAGAATGGTCAGGCCGATCGCGCACAGGAAGAACAGGGTCGCCAGAACCCAGGTCGTCTTGGTCAGCAGATTGCCTGCACCCCGCGCCGTCATGAAGCCCGACGGCCCGCCGCCCATGCCGAGGGCGCCGCCCTCGGAGCGTTGGATCAGGATCACGCCGGCAAGCGCGACCGAGATGATGATCATGGCGACGAGGAGAATGGTCTGGAGCATGGCAGCCGATATGTGTGGCGCGGGACCGCGCCGATCAAGCGGCGGCGTCTAACATTTGAGGAAGGACTAGGGAATAGGCAGTTTGGGGTCCGGGGTCGGGCGTCGGGGGCTGCCCCACCCCACAGCCTCACGCCCCCCGCACGATTCCCAGAAAGTCCGCCGCCTTCAGCGACGCACCACCGACCAGGGCCCCGCCGACCTCGGGCACGGCCAGGATTTCGCGGGCATTGTCCGGCTTGACCGAGCCGCCATAGAGGATCGGCACCCCGCCGGCACCGGGGCCCAGCCGCTCGATCATCGCGGCCCGAACCGCGCGGTGAACCTCTTCGATCTGCTCCAGCGTCGGCGTCAGGCCCGTACCGATGGCCCAGACCGGCTCATAGGCCACGGCAAAATCCCGTCCGGCCAGCGCCGCCGGCAGGGAACCGAGGACCTGGGCGTGCACCACCTCGACGGCCCGGCCCGCCTCACGCTGCTCCAGCGTCTCACCGACACAGACAATCGGGGCCAGACCGGCCTCCAGGGCCGCCGTCGCCTTGGCGGATACCAGGGCATCGGTCTCGCCGTGTCCTTGCCGGCGCTCCGAATGTCCCAGGATCACCAGGGTCGCCCCTGCGTCCTTCAACATGGCGGCCGAGATGTCGCCGGTGAACGCACCGTGGGTCTCGGCGCGGCAGTCCTGTCCGCCGATCTCGATCCCCTCTCCAGCCGCGCGCGCCATCCGTTCAACGAGGGTGGCAGGCGGGCACAGGGCGACCCGGCAGGCCGGAGCCGCCTCGGCCAGCGCCGCGCGCAGCGTCTCCACCTCGGCCAGGCTCGCGCCGAGGCCGTTCATCTTCCAGTTTCCGGCGATCAGCTTGGCAGTCTTTATCATCCCGGCCTTCTATGTGGCGACCGCGGCCAAGCCAACCACCCGAATCCTTCTCCTCCCGAAGGCGTGGGGCCCCCGGACGCTACCCATCCACCGATTATCAGCACACCCCGCACCACCAACCCCCTGATTCCACGCCCCTTCCCAAAAAATCAGCGTCCCCAGCCCCCCGCACTCCGGCCCGGCCCCATAATCCCTCCGTTCCGTCGCAGGGAGGGGCGCAAGGCCTTGCGATCTTGTCGTGGCGGAAACGGGATGAGCGGGAGGGGGGACGCACCTCAACGCGCACGGCTCGCCAGAAGGCCTTGGGGCCTCAAGCAGCGAGCCGCCGCGCGGCGAGCGTTAGGCCCCCCAGGTACAAAGGGCGACGGGCAGGGAACCCGCGCCGTTCCGGGGATCGGGTTCGCAAGGCTCCGACCCGCCCGCCGGAGGCTATGTCGGCAAGGCGTCAAGAGCGCCGCTGGTCCTGAAGA
>VYMF01000372.1_pt1 | contig 15484 bp, 18 predicted proteins | sample 5115271 | NCBI WGS metagenome assembly VYMF01 (sample SAMN12291778, study PRJNA351875) | freshwater metagenome | isolation source: freshwater lake | place: USA: Michigan, Wintergreen Lake | collected 2013-08-08
CGCCGGAACGTACCGCACCGCCGAGGTTGAGGCCGGGGCCATGGCCTTTGACGTCAAGACCTATGCCTTCGACCTCTACGGTGGCTGGCGCTCGGGCGGTCAGTTCATCAACGCCACCGCAGGCGGCTCGGTCGAACACTATGACGACATCACCCGCGTGACCTCGCTGTCCCCGATCATCCACACCGCCGACACGACCGGCGGCAGCATCGGTGCCCGTGTCCAGGGCGGCCTGTGGTTCGACATGGGCGGTATCGCCCTGTCGCCGCGCGTCGCGGTCAGCTTCGTCTCGACCGACGTCAACGGCTATATCGAACAGGGCCCGGCGGCGCAGTACAGCTACCAGGACCGCACCGTCCAGGGCACCAGCGGCGAGATCACGCTGCGGGCCGAAGGCGGCGGCGAAGGGTTGAGCTTCTTCGTCGAGGGCGGCTATCGCGACAGCCTGAGCGAAAGCAGCGATGCCGTTCGCACCGGTATCGCCGCCAACTCGGCCCAGATTCTGGCCCGGGACATCGAGGATCCGTTCGGTGGCTCCATGATTGCCTCGGCCGGCGTCGACACCAACTTCGGCCCGGTGAAGATGACCTTCGGCTATCGCGGCCGCTTCGGCGACGCCGCTGACAGCCACGTTGGTGCGATCACCTTCAGCCTGCCCCTGCAGTAGGCTTTTCTTCCACTCCGTGAATGGGGCGCGCGGCTTTCGGGCCGCGCGCCTTTTTCGTTTCGCCGGCCATTCTTTCCTGCCTGCGACGTCCTGCCGCCCTCGCCTGCCCCAAAGTCGCCCCACCGACCCCTAGAACGGCGCTCTTCCGGTCGCTGGCCGCAGTGTGTCGCACCGTGCGGCCGCCGGCGCCCCTCCTGCTCTCCCTGAGCCGAAGACGGAGCCGACGCCGCCATGCGACGCCTGTTACCGACCGCCCGGTCGTTCCTTATCCATTCCGGCCAGGCGATCAGCCTCACGGTCGTTGCTGTCCTGGCCATGGCCGCCGCGCCGATGGCCGTCCCGGACGATGCCGCGCCTGCCGGAGCCCTGGCCGTACCCGAAGCGCCCCCGATGACCGCCGTCGCCGAACCGGCCGGACCGATCACCCGCCTGATCGCCTTTGAAGCTCCCGTCCGCGACTACGCCATAAACTCGCCGTTCGGCCTGCGCCGCCTGCCCGGCCAGGCCGAACGCAATCATGAGGGCGTCGACATCGCAGCCCCGTTCGGCACGGGTGTCTTTGTCGCGGCCGAGGGAACGGTCCTGCGCACCGGCTATGACCCTGAAGGCTACGGCCGTTTCGTCGAAATCCGCCACCCCAACGGCATGACCACCCTTTACGGGCACCTGAGCCGCCTCGATGTGGCCTCGGGCGACGCCGTCGCGGCCGGCTCTCGGATTGGCCTTGTCGGCTCGACCGGTCGCTCCACCGGCCCCCACCTGCATTTCGAGGTTCGCCGCGGCGAGCGTCAGATCAATCCGGTCAAGGTGATGGGCCAAACCTTCGAAATTGTGGTGGCCGACACCACCGCCTGACCCTGCCCCTGGCCAGAAGTCTGGCCGTTGCCCACGGTTTCTTCACCCCTTCGGTCCAGACTGGCGGTCCAAGGAGGGGTGTTTTGGATCACATCCTGTATTCCGTCACGACCGAGCACGACCCGCGCTGGCTGCTGGCCGCGGCGTTGATCTGCATCCTCGGCATGGCGACCGCGATGCACCTTCTTGCTGCGGCCCGTCTCCAGGCAGGCCACAGGCGACGGAACCGTGTCCTGCTCGCCGCCTTCATTTCCGGCCTGGCCGTCTTCACCACCCATTTCGTCGCCCTCCAGGGTTACCTGCCCGGTCAGGAGATCCGCTACGCCCTCTGGCCGACCATCGGGTCCTTCCTGCTGGCTCTCGGCAGTTTCAGCATCGCCGCCGTGACCGTCATGCTGCGGCCCTGCCCCCTGTTCCGCGGAGGGGCCGCCCTTATCGCCCTGGGGGGAGTCTCGGGGATGCATTTCCTCGGAATCTACGGCCTGAGGTTGGCCGGTGCCGTCAGCTGGGACCCGGTCCTGGCCGCCTTCGCGATCGGCGGCGCGCTCGCGATCGCCATGATAACCGGCGGGCTTGTCTTTGGACCGGGATCGCTGCGCATTCTGGCGACGGCTGCCGGCGGGTCGATTGCCGTCGGCTTCCTGCATTTGATGGCCATGAGCGCCATGGTGATCACGCCACGGCCCGGGATCGATACCACCCTCGCAGTCTCCGGCGGCGTCATGACCGGCGTGATTGCGGCCATGGTTCTGGCCATTGTCGGCGTCGCCGCCGTGATTGCCTGGACGAGCTGGGCCACACAGTCCGGTGCCCTGAAGCAGTTCCGTGAGGCGATGGACGCCATGCCGGATGGCATGGCCTGCTATGATGCCGAGGATCGGCTGGTGCTGTGGAACCAACGCTATGAGGAGATGATTCCGGAACTCTCCCCGGCCCTCAAGGTCGGCGTATCCTTCCGCGAGATCATCGAGATGGGCCTGGCGCAGAACCTCTACTCTGACGCGCTCGGGCGGCAGGCCGAATGGTTTCAGGACCGGCTGGAATCCCGCAAGGCCCTGACCACCACACGGGAACAGCAGCTGGCGGACGGGCGCTGGATCCGGGCCTCCGACCGCCTCACGGCAGCCGGCGGCATAGTCACCGTCTGCACGGACATCACAGACCTCAAGAACGACGCCCGGGCCCTGTCCGAGGCGCGCGACATCGCCGAGTCCGCCAACAGCGCCAAGAGCCTGTTTCTCGCCAATATGAGCCACGAGATCCGTACGCCCCTGAACGGCGTCATCGGCGTGGCCCAGGCCCTCGCCAGAACCCCGCTGTCTGCCCAGCAGGAAGAGATGCTGGAGCTGATCCAGTCCTCCGGCCACACACTGCAGGTGCTGCTCAACGACATCCTCGACCTCGCCCGGGTCGAGTCAGGCCGTTTGGAACTTTCCCACGAGCCCTTCCATCTCGGCCGCGCCGTCCGCGAGGCAGCCCAGCTCTATCAGACCTCTGCCGAGGCCAAGGGCCTGCAGTTCTTCGTCGAGATCGCCGAGGAAACAGACCGCTGGATTGTCGGCGACGTCGTCCGGGTGAAGCAGATCCTGACCAATCTGGTGTCCAATGCGGTCAAATTCACCAGCTCCGGCTTCGTCAGCCTGACCGCCGCGCCCGGACCGGACCGGGGCGATCGTCCGACCCTGCGTTTCTCGGTCGAGGACACCGGCATCGGCTTCAACAGCGACACCCGCGACCGCCTGTTCAGCCGCTTCGAACAGGCAGACGGGGCCATCACCCGCCGCTTTGGCGGCTCCGGCCTCGGCCTCGCCATCTCGCGCCAGTTGGCCGAGATGATGGGCGGCTATCTGGATTGCGAGAGCGAGCCGGGCGGCGGATCGTCCTTCATCCTCACCATCCCGTTCCAGGCGACGGACGCGCCCGCGGCCACCACCCTCGTCGACATCGCGTCCGGCGACGACGATCAGGCCAGGATCCGGGTGCTCCTGGCCGACGACCACCCCGTCAACCGCAAGGTCGTCGAGATGATCCTGGCCCAGGCCAATGTCGAACTGACCTCGGTCGAAAACGGGGCCGAAGCGGTCCAGGCCTGCCGTGACGGCGATTTCGACATCATCCTGATGGATATGCAGATGCCGGTCATGGACGGCCTGACCGCAACCCGCGAGATCCGCCTGCACGAGGCCGCCATGGGCCTGGCCCGGACCCCCGTCGTCATGCTGACCGCCAACGCCCTGGCCGAACACATCGCGTCCGCCGAGGTCGCGGGCGCCGACCGGCATCTGGCCAAGCCGTTCGACGCCGCAGAGTTGCTCCAGCTTGTCGCGACCCTGCCCCGGATCACCGCGGCCTCTCTGGCAGCCTGACCTGACGGCCTATTCGTAGCCGTGTGCGGCCTCGTTGATGACCTGCGACGGCATCCGCGAGAAATCGACACTGACCGGCTGGGCCGCCTTGGAACGGAAGGTCCTGATCACATGCTCGAGACGGCGGCGCACCTCGCGCTCGGCCTCGGTGCCCGTGTCCAGATTGAGCGGGGCAAGGCAGAAGTCGATGATGGCCGTGGGGCTGTTGAGGGGCTGCATGGTCTCTCTCCTTACTCGGCAGCCACGAACTGGGCGGTCTCGGTGGAATCCTTCAGGGCGGTGGTTGAGGACTGGCCGTTCGAGATGACGGTGGCGACCTGGTCGAAATAGCCGGTGCCGACCTCGCGCTGGTGGCGGGTGGCCGTATAGCCGGCGGCCTCATTGGAGAATTCGCGCTGCTGCAGCTCGGAATAGGCCGCCATGCCGCGGTCGCGGTAGCCGCTGGCCAGTTCGAACATGCCGTTGTTCAGGCTGTGGAAGCCGGCCAGGGTGACGAACTGGAACTTGTAGCCCATGGCCCCCAGCTCACGCTGGAATTTGGCGATGGTCGCCTCGTCCAGCTTGGCCTTCCAGTTGAACGACGGCGAGCAGTTATAGGCCAGCAGCTTGCCCGGATGCTCCTTGTGCACCGCCTCGGCGAAGCGGCGGGCGTCATCCAGATCGGGGTGTGAGGTCTCCCACCACAGCACATCGGCGTATTTCGCATAGGACAGGCCGCGCGCGATGCAGTGATCCAGCCCCGTCCCGGCCTTGAGGCGGAAGAAGCCTTCGGGCGTCCGGCTCTCGCGGTCGATGAAGGGCTGGTCACGCTCGTCGATGTCCGAGGTGATCAGCTGGGCGCTCTCGGCGTCCGTGCGGGCCACGATCAAAGTCGGGGCACCCATGACGTCTGCGGCCAGACGCGCGGCGATCAGATTGCGCTCATGCGCCTGTGTGGGGATCAGCACCTTGCCGCCCAGGTGGCCGCACTTCTTTTCCGAGGCCAGCTGGTCCTCGAAATGCACGCCCGCAGCCCCGGCCTCGATGAAGGCCTTCATGATCTCGAAGCTGTTCAGCGGCCCGCCGAAGCCGGCCTCGGCATCGGCCACGATGGGGGCGAACCAGTCACGCCTGGCCCCGCCCTCGGCGTGTTCGATCTGGTCGGCGCGCTGCAGGGTGCGGTTGATGCGGCGGCACAGTTCCGGTGCGGCATTGGCCGGATACAGCGACTGGTCCGGATACATGGCCCCGGCGGTGTTGGCGTCGGCGGCGACCTGCCAGCCTGACAGGTAGATCGCTTTCAGCCCTGCCCGAACCATCTGCATCGCCTGATTGCCGGTGACGGCCCCCAGTGCATTGATGAACGGCTCCTCGTGCAGCAGCTCCCACAGCCGGTTGGCCCCGCGCTCGGCCAGGGTGTGGGTGATCGGCACCGAGCCGCGCAGGCGACGGACGTCCTCCGGCGTATAGGGCCGTTCGATTCCGTCGAAGCGGCCGACGGGCGAGGGAACGAGATGGGCGAAGCTGGTCATGACGGTCTCGGCTCGGGAATGCGGCCATCGCCGCGGGTCACGAGGAGCAGACCACGTATAAGTCATGAATTACACATTGCCGACGACCTGTTTCGTGTCATTCAGTAACATCATGACATGGACATCAAAGTCATTTCATGACTAACTGCAACCATGGACACTGCCGCTGACCGCAAGCTGTTCCTCGGCGGCCGCCTTAAGCGGCTGCGGCGCGACCTCGCCCTGACCCAGACGGCCATGGCCGGCGACCTGGGCGTCTCCCCCTCCTATCTGAACCATATCGAGCGCAACCAGCGCCCCGTCTCGGCCCAACTGCTTCTGCGGCTGGCCGACACCTACGACGTCGACCTGCGCACCCTGGGCCAGTCCGCCGGCCCCGCCTCGGAAGCCGAACTGGCCGAGGCCTTCGCCGATCCGGTCTTCCAGGGCCTGGCTGTGCCGCGCCACGAGATCGTTCAACTGGCCGAGGACCAGCCCGCCGCCGCTGACGCCCTGCTGCGCCTCTACCGCGCCTTCACCGACCGCCGCGCCCGCGACGGTGCCGAAACTGCCGCTGCCGACGACAGTCCGTCCGACTGGGTCCGCGAATATGTCCAGGCCCGCCGCAACCATTTCCCCGAACTCGACACCCTCGGCGAAACCCTCGCCGCCGCGCTCGAGGCTGACGCCCCCGGTGAACCGTTCGAGACCCGGGTCCGCGCCCGCCTCCAGGCCCTTCACGGCCTCAGCGTCCGCACCCTGCCGGCCGAGGTCATGGTCGAGTGGACCCGCCGCTACGATCCACACCGCAAACGCCTGCTGCTGTCCGAGACGCTCGGCCCCTCCACCCTCGCCGCCGCCATCCTGATGCCCTACGCCCCCTTCCAGCGCACGGCGGAGGAGACCGGCTATGACCTCGGCCGGCTGCAGGCCCGGTTCGGGGTCAGCTATGAACAGGCCGCCCACCGCCTGACCACCCTGTCGCGGCCCACGGCGCGCGGCGTGCCCTTCTTCCTCATGCGGGTCGATCAGGCGGGCAACATCTCCAAACGGTTCGCCTCGGGGGCCTTTCCCTTCTCCCGCTTCGGCGGGGCCTGTCCGCGCTGGCGGCTGCACTCCGCCTTCCGTACCCCCGGCCGCGTCGTCACCCAGATCATCGAGACTCCGGACGGTGGTCGCTGGTTCACCCTCGCCCGCACCGTGGATCGACAGGGTCATGACGCCGTCACCGAGGGCCAGGACCTCGCCATCGGCCTCGGCTGTGAGCTCAAACATGCCCATCGCCTGACCTATGCCCGCGGCCTTGACCTGGCCGCGCCCGAAGTCACCCCCATCGGCCCCGCCTGCCGCCTGTGCCATCGCCACCCCTGCGCCGAACGCGCCGCAGCGCCCATCGACCGCCCTCTGGTGGTGGACGACTGGGCCAAGTCGGTCAGCCCCTATCCGTTCGCCAGGAGCTGAACATCCACCACCTTGGGTTGGTAGATGGAAACCGACACATCTGATAGTATCAGGGCCATGGATCACCTCCCCCTGACACTCCAGCTTGACGCCCCCACCCTGGCGCGCGTCGAGGCCGCCGCCGCCGCTGAGGGCCTGTCGATCGAGGTCTGGATGGCCCGATGCATCATCGATGCCCTGCCCCCGACCGGCGTCGCCGAAGACGCCGCGCCGTTCGATCTGGACGATCCCCGGACAGAGGCCGCGAAGCTCTACCAGAGGGAACAGGCGCTGATCGCCCTGGCGGAATATGACCGCACGGGTGTGTCGTTTCCGCTGGAGGACGTTTTGCGGGATTTCCGCTCGGATCTGGAAGCAAGGCTGGCATCGAAGGCGTGAACTACCGGATCACCGTCGCACCGAAAGCGAGGGCCGATCTGTTCCGGCTCAACGCGTTTCTCGCCGGCCAGAGTGACGCAGCCGCCCGCCGGGCGATGGACGCGATCGATGCCGGTCTTCGATCACTGGGCGAAATGCCGGATCGCGCGCCGGAAAGGTCGGCTGGAATGCGGGAGTTTGTGATCCGCTTCGGCCAGAGCGGCTATGTCATCCAGTTTCGGGTCATGGACGACACGGTGGTGATCGCCCGTATCCATCACATGCGGGAAGACCGCCCGGCGGCCGACGCCTGATCAGCGGGACCTGTCCAGCGCGGCCTGTGCCGCCTGCAGCGCCTCACCCATCATCGCCTTCAGCCGGTCCGGGGCGACGATCTCGACCTGGTCGCCCCAGCTGAACAGATGCCAGGCCAGTTCGCGCATGCCGCTGGCCCGGAAGCGCACCTCGACGCCGCCGTCCGCCCGGTCCTCGACCGTCTGGGTCGGGTGCCAGCGCCAGGCCCGCGCCTCGGCCGCACCGCCGGGCGTCACCCGCAGCACCACATCCTCGATCTCGTCCTGATAGATGCCGAACGACTGGCTGGCGAAGGCCTGCAGGTCGAAATCGGCCGGCGGTGCTGCCACCCCGTCCTCGGCCCGCACCGCGCTCATCCGGTCCAGGCGGAAGGTCTGGATCCGGCCACTGTCCCCGTCCGCGGCGACCAGATAGTTGGCCCGCCCGAACATCACCCCGCACGGGGCCACGGTGCGCCGCCGCGCCTCGACGCCGGGCCGGCTGTAGAGAAAGCCCAGCGGCCGACCGGCCAGGATCGCCTGCCGGATCTCGGCAAGCACGGCCTCGTCCGCCGACGGCCGCGGCCCGGCCTGGACCGCAATGGTCTCCGCCCGCACCAGCGCCTCGAGATCGGGGGCCAGCCGGTTCAGCGTGGTCGAGCGCATGGCCGACTTCAACTTGCGCTCCAGCCCCTCCAGGGCCGCCGCCCGGCCGGGTTCTCCGGTCGCTCTCAGGCCCTGCGCGGCCCGCGTCAGCTCGACCAGTTCCTCGGTCGTCGGTGCCTGTTCGAAGGCCGACAGGCCGCCGCGAATACGCCAGCGCTTGGTCGGCGGGTCCGAGACCTCCTCGGCGGCGGGATAGAGGGCCAGCACGGCATCCCGCATCCGCTCGGCGGTCCGCCGGCCCACGCCGCACTCCTGCGCCATTTCGTCCAGCGTCAGCCCCTCGGCGCTGGCGGCCATCCGCCGCGCCAGTTCGATCACCACCGCTGCCTTGTCGTGTCTCATGAGGGCAGGATCGCATACGTCCGTTTTTGACGCAACGCTGTCTCAAGGTCACTTCAACAGAGACCCCCGCCCCGGAGACACCCCATGGCCCGCTCGTTCGCTCCCCAAGCCGCCGTCGCCGCCAGCCGCTATCTGATCGTGCCCTGCGAGGCCGACGGCTGCGCCGACCTGGCCGTGATCTGGGACCGGCTGGAGGAACAGGTGATCGACGTCATCGACGCCCGGCTGTCGGCCCGCTACGCCGACGAGGACGCCCTGTGGGACGAGGCCCGCCCGGCCTTCGACCCGGCCGAAGACTTCCGCATGGCGGCGTGACCGGTCAGTCCGGGTATTTGGCCCGCATATGGGCCAACGAGGCGGTCACCAGTTCGCGCAGCACCCCCTCGTCGACGGCGTCCAGCCGGTTGATGTAGAGGCAGCCGCCCTTGGTGCTGACCTTGCCCAACCGCGCGATCAGGGCCTCCCGGGCATCGAAATCGCCCATCACATAAAGGACCAGCTGGGCCTTGCGCGGCGAGAAGCCGATCCGGGGCCAGTCACCGGTCGGACCCCGGTAGCTGCCATAGCCGATGATCGACGGCCCCCACATCACCGGGGCCTCGCCTGTAGCCTCGGTCAGCAGGGCCTGCATGACCTCGGCATCCGCGCGGCGACGGGGGTTGTCGACCGCCGCGATGAAATCGGCGACCGGCACATCCGTCGGCCGGGTCTTCGGCTCGGCCATGGTCGCCCTCCCCTCAGGCAGCGCCCCTCAGCTCCGTGGCATGGGGCGGATAGGGGGCCGACGGTACAGGGCTGGGCGGCCGTTTGGCCAGAGTGCTGGCGAAGCCGTGGTTGACGTCGCGGTGATGCGCCTCATCCGCCCGCACCTGCACGACCACGTCGCGCAGCGTCGCATCGGCCGGCAGCTTCCAGTAGTGGATGGCGATGGCCGGGGCCGGGATGTTGGGCGACCGGCCCTCGTCGATCTCCTTCAGATACAGGGTGTAGCTGATCACGGCCTCTTCCTCGAAATAGCCGACCACCCGGTGCGCCGTCCGCGCCGAAACCAGATAGAGGCCGAAGAAGCCGATGTAGAAGACCGCCTGCGCCAGCTGCACCACCAGCCGCTCGAACCAGGTCGGCTGGGCCACCGCGATGAAGGTCATCAGGTGCATCCGCTCGTTCTCCGCCTCCTCCATCAGGGTGCGGATCCAGCCGTCATCGTCCTTCATCTCGCGCAGGCAGCGCAGATGGGTCAGCGTGGCCCCGACCATGCCGGGCACCGCTGCGACCGTCTCCAGCACAATGGCCCTGTGGCCGTATTTCTTGGCGAAGAAGGTATCGGCACAGACCCGCAGCAGCCTGGTGAACCCCAGGGCGAAGCGGTCGGAAAAGCCCCTCGGCGGGTAATGGACGCCCGGCCGGGCCTCCTTCTCTTCCTCGAGGGCGCGGTCGTCAGGGGCGAGGATGGTGTTGACCATGGCGGTGAACTTTCAGGCACCGGATCGCAATCGACCGGCACATCCCCACCCTAACGCGCCGGCACCGACGAAAGACCGGACGCAATGTCGCAAAGGCCGGACAGGGTGACGCAGAGGGGGGCCGCGAGCCTCTTCCCCTTCCGCTCATCTCGGCGAAAGCCGGGACCCAGTCCTTTGGGCGCGCCGACTTCACCGGCTAGAACGCCACAACCAATCCGTGATATTCTCAGCCACTGGAGAATACCCATGATCGAACTGGTAGACATCGCGGGTCTCGCTCGTATCGGCCCTCACCGCCTGCGGATTTGGTTCGCCAACGGCCTGTCGGGAGAATGGGATTTCTCGTCCTTGAAGGACCGGCCCGGTCCTGTGACTCGCCCCCTGGCCAAGCCCGACTATTTCGACCGGGTCATGTTCTCTCCCCGGTTCCTGGCCTGGCCGAACGGGTTCGACTGGTGCGCGGACGCTCTCTATCTGGAAATGCGCGATGCGGGTGCGCTTGTACCCGATGGCGGCGTTGTCGCGTCGGACACGATCGGACGGCTGGTCCGCCTGCCGCCTCAAGTCGAAGCGATTTATCACGCCGTCCATGCGCTGGAGCAGAAATATCCGGGGCGGAAATTCACGCCCGACGGCCACCTTGTGGGGTCCATCGGCGAGGTGATTGATGCCGAAGCCATAGGCTTGAGGCTCTACCCCGCGTCCCACCCCGGCCACGACGCTGAGGACGAACAGGGTCGAAAGGTCCAGATCAAGCTGACGGGCGGATCATCGGTGGCCCTTCGCGCGACCTGCGACCGCCTGCTGGTCATGCGCGTGTTCGATGTCGGGTTCGCCGAGATCGTCTACGATGGTGACGGCGGGCCAGTCTGGGAAGCGGCTGGCGCGATGCAAAAGAACGGCCAACGGCCGATCAGTCTCGCGAAACTGAGACAGATCGGAGCGGCTCAGGTCAGCGCGGATAACGTCGCCAAGCGTCTTCGCTGAAGATGTAACTTCCACCACCGACCCAGATCGCGCCAAACGGTCCGCGGATGTCGCCTTGGCCACTGGCGGAATAGACCACTCCCTCCTCGAGGGGTGCGGCGGGGATCAACTCCAAAAATCCGTCCGGCGCTTCGCCATAGGCGAGGCGAGCGAACCCGATACACTCGCCGTTGCTGGCTTCGATCTTCCAGACCGATTGACCATCGGGCTGAGCATCAACCGCCTTGTAGATCGTCAATCTTGAAAGGCAGATCGGTCCAGCTCGATGCTCCGGCGTAAAGACCGGGCGTTGAAGCTCGCCCGAGACATTAACGACCAGAACTGTGGAACAACCCGATAGCGACAGGCAAAGGCTCGCAGCAGCGATGGCGCGCGCTGACCAGGCCATCACAACGCCTTCACAATCCCCTCGACCATCTTCTTCGCATCAGCGAACAACATCATCGTATTGTCCTTGAAGAACAGTTCGTTCTCCACCCCGGCATAGCCCGCCGCCATGCCGCGCTTGATGAACAGCACCGTGCCCGCATTCTCCACATCGAGGATCGGCATGCCGAAGATCGGCGATTTCGGATCGGTCTTGGCGGCCGGGTTAGTGACGTCATTGGCGCCGATGACAAAGGCCACGTCGCAGGAGCTGAACTCGCTGTTGATGTCCTCCAGCTCGAACACCTCGTCATAGGGCACATTGGCCTCGGCCAGCAGGACGTTCATGTGCCCGGGCATGCGGCCGGCGACGGGGTGGATGGCGTATTTCACCTCGACCCCCTCCTCCTTCAGCTTGTCGGCCATTTCGCGCAGGGCATGCTGGGCCTGGGCCACGGCCATGCCGTAGCCGGGCACGATGATGACCTTGGAGGCGTTCTTCATGATGAAGGCCGCGTCCTCGGCACTGCCCTGTTTGACCGGCCGCGTCTCGACATGGCCGGCCTCGCCCGCCGGGCCGCTGTCACCGCCGAAACCGCCCAGGATGACGCTGATGAAGCTGCGGTTCATGCCCTTGCACATGATGTAGCTCAGGATCGCCCCCGAGCTGCCCACCAGCGCCCCGGTGATGATCAGGGCGATGTTCTCCAGCGTGAAGCCCAGCGCCGCTGCGGCCCAGCCGGAGTAGGAGTTGAGCATCGACACCACCACCGGCATGTCTGCCCCGCCGATGGGGATGATCAGGGTCGCGCCGAGGATCAGGGCGATCAGGAAGATGCCCCAGAAGGCCCAGATCGCGGTGCCGCCCGAGCTGATCATCACCCCGATCAGGACCACCAGGCCCAGCAGCAGGCCGATGTTCAGCAGGTGCCGCGCCGGCAGGATGATCGGCGCCCCGCTCATGTTTCCGTTCAGCTTGGCGAAGGCGATGACCGAGCCGGTGAAGGTGATGGCACCGATGGCGACACCGAGGCTCAGTTCGATGATTGAAATGGTCTTGATGCCGCCCGTACCCGTGGCGATGCCGAAGCTCTCCGGGGCATAGACGGCCCCGATGGCCACCAGACAGGCCGCCATGCCGACGAGGCTGTGGAAGGCCGCGACCAGCTGCGGCATCTGGGTCATCTGCACCCGGCCCGCGATCAGGGCTCCGGCCCCGCCGCCGACGATCACACCGCCCGCGATCAGGCCGAGCGTCAGCGTATCCAGCGTGCCGGTCGACCACAGGGTCAGCAGCGTCACCGCCACGGCCAGCGCCATGCCGACCATGCCGAAGGTATTGCCCTGCCGGCTCGTCTCCGGGCTCGACAGCCCGCGCAGGCTGAGGATGAACAGGACGCCCGAGACCAGATAGGCCAGGGCCGCGAAGGATGCGTTCATGCGGTCAGTCTTCCCTCAATCTCATCGTCCGGGCGGCGTTTGGGCCGTGCGCGCCAGCCGCCACAGGGCGGCGGCGATGAACAGCGGTCCGACCAGGATCATCGCCCAGTCCCACACGCTCATCACCCTGGTCTGGGTCACGATGCGCAGCAGGATGGAGGCGAACAGCAGCACCACCCCGCAATCCAGAAACCTCAATTTGCGGATGGCGTCCTTCTCGCGGAGCCAGCTCCACAGCCACAGCCCCGCCCCGATCGCCGTGGCGACCCAGGACGCGTAGACCGCGAGCTGGAGAGGATCGAAACTCACGCCTTGCTGGCCTCGGCCTTGGGCTTTTCCTTCTTGCGGTACATGGCCAGCATGCGCCGGGTCACCATGAAGCCGCCGAAGATGTTGACACTGGCCAGGGTCACGGCCGCGACACCGGCCCCCTTGGCGATCCAGCCGTTCGGCCCCGCGTCACCGCTGAAGGCCGCCGCCGCGATCAGCCCGCCGACCACGATCACCGAGGAAATGGCATTGGTCACCGCCATCAGCGGCGTGTGCAGGGCCGGGGTCACCGACCAGACGACATAGTAGCCGACGAAGATCGCCAGCACGAAGATCGCCAGGCGGAAGATGGTGGGATCGACGTGTTCCATCAGGCTGTTTCCTTCGCACCGCGCGCTTGCAGCAGCATCCCCAATACCCATCCGATCACAACCAGCGTCGCGGCGCTCTGCAGCAGCCGCATCGGCATCCGCCAGTCCGGTCCACCCGCCGCCTCTATCCCCCACAGCGCCAGCCAGAGAACGCCGAGCAGAACGCCCAGTCCCATGGCCGCCGTGGCGAACCCGCGAAAGAAGCGCGTTGCACCCTTTGAAGCGGTCATCCCTTCACGCCCTCATGCACCACGGCCCCGCCGTGGGTCACGGCCGAGGCCTTGAGGATCTCGTCCTCCAGATCCAGCGCCAGGGCACCGTCCTTGATCATCAGACCGACGAAGGCGACCAGGTTCTTGGCGTAGAGCGACGAGGCGTCCGAGGCGATCCGGCCCGGCAGGTTGGTGTGGCCGACGATCTGGACGCCGTTGGCCGTGGTCACCACCTCGCCGACCTTGGCACCCTCGACATTGCCGCCCGCCTCGACGGCGAGATCGATCAGCACCGAGCCCGGCTTCATCGTCGCCACCTGGGCCGCGCTGACCAGCACCGGCGCAGCGCGGCCGGGGATCAGGGCGGTGGTGATGACGATGTCCTGCTTCTTGATGTGCTCGCCGGTCAGGGCCGCCTGTTTGGCCTGGTATTCGGCGCTCATCGGCTTGGCATAGCCGCCGGCCGTCTGGGCGTTCCTGAACTCCTCGTCCTCGACGGCGAGGAATTTGGCGCCCAGCGATTCCACCTGTTCCTTGGTCGCCGGGCGGACGTCCGTGGCCGTAACCACCGCGCCCAGCCGCCGCGCCGTGGCGATGGCCTGCAGACCCGCCACGCCCACGCCCATGATGAAGACCTTGGCCGGGGCGACCGTGCCCGCCGCCGTCATCATCATCGGAAAGCCCTTGCCGTAAGCGTATGCCGCCTCGATGACGGCGCGATAGCCCGCCAGATTGGCCTGGGACGACAGGGCGTCCATCACCTGGGCCCGCGAAATCCGCGGTACGAATTCCATGGCGAAGGCGGTGGCATTGGCCCCGGCCAGGGCCGTCACCGTCTCCTTGTCGCGATACGCGTCCAGCAGGGCCACCACGATCGCACCCGGCTTCAGGGCGCTGGTCTCCTGCGCCGTCGGCCCGCGCACCTTCAGCACGATGTCGGCACCCGACAGCACCGCCTTGGTGTCCTTGGCCACGCTCGCACCGGCGGCGACATAGTCAGCGTCGGGAATGGACGAGCCCGTCCCGGTCCCGGCCTCGACCGTCACGGTCGCCCCCATGGACACGAATTTCTTCACCGTTTCCGGTGTTACGGCGCAGCGCGTCTCGCCGTCTCGGCGTTCGCGGGTCACAGCGATGGCGACAGCCAAGCGAATCCCTCCGTCATCTCTCGACGACCGAGGTTAGGCTTATCCGGGAGCCCTCGTCAAAGAGGCGCATTTGCTGGCTGTGGGCAGAAGGCTCCGCCCTCCCGACACGGCACGACCTCGGCGCTTCGAGCCGCGCTCAAGCAGCGCAAAAAGATCAGTGTTTCTTGGGGGACTTCAGCATGAAGAAGCCACCGGCCGACAGCACCACGGCCGTGATCAGGGCGGTCATCAGGCTGCCGCCCGGCTGGAACCACAGGGTCAGGAACACCAGCAGGACCGCGATGATCAGCGAGCCCCATTTGGTCATGCCCATGAAGGCATCGAAGGTCGATTCCTGCTCGCTGATTTCCTGCGAGCCACGGTCGTAGGAGTCGGAAGCGTGGTGCGGGTCGGCCATGATCGGGTCCGGGAATCTGGAACGGCAGGTGGCGTCCTTATAGCGAGCCTTGCGCCGCGCTCAAGACGCCGGGCTCAAATCGCGGTCAGTCGAGGGCGGCGAGGATGTCGCGGGTGAAGGCGATGTGGTCGAACCGCTTCCCGGCCGGGTCCTCGCCCCGGCGCACGATGACGATATTCCGGCTCGGGACGATGATCACATACTGGCCGCGATTGCCGTTGGCCGAGATGGCGTCAGCCGGAATGCCCTCCGACTTGTCGAACAGCCAGAAGGTCGCGCCATAGCCCTGCTCGCCCGTCGGCTGCGGACCTGACGGCCGCGAGACATAGTCCA
>VYMF01000163.1_pt1 | contig 15427 bp, 15 predicted proteins | sample 5115271 | NCBI WGS metagenome assembly VYMF01 (sample SAMN12291778, study PRJNA351875) | freshwater metagenome | isolation source: freshwater lake | place: USA: Michigan, Wintergreen Lake | collected 2013-08-08
GTGCGACCCGCTGGCGGTCGCCGCCGGGCTGCGCCATCTCGACGGTCCGCTGGCCCTGCTGTCAGACGGTGGGGCCCTCGGTCGCTGGTCCTGGGTCGCTGCGGTGCCGGACCGGGTTCATGTGGAGCCGATCGGGCCGAATGGTCGGCTGGACCGGCTGCGGGACCCGGACCTTGCCGCGGGCGTGGTCGGTCTTCTGGCCTATGATGCCGGGGCCCGCGTCGCCACCGGGCCGCGTGAGCCGGTCTGGCCCGACCTGATGCTGGCCCGCTACCCGTCCATGCTGGCCTTTGATCATCAGGAAGGCCAGGTGCGGATCATCGGCCGGGGCGATGATGCGGCCTCGGCCGCCGCGGCCGCTGACCGGGCCGAAGCCTGGCTGGCCACGGCGGCGAACCGGCCGTCGGCGCCGGTGCCGGCCGAATTCTTCACGGAAGAGGCCCCGCCGGGAGCCTATCGCGCCGCCGTTGCCGACGTGGTCGCGCGGATCGCCGCCGGCGAACTGTTCCAGGCCAATATCGCCCGGGCCTGGACCGGCCGGCTCGGCCCGAACGCCGATCCGTTCGATGTCATGCTGCGACTGGCGGAGCGGGCTTCGGCCTATGGCGCCTTCTGGCGGCTGGGTGACCGCGCCCTGGTGTCCAATTCGCCCGAGATGTTCCTGACCTTCGATCCCGACAGCCGACGGATTGGGACCCGACCGATCAAGGGCACCCGGCCGCGCGATCCCGACCCTGTCCGCGACGCCGCCCTGGCCGCGGAACTCCGGGCCAGTGCCAAGGATCGGGCAGAAAACCTGATGATCGTCGATCTGATGCGAAACGACCTGTCGCGCCTTGCCGTCCCGGGCTCGGTCGCCGTCCCCGACCTGTTCGAGGTCGAGAGCCATCCGACCGTCCACCATCTGGTCTCGACCGTCACCGGCCTTGCACGGCCGGGCGTGGGCCCGGCGGACCTGCTGGAGGCGACCTTCCCGCCCGGCTCCATCACCGGAGCGCCCAAACACCAGGCCATGAAGGTCATCGCGGGCCATGAGCCTCCGCGCGGGGCCTGGTGCGGCAGTCTGTTCCACATCGACGATGACGGCCGACTGACGGCCTCGGTCCTGATCCGCACGGCATCGTTCGAGCGGGCAGGGGAGACCTGGGGTTTTCGCACACTGGCCGGCGCCGGGATCGTGGCGGACAGCGACCCGGCCGCCGAACTGGCCGAGACGGAGGCCAAGATCCGGGCGCTCAGGGAAGCGCTGACCGGGCTTCGGGGCCCCGCCCTAGCAGTTTGAACAGAGGGTTTTGTCGACCGTGCGCGGCCGCAGATAGTAGATGTGCGAGAACCGGGTGATCCCCGGCATGAAATAATCGATGGGTGAATCGTAGTCGTAGGTCGCTTCCGACACGATCACGCTTTCGCCGTTGGCGATGAGGCCCGCCGGAAGGGTGATGGTGGAGGCGACCACCCGCGCAGTCATGCCGTCGCCGCGGCTCCAGTCCACCTTGGCGACACCCGCGGTGCGGGTAACGCTGCTGACCCGCTGTTTCAGTCGGGTGATCGCGAACGGCTTCATGATCAGGCTGCCGATCTCGAAGATGTCGTCCAGATTGGTGGTCGAGACCGTCTCTTCCTGGGCCACCAGATCGGCGACCATGGACGAGGCATGGCCCATCCGCTTCTGGGCCATGAAGCCCTGGCAGAACTCGGCCATCCCGAAATAGAAGGCGATCAGGACCGGCGCGAGCATGGCGAACTCGACCGCCGAGACGCCCCGCTCGTCGCTGCGCAACCGTGCGAAGAGACCCCGCCGCATCATCATGCCGGTTCGTTCCGGAAGGCGGTGGTGGCCGTGAGCATGGCGTTGCCGTCGTTCAGGCGCGACAGGCCCTGGGCCAGGAAGGTCGTCACCAGGGGCTGCCGGTACCAGACCCGCACCAGGATCAGGTCGCCGGGCGCGCCGTTGCTGTAGGTCAGGACGCCATTGTTGAAGGAACCGGTGGCCATCGGATCCGGCGGTGTGGTGGCGAACTGCGGGATGACCCGCACATCGATGGTGGCGCGGTTGGCGCAATCGGCGGAGAAGATGCTCATCCGTCCGCACAGGGAACTCTTGAACGTCGCCGCGGTCATGGCCTCTGCGCTGGCCTGACCGGTTCGCACCATCCGGCCGGTCTCGATGGTTGCGTTCTCGAGCACCGAATCGGTCACGAAGACGATGCCGATCTCCAGGATGGCGAACATCATCAGGACGAAGGGCAGGCCGACCATGCCGAACTCGATGGCGGCGGACCCTTTGGTGGAGCGCAGCAGCCGGCGCAAAAAGGCCTTGCGCGGCCGCTTCCGGGGTTGGGGGGAGAAGGGAGGGGACACCGGACCGTAGTCCCTACGGTGTCGGCGCGCCGCCACTGCCGCGCATGGTCGGCGAGCAGGAGGCGGCGCAGGCCATCTCCGTGGCCTGACCTCCGCGCCAGACCCGAACCCGGCCCGAACCGGTGCCGTCCGTAACGACGATCTGGCTCTGGAATACAGTGCGACCGATCGTGTCGACGGCGACGATCTCGGTGACGCCATAGCCCTTGCCGGTGATGTAGAGGGTGTTGGAATCCACCACAGTGACATCGGCGATCGCGGGATTGCCGACGATCACTGAACCGGCCGGCCCGCGGAGCTGGACCCGCTGGGCCTGGTCAATCTCGATATTCAGACTGCCGGTCTGGGCCGTGCCCGAGGCTGGCGTGAGCAGGACGGCAGCCGAGGCCAGGGCGGCGAAGAGGCCGGCAAGCGGGACGGGTCGTGTCATGGCGTCGGCTTCCATTGATCAGGGCGCGCGCGTGAGCGTCCCGGGACACTGCCCTGCAATCCTCAACAAAATCTGAAATCATGAAACGGTTGACCGCATCATAGTAAACGTGACGTCAATAAAGAAATCATTCGAAAAGATCGACGTTTTACTCGGCCTTAATCGGCACAGGGCAGTATGGGCGTGCAAGAGGGGGTCAAGCGGGCACAAGCCGATGATCCTGCATGTGTCAACGATCGCTCGCTTAAACACAGAAGGATTTCAGTCATGACCAAGTTCGTTTCCAAGTTCATGTCCGACGAGTCGGGTGCCACGGCCATTGAATACGGCCTGATCGCTGCGCTCATCGCCGTTGTGATCATCTCGGCCGTGACGGCCCTGGGTACGACTATCAAGACCAAGTTCAACGCCGTCGTCACCGGCATGGGCGGCACCCCCGGCGCCTAAGCGCTGACCAGGTTCTGAGACCGGCGAGGGGCCGGGGCGGAAACGCCCCGGCCCCTTTTCCTTTGGCCGCGAGCTTCACGCAGCCGGAAACATGAAAACTTTTTAGAGTAAAGATCGAAGTAACCACACCCGACCACGGCACCTTAACCGATATCGGCGAGAACAGTCATGCGTTTGGGGGTCAGGCGGGCTACCGGCTTCCCCCGTTTCCAATAGCTCGCTTCACTCCGTCCAAAGGGAAAATCCAATGACCAAGTTTGTTTCGAAATTCATGTCCGACGAGTCGGGTGCCACCGCGATCGAGTACGGCCTGATCGCCGCCCTCATCGCTGTCGTGATCATCTCGGCCGTGACGGCCCTGGGTACGACCATCAAGACCAAGTTCAACTCCGTCGTCACCGGCATGGGCGGCACCCCCGGCGCCTAAGCAGCGCCGACAGTCTGAAACCGGCGAAGGGCCGGAGCGGAAACGCTCCGGCCCTTTTGCTGTGCTCTCCATCAAGTAATTTTGGTGCAAGCTTTGAGTAACGACGATCGTAGGGGTGACCTTAACCGGAGTGCGGGCAAGGTGAGGATGTTCAGGGGGTCAGACGGTTGACCGGCTCCCCCCGCCAGTCGCCAGAAACCCCATCCGGAGAATAGTCCCATGACCAAGTTTGTTTCGAAATTCATGTCCGACGAGTCGGGCGCCACGGCCATCGAGTACGGCCTGATCGCCGCCCTGATCGCAGTTGTCATCATTTCGGCCGTGACGGCCCTCGGCTCGACCATCAAGACCAAGTTCAATGATGTCGTCACCGGCATGGGCGGCACCCCCGGCGCCTAAGTCACGCCGGCAGTTGTGAGACCGACGGAGGCCGGAGCGGAAACGCTCCGGCCTCTTTCGCATCTGAAACGCCCCGGGGCTTGGGAACCCGGTTTTAACCGTCAGCAGGACATAAGGGGGGATGGACACTGTCATCCTGATCCTCCTCGCCGTCATGCCGGCACTCGCCATCGTCGCAGGTCTCAAGGACCTGACCTCGATGAAGATTCCAAACTGGATTTCGGGACTCCTGGTACTCGGCTTCTTTCCCGCGGCCTTTGCCGTCGGTCTTGATCCGTTGACCGTGGCCACCGGCATCGGCGTTGCAGCCCTGGCCCTGGTGGCCGGAGCCGGGATGTTCGCTCTTCGCTGGATCGGAGGCGGCGATGCCAAGCTGATGGCGGCGACCTGTCTCTGGCTCGGTGCCGCCGGCTCTGGAATGTTCCTGCTCTGGACGGGCGTCATGGGCGGTTTGTTCTGCCTTTTCCTGCTGTTCGCCCGTTTCCACTCGCGTCCCTATCTGGTGGGGGCCCCCGGATGGGTCGTGCAGCTGATGGAGCCGCGCGGTGACATTCCCTATGGCGTGGCGATCGCCGCCGGTGCGCTCATGGCCTATCCGGCCTCGCCTCTGTTGGCCGCCTTCATCGCAGGCTAGAGGCCCCGCCGGCACAGCGAGACCCGGTGGGCACTTAGGCCCGCGTTAACCCGCGCCCGGCATGGTCGTTAACGGCAGGGGGCCGAAGGACCGTTCAAGGGTCCGGCCCGGCCTGTCGGAGACCGTCGATGAAGCCCGCCCGAATCATCGTGATTTGCGTCGCCGCCGTGGCCGCCATTGGTCTGGCCCTGGTCGTGCGCGCCATGGGATCGCCCTCGAATTCGCCGACCGCTGTCGCGACAGCCGCCGCTGTACCGGCGCGTCCGATGGCCAAGGTGCTGGTCGCGGCCAAGGATCTGCAGCCGGGGCAGCGTCTGACCGAAGCCGATCTGGCCTGGAAGGACTGGCCGGTCGACGAGGTCAATCCCGCCTTCATCACCGACGGCACCACACCCCTGCCTTCGGCCGGGGCCGCAGAGGGGGCTGCGCCCGCCGCCGCCGCCCGCCCTGAAGGGGCTGTGGCGTCGGTCACGCGTGCCGCCAGCAATCTGGCGACCGGCGGTGCCAAGGCCGACTATGTCGGCTCGGTCGTGCGCGAACCGATTCTGGCCGGCGAACCGATCGTCAGCCGCAAGATCGTCCGGGCCGGCGACAGCGGCTATATGGCCGCCTATCTCGAGCCCGGCATGCGGGCCATGGCCATCCGGGTCACGGTCGAGACCGCTGCCGGTGGCTTTATCCTGCCCGGCGACCGGGTCGATGTGTTGCTCACCCGGGAAACCACCCTTGCCAACATGGGGGCCCAGGAAGGTGACCGGTCCAAATTCGCGTCCTCTACGGTGATGCAGAACATCAAGGTTCTGGCCATCGACCAGTCGACCCGAGCGGGCGACGACGAACAGGCCGTGGTCGGCGCGACCGCCACGCTCGAGGTCGGCCCCCGTGATGCCGAGGCCCTGGCCCTGGCCAAGTCCGAGGGTGAGCTGAGTCTGGTGCTCCGTTCCTACGCCGACACCGGCGGCCCGTCCGGACGGGTTGCACCGGCTGTGCGCCAATCGTCCGCCGTGCGCGTCTATCGCGGCGGCACACCCGAAGTGGTGGTGGTCCAATGAAACATCTGATCGCGATCGCCCTCGCCGGCCTGACGATCGCCGCAGTGGCGCCCGTCGGGCCGACCGAGGTTCAGGCCCAGTCCCGGGCCGCCGTGCCGATGGGTGCTGCTGCCCAGCTGATCAACCTGCCGCGCGGTTCGTCGATGGCGATCGACCTGCCGTCCGATGCCCGCGACGTCATCGTGCCCAATCCGCTGGTGGCAGAGGCCATGCTGCATTCGCCGCGCCGGATCACGGTCATCGGCCTTCAGCCCGGCGAGACCGACGCGGTCGTCCTGGACGTTTCGGGTCGCACCATCCTGTCGTTGAGGATCCGCGTCGACGCCGGGGTCTCTGCGCTGCAGGACACGCTGAGCCGGGTGATGCCGGGCTCGCAGGTCCGCGCCGAGGCCGTCAACGACAGCATCATCCTGACAGGCCCCGTCAGCAGTCCCGGCGAGGCCGACCGTGCCGCCCAGGTCGCGCGTGCCTTCGTCACGGCCCCGGAGAAGGTCATCAATATGATGACCATCGCCGGCTCGGATCAGGTCATGGTCAGGGCCCGTGTCATCGAGGTTCAGCGCACGGCGATCAAACAGCTGGGCCTGGACGTCAACGGCGTCCTCAACAGCGTCGGCGACGGCCTGACTTTTTCCCAGGGCGCGACCTTCGGCGTATCCGGCAGCCAGCTGGGCGGCGGCGTCCTCAGCTACCTTGACCAGGCCGGCGACGGTAGCCGTCTCAGCAGCAGCATCCGTGCCTTCGAGCGCGCCGGTCTGGTCCGCATTCTGGCGGAACCGAATGTGACCGCGGTCAACGGTGAGAATGCCGAGTTCCTCGCCGGCGGTGAGTTCCCGGTTCCGAGCGGACGCAGCGTCGACGCCACGACCGGTCAGGTCACCATCGGCATCGAGTTCAAGCCCTACGGCGTCCGCCTTGCCTTCCGCCCCATCGTTCTTTCCGAGGGTCGTATCTCGCTGCAGCTTTCGACCGAGGTGTCCGAGCTGACCACGGCCGGTGCCTATACCCTCGGCGGCACAGCCGACGACGCCCTGGTAATCCCGGCCCTGAACGTCCGGCGGGCCTCCACCACCGTCGAACTGCCGTCCGGCGGCTCGATGATGATCGCGGGCCTGCTGCGCGAGGACACGCGCCAGAACCTCGATCAGCTGCCCGGGATCGGCAACCTGCCGGTTCTCGGGGCCCTGTTCCGTTCCCGTGACTATCTGTCGGGTGAGACCGAACTGGTGATCATCATGGAGGCCTATATCGTCACCCCGACCTCGCCCGGTCGGATGCAGACCCCGGCCGACGGCCTGGTCATCGCCAATGACGCCCAGACGCTGTTGTTCGGCCAGCTGAACCAGCAGTTCCGCCGCCCCGGCGACCCCGCCGCCGCTGACAGCGGCTGGAGCGGTCCGGTAGGCTATGTGATCGAATGAGGATCCCCGTGAAACGCGCCCTCACCCCTGCTCTCCTCGTCCTCGTCGCGGCTCTTGCCGCCTCGGGCTGCGCCTCGATTTCTGACGACGTTCCCCCGCCGATGACGCCCCTGTCGCGCTATGCCCTCCAGGTCGAGCCCGGGCTGGATCGCATCGCCCTCGCCGTCCATGACCAGGGCCTGTCGTCGAACCAGCACGCCGCCCTGCGCGATCTGGCGGCACGATACGGTGCCTCCGGCTCCGGCCATGTGCGGATTGAATCGCCCGCCGGCGACGATCCGGTCGCCGTTCAGCAGGCCTATGCCGTCCGGAGCTTCCTGCAGGGCGCCGGTGTGCCCGAGGACCGGATCCAGATGGCTGCTTACAACGCCCCTGATCCGCGGGCGCCGGTGCTCGCCGGGTTCGAGACCATCCGGGCCCAGGTGCCGGACTGTTCGGCGGAGGTCCGCAACATGGGCGGGCGCGCGTCAAACCAGAGCTCCGGTGGGTTCGGTTGCGCCATCAACGCCAATATGGCGGCCCAGATCGCGGATCCGCGCGACATCCTCGGGGCCCGTCCGATGACCCCGGCCGACTCCGGTCGGGCAGCGGTGGTGTTCGCCAACTACCGCCAGGGCGAAATCAGTTCGACACCGCAGGAGCCCCTGGTGAACGGCCGCATCTCCGGGGCCGTGGAATAGCGTGACATGAGCAACGCCTTCGCCCCTCGTCCGTTTGAAGAGTTCGACGACGACCTCGACCTCGACGCGAGCTACACCAGGCCCGACACCCCCTTGCCAGAGGGCCTCGACGATGCCCTCGATGCGTTCGGTGAGCCTGCAGCAGACCCGCGCCCGGCGTTGCAATTCACCGCCCCGGCCGCTCCGGTTCCCGCGATCCAGCCGGTTGTGAACCCGCAGCCGGTCGGGCCTGATGGCGCGCTCGCCGGGTTCAATCCGGTGGGGGAACTCGTCGCCGGTGCCACCGCCGCCTTCTCGCCGCCGATCATCAGCAGCCAGACCACCGAAGTGTCGGTCCCGCGCATCGCCATCCACGTCTTCGCCGAGCGCCAGGACACCCTGGCCGCCGCCGAGCGAGCCGGTCAGGACCGCCGTCTGTCGCGGGCGACCACACAGATCCGCGTCGGTGGCGTTGCCGCCGCCGTCGAGGCCTATCAGCACGAGCCGACCCCGCCCCTGATCGTGGTCGAATGCATGAAGGACCCGCAGACCCTGCTGTGGGAGGTCGATCAACTGGCCGAGGTCTGCGACTCCGGCACCAAGGTGGTTGTGGTCGGGGCGACCAACGACATCCTGCTGTTCCGCGAACTGATGCGGCGCGGAGTCAGCGAATATCTGGTCGCGCCGTTGCAGCCGTTGCAGCTGATCGCGGCCATCGGCGGGCTGTTCGCCGACCCGGCCCAGCCCTTTGTCGGCCGGTCGATCGCCTTTGTCGGCGCGCGCGGCGGCACGGGGGCAAGCTCGGTCGCGCACAATACCGCCTATGCGATGAGCGAGCGGATCGGCGCCAACACCGTCATCGTTGACTATGACCTGCCGTTCGGCACGGCCGGTCTGGACTTCAACCAGGATCCGCTTAGCGGCGTTGCCGATGCCCTGAGCCAGCCTGACCGCCTGGATTCCGTGTTGCTGGACCGGATGATGGTCCGGTGTACCGACAAGCTCAGCCTGTTCGCCGCTCCGGCAACTCTCGACGTCGACTGGGATATCTCCCCGGAGGCCTTCGAGGAGGTCACGACCCAGATCCGCTCCACCGCGCCCTTCGTGGTCCTGGACCTGCCGCATCTCTGGTCCGGCTGGATGCGCCGCACCCTGATCGCCGCCGACGAAGTGGTGATCGTGGCGACCCCCGACCTGGCCAGCCTGCGCAACGCCAAGAACATGATCGATCTGATCAAGCAGGGCCGTCCCAATGACGCGCCGCCGCGTCTTGTTCTCAACCAGGTCGGCGTCCCCGGACGTCCCGAGATTCCGGCCAAGGATTTCGGCGCGGCCCTGGGCGTTCACCCGAGTCTGATCATTCCGTTCGAGCCCAAGGTCTTCGGAGCGGCTGCGAACAACGGCCAGATGATCCTTGACGCCGGCGGCAAGTCCAAGGCCGGCGAGGCGTTCCAGACCCTGGCCCAGATCGTCTCGCGTCGGGAGCTGCCCCTGATCGCCGGGCCGAAGGGCAAGGCGGTCAAGGGCGACGCCAGGTCCATCTTCTCCGGCCTGTTCAAGAAGAAGTCCTGACGGGTGTTCGGCAAGCGCACAGGTCAGCCCGGCCCAGTCGCCGCCGCTCCGCGGCCGGCACCTGCAGCCGTGCCGGTTCCGCAGCCGTCCCCCGGTATCCAGATGGAGGCCTTTGCCTTCGGTGGCGAACCTGACGCCGCACAGGTTCAGGCGGCCGCGCGCAAGGCCGAATCCTATGCCGCCAAACCGTCCTCTCCGGCCGCGGACCGTCTCGACGCGCTCGCGTCGCGACCCCGGCCCGAAGCTGCGCCGGCCCCGGCCAAGAATGCCCCCGGTCCCAAGGCCACGCCCGGCTTCGAACAGCTGAAGAAGGCCCAGGCCGTCGCCGAGATCGTCCGCGAACAGTCGGACTACTACCACGCCACCAAGACCACGATCTTCAACGCCCTGATGAACACCATCGACCTGGCCCAGCTGGCCCAGCTCGATACCAAGGCGGCGTCTGAGGAGATCCGCGACATCGTCGCCGAACTGGTGGCGATCAAGAATGTCTCCATGTCGGTGGCCGAGCAGGAGCATCTGGTCCAGGACATCGTCAACGACGTCCTCGGCTACGGCCCGCTGGAGCCGCTGCTGGCGCGTGACGACATCGCCGACATTATGGTGAATGGCGCGGGCCGGGTGTTCATCGAGGTCAACGGCAAGGTCCAGCTGACCAATGTCCGTTTCCGCGACAACACCCAGCTGATGAACATCTGCCAGCGGATCGTCAGCCAGGTCGGTCGCCGCGTGGACGAGAGCTCCCCGATCTGCGACGCCCGCCTGCCCGACGGCAGCCGCGTCAACGTCATCGCCCCGCCGCTGGCCATCGACGGCCCGACGCTGACGATCCGGAAGTTCAAGAAAGACAAGCTGACGATGAAGAATCTGGTGGAGTATGCCTCCATCAGTCCCGAGGGCGCGCGCGTGCTGGGTGTCATCGGGGCCTCGCGCTGCAACCTCGTCATCTCGGGCGGCACGGGCTCGGGCAAGACCACCCTGCTGAACACCCTGACCGCATTCATTGATCCGACCGAGCGTGTCATCACCTGCGAGGACGCGGCTGAACTGCAGCTGCAGCAGCCGCACGTCGTCCGCCTCGAAACCCGCCCGCCCAACCTTGAGGGCCAGGGCATGATCACCATGCGGGACCTGGTGAAGAACTGTCTGCGCATGCGTCCCGAGCGGATCATCGTGGGCGAGGTGCGCGGTCCCGAAGCCTTCGACCTGCTGCAGGCCATGAACACCGGCCATGACGGCTCCATGGGCACGCTGCACGCCAACAGCCCGCGCGAGGCCATCAGCCGGATGGAGTCCATGATCACCATGGGCGGCTACGGCCTGCCCTCCAAGACCATCCGCGAGATGATCGTCGGCTCGGTCGACGTCATCATCCAGGCCGCGCGTCTGCGCGACGGCAGCCGTCGGATCACCCACATCACCGAGGTCGTCGGCCTGGAAGGTGACGTCATCGTCACCCAGGACCTGTTCGTCTACGAGATCACCGGCGAGGACGAGAACGGCAAGATCATCGGCCGTCACCGGTCCACCGGCATTGCCCGTCCCCGTTTCTGGGACCGCGCCCGCTACTACGGGCTGGAGCGCGAGCTGGCCGAAGCCCTCGACGCGGCGGAGTAGGGCGAATGCTACCGATCCTCGCGGCGGTTCTGGCCTTCATCACCATCGGCGGACTGGGCTGGGCCTTTGTCGGTGCGGGCGACTCCTCTGAAGCCGCCGTAAAGCGGGCCCAGACCTTCGGCGGGCCCAAACAGAACAATTCGGCGACCCGGAAGGCGGCCCAGGCCAATACGCCCGAATTGCGCCGCAAACAGATCATGCAGCAGCTCCAGGAGGCTGAGCGGGCCGAGCGCAAGGCGCGGATCAGCCTGACGGCCCGCCTGAAACAGGCCGGCCTGACCACCAAGGTTTCGACCTTCTGGATCATCAGCGGCGTGCTCGGCGTCATCGCCTTCCTCCTCCCCCTGATGTTCGGTCTCAATCCCCTGATCGGCGTGGGCACCGCAATCATCTTCGGCCTCGGCCTGCCGCGCTGGGTGGTGGGCTTTCTCGGAAATGGCCGGCGCAAGAAATTTTCCAACCATTTCGCCGATGCGGTCGATGTCATCGTGCGCGGCATCAAGTCGGGCCTGCCGGTCCACGACTGTTTCAAGATCATCGCTCGCGAAAGCCCCCAGCCGCTCGGGGCGGAGTTCCAGAAGCTGGTCGAGGGCCTCGGCGTCGGCCTGACCCTGTCCCAGTCACTGGACAAGATGTACGAGCGAATGCCGACGCCGGAGCTGAAATTCTTCTCCATCGTCATCGCCATTCAGCAGAAGACCGGCGGCAACCTGGCCGAGGCTCTGAACAACCTCTCGGTGGTGCTGCGTGCCCGCAAGATGATGGGCGAGAAGATCAAGGCCCTGTCATCCGAAGCTACGGCATCTGCGGGCATCATCGGCTCGCTGCCGCCTGCGGTGATGATCCTCGTCAGCCTCACGACCCCGGCCTACATGGCCCGGCTGTTCACCGACCCGCGCGGCCAGTTCATGCTGCTCATCGCCGTGGCCATGATGGCCTTTGGCGTGTTCGTGATGAAGAAGATGATTTCGTTCAAGTTCTAGGAAACGCCCGGCCGCAATGATCGAGTTCTTCACCAACGTTCAGAACCTGATGAGCCTCGGCGTGGGCCTGCTGGTGTTCGCCACGCTGGTCACCCTGCTGGGCTCGTTCGGCGGCGGTGCCGGGCTGGAGAACCGGATGAAGGCCGTGGCGGTGCGGCGTGAGGAGCTGAAGCGGCGTTCGCGTCAGGCCATCGCCGCCCAGACCTCGGGCAGCCAGAACCTCCGTCACTCGGACGATGGCTTCAAGAAGCGGGTCGTCGAGCAGCTCAACCTGACCAAGCTCCTGGAAGATCCCAAGGTCGCGGACCAGATGGCCCAGGCCGGCTATCGCGGACCCAGGCCGCTGACGACCTTCTATTTTTTCCGCTTCTCCATGCCGTTCGTCTTCCTCGGGTTTGCGGCATTCTACCTGTTCATTTTCAACGATTTCGGCCTGTCGGTGATGACCCGTCTCACCGCCTGCATGTTCGCCGCCGTGATCGGATTCTACGCGCCCAACATCTACCTCTCGAACCGCATTTCGCAGCGGAGGACGTCGATCATGCAGGCCTTTCCGGATGCGCTCGACCTGCTGCTGATCTGCGTCGAGGCGGGGATGTCGATCGAGGCGGCCATCCAGAAGGTCAGTCAGGAGATCGGCGGTTCGTCCATCGACCTGGCTGAGGAATTGACCCTGCTGTCGGCCGAGCTCAGCTATCTGCCCGATCGCCGCATGGCCTATGAGGGCCTGGCCCGACGGACCAATCATCCGGGGGTGAAGTCGGTGGCCACGGCCATGACCCAGGCCGAGACCTACGGCACACCGCTGGGTACGGCCCTGCGGACCATGGCCAAGGAAAACCGCGAGATGCGACTGTCGGCGGCCGAGAAGAAGGCCGCCGCCCTCCCGGCCAAGCTGACCGTACCGATGATCCTGTTCTTCCTGCCGGTGCTGTTCATTGTCATCCTGACCCCGGCGATCATCAGCATACAGGATACGATGGCCGCCGGCGCCGCAGGCGGCTGAGGTCAGGCCTCGGCGGCGGCCTTCCAGGCCTCGGCGACGGCATCGACCGCATGGCGCAGATGCCTGCGGTTCCGGTCGAAGTACATCTCGCCACGCAGGCCCGAGAAGATGAAGCCGTTGGCGACGATGCAGCTGTCCGGTTGATCCAGCGGCTCGATCTCGAAATAGCGCATCGAGCGGAACCACAGGCCGCGGTTCTCGGCCCAGACCAGTTGTGAATACGGCTGCCAGTCGCCGACGCGGGTCATGACCCGGCGCTCGGGCAGGCCTGTGATGGCTTCGGTCAGGGCGATGCCCGCACCGAAGGCAATGGTGCCGTCCAGGGCGGTCTCGACCGGATTCCAGCGGTTCCAGCCGGGCAGGTCCGCGATCAGGGCCCAGATCTGGTCAGGGGTGGCGCGCACGCCGATGCGGCGCTCGATACGGGCGATGTCCATAGCCCCGATCTGCCACGGCTTTCGGGTCAGTAAAAGGGCGATCTCGCCGCTGGCTCAGACCTCAGCGATTGCCTTCGGGACCGGGCTGCGAGGCGGGCGGTGTCTCGGGCGACGGCGTTTCGTCGCGGTCCGGCAGGTCGGGCGGTCCGAGCCGGAGCCGGGCGTTCAGGAAACACAGGGCCGTCGCCGTCGCCAGCATCAGGGCATTGGCGACGAATGGTGCGGGCTCGGACCATTCGTACAGGGCCACCCCGATCACCGGCGGGGCGAGAAAGCTGAGCCCGGCCAGCGACATCATGAGTCCGGCGATGGCTCCCTGTTCATGGGGGGCGACCGAGAGCGACGACCCGGCGGTGAAGCCCGGTCGGGCAAAGCCGATACCCATCGACACGACAGCATAGCCGATCACCACGCCATAGTAGCCGGGGGAGGCGATGCTCATGAAGTTGCCGACCAGGGCCAGGCCCGCGCCCCATCGCATCAGGTCGGCGGGCTGCATCTTCAGCAGGGGTATAAGGCCCCACTGAACCATCAGGGTCGCGGCCGCGCCGGCCAGCATGGCTATGCCGATGAAGGGCTGGGCGTCGCGGGCGGCTATCCCAGTCAGGGCCAGTTCGTCGATGATGTGAAAGCCAAGGACCGAGATGTTGATGGCCTGGGCACTGGTAATCAGAAGGCCGTACAGCAGATAGGCGCGGACCCGCGGGTCCTTCCACAAACCCTTGCCGGCATCGTCCTTTCGGCCACTTCGTGAGGGGATACGCACGACCTCACCGCTGGGCAGCCTGCGCCAGACCACGACCAGAACCACGGCTCCGAAGAGGGCGAAGGCGTACATCGGCCCCGCCAGCCCGACGAGCGGCAGGACGAAGAAGGGAGCCAGCGCCGGACCGATCACCGTTCCCAGCCCCTGGGCGGAGGCCAGCAGGGACATGGCCTGGGTGCGCTGTTCCGCCGTGGTGCGGTCGGCGACATAGGCCTGGGACGCGATCGGCGCCGCCGAGCCGAACACGCCGTAGATGGTGCGCGCCACCGCCATCAGGGTGAAAGCCAGCCCCGCGCCGAGCCACTGTTCCAGCCCCGAGGTGGCGGCCAGACCAAATCCGGTCATGGACAGGATGAAGCCCGAGAGGCCGATCATGATGACCCGCTTGCGCCCCAGGGTGTCGGAAAGTCGCGCCCAGAACGGCGAGGCGACGGTCCACATCAGGGCCGAAATGGCGAAGGCACCGGCCACCAGGGTGTCGGACAGACGAAACTCGCGGCCGATGGCGGGCAAGACCGACTGCAGGGCCATGTTTCCGGCCGCCGCGATCAGGCTGACGGAAAACAGTATGGCAAAGGCGGGAGAGCGCAGGTTCACCGGACGTGTCTAGGCCTGTCCGAAGGCCGCGTCACCCGCTGCCTGTTCGACGACGCGCCTCGCCCTCTTGCGCCCGGCCCCCGGGTCCGCGCACGGTGGTGGTTCAAGATACCGGGGACCGCCATGACCATCCGCCGCCTGCTTACCGTTTCGACCCTTGCCCTGGCCCTGTCTGCGGGTCTGGCCCGGGCGCAGTCTGCGGGAGGGGAGGCGGCACCGATCGCCCTCGACCGGATCGAAGCCGCGGTGACGGCGGGGACGCCCCGCGTCGTCGCCTGGCGCCGGGACCTGCACGCCCATCCCGAACTGGGCTTTGCCGAGACCCGCACCGCCGCCATGGTCGCTGCCCACCTGCGGGCGCTGGGGATGGAGGTCCGCACCGAAGTGGGCAAGACCGGCGTCGTCGGTGTCCTGCGCGGCGGACGGCCGGGCGGCACGGTGGCGCTGAGGGCGGACATGGACGCCCTTCCGGTGCTGGAGGCCACGGGCCTTCCGTTCGCCTCGAGCGCCACCGGAACCTATATGGGCAATACGGTGCCCGTGGCCCACGCCTGTGGCCACGACGCCCATGTGGCCATGCTGATGGGTGCCGCCGAGGTGCTGGCTGCCATGCGTGAAG
>VYMF01000164.1_pt1 | contig 15409 bp, 11 predicted proteins | sample 5115271 | NCBI WGS metagenome assembly VYMF01 (sample SAMN12291778, study PRJNA351875) | freshwater metagenome | isolation source: freshwater lake | place: USA: Michigan, Wintergreen Lake | collected 2013-08-08
GACCCACTTTTCGGCGTTTCCGCGCCGAAGCGGCTTCTGTCTGGGCGACCGCGGTCGCCTGATTTCGGGCAGGGTAGGGGGCTTCCGACTTGGCGGAGTTAACCTGTCAGCACCTGTTGGATGGCGTAACGACCCGAACGCCGATGATCCACACCGCCGATGGTGTCTTCTCCGCGATCTCCGCGACCAGCGAACGCGCCTTTCCGTCGCCTTTGCTTCTCGATCAAACACCACCGAAATTCCCCCTCAGTGGCCACGCCGACTCCGGAAGGACCTTCATCATCAATATCTTTCCGGTCGGGATCATGGCTGTCGAGGAAGACCACCTGATGCTTGGCCTGTTCACACCGGATGGCGCGGACCGGACCCGGATCGAGGAGGACTTCTACTTCCCGACCGAAGCCATGGCCGACACCTGGGCCCAGGCGCGTGAAGAGCGGATTCAGGTGTGGAAGGACGTCACGCCGCAGGACGAGAACTTCGTGGCGGGCGTTCAATCCAATCTTGCAGCGAGGGACATCGCCGGAATGAGAACGCGCTTCTCCCCGGCGTGGGAGGGCGCGGTCCAGCATTTTCAGCAAAACGTTGCGGCGGCCATGGCCTGAAGAGGGTCAGGCAAGCAAGCCACCGTACCGGTCGAGCGGATCGCGGAGAAGGCCGGCCAGCCTATCGTTGATCGCGGGGAGTCCCCGCTGTCACGACACTATTGTATACCGTGCCTCTCTGTGAACCCTACAGTAGGGGTGCATTCCGATTTGCGCCCCAGTTTGGTATACCATATGGTCTGCGCGGGCTCGCTGGCCGGGCGGGTTGATTGGAGGAGGGCAAGGGTCGATGGAAACGCCACAAGCGCCTGCAAGTCCCGGCGTCCTGCCGCCCGGCACCATTGATATTGCCAGTTTCCTGGACGAAAGCCGGTTCCGGGCGATCCACTTCTCTGTGCTTGTGCTCTGCACCCTGATCGCCGTGGTTGACGGGTTCGACGTCACCGCCATGGCCGCTGTAGCGCCCACGGTCGCGGAGGACTGGAGTCTGAGCCCGGGCGCGCTCGGTCCGGCCCTGTCGGCCTCCCTGGTCGGCCTCGCATTCGGAGGAATCATCGGCGGGTTTGTCGGAGACCGGTTCGGACGGCGCCCGACATTGGTGGCCATGTTCATGGTCGGGATCGCGGCGACCGCGTACACAGGATTCGCGCAGGACCTCGACCATCTCGTCCTGGGCCGTTTCCTGACCGGCCTTGGCCTCGGGGGAACCATCCCCTTGGGCGGAGCCATGGTCTCGGAATATATGCCACGTCGCAGCCGCGCCTTCCTGCTGGTCGTCATGTTCAGCGGACACTCCCTGGGCGGTGCGCTCGCTCCTCTGGTGGCTCCCTGGCTGATCGAGGAATACAGCTGGCGCGCATTGTTTTTCGCCGGCGGAATCCTTCCGGTGGTTCTGGTCCTTGCGATGGTCGTCTGGCTGCCGGAATCGATGCGGAACCTGGCCGTACGGGGCGGATTCGACGCCAAGCTCGCGCGCCTCGCCAGGCGGATCGATCGGACCGTTGCGGAGGCGGCGACCGGGTTTGTCGCGAGTCTCGACCCACCGCAGAAGTCGTCGGTTCTCTGGGTCCTGTTCGGCCAGGGCCGGGCTGCCACCACCCTGCTTTTGTGGCTCATCTTCTTCTGCACCCAGTTCGAGCTCTTTCTCCTCGCCAGCTGGCTACCCTCCCTGCTGAACCAGACCGGCTATTCGTTGCGTGAGAGCCTCCAGGCGACCACCGTCTTTTCGTTTGGCGGTCTGTTCGGCACTCTGGCAATGGGATGGTTGAGCGATCGCAATTCTCCTCCGCTCATCCTCGTTATGGCGAACGCCATTACGTTTTTCGCCGTCGGCGGCTTGGCTTGGATCGTAATGGGCGGTGGGACGGGTCTGCTCATCGCCGCGACGGCGGCAGGTGTCGGGTCGCTCGCCGCTCAGCTCTGCCTCAACGCCTTTGCATCCCAGGTTTATCCGACCGTCGCCAGAGGCGCGGGACTGGGGTGGGCGCTCGCGGTCGGGCGCATTGGATCGATCAGCAGTCCGCTCGTGGTCGGCGCGTTGCTCAATGCGGGCATGCTTCCGGTGACCGTCCTGCAGCTGTGCATGATCCCGCCTCTGCTTGCGATCGCTGCCATTGGTGCGTTCATAGTGGCCAGGTCCAGGGTCACCCAGGTTCAGGCCGCGTGACTCCTGATCGGAAGGGCCGACGTCGATGATTGAGGCTGCAAACGGCGCTGAAAGACGAGATTTCTACCTGCGCCTGGATCCCCTGAACCTCGCGCCGCTGTGGGAACAGCTTCATACCCTGGTGACGCCGCAGCCGACCCCGAAGGCTGTGCCTGCACACTGGTGCTACGACGACGTCCTGCGTCCACACCTGCTTGAGGCCGGCTCGATAATCTCTGCCGCCGAAGCGGAACGCCGTGTTCTGGTTCTGGAGAATCCGGCCCTCAAGGGCAGCGCCAGCATCACCAACACGCTGTACGCCGGGGTTCAACTCGTGCTCCCCGGCGAAGTGGCCCGAAGCCACCGCCACACCCAGTCTGCCTTCCGCTTCGTCCTTGAGGGTGGAGGCGCCCATACGACGGTCGAAGGCGAAATGATCCGGATGCAGCCCGGCGATCTGATCCTGACGCCGAACGGTTGTTGGCATGATCACGGCAATGAGAGTGACGTCCCGATTGTCTGGCTGGACGGCCTCGACATTCCTCTGGTGAGCCTGCTGGACGCCAGCTTTTCACAGCCGGGCAATTCTGAGACCCAGATGGTCACCCGCCCGCACGGCGACGGATTGGTGCGCTTCGGTTCCGGCCTTCGACCCCTTGGCTGGAAACCGGATGGCAAGCGACCTATGGCGGCCTTTCCCTATGAACGGACACGCGCGGCGCTCGAGGCGGCGCAGCGTTCGGGCGAGGATCCGGATCCCGCCCAAGGGTTTGCTTTCCAGTACGTCGATCCGACCACCGGCGGAGATGTTCTCGATACGATGGGAGCCTCGATCCGTCTTCTGCCGCGCGACTTTACCGGACTGCGCCACCGATCCACCGGCGGCGAGGTGTTCGTGGTTGTGGAGGGCGAGGGCGAGACAACCATCGGCGACACCGTATTCCGGTGGAAACCCCGAGATGTCTTTGTGGCGCCCAGCTGGTCCTGGCGGTCACACCGGACATCTGCAGAGGCTGTCCTTTTCAGCTTCTCCGACCGTCCCGTGCTGGCCAAGCTGGGGCTGTGGCGAGATGAAGTTGCAGGCGTTTGATTGTATACCTGCTTCGTCCATGGCTGACGGCCGTGGGGAACGTCAAACTGCAAAAAACACTAGTGTATGTTGGGTCTCGCTCACTCAAGCCACAGGCGTGATGAGTTGGCGGCAGGGCGTGTCCGCTCCCTTGTTTCGACATCTGGTATACTATAGGTGCCATCTAGTTACGAAGGTGGAGCAGCCAGAGTGAGCAGCGGCGGAAGGCTTTCAGGCCGGGTTGCCTTGGTGACGGGTGGGGCCAAGGGGCTTGGACGCGCCTATTGCGAAGCCCTGGCGGCGGCCGGCGCCCGGGTCGCGATTGCTGACATTGTCCCCGCCGATGATCTGACTGCCGAACTCAGGGCCGCCTACGGCAATGAAGCCGCTATCGGCCTGATGGTGGATGTCGCAGACGAGTCATCTGTACGGGCCTGTGCCGAGGCGGTTCTGGCGTGGGCCGGACAGATCGATGTCCTGGTCAACAACGCCGCCGTGTTTGCGACCCTCGAGAACACCGAGCCTACGGACATCGACGTCGCCCTTTGGGACAAGGTGATGGCGGTCAACGTCCGTGGCCCCTTCCTCATGGTCAAGCATGTCGCCCCCGGCATGATCGCGCGACGATCGGGCAAGATCATCAACATTGCGTCCGGCACGGCGTACAAGGGCCTCCCGAAAATGTTGCACTACGTGACGTCGAAGGGGGCCGTGCTCGGCTTCACGCGGGCGCTGTCACGCGACTTGGGGGCCCACAACATCTGCGTCAACACTTTGGCGCCGGGCCTGATCCTCAGCGACAGCATTCTCGCCAACGCCGGACACCTCGACGAAAACCGGGCGCGCGTTGTGGCCAGCCGGGCGCTGAAGCGCGACGGCCTTCCAGACGATGTCGTCGGGGCGCTCGTTTTCCTCGCCTCGGCCGAGAGCGACTTCATTACGGGCCAGACCATTCTGGTGGACGGGGGCTCGATCAACCTGTGACCCGGTCGGCGACCAACTCCCGAACGCCCATGCATGCCGACAAGCCGGTCGGGCCGGCGAGACTCCGTCATCCGGGTCTTGCGTCGCCGGAAGCGGTCCGGCTGGCCGGGCGGGTTGTGCCTTTGCTGGGCGGTTTGATCCGGCGATCTTCCGACGAGTCCTGCGAGGTCGTCGGCCCCGGGCATACCCCGGTGATCGAGACGACGGCAGCGTCCAGTCTGTTCGGCATGGCCTGTTCCTTCAGGCGCGCAAAACATCGGCAGCGGCCGGATGCGCAGTTCAGGCGAATGAAAAGGGACAATCCATGCGGCTGGTGAGCTTTGAGTACGGCGGGCGGGCGACCTACGGGACCATCGAGGGCGATCTGATCGCACCGGTGAGCGACGCCCTTGCCAGGCGCTGGCCGACGCTATGCGCCGCCCTGGCGGCCGGCGGGCTCGATGAGATCAGGGCGCAGGCCGGGACGTCCGGAGCAATGCTGAAGGCCAGCGAGGTGCGCTATCTGCCCGTGTTGACGGAGCCGGGAAAAATCCTCTGTGTGGGCCTGAACTATCGCACCCACATCGCGGAAACCGGTCGCGACACACCGAAATTTCCAATGATCTTCTCTCGTTATCCTGACTCACTGGTCGGTTGCGGCGAGCCCCTGGTCCGGCCGAAAGTGTCCCATCAGTTCGATTTCGAAGGCGAGCTCGCCTTCGTGATTGGCAAGGCGGGTCGCCACATTCCCCGGGAGCGGGCGCTGGACCACGTCGCTGGCTATGCCTGCTTCAATGATGGCACCATCCGCGAGTACCAGTATCACACGACCCAGTTCACAGTCGGCAAGACCTTCTGGCGTTCGGGTTCTCTCGGACCGTGGCTCGCCACAACCGATGAAGTGCCCGATCCTTCCGCTCTGACGCTCGAAACACGCCTGAACGGACAGGTGATGCAACACGCCCCCACCGGTGATCTCCTGTTCGACGTTCCGCATCTCGTTTCATATCTCTCGGAGATATTCCCGCTTCAGCCCGGGGACATTGTCGCCACGGGCACAACGGGCGGAATCGGTGCCAAACGAAATCCCCCGGTCTGGATGAAACCGGGCGACGTGATCGAAGTGGAAATCACCGGGCTCGGCTTGCTGCGCAACACGATCGAGGATGAGGTCTGAGGTCCGCGTGCCAGCCATGACGATTCGAAAACCCAACTTCCTGTTCGTAATTTCCGACCAGCATCGTTGGGATCACGTTGGCTATTCGGGTAATCGCATCGTTCGCACCCCGAACATCGACGCTCTTGCGGCGAACGGCAGTTGGTTCGAACGCTTTTTCGTCTCCTCGCCGACGTGCATGTCCAATCGCGCGACCCTGATGACCGGGCGGATGCCGAGCCAGCATGGTGTCCTGCACAATGGCATTCCGTTGGATCTGGACGCGGTCACCTTTGTGGATCTGTTCAAGGCTGCAGGCTACCGCACCGGCCTGATCGGCAAATGCCACCTTCAGGGTATGGCACTCGAACCGCCGAGGTTCACCAGTTGGTCGCCCGACCCTGCGGCCCAGCCTCCGCCCGCGGATCTCGCCGAGGCTCGACGCAGCCGCTACGGGCGGGATGACTATGCGTTCGAGTTCATCGATCTCTGGAAGCAGAATCCCGGCCGCCGCCCAACAGACGTCGGATCCTACTACGGGTTCGAGCATGTTGAACTGTGCTCCGGTCATGGCGACAACGTCTCCGGCCACTATGAGCAGTGGCTGCTGGATCGCGCTCCCGAGGTGGCGTCGCGCCGCGGTCGCGATGGGGCTGTCGAACTGGGGCGTTCCGGCCATCCGCAAATCTATCGCAGTGCGGTTCCCGAGGAGGTCTACCCCACGCGCTATATCCTCGAGCGATCCGCCGCCTATCTGGAAGCCGCAGCGGCCGACGGCCAGCCGTTCTTCCTGCAATGCTCCTTCCCCGATCCGCATCACCCGTTCACGCCGCCCGGTCGGTACTGGGATATGTACGACCCGGACGAGATCGACCTGCCGGCGACCTTCAATGAGCCCAACCGAGCGTCGGTGCCGCCTGTGGAACGGCTGTGGGGGGAGTTCGAGGCGGGCCGGAAGCCGGGTCGCTGGACCTACCCGTTTATCGCCGACGAGGCGCAAGCCCGCGAGATGATCGCAAAGACCTACGGCCAGATCACAATGATCGACGACGCCGTAGGCGAACTGGTTTCACGCCTTGAAGTCCTTGGGCTCGCGGACAACACCATCGTCTGTTTCATGAGCGACCATGGCGACTATCTCGGGGACCACCGCCTCTTCCTCAAGGGACCTATGCACTACCAGGGCGTCATTCGAACGCCATTTGTCTGGAAGGACTGCGACCCAGCGTTCGCATCCGGAAGCATCGGATCGCCCCATTCCACGCTCGACATCGCACCGACCCTGCTGGCCCGCGCCGGCCTGCAACCCTTCAACGGCATGCAGGGGCAGTCCTTCCTGGCCGAGATGTCCGAGCCCGGCGGTGCCGACACATCCGATGATGTGCTCATCGAGCAGGTGACCCAGTACGCCTATCTCGGCTTCGACGGGCCCATCAGCGTGCACACCTTGATCAGTGGGCCCTGGCGTCTTTCGATATGGCAGGACCAGACATGGGGTGAGCTTTACGACCTCGCGAATGACCCCGACGAGCGCACAAATCTGTGGGATGAACCCGCGCACGACACGGTTCGCGGGGCGCTGATGCAGCGATTGATCCACGCCATTCAGCGCAGTCGGGACGCATCGCCGGCGCCGCTGACCGTCTCCTAGGTCAAGTCTCCAGGCTCCAGGCGATGTTCTTGAGTTGCAGGAAGTCATCAAGGCCCCGGGGGCCGAACAGGCATCCAAGTCCGCTTTCACGGTAGCCCCCGACCTCCGCTTCCGGCGCAAACCGGCCGTGCTCATTGATCCAGACGGTCCCGACGCGCACCGCGTTAGCGGCCCGATGGAGACGACTGAAGTCTCCCCCCCAGATGCTGGCCGCCAGACCCATACGAGAATCATTGACGAGCGAAACTGCCTCTTCATCGTCGTCGAACACGTCCAGACTGAGGACTGGACCAAAGACCTCCTCACGCACCACATGTGACTGGCGATCGCGCACCCGAACGAGGCTGGGCGTCAGGAACGCACCGTCTGCCAGGGTGCCCGGGAGCGGCGTGCCTTTCAGAAGTATCTCGTTGTTCGTCCCGGCCGAGACAACCATGGCCGCGACACGGTCCCGGTTGGAACGATCGATGAGGGGCCCCATCTGGACTCCCGTATCGGCACCGCGGCCGACAACCACCCTTGAGAGAAGGCCCGTGAGCGAGGCCGCAACTTCCTGCTCGAGCGAGCGGTGCACGAGGATCCGGCTCGCCGCCACGCACTGTTGGCCCGCAAACACCATGCCAGCACGGACGAGCGCCGGCAGCGCGCGCGCGAGGTCAGCATCGCCGAACACGATGCATGGCGTACTGCCGCCAAGTTCGAGGTTCAGCCTCTTCAGCGTCGGTGCCGCGGCCGCCATGATCCGCTTTCCGACCGGTGTGCTGCCTGTGTAGCTGATCACGTCGACTGTGGGAGAAGCGACCAAGGCCTTGGCGCCGGCGTCGCCCTGTTCGTGGAAGAGGTTGACCACCCCGGCCGGAATCGTCTCGACCCCAGCCATGATCTCGAACAGGCGGGTCGTGACCAGGGCGGTTAGCGGGTGGGCCTTGACCACGACAGTACATCCTGCCGCCAGGGCCGCGGCGAGGGACCTGAACAGCAGGCCGACCGGGGCGTTCCATGGAACGATGACCGCGGCTACGCCGAGGGCTTCGCGCGGCAGCATCGAAAACCGGCCGGGTTCGACCTCCGTCACTCTTCCGGACACGGACCGGGCGAGGCCGGCGTTGTATCGACACATGGAAATCGCATTGGCCGTTTCCAGTCTGGACTGGGCCAGGATTTTTCCATTTTCAGCCGTCAACAGGGCCGCGATCTCTTCCGACCGGGCTTCAAGCCGGTCCGCGATCTCCAGTAACGCCGCAGCCCGCCGGCGCGGATCATGGGCCCAGTCAGTCCTGTCGAAGGCCGCTCGGGCCTCCGCCATCGCGGCCGCAGCGCCGGCTTCGCCTGCGTCTGACACTTCACCCAGGGTGAAATATGTGGCCGGGTCCACGCTTTCGAAGCGCCTGGAATCGCCCAGATCGGTGAAGCGGCCGCCAATAAAGTGGAGGGCAGGTGTCATCGGTTTCTCCCCGTCCGTATACCCATACCGTGTCGGCTGCGGGTATGAAAGTCTGGCCAGTGCGGCAATAAGTTCTGGTAACAGCGCTGATCAGGGCCGAATACCGGGCCCGGGCGGATTGTTCCGGGTAGTGTTTGGGTATACCAAAAGATTGGCCACCGGAGATTCCTGATCATGAACATTGCGCCCGCGCTACACTTCATTGGCGGCGAATGGATCGATGCGCCAGACGCACCTCTTGTATCGGCCTTTGACCCATCAACAGGTGAGCATAGCGCCGATCACAGGGCTGGAACGAGCGCACTGGCGGGTCAGGCTGTGGCGACTGCGCGGGAGGCGTTTGAAACAACGTCCTGGTCAAAATCCCCCCGGCAGCGCGCCGCCGCCCTGCTCGAGCTCGCCGACCGCCTTGACGGTCGAAAGGAAGAGATCGCCCAGACAATGGCGCGCGAGAACGGCAAGGTTCTCGGCGAGTGCCGGCACGAGGTCGGGGCGGGCGTCAGCGAGCTGCGTTATTACGCTGGCCTCGCACGCAACATCTTCGGACGAACGGCCGAGACAACCCCGGATTCCTTCTCGATCCTGCATCGTGAGCCGATCGGCGTGGCGGCCGTGATCACGCCTTGGAATGCGCCGATCACGCTTCTGGTGCGTTCGCTGGCACCGGCATTGGCTGTCGGATGCTCAGCGGTGATCAAGCCTGCAACTCAGACGGCTCACACCCATCGACTCTTCATGGAATGTGTTGCCGAGACGGCCTCGATTACAACGGGCATCGTGAACTCCGTCAATGAAAACGGCAGCTTGGTGGGGGAGGCTTTGGTCAGATCTGAGGATGTCGACGTCATCAGCTTCACTGGTTCGAGCGCCACAGGCAAGAAGATCATGGCCGCCGCCGCAGGAACGCTGAAGCGGCTGTCGCTGGAACTGGGCGGCAAGGCGCCTGCTGTGGTTTTTGAGGACGCAGATCTCGACCGGGCGGCCGCTGCCTTGGCACGGGCAGTCACGGTCCACGCCGGGCAGATGTGTATGGCGGCCACCCGTGTGTTGGTCCACGAGAGCGTTCATGAAGCGCTGACCGAGCGCCTCGTGGCTCGGCTGGCGGCCATCAAGGTCGGCCCGGCCAGCGCCCCCGGAATTGAGATGGGCCCCTTGATAGACAGAGCCAACCAGGCTCGGGCCCTGGCGCTCGTAGAGCAGGCAGCCGACGAGGGCGAGCTTCTGCTGCGCGGCGAGGCTCTTGTGGGACAGTATGCTGACGGCGCGTTTATCACGCCTTCAGTCTTCCGGACCGACGATCTGTGCTCACCGCTCGTGCAGGAAGAACTGTTTGCGCCAATGGTCTCCGTGGAGCTGTTTTCGACGGAGCGAGAGGCCGTATCGATGGCGAATGCGAGCCGCTACGGCCTGGGAGCCAGTGTGTGGACCAACGAGCTGCAGCGTGGCCTGCGGGTTTCTCGAGCCATAAAGGCTGGCACTGTCTGGCTGAACGCCCACGCCCAGATGTTCGCCGAGATCGAGACGGGCGGCTACAAACAGAGTGGCCTTGGTCGACTTCACGGGTCTGAGGGCCTGGACGACTTCCTCGAGACCAAACACGTGTTCATACCCGCAGCTCTTTGAAACTCAGAAGCGCTCGACATTGATCAGCGACAGGATGTGCGCGCTCATTTGAATCCGCGCCCGTTCCGCATGGCGACCTTCAAGCGCGGCGATGATCTCATTGTGGAAGGCGACAGCCCGCTGGATGCTGTTGGGCACCTGCTCTTCGACGCGCCGCAGGGCATTGAATGGTACATCGACCGACCTGGCCAGCAGGCGCTCAATCCGCGATGTGTCGGCCGCAGTCCGAATGATCTGATGAAATTCCTCGTTGAGATTTTCGAACTCACCGCGAGCGGTGTCGGTCAATGGCGAAAGCAGGGCGAGCATTTCGTCGTTCAACGTCTTCAGCCTCGCCAGCTGATCTTCGCTAATTCGAGTCGCAGCGCGACCGGCGGCGTGCCCTTCGAGCAGGCCGCGCAACTCGAACAGCTCCATGACGTCTTTTTCGTCAAAGCGCGCCACGCAGTGCTGTCTGTAGCTTTCCATCACCACCAGGCCCTCGTCCCGCAACCGGGCCAGCGCTTCGCGGATAGGAGTCCGGCTGACATTGACCCGCAATGCCAGATCGGCCTCGGGCAGGCTTTCGCCAGCCTTCAGTTCGCCCTTCATGATTGCGTCCCGGATGCCGCGATAGGCGACATCGACTGCTTTGGGCAGATTATCCGGCTTGGGCCGGGGTGAATTAACCTCCAAGGCGAATCTCCGTTTCAGACGACGACTATAGCCGGCGAGGGTTGGCGTGCGAGAGGCCCCCGGCCTCGGGTGTAAGGACAGTCGATACTAGCTAGCTTCGACCGGTCCTGTCGCGGCGTGTGGCAAGAAAGCAGCAAGCTTGGCTGCGTGGTATACAATAAGCGGCAAAAAGGCCCCTGATCCCTTGCATTTGGGACAATTGCTCTTCATTCGTATACCAACGGCTCGGCATTTCACTCGTGATCGAGCTTGCAGGGAGGCGGATCAATGTCTGGACAGGGCGCTCGTAAGATTTGGCTATTGGGATCGGCCGCCGTTGTGGTGGTCGGCGGTCTCTTGACCAGTGCGGCTCTCGCGCAGAGTACGCAGGACAACGCGCAGACCGACGAACTCGGCGAGGTCATCGTTACCGCACAGAAGCGTGAGCAGCGGCTTCAGGATGTGCCGATCGCTGTGACCGCGGTGACAGGACAGCAACTGCAGGAGATGCAGGTGTTGAACTTCCAGGAAACGGACATTCCGAGCGTGAAGGTGACCCAGCAGGGGATGTCCGATTCGCTCAACATTCGCGGAATTGGATCGGGGACCAATCTCGGGTTCGAGCAGTCGGTTCCGATCTATATCGACGGCATCTATTTTGGCCGGGCCCGTGTTCAGCGCCTCGCTTTTCTCGACCTCCAACAGCTTGAGGTACTCAAGGGTCCGCAGCCGACTTATCTGGGCAGGAACGCCATTGGCGGTGCCCTCAGCATAACCTCGCAAGACCCGACCAGCGACCTGAGCGGCAGTCTGAACGCCACATCGCAGGTCGATGGATATGACGGTTTCGTCGTTTCGGGGGCGGTTTCTGGCCCGCTCGCCGAGGGCCTGGGGGCCCGCTTCGCGTTTGAGCGGCGGGACACGGACGGCTATCTTCGCAACATTGCGACCCAGCAGAATGAGCCACGTATGGAAGATACGTTGGGTCGCTTGGTGTTCGACTGGAGGCCGTCAGACCGGTTGTCCTTCCGGGCCTCGGCCTGGGCTGCCGTTGGAGAGCAGTTCGGACGCGCGAACCAGCCCATCTTCTGCCCCGCACAATACCGGACCAACTTTCAACCGTTGGCTCTGTCCGGCGATACCTGCGAGCTCGATGACACGAAAGCGTCGTTGGCCTTCTACCCCGTAGGCACCCCCGAGGATCGGCTGTTTTTCGATGCCGACGGGGAAAGTTTCTACAATGAACTGCAGATGGTCGGCGCGTCGCTGCGGGCGGACTATGATCTGGGCGGAGGCTATTCCCTGACCTCGGTCACCGGAGCCTACCAGTTCACCAATCGCCAGTTCGCGGACAATGACCTGTCGATTGCGAACATTGCCTTGGGAAATTTCATCGAGGATTTCAGCCAGTTCAGTCAGGAAGTGCGGATCGCTTCACCGATTGGCGAACGATTTGACTGGCTTGTCGGCGCCTATTTCGACAGCAACAGCAACGATCTCGATCAGGTCTCCATCGGCAATCGTAGGGGCGGTGCCATTCCCGGCAGCCCGTTCGCCAACGGCGTTCTGAGTCCCACGTTCAACTTCACTGCATTCAACCACGCGAGGGAAAGCGCAGAATCGTGGGCGATCTTCGGTGACCTCGGCATCCGGCTCGCGGAACCCCTGACACTGCGTTTCGGGGCCCGTTACGAAGAGACCGACAAGAGCGCGACCAATACGGCGTGCTCCGGGCCTGTGTTTCAGCGTGAGACGGCGTGTGACGCGGCCATATATGGGGCCTTCACTGACCTGAGCGGTTCTCGCACCGACACGAGATTCCAGCCGACCGTGACGCTTGAGTATCGGCCCATTGAAGATGTGCTGCTCTATGCCAGCGCCAAAGAGGGTTTCAAGGCCGGTGGTTTCGACTTTACGGGAAACCCGGCGTTCACCTACGATCCCGAGACGGTCGAGGCCTTTGAAGCCGGCACCAAGACCCGCTTTTGGGACCGGCGCGTCCTGCTCAATCTCGCTGCATTCCGAAGCGATTATTCGGATCTCCAGCTCTCGTCGTTTAACGCCGACACTGGCCTTACCAGCGTCCGGAACGCCGGCACCGTCCGGTCCCAGGGTGTCGAGTTGGAAACCCAGTTTGCGCCGATTGATGGCCTGACGTTTGGAATCAACGCCACCTGGCTCGACTCCGAATACACTGACTACTCCAATGCCCCCTGTTACACGGGCCAATCGGCTGCCCAGGGCTGCGTGACGGCGGTCGGCGGGACGTTCCAGGACCTGACCGGTCAGCGCACCAACTATGCCCCAACGTTCTCCGCTACCTACAGTGTCAACTACCGGCGCCCAGTCTTCAACGACATGACGCTCGGCATCTATGCCGATGCCTTCCAGACGGAAGAGTTCGTCACTCTGACCGACAACAACCCGATTTCCATCCAGCCTGGATACACAAAATACAATGCCCGACTGAGCATCGGCGCCGAGGACCGCGGTTGGGCCTTGGCTCTGGTGGGCAAGAACATCACGGACGAACGGACGTCCAGCTTCCGGAACGTCATTCCCGGCGGAACCGGTACAGCGGCCACCGGCTTTGCGGTGGCGGCGTTCACTGACCCGCCGCAGACCTGGGTCCTGCAGCTGGACCTTCGCTACTGACGACACTGGATCGGATCCACGAATCCGGAACTTGGGACCCCGTGCCGAGGCACGGGGTCCTTTTTGTTTTGAGGCAATGTCAGGTATACCAAAACAGGCAAATCTAGTAGTTTATGGGCTAAAAGATCCTATTGCGTATACTAAGTGGAGGGCGCGTGACCATAGCGATCATTGGCGGGGGAATCGGGGGCCTGACCCTGGCGCTGGCCTTGCGCGCGCGCGGGGTTGGCTGCCGGATCTATGAGGCCGCTCCGGAAATTCGTTCCATGGGCGTCGGCATCAATCTGCTGCCGAACGCCACCCGTGTTCTCGCCGCTCTCGGTCTGGAGCCTCGACTAAGGCAAGTCTCCATCGAGACCCGCGAAGCGGCCTTCTTCGATCACCACGGCAAGCTGATCCATACTGAGGCGGCCGGCCTTTTCGGCGGGTTCCCCAACCCGCAGTTCTCCATCCATCGGGGTGAACTGCAGATGTGCCTGCTTCAGGCGGTGCAGGACAGGCTGCCGGCCGAGACACTGGTCACTGACTGCGCGTGCGTCGGCTTCGAACAGGATCCTGACGGCGTCTCGATCCATCTTCGCAGAGGTTCGACGGGTATCGTCGAGACCGTGCGGGCCGACGCTTTGGTGGCCTGTGACGGGTTCCATTCTGTCGTGCGCAAACAACTCCACCCCGCCGAGGGACCTGCTGCCTATTCCGGCATAAACATGTGGCGCGGGACGACGATAATGCCACCCTTCCTGACCGGCGCCAGCATGGTGCGCGCCGGATCGCTGCGGATCGGGAAGATGGTTATCTATCCCATTCTGGACAACGTGGATGGCGAAGGACGCCAGCTGGTCAATTGGGTGGCCGAGATACGGACCGCTCATTGGGACCCCAATGACTGGAACAAGCCCGGCAAACTCGAGGACTTCCTGCCGCATTATCAGGACTGGCGTTTCGATTGGCTTGACGTGCCCGCCATGTTGAAGACGGCGACGGCGATCTTCGAATACCCGATGGTCGATCGCGACCCCTTGGACACATGGGGCGAAGGCCGGGTGACCCTGCTTGGTGACGCCGCACATCCGATGTACCCGAGGGGATCCAACGGAGCAGCCCAGGCGATCCTTGACGCCGAGGTGCTAGCCGCCCGGCTGGGCCAAGGCGGACCGATAGAAGCTGCCTTCGAAGCCTACGAGCAGGAAAGGCGCCCGGCGACAACCACGATCGTCCGAACCAACCGGGCGACCCCGCCTGACTTCATCATCGAGTCTGTCTATGACCGAACGGAAGGCCGGCCCTTCGAACGAATAGAGGATGTCATCAGCCGGGAAGACCTGGAGGCGATCCTGGCCCGTTACCGCTCGATTACCGGTGGTCCGCCGCCTTCGAGCGCTTCAATCGGTTGACGGCCATCTCCACACTCATGACGACGCCTCCTGAGCTCGGGGTCATCTCGCCGGCGCGGCCTCCACAATTGACGGGGGCCAGGCTCAGAAAACTGCCTGCAGCGCGGCGTCGACCTGGTTGAGAACGTCGCTGCGTCGACGGCGGAAGGCCGGATATTCGGACGCCTCGATCATCGCCCGCAGCCCCTTTAGTCTCGCCTGCGCAAGACCTAAGTCTCGTTCGGCCGGATTCTGTTCCGACTCCGCCCGTATCGCGAGCGTCGCCTCTGAAGCAGACTCCATCAGCACCGGAATGTTCCCTGCGGCAAGCGCGCATGTCGCACGCTTGAGCAGCAATTCTGCGGATGTACGGATTGGCAATATTCGGTCGATCAGCTCGATGGCCTCCATCGCGGCGCGTCGATCACCGCTGATCGCTGCCCGAAGCCGCCAGTCGGCCCTCAGTCTCGTCGCGGCCGCATACCAGGGGTCACGGGCCGATGCCTCCGCGAGTTGGCTGTCAAGCGAGCGCAGCGCTTCCCAGTCCCCACGCGCACCTGCGCGCCAACCAGCGATCACGGCGGCAGCGGAGCCGTTCAGGCTGGCTGCTGCGCCCCGAATTCCATCGTCG
>VYMF01000166.1_pt1 | contig 15346 bp, 13 predicted proteins | sample 5115271 | NCBI WGS metagenome assembly VYMF01 (sample SAMN12291778, study PRJNA351875) | freshwater metagenome | isolation source: freshwater lake | place: USA: Michigan, Wintergreen Lake | collected 2013-08-08
GGGCGTCGCCGACCACGGAATGGTCAAGACCGAGCCCTTCACCCAGTGGATCATCGAGGACCGCTTCGCCGGCGAACGACCCGACTTCACCCGGTTCGGCGTGCAGCTGACAGAGGCCGTCAGCCCGTGGGAAGACGCCAAGCTGCGCCTGCTCAACGGTGCACATTCCGCCCTCGCCTACCTCGGGGCACTGGCAGGCTTCGAGTATGTACATGACGTCGTCGCCGTCCCGGCCTTGAAAGCATTCGTCGAGCGTCTTTGGGACGAGGCCGAAACCACGCTGAACCCGCCCCCGGGCCTGGACATCCCGACCTATCGCGCCGAACTGATGGCGCGGTTCTCGAACGCGGCCTTGCGGCACCGGACACGGCAGATCGCCATGGACGGATCGCAAAAACTGCCCCAACGGCTGCTTGCCACGGCACAGGCGCGGCTTGCCGCCGGCCAGGCCATCTCCGCCCTCGCTCTCGCCATCGCGTCCTGGATGCGCTGGCAGGAGGGACATACCGAAGCCGGCGAGGCCGTTGTGGTTGAGGACCCCCTGGCGGCAGAAACCGCGCGCCGGCTGTCCGGCACATCCGATGACGGGGACAAGGTCGCCGCCCTGCTGGACCTTGAAGCGGTTTTCCCCCGCGCGCTCGCCGGCGACCCGGCGTTCCGGCAAGCGATCACCCAGGCCTTCCTCGACCTGCGCCGACACGGCGCCGTCCGGGCGGCCTCATTTCCTGCAAAGGTGGCGGCATGACCCGCGCCCTGACGCTGAACCCCGCTGACGATGTCGCAATCGTGCTGGAGGCCCTCGAACCCGGTACCGCCGTCGAAAGCCTGAACCTCAGCGCTGTCGAAGCCATTCCGGCCGGCCACAAGATCGCCCGCCAGGCCATCGCCGCCGGATCGGTCGTTCGCAAATATGGCCAGGTGATCGGCGAGGCGGTCAGGGACATCGCCGCCGGCGCCCACGTCCACACGCATAATCTGGCGATGAGCGAGGCCCGGGCCGGTGCCGCGATCGGCGTCGACGCCCGGACGCACCGGTCCCTGTCAGGTGCCAGTTTTGAGGGCTTCGTCCGTGCGGACGGCTCGGTCGGTACCCGCAACTATATTGGCGTCCTGACCAGCGTGAACTGTTCGGCGACCGTCGCCCGCCGGATCGCCGACGCCTTCCCCGATTCATCCCTGCCCGGGGGCGTCGATGGTGTGGTCGCCTTCACCCATCAAGGGGGATGCGGGGGTTCATCCCTGAGCACGGACACGGCCGTCCTCCAGCGGACCATGGCCGGTTACGCCCGGCATCCGAACTTTGCGGGCGTCCTGGTCGTCGGCCTGGGCTGTGAGGCCAACCAGATCCCTGACTGGCTGGCCAGGGAAGGTCTTGAACCGAACGCCGGCCTGCGCACCCTGACCATTCAGGAGGCCGGAGGAACCAGCCGGGCCATAGAGGCCGGCATCGTCGCGGTCCGCGAGATGATCACCAAGGCCTCGACCGCGCGCCGGCAGACCGTGTCCGCCGCCCATCTGACGGTCGGGCTGCAATGCGGAGGCTCGGACGGCTGGTCGGGCGTCACAGCCAACCCGGCGCTCGGGGCCGCGGTCGACCTGCTGGTCGCTCACGGTGGCCGCGCCATGCTCTCCGAGACGCCGGAGATCTGGGGCGCGGAGCACCTGCTGCTCCGCCGGGCAACGACGCCCGAGGTTGCAGACAGGCTCCTGGCCCGACTGGACTGGTGGCGCGCCTATGCCGACCGGCACGGTATGGAACTCAACAACAACCCCTCACCCGGCAACCTCGCCGGCGGCCTGACCACAATCCTGGAGAAGTCGCTGGGAGCGGTCGCCAAGTCCGGCGCGACCCCGTTGAACGACGTCATTGGCTATGCCGAGCCGGTGACCGCATCCGGGCTCACCTTCATGGACAGTCCCGGCTACGATCCCTGCTCGGCGACGGGACAGATCGCCTCCGGTGCGAACCTGCTGGCCTTCACCACCGGGCGCGGCTCGGTCTTCGGCGCCAAGCCGGCACCCTCGATCAAACTGGCCTCCAACGCCCGCCTGGCGAGCTGGATGGATGAGGACATGGACATCGACGCCTCGCCGGTCCTGAACGGCATGTCCCTCGCCGCCATGGGCGAACTCATCTTCGCCAGAATGCTGGCCGTGGCCTCGGGCGAGCCTGCGAAGTCCGAGACGCTGGGCATCGGCGACAATGAGTTCGTCCCCTGGCAGGTCGGCGGCTACCTCTGAGCTACACCACGAATGAGGCATTGACACCGGTTACCATGCCTCCGCATTCTGCACCTCAAATGGCCGAAAACCGCCCGGGAACAGGGCGGACCGGCCGGGAAACGACGGATCGAGGCGATCATGAACAATGTTGCAGGTGCAACCGCGAACGAAGCGGCCCCGGCGGGCAAATACCGCTGGGTCGTGGTCTGGCTGCTGTTTGCCGCCATGGTCATCAACTATGTCGACCGTCAGGCCATCGGCGTTCTCAAGCCCACCCTGATGGTCGAGTTCAGCTGGACCGAGGGCGATTTCGCCAACATCATCTTCTGGTTCCAGGCGGCCTATGCCGTTTCCTACCTGCTTTGGGGCCGGATCGTGGACAGGATCGGTGCTCGCTGGGGCTTCGGCCTCGCCTTTATCATCTGGCAGATTGCATTCATCGCCCACGCCGGCATCCGCAACATCAACCATGCCATATTCGCCCGTCTGGCGCTTGGGATCGGCGAGGGCGGGGGCTTCCCGGCCGGAATCAAGGCGGTGACAGAGTGGTTCCCCAAGAAGGAACGGGCCTTCGCCGTGGGCCTCTTCAATGCCGGGACCAATATCGGGGCGATCGTGACGCCGCTGATCATCCCGCTGATTGCCTCGGTATGGCTGGGGACGCCTGACGATCCGAACTGGCGCATGGCCCTGATCATCGTCGGCGTCGCCGGCCTGATCTGGGTACCGATCTGGTTCATGGTCTACAAACGCCCTGACGAGCACAGCAAGGTCACGCCGGAAGAACTCGCCTATATCGCCCAGGACGCGCCTGACCCGGCCCACAAGATCGGCTGGCTGAAGTTGCTGACCGTGAGGGAGACCTGGGCCTATGCCCTGGGTAAATTCCTGATCGACCCGATCTGGTGGTTCTTCCTGTTCTGGCTGCCGGGCTTCCTTGGGACCCAGTACAATCTCAACCTTCTGACCTTCGGACCGCCGCTCATCGCGATCTATCTGATGAGCGACGTCGGCTCGGTCGGCGGCGGCTGGCTGTCCGGTCAGTTCCTCAAGCGCGGTATGAGCCTGAACGCTGCGCGCAAGCTGACCATGCTGATCTGCGCGCTGGCGGTCATTCCGGTGGCCTTCGCCGGCATGGCGTCCAACGTGTGGACCGCCGTTCTGATCATCGGCGTCGCCACGGCTGCGCACCAGGGATTCTCGGCGAACCTCTACGCCCTGCCCGGTGACGTTTTCCCGCGCTCGGCCGTGGGCTCGGTGGTCGGCATCGGCGGCATGATCGGCGGCCTCGGCGGAATGGCCATGGCCAAATACGCCGGGTTCGTTCTGGACAAGATCGGCAGCTATACGCCGATCTTTGTGGTCGCAGCCTCTGCCTATCTGGTCGCACTCCTCGCCATCCACCTGCTCTCGCCACGCTATGCGGCGGCCCGGGTCTAGGGACACGGCTGACGCGCGGGCGTCAGGCGAACTGCGTGGCTACCCGGGGCCGTAGCGGTCGGGTGGTCTCGTACGACCGGGTTATCGCGAGCCGCCAACAGGGCCGGCAGCGTTTTGGCCATCTGCGGAGGCCGCAGCGCGCTCCCGAAGGCGGCAACTGGCGCAATCCGAAAAAAGAAGGATTCCCGCCTCGCGAACCGACCGAAGTCAGATCCCTTGCGGAAGGCCACCCAGCCCGGACCCACGCGCCGACCCATCGTTACGCCAGCTCCGCCGCTCGCCCGTCGCCTTCCGAGTTAGAGTGTCGTTAGAGAGGTGGTGCCGCCTAGGTGACTCGAACACCTGACCCCCGCATTACGAAGGCCAGGGAAGGGCAGGGTAAAAAGCGTTATAGTTCAGCGGTCTGATGTCAATTTTCAGGGTGCGTTTCACCGCCACCCAGCCTCTTCCCAGTCTGGCCTGAGGGGTCGGTGAGGGCGTTTCCCAAGTTACGCGCTTTAACGTGGGAAACTCGGAAATTGTCACCTGCGCCATACCTGCAACCGCCCCTCGATCGCGGTGCCGAGGACGCTGCCCCAAGGGCTGCACTGTCTGCTTGCCGTAAGCGCGGTTGAGTGCTGTCGCCGGAGCGGCATGGTGATTTCGCCTTGTATGGTCGGGACGTCGACGGGCTTGGGCCCTATCTAGACTTCTCGTTATCATTCAGTATGGATCACTCTTCGTGGGGAGGTTGAATTGAAGCTGCTCGATCCGCGCGCTGGTGAGGTCATACATATAAGGCAGCGGCCAGCCGCCTTTTCGTTCTTCCCCACCTATCAGGGAGCGAAGCGAGAGGGCCTGCACTCCACGCTGTTTGCGACCCAACCCTGGAACATCATTGGACACGAGCTGGAGAAGATCACTGATCCCAGCGCGCAACGGCAAGCCTTGGCGTTTGCCAATCAAGCGCGGGACTTTTTTACCGCGGCCCAGAGTTCGGAGGTCAACGCGGCAAAGCCGCTTCTCCTCTACTACTCGTTTCTGAATCTCGCGAAGTGCTTAGTCGTCAAGAAGCGCGGGACGACACTTGGGGTAGTGAAGCACGGACTATCGGAGAAGCTGCCTACAACCCCGGGCTCGATCCACGGCAATGTATCTGTCGACATCACCATGAGCCCGGCTTCGAGTGCGTTCGCTATGTTCGCCGATGCACTGAACGCGACGTTGCCAGTGCCGGCACCGGGACACACGCATGTGCAAATACGATCGCAGGACTTCCTGAGCCAGATACTCATTGGTCACAGGGTTTTCGGCCAAGCAGAGGGGCTGATTGAGCGCTTCATCAGCCTCGAGCACATCGAGTATATGCACGACCCCACGACGAAAGAGGCATGGATCAGGGTAAGAGCCTACGCTGACGATTTCACCCGTCTGGCTTACCCAATGACGGGTCTTTCCAAGAGCCTCGGCGCTCCCCAAACGTGGCGAAATGTAAAGTGTGAGCACACCATCGAGGGGCGTCGGATCATCGAGGCCGAGATGACCAATGTCATCGCCTACGGCCACCGACCCTCACAATCGTTGGACCAACTGAGCCGCATGATCCGCCCGAGATTGTGGAGGTCGGTGACAGCCGTCCCGCCTTATCGGAAATACTACATCTATCAGGCCTCACCGACTCAGATCCTCATGAACCAGTTGCTCGCGATGTATATTGCAACAGTTTACTTCGGTTCTATTACACGTTACAAACCGGAGCAGTTTGAATTCATCTTACGTAGTCCGGTCGGCCCTTTTGTGTTCGAGTTCTTTGCAAATCAGCCGGCACAGTTACTGTACCTCATGACATCGGAGTTCATGGGCCAGGAGGTTGCTAAGGCAGCCATCGCCTGACTCGAGCGCGCCTTGCTGGCGGCACGATTGACGTGACCCTGATCTGCCCCCTGAAACTCGTCCAGGAATAGCTAGAGTTCGTCCCTCGAGAGGGCTCACCGTGTCGCTGGACGGGACGCGGGGTCACGTGCGACCTGACGCCTGCCTAGACATCGAAGAAATAGTACAGGCCGAAGTCGGCGAGCTTGGCCAAACCATAGCCGATAACGCCCCAAGTCGTGTTCCGCCAGAAGGACGACCGCGGGACCCTCTCGAGTAGTTGGTCGACTTTTGAGTGAAGCTCTTCGTCGGGTACCGGCGTGTCTTCATAAGGCGCGTGCGCAGGCGCGTCGTGCGCGGGAGCGTGATGCGGAAGGTGTGTGGCCGTATCCCAGTTGCCATGTCCGTGCCTGGGCCTCGGGCCTCGCCGCCGGGCACCGAAGAATAGCTGGGTGATCGAAACCGCCCCGCTGACGAGGAAGATCAAGCCTATTGCCGTCGCCGGTCCCAACCACTCCATAAGCTCGTCCTCCCCCTGTGAAGCTCATTGTTGGAGCAAGGGGCGTGGATCGGCAATCCGGAGAAAGTTAGTCTGGCCTTCCGCTGCTGGGACGAGCGGGAAGTACCGTCAGCGCCCCGTCCGGCAATCCCCTCTGCAACGCCTTTGCCTCGTCCCAGGGCGCGCGCATCCACACCTCACGCTCCTCCTCGGTCGTCAGGATCACAGGCATGGCCTTCGGGTGGATCGCACCGACTTCGGCGTTCGGCTCGGTGGTGTGGTCAGTCGTCTAACGCAAAATTAGCCCCAATCGAGCGAAATACAGCATTACGCCACCGAACGCTTCCCCAAAGGTCAGAGTCAGAGTAGTAGCTAAAGTTATCGTATATATAGCGGGAGGCCTGCGCGTTACCGTCTAAAAGAAACGCCGTCGCTGCTACTTTGGCTGGATGTAGATACGTTGAGCACGTCTGACTGAACCATTGATTAGTATCAATATTCACGACATGGTTCCAGAATCCGTTTATCCGTTGTCTATCGCTATGGTAATCTGAAGCCGTGGACTGGATTCTAGATCCGTAAGGCATGAACGCCATGTGAACGGGGTATGAGTTATCGAAACCACCCTTCTCGACGGGCAACGTTTGCACGTCAGTGACAACCGATCGACCATCGAAATTGGCCACCGTGACGCGCAACGGGACCGGACTTCTCCGTAAGTCAAAACGCTCTCGCCAAGGTAACGTAGATTGCCGCGCTAGATACGCATCAAGTTCCGCATCGGAAGGTTCGGGGTTTGATCCTATTTGGTAAGGTCTAACAACGCGTTCGCCGGACCCGGGGTAAAATTGCGTGATGATAATCTGCGGCGAGATCAATCTATAGTAACGTGAACTGGGAGCGATCCCATAGGAAATTGTGTATAATCCACGAAATCCTGGATTGTTTAATCTATCTAAATCCGTTGGAGGTGCATACGATACAGATCTATTGTATTCGATTACATCTTTATACTCTACAACCTTATCTTCGATAAGCTGTCTAATATTACCGTCGCACACCTTGGAAGTTCGGCTCTTTATGAGTTCCGCAATCCGAACTGCATCAGCTCTTTCTGATTGTATTTGTGTGGGCGTCGCGGCTGATTCATTCGAGACGCTTAGAAAGAGCCCTATCAAAACAAAATATCCAAAAACGCGCGAGCGCGTTCGGTTTGAAAGGTTGCGAACAGTCAATTTCTTCATAAACGCGCTCCTCGCCAAGTACGGCGGACCGTATTGTGCATTATTTGCAAAGGCAATCGGGTCTGAATCGCATGACTTTCTCCCCTCTAGTCCCTCGATCATAGGGGGGAGTGCGGTTCCCCGAGTGGGCACTGAGTCACGCCCGGACCATCGGTCCGTGAACACCAATCCGAAACCACCCCGTGTCAGCGATGAGCCATGCTCAGGATCATCCTTGCCACGACCCTGCTCTCTCTGACGGCGGTCAACATGGCCCACGCCGATCCGTGCGAGGGACGCCTTCCGACGCGGCATGGGGAGACGTTCGCCGGAACGGCTCGCTATGTCGGTGACGGCGACAGCCTTTGCGTAGGCCGGACGTCGAACCCCAACGACTGGATCGAGGTCCGCCTGGCCGACTTCGACGCGCCGGAACTTCGGGAGCGGGACGGTCGAAGGTCGAGGGACCTCCTGACACGGCTGACACGTGGGCGTCAGGTGAGCTGCACGGCTACCCGCGGCCGTAGCGGTCGGGTGGTGTCGTACGACCGGGTGATAGCCACCTGCCGACTGGGCCGGCAGCGTCTCGGCGATCTGCTGAGGGCGCAGCGGGCTCCCGAAGGCGGCAACTAGCGCAATCCGAAAAAAAAGAAGGATCCCCGCCTCGCGACCCGACCGGAGTCAGAGCGCGAGGCGGGGGAGGGGTTAGGCCGAAGCCTGTTTCGCCGCGCCGGCCTCTACGGCGGCCAGCAGGGTGTCGTTGGCGAGGTGGGCGTAGCGCTGGGTCGACTGATAGCTGGCGTGACCCAGGACCTTGCCGACGGCGAACAGGTCCACGCCGCTGTTGACCATGAAGGACGCTGCCGAGTGTCTCAGGTCATGGATCCTGAGGCCCGGGAGCTTGGCCACCCGGATCGCCCGCTGCCAAGCGTGTTTGATGGACACGAAAGGCTTCAGGGTGTCGGGGTTAGGCACCAGCCATGGACAGTCCTTGAAGCGAGGCAGGGCTTCGATGATTGCCAGCGCTGCGGCACTGAGGGGGACGTGACGGGGCTTGCCTGTCTTCGAGGTCGGGATCAGCCAGGACTTACGCTCCACGTCCACGTCCGACCATTTCGCGTCCAGGAGTTCGCGAACCCGGGCACCGGTAAGGAGCAGCAGCCCCACGATGTGCTGGAGCTGGGTGTTTTGGGAGGCTGCCACCACCTCTCGAAGCCGGCCTGCCTCTTCCGCCGAAAGGAACCGTTCCCGGGCATTGTTAAGGGGCTTCCTGACCACCCCCCGGGTCGGGTTCTTATCACAGCCCGGAATGCCCCAGCGTGCGCCTAGTGCGAACGATCGGCCGAAGATGACCCTGATCTTCTCGACCGTAGCCGGTGCCAACCCTTCTGCCCGCTTCTCGGCCAGCCATTGGCTGACAGCGCGGGTTTCGATGTCAGTCAGCCGGACTTTTCCCCAGCGGGGAAGCACGTGGCGATTCATGTACATGGCGGTGGTGGAGTAGCTGCGCTGAGATAATTTAGCCTCAGCCAGATGCTGGGTTGCGAGGTCCCGGAACAGCGGCACCGCCTTGGCCTCTGCCTTCTTGGTCCTGGGGTCGCCGCCCATAACGACTTCGGATCGGAGTTGCACCGCCCGCTTCTTGGCGGCGGCGAAGGTGATGTCCCTTTCCCCGCCAATTCGGAACTGGGCCTGCCTTCCAGCGGCATCGGAAAAGCGGAAATAGTAGGTGCCGCCGCCGCTGGAGCGCCGTTCAAAAATAAAGCCGACTACGGTATTATCATACCAGTCCGTCTTGGTCTTACCGGGTTCGCAGCCGGCGGTGGTCACGAAGGCGTGGTCGAGTTTGGCCTTGGGCATGGTGGGTTTCCTTTTGATTTGGTGAGCGACGCGCGAGCGCCGGGGGAACCGCGCGGGGACGCGCAGCGACAGGGGTCGAGTGAGGTAGACTGGAGCGGTGCCGAAACGGCCCGCGTTTGGCCCAGGGACGGCCGCTGAGGGCACGCGCCGGGGGTCCGGATGGTCCGGTGATCGGCGGGGCCGGGGGCTGCCCAGCGGGCCGCGTTTCGGGCGCGTCGGCAGAGGGCCGGGCGCCGGGCAGAATTTCAGCTTTTCAGTTTCGCGCGCGCTGACTCGGGCCGACGTCGACGCGGGGGTCGTGAAACTGGAAAACTGGAAAACTGGGACGCTGCCCCCGGGGCGTCAGACCGGAGGAACAAGCTCGTAGATCCGGACGCCTCGACCACCGGTGCGGAACGTCCAGAGGTGTACGCCGGGCGTGTCACCGGTATTGCTCTGCAGGATCGCGAGCGCCTTGCGCCCCGTGATGCCGCAGGCCTTCGCGGCTTCCCTCGCCAGCGCCATCTGACCGCCCTCGAAGCCGGCGTCGATGAGCGCCGCGATCTTCATGGTCACCTTGTAGTCGGCGACCTGCGCAGTCGTCCGGTAGTCGCCCATGTCATCGGGATCGACGAGCCGCACCGACGCCAGTCTTTCCTGATAGGTGATCCCGTTCTCGGCGGCGTAGGCGTAGACGACCTCATCCGGGCTGTCGGCCCGGCTCTTCAGCTTGGTGAACTGGACCGCCTTCTCGCCCTTGTCGGCTTTCGCTTGAAGCCCGACGACGACGTACACAGCATCAAAGTCCTCAAGCACGTCCGTGGTACCGGCGTACCGTGGGGTCCCGTCCGGGTTCGGGTTTTTGGTCGTGTGCCCCAAGGCGAGAAGGGTGCCGCCGGCCATGACGAACTGTCGGCATGCCTCAGCGAATTCGCTTGTCAGCTTCTTGTCATTAAGAGGCGTGAACTTCTTGAGCGTGTCGATGATGATGCAGCTGTCTCGGGCCGCATCCAGTTGCGCGGTCCTGGCCAACAGCTCCTGTAGATCGCTGCCCTTGAACCCCTTCTGACCGGGCACCACGACGTGTGCGCCGAGGTCCTGCATCAGGCGCAGCTTCTCCGAAAGCCCTTTGCTGCTGTCGTCGGCGTTGACGTAGTAGAGGTTGTTGGGATCGATGCGCTTCTCGATGATCGCCTCTTCGATCAGGTGCAGGGTTATCAGGGTCTTGCCGGTGTTGGGCGGGGCATAGAACATCGTCGCCTGACCCTTCATCACAAGGGGTCCGAGAAGAGGCTTGGTGTCCTGGGCGCGGGCTTCGTACTCGCTGGCCTTTCCCCTCAGGCTGAACCGACGGAGGGGATGCACCGCGACCAGCGCCGGCGTTTCCGTGACATGGGGGACTGGCACGGCCGGAGACGGCTCCGATTCCGGCATAGGCTGTTCAGCTGGGTCCACGCCGAGCCGCGTCACAAGCAGGTCGCGCAAGGTCTTGGGCACCGGAGGTTCATCCGGGTCGTCAGGCATAGTTTCGATGTCGTGGGTCACACGAGGTCTCCGTTCTGATTGTGGGAGCCGCTCTTGCGATTGAACCGGGCCTTCCCCGGTTTGCGGGAAGGAACGGGCAGTCCTGACGAACGCCTTGGCGCTTCAAGGACGTTGGGGGCGGCACGGCAGGATGCTGTCCAGCGGCCGCCCCCGGGGTCGTCTAGCGCGAGATGGCCCACGCGCGGTCGTGATCCGGTGCCTTCAGAAGGAAGCGCAACACGATCAACGTTTCTCCGGAGTCAGGCTGGGTAAGCGGAGCCCTTTCCGCAATCCACGGCGCGGCGGTCGTGGCCTCGACCGCCGGCCTTGGAGGCTTGTGCCGGCTGCCGCGTCTCCCCGGCCTAAGGACCGGTTCCTTCTCCTGCGAAGCACTTCGGGGTTTGGGAACGACCAGCGTTCGGGGATCGATTTTATTTGGGTCAGATTCAGACATGAGTCAGCCTTCTCGGTGATCGCGCCCCCTGTCAGGAGGACGCATGTTTAAGTTTTGGGATTGCCCGCCGCTGGCGGATGTAGTCGCTCGTGCCCGTATTCGGGACGGTGACCGTCATGGGAATGCTGCCTAAGGGCAGGTTGACGCCGATCTAGGCGGTCAGCCTGAAGCAGTCAATCAGATAACATTTCCGGCACGAATATAATCCGGCCGCCTGCGTGTTTTCCTACTGGAGGCACTCTGGCTGGGACGACTCTTAACTGAGCTAAAGGCCGAATTCATCGGACGTTACTAGCTGTCGACTTAAAGGTCTTCTAAAGGGGGCGGTCTGCTCGTCCCAGCCGGAGAGCCTCCAATTGCCTCTAGGCCGAGCGGCTCCTGCGTTCAGTGGTGTTCACGGCCATCGGTGAGCAGCAGCGGGCGTCGGGACTTCCGACTTGGGCCGGCCACCACCGCCGCGACACAGACGATGCCGAGGGTCACGATGAAGGCCATCGGTCTGGCGTTCGCCAACCCAATGAGCATCACGGTAAGAAGGCACAGGAGGGTGTCGCGCGGGTGCTTGATCAGAGCGACCAGGACGGCCAGCAGCAGGGCTAGCCCCAGGGCGATTATCGCGGCTTTGACCAAGGCCAGCACCACGCAGACGATAACGAGCAATAGAATACGGTTCATGATTTGTTCTCCAAGGGACCGGGCCGGTTCGCGACGGCGAGGAGGTTAAAGCGCAGGGTGTAGTTAGTGTCGGGATGGTCCGCCACAAATACTAAGAGACCAAAGTCATCGGTAAGGACGTAGCAGATTTCAAAATAGGTACCGTGGTCGTTCATCCACTCGAAGCCGGGTTGATCAGCCTGATCCCAGCATAGTGGGAATCCGACTGCGTCGTGGATGATCTCAAAGCTGTCTCCAGGCTGGATAATTACTATCTGTAAGATATCACTTAGGGGAATACGGCGATCGGTGTCTACCTGCCAAATTCTAAGACCTAACAAAGCGCGAATTTCACTGTCGAGGGTCTTGTCGGTGAGGGCGGCTGTGACCGCGTCGCGGTCGGTTATGGACCTCATGGTTTAGTCTCCTGAAGTTGCACGAAAAAAAGCCCCCGCGACGTTGGTCACGAGGGCGTTGGGTGGGGATGGTGGTGAGGGTGCCCGCGAGGGGCGGTAGTGGTCGGGGCGAAGGTCTAGAGTTTCTTGGAAGATCGCTTCGCACGATGTCCGCGCCGGCCAACGTCCAGGCGTGACCGTGCACAGGCGTCGGAGGTCGGGCTCGTTAGCCGTTCTTCATATAAGGTACCGCGATCTGCGCGGGTGCAGAGGCTCACAAGATCCGAAACGGCCTCGAAAAATCGTCGAGACAAGGAACGGCTTTAGGCCTAGTACCGCCCTTAGCCATCTTAGGCTGAGGGGGAATCATGATGAAAGTCCAGATTGTAGCGGCACTTATTGGAGCTTCGACGCTGAGCGCCTGCGCAAGCTCCTATGTGATGACGCCATATCCGACCGAAGGGCAGACGGTCCGCTACCTTCAGGGCCAACCAACCATTTATGCGGAAGGGCAAAACAGCTCGATTCAGGTCACTCCTCTCGCACCCAACGAAAAGAGCCGCCTGCTGTTTTCGGTGGCTGTGCTGAACCGATCTGATGTTGAACAGAACTTCGGTGTCGAGAACATCGACATGGAGGCGGGCGGTGCTGACGTGCGGGTGTTCACGGTGCCTGAACTTCAGCGAATGGCTCAGAATGACGCCACAATGGCGATGGTCGCGATTGCAATTGCTGGAGGCGTTTCTGCCTACGCTGCGAACTCCGGCCCGACCTCCACGAGTACGATGGTAAGTCCGTCAGGCGTCTATCGGGTCGAAACTACAAACAAGGCGCTGCAATCACTTGCCACAACGGCCGCAGCGGCGAACACGGCGCAGAACATGAGTAGCGTGGCGGCTGGGCTGGATGCGACGCTTCAGAATCTCGGCGCGAACGTGTTGCAAACCACAACGATCGATCCGGGCTCCTCATTCGGTGGCCAGGTCATTGGCGACCGCGTCGCGGTTCCGAGCGAAGGCGAACTGGATACGTCGCTGTTGATTCAGTTTGCCGGTGACTCCTATCGGGTTCGCTTCGGCATTGGAAAAACCCAATAGTCTCGGCGGCTACTTTGGCAGGTCACGTCACCATGACCAGTAGGTGCTAACTGTCCGACATTGACTGTGGTGACGTGACCCCCTGAAACTTCTCCAAGAATATCTTGAGTCCGAATATCCAAGGACCCTCGTTATGGCTGGATGAGTAACGGGGGTCACGTCATTCGTGAACATCCAATGTTCAAGGTCCTGGCGTTACGGTGATCGCGAAACGGTGAGGCGCGATTACGTCGCTCCATTCTACCCCATAGCCCTAAACCAGTCGCGTACGGATAGATGTAGGCGAACTACCTCGTCTTCGGCGAGAGGCTTGCAATGTGCGATTGGCCCACGTAGCACGTTCAACGTCGCTATCACCTTTTCCAAGGCTTTAATGTCTTGGAATATATCGGTAAAATCGGCCCAATTCGACTTGATGATTTCGCCTAACTCACCAAACGTTGTGTAGTCTATCGGCTCTTGGGACCGCACGGCTATGCCGGATTCGCGTTCCTTTTTCTGGGTTCCAGCGACATGGCTCTTTACAGAATCCGGAACCGTCGAATTCCACCAACTTGCGCCGTGCTTCTCCTGAAGGACTTCGGTTATGAGTGACCGGATGGAATTTTCTAGACAGTAGAACACCCGATAGTGCGCGCTCATCTCCGCAGCTTCGCGCCTGATTTTCTCTTCAAATTGCGGGTAATACGTTTCGTCCAGACCGCCTTCGACGACGGGCCGATGGCCTAAGTCTAGATCATGCTCTCGCTCGACACGCTGAACCGCTGCTTCGATCGCGAGGTTGTTCAGTGCAAACAACCTTATTCGGTCAGTTGCTCTAGTCATCGGTCAATAGGTTTTGCTTAATTGACGCGAATATAGCGTTGTAAACCTCCACATTCGTGGTCTCAGGAAGATTGATGTTGATGGTGTATCCAATGCGGATATCCCGTCCCGATTGCTTTCTGTCTGGCTCAAATTTCACGATAGATTTTGAGATATCCGGGGCTTCGACGGCCGCCTTCTTGACCGCATCCGCGCTGTCGAAATCGGCAATTTGTTTGCAAGCTTTGAAGCTGCCTACGATGGCGCCAACCGTTCCGTCGCCGGGCTCCTTTCCGGTCACCTCAACGACGAGGTTTTTCAACTTGTCGTCCGTCAAGTCATTTGCGAACTCGTTCTTTTGGAAAATGTCGGCAAAGCCGATCCGCATAGCTTCAGCCATAGCCGCGCCGCTGCTATCGGCGTTCCGGAAGCGCGTATAGAGTTCTGTCGGCGTCCCGTCGCCTTGGATGAAGCCCAACCGCTTCAAGAATGGGATGAAGGGACGGGCGCTTCCCGATCCAAAGCCTAAAACGGTCGACTGGAAGTCCAGCGTATATCGTGGCGGAACCTTCGCCTGCTGAATCTTCTCGAAGATTTTGCCGATCAGGCCCGTCGAATTCATAAAGGGTGGAAAGGCCATCCGATGCTCCGAAAATGTCGTAAAACGCGAAATGTTATGGCTTGATATCACCGTTACTGCCGCCGCAACATGTATCGACGCCGTCGCCGTGACGGAGCCAAAATAGCGATTTGAGGCCACTAGCCGGGAGCGAACGCCTGATTGTATCGCCCGCCCTGTGCGCAGGTGTTTGCACGATAGAAGGCCACCCAGCCCGGACCCACGCGCCGACCCAGCGTTACGGCACTTCCGCCGCTCGCCCGCCCATGTCCAAGTTAGAGTGCCATTGGAGTGGTGGTGCCGCCTAGGTGACTCGAACACCTGACCCCCGCATTACGAATGCGATGCTCTACCGGCTGAGCTAAGGCGGCCCTGGCGCGGGGGGTGGGGCCCGTTCGCGCGAGATGGGCTGTTTATACGGGGCGCGGGGGATTGCCAAGCGTTGCGAGCAGGGCGGCTTCATCGGGGGTGGGGGCGAGGCGGATCTCGAGGCCCGGGTGGTCGCCGAGAGGGGCCGCCGCCGCGGTCGAGAGGGCGATCGCCGTCTGGCCGGCGAAGGGGCCGAGGGCGGCCAGTGCCCGGGCGGCGCGGGCGGAATGGATCAGGACGGCATCAAAGGCGGCGGGGGGCATGGCCCCGGTCCCGACGGCCTCATAGACCGGAAGGGCCCGGGCCTCGATCCGGTCCCGCAGCAGGGCCGGCAGGTCTCCGGCCGGCTGCCGCG
>VYMF01000307.1_pt1 | contig 15346 bp, 16 predicted proteins | sample 5115271 | NCBI WGS metagenome assembly VYMF01 (sample SAMN12291778, study PRJNA351875) | freshwater metagenome | isolation source: freshwater lake | place: USA: Michigan, Wintergreen Lake | collected 2013-08-08
CTGACCGAGGTGAAGAACCCCAGCGCCCTGTTCCTGCATGACGGCGCCGAGCGGGCGGCCGGGGCGGCAGTGTTCGCCGGCATCGAGGGCAGTCGGCCGGTGCTGGTCGAGTTCCAGGCCCTGGTGGCCCCCAGCGCCGGGGGCAATCCCAGACGCGCCGTGGTCGGATGGGATAGCGGGCGGCTGGCGATGGTGCTGGCGGTGCTTGAATCGCGATGCGGCCTTGGTTTTGGCAACCGGGACGTCTATCTGAACGTCGCCGGGGGGCTGAGGATCAGTGAACCGGCGGCCGACCTGGCCGCGGCCGCGGCCTTGGCCTCTTCCGCACTGGATGAACCCCTGCCGCAGGACTGCGTGGTGTTTGGCGAAATCAGCCTTTCCGGCGACGTGAGGCCGGTAAGCCGCATGGAATCGCGCCTGAAGGAAGCCGCCAAGCTGGGCTTCGGCCAGGCGCTGGCGCCCAATGGCGCGGGCGAGAGCCTGAAAGTCACCGGTGTTTCGCGTCTGGCCGAGGCCATCGACCGCATCGGCCAGCAGAGGTGGTAGCCGCTTGACCCTGTTCGACGTTCTCGCCGGTCTCCTGCTGCTGGTCAGCGGTCTCACCGCCTTCATGCGGGGAGCCACCCGGGAACTGACGGAGATGTTGGCGTTCGTCATCGCCGTGCTGATCTCCATCCTCTGCCTGCGGTTCACCGCCCCGGTGCTGCGGGGCATGATGAGCCCCGACTGGGCGGCGGTGACGGCGGCGCTACTGATTGTTTTCGTTATCGTTTTCCTGCTGCTCAAGGTCGTCGGCAGCCAGATCACCAGCCGGGTGCAGAGCGCCGGGGCGCTGGGCACGGTCGATCGGCTGATCGGCGCGGCGTTCGGTCTGATCCGGGCGATGGTGATCCTGGGCGCCTTCACCCTGCTTGTGCAGATGGCCGGCGGCGAGGCCGGCCCGCCCAAATGGGTGGCCGAGGCCAGGCTGTACCCCGTGACCGCCGGAGCCGGAAAGGTGCTGAAGGCCTTCGCACCCAGCGCCTTTGCGGCGGCGGGTAAGGTTGCCCCGGCCGTTAAGGATGCGGTCCGCGACGGCGCGGGCTATAGCGACGACGAACGCAAGGCGATGGACGACGCCGTGGAGAAGAGCCGATGACCCCCTCTCAGACCGTCTGGAACCCGGCCGACCACCGCGATCCCGATGATGACCAGCTGCGCCTCGAATGCGGGGTGTTCGGCGTCTATGGCGTTGCGGAAGCCTCGGCGGTGGCGGCGCTGGGCCTGCATGCCCTGCAGCACCGGGGACAGGAGGCCTGCGGCATCGCCACCTTTGACGGCGCGCGGTTCTATACCGAGCGGCATGTCGGCCATGTGGGCGACGCCTTCACGGGCCAGGATCTGGTTGATCGACTGCCCGGGCGAGCCGCCATCGGCCACACCCGATATTCGACGGCGGGCGGCAGCGCCTTTCGCAACATCCAGCCGATGTTCGCCGATCTCGAGGCCGGCGGCGTGGCCCTGGCCCACAACGGCAATCTGACCAACTTCTTCGCCCTGCGCGACCGGCTGGTCAGCGACGGGGCCATCTTCCAGTCCACCAGCGACAGCGAGGTGATCCTCCACCTGCTGGCCCGCAGCCGCAAGGCGCGGTTCGTCGACCGGTTCATCGACGCCATCAGCCAGATCGAGGGCGGCTACGCCCTGATCGCCCTGACCAACAAGAAGCTGATCGGGGTGCGTGATCCGCTGGGCATCCGGCCGCTGGTGCTGGGCGACCTGGCCGGCAAGCCGGTTCTGGCCTCGGAAACCTGCGCCCTCGACATGATCGGCGCCCGTTTCGTGCGGGACATCGCCCATGGCGAGATGGTGATCATCGACGAGGCGGGAATCGAGAGCCTGCGCCCCTTCCCGGCCCTGCGCGCGCGGCCTTGCGTGTTCGAGCTGGTCTACTTCGCCCGCCCCGACAGCGTGGTCGATGGTCGTTCGGTCTATGATGTGCGCAAGAAGATGGGCGCGCGTCTGGCCATCGAGAGCGGCCCTGAGGCGGACGTCGTGGTGCCGGTGCCCGACAGCGGCGTGCCGGCCGCCGTCGGCTATGCCCAGCAGAGCGGCCTGCCCTTCGAGATGGGCATCATCCGCAACCACTACGTCGGCCGCACCTTCATCCAGCCGACGCAGGGCGTGCGGGAACTGGGCGTGCGCATGAAGCACAGCCCCAACCGCGCTGTCCTGGAGGGCAAGCGGGTGGTGCTGATCGACGATTCCATCGTGCGCGGCACCACCAGCCGCAAGATCGTGCGCATGGTGCGGGAGGCCGGGGCGACCGAGGTTCACCTGCGCAGCGCCTCGCCGCCGATCAAGTGGCCGGACTTCTATGGCATCGACATGCCCGAGCGCGACAAACTGCTGGCGGCGACCAAATCGCTGGAGGAGATGGCCAAGTTCCTGGAAGTGGACACGCTCGGCTTCCTGAGCGTCGAGGGCCTGTATGACGCGCTGGGCGTGGGTCCGCGAGACCCGGCGAACCCGCAGTTTACCGACCACTACTTCACCGGCGACTACCCCACCCGCCTGACCGATCGCGAACTGGCCCAGGCCAACGCCGACGGCGGGCGGCAGCTGTCCTTCCTGGTCAGCGCCTGAAGGTCACCGGCCGGCGGTTATGCCTCCTGGCGGAACCGCCGCAGGCAACCTCGCGCCGCTCCGCGAATTGTACCCGGACGAGGAGACCGCTTGAGGCCGCATGATCGATGACCAGACCGAAATCCGCAGGCTCGACGCCCTGTCGCGCTACAGGATTCTGGATACCGATCCAGAGGCGACCTTCGACGACCTGACAGGCCTGGCCGCGCAGCTGTGCGAGGCCCCGGTGGCACTGATCAGCCTCACCGATAGTGATCGCCAGTGGTTCAAGGCCGCCTGCGGCTTCAGCCAGGCGCAGACACCGCGCGACACCAGCGTCTGCACCCACGCGATCAGCCAGGACGCGCCGCTCTACCAGATCACCGACCTGAGCCAGGATGTCCGGTTCGCCGATGGCCCCCTGGTCAACGGGGCCGAGCAGTTCCGCTTCTATGCCGGGGCCATATTGCGCACCGACAGCGGCGAAGCCCTGGGCACGCTCTGTGTGCTGGATCGACAGGCGCGGCCGGGCGGGCTGACGCCCGACCAGGCCAGGGCCTTGCAGGCGCTGGCACGCCAGGTGATGAGCCTGCTGGACCTGCGCCAGGCGCTGGCCTGGCGGGCAGAGCGCGAGGCCCAGTTCCGCGCCCTGGCCGACAGCATGCCGCAGATGGTCTGGTCCACCCGGGCGGACGGCCACCACGACTACTACAACGCCCGCTGGTACGAGTTTACGGGCGTTCCCTATGGATCGACCGATGGCGAGAGCTGGAACGGCATGTTCCATCCCGACGACCAGGAACGGGCCTGGGCCCGCTGGCGCCAGGCGCTGGAGACGGGCGAGCCCTACGAGATCGAATACCGCCTGCGCCACCATAGCGGCGAGTATCGCTGGACCCTGGGGCGGGCGCGGGCGGCGCGCGACCCCTCCGGCGCCATCATCCGCTGGTTCGGGACCTGCACCGATATTCATGATCACAAGCGCATGGCAGAGGCCGAAACCCTGCTGAGCCGCGAGCTGTCTCATCGGATCAAGAACATCTTCTCTGTGATCTCCGGCCTGGTGGCGCTGTCGGCGCGGCGGTTTCCGGAGGCGGCGGGCTTTGCCAAGGACCTGCGCGAGCGGATCGTCTCGCTGGGCCGGGCCCATGATTTCGTGCGCCCCCATGCCATGGCGGGGCAAGGCGCGGGACTGACCCAGATTTCGGAACTGCTGACTGAACTTCTGCGCCCCTACCTGACGGACGCCCCGGGCCGGGTCAGCATCACCGGCGACGATGCGACCATCGATGACCAGGCGGCGACGCCGCTGGCGCTGATCTTCCATGAGCTGGCGACCAACGCGGCCAAGTATGGCGGCTTCTCCGGGCCAGACGGACGGGTGACCATCACCTGCAAACGCAGCAAGCGCGACCTGACCGTCGAATGGGCCGAGCAGGGCGGGCCGCGGGTCAAGGGCGCGCCGACGACGGAGGGGTTCGGCTCAACCCTGTCAAAACTCAGCGTCGAGACACAGCTGGGCGGCAAGCTGAGCCGCGACTGGCGGCCCGAGGGCCTGGTGGTGACGCTGAAATTGCCGCTGAGCAGTCTGAATCGGCTGGACTGACGGGTGCTCTACTCGCCAGCGACAGCCGGGTCGTTCCTGTAGACCCGAAAGCGGACAAAGAGATTGTCCGGATCGAAGAGCATGCGGACGGTCAGGAGGCGGTGCATGGCGCAACGCTAGCCGACCGGTGTCGCGCCGACTAGTGAAACAGCTGCAGCGCCGGAGGCGGGGGAAGCAGGTTCTCGTCCCGGTGCAGGGCATAGTCCAGGGCAGACACCACCGACCTTTCATCGCTGGGCTTGGTCAGCAGGCCCACGACGCCAGCCGGCCGCTCATGCAGCGGCAGCGGATGGGCAGTGAGGTAGATGACCTTGGCGGCGCCATCCCGGGCCAGTTCCGCCCCCAGGCCAACGCCGGTGCGGCCATCGCGCAGGTTCACATCGACAAGCGCCAGATCGATCTGCCATTCGGCGGCCAGGGTGCGGGCCGAGGCGGCGTCCGGGGCTATACCAACCACCTCGAAGCCACGCTCACTGAGCACGGCTTCCAGCTCCATGGCGGTGAGGATTTCATCCTCGACAATCAGTACTCGGGCTGTCATCGCGACCGTATCAAACTCCTTCGTCCCCGCTAACGTCCCAATCAGATTCAGGTTTCCGTTTTCCGTCAGGTTTCCGACCGAACGTGGGTTCGCGGCGACCAGGACACAGACCCGCGCGTGAACAGCCGATGAAGAACCTCCGCCTGGATCCCTACATGATCGCCCTGCTGGCGGTGGTGGTGGTGGCCTCCTTCCTGCCGGCGCGGGGCGTCGCGGCCGATGTGCTGTCGCCGGCGACCAAAGGCGTCGTCGCCCTGCTGTTCTTCCTGCATGGGGCCAAGCTGTCTCGCGAGGCGGTCGTGGCGGGGATCACCCACTGGCGGCTTCATCTGGCCGTGCTGGCTGTGAGCTTCGTGCTCTTTCCCACTCTGGGCCTGATCCTCGGCCTGATCCCGACCTCGATCCTGCCGAGCTCCCTCGCCCTGGGCCTATTGTTCCTCTGCTGCCTGCCCTCGACGGTGCAGTCCTCCATCGCCTTCACGGCCCTGGCGCGGGGCAACGTGGCCGCCGCTGTCTGCGCCGCCTCGGCGTCCAACCTGCTGGGCATGGCGGTGACGCCCCTGCTGGTCGGCCTGACCATGCATGCACAGGGCTCGGGCCCGGGGCTGGAGGCCGCCGGCGACATCGCCCTGCAGCTGCTGGCCCCGTTCATCGCCGGCCAGCTATTGCGCACCTGGGTCGCGCCGATCCTCGAACGACACAAGCAGGTCGTGTCCTACGTCGACCGGGGCTCAATCCTGCTGGTGGTCTACGCCGCCTTCAGCCATGCGGTGGTCGAGGGTGTCTGGACCCGGGTTTCGGCGCCGGAACTGGCCGTCGTCACCGCCCTCTGCGCCGGCTTGCTGGCCCTGGTTCTGGGACTGTCCACCCTGTTGGGACGGTTGCTGGGCTTCAACGTCGCCGACCGCATCGTCCTGACCTTCTGCGGCTCCAAGAAGAGCCTGGTCACCGGCGCGCCCATGGCCGCCATCCTGTTCGCGCCGGCCGTGGCCGGGGTGATGATCGTGCCGCTGATGATCTTCCATCAGTTACAACTGCTGGCCTGCGCCTGGCTGGCCCGGCGGTATGCCGAGCGGCCGGAAGAGGCGTGACTCACGGGCCAAATCCGCTAGACAGCCCGCCATGACAACATCTTCCGTTTCCGGGCCGCTTCAGGACAAGATCGCGCTGGTCACCGGCGCCACCCGAGGCATCGGCCAGGCGGCCGCCATCGCCCTGGCGCAGGCCGGCGCCCACGTCGTCGCCCTGGGCCGCACCCAGGGGGCGCTGGAGGCCCTGGACGACAGCATCGTCGCCGCCACCGGTCAGCACGCCACCCTCGTCCCCATCGACCTGCGCAAGCCCGAGGACCTCGACCCCCTCGGCGGCCATCTGTTCGAGCGCTTCGGCCGACTGGACATCGTCGTGCACGCCGCCGGCATTCTGGGCGGTCTGTCGCCGGCCGGACATATCGAGCCGAAAAAGTGGGACGAGACGATCGCCGTCAACCTGACCGCCACCTGGCGGCTGATCCGCAGCTTCGAGCCGCTGCTGAAGGCGTCGGAGATGGGCCGGGCGATCTTTGTCACCACCGGCCGCACCATCCGCCCCAAGGCCTTCTGGGCTCCCTACGCGGCCAGCAAGGCCGGTATGGAGGCCCTGGTTCGCTGCTGGGGCGATGAGATGGAGACGACCCCCGTCCGCGCCATCCTGCTGGACCCCGGCGCGGTGCGCACCCGCATGCGGGCCGAGGCCTTCCCGGGCGAAGACCCGCTGGACCTGCCCGAACCGTCGCAGCTGGGCCCGCTGTTCGTCGAACTGGCGCAGCGGCGGGAGTTGCCGGGGATCCCGGAGACGGTGTTCTTCAAGGCCTAGAGAGACCCGGGACAGGTTGGACCAACCTGTCCCGGCTTGTCGCTATTTCGTCCGGTTGGGCGTCCCGCCCCGGGCGCGGATCACCGGCTTGGCGGCGCCCGCTTCCTTGGCCTGGCGCTTGGCCTTGCTGGCCCGCTTGACGCGCAGTTGCTTGGCTTCCTTGGCGCTTTCAGTGACGCCCAGTTTCTTGGGCATCGGGCGCGGTCCCAGCGCCTTGCCAGAGCCGCGCGGGCGCTTGTCGCCGTCGGCGTCGGCATAGGGGTTGGCGCCCGACTTGATGGTGATGCGGATCGGCACGCCCGGCAGGTCGAAGCTCTCGCGGATCGAATTGATCAGGTAGCGCCGGTAATGCTCGGGCATCTGGTTGGCGCGGCTGGAGAAGAGCACGAAGGTCGGCGGCCGCGCCTTGGTCTGGGCGACGTATTTGGGCTTGATCCGCTTGCCATTCACGGCGGGCGGCGGGTGGCGCTGGATAGCCATGGCCAGCCAGTCGTTCAGGTCGCGGGTTTTCACCTTGGTCGACCAGTTGGTGTAGGTCTTGATCACCGCCGGCATCAGCTTGTCGAGGCCAAAACCGGTCTCGGCCGACAGCGCCACCACCGGGGCGCCGCGCACCTGGGGCAGCATGCGTTCGGCGTGTTCCTTGAAGTCCTTCAGGGTCTGCGCCTGGTCCTCGACCAGGTCCCACTTGGCCAGCACGAAGACCAGCGAGCGGCCTTCCCGCTCGACCAGGTCGGCCAGTTGCAGGTCCTGCACCTCGAAGGGATGGGTGGCGTCCATGACCAGCAGGACGACCTCGGCATAGACGATGGCGCGGATGCTGTCGGACACCGACAGCTGCTCCAGCTTTTCCTGGATCTTGGCCTTCTTGCGCAGGCCGGCGGTGTCGACGAGGCGAACCTTTCTGCCGTCCCACTCCCATTCGACCGAGATACTGTCGCGGGTGATCCCGGCTTCCGGGCCGGTCAGCATGCGGTCCTCGCCAATCAGCGCGTTGACCAGGGTGGACTTGCCGGCGTTGGGCCGGCCGACGATGGCCAGGCGGACGGGCTTGTCGCCCTCGTCGTCGGCTTCGTCGTCCTGATGCTCGGGGGCGATGTTCACCAGGGCCGCGTAGAGGTCGGCCATGCCCTCGCCGTGCTCGCCGGAAATCGGGATCGGCTCGCCAAAGCCGAGCGTCCAGGCCTCGGCGATACCGGGATCGCCCTGCTTACCCTCGGCCTTGTTGGCGCCCAGCAGCACCGGTTTGTCCCGCTTGCGCAGAATCTCGGCGAACACCTCGTCCAGCGGGGTGATGCCCTCACGGGCGTCGATCAGGAACAGGCAGACGTCGGCCTCATCGATGGCCAGTTCGGTCTGGCGGCGCATGCGCGATTCGAGGCTTTCGTCATCGACGTCCTCGAAACCGGCGGTATCGACCAGGCTGAGATTCATGTCGCCGATGCTGCCGCTGGCGAAGCGACGGTCCCGGGTCACGCCCGGTCGATCATCGACGATCGCCAGCTTCTTGCCGGCCAGCCGGTTGAACAGCGTGGATTTGCCGACGTTGGGTCGGCCGACGATTGCGAGTTTCAGGGCCATGGTGATGTCTTTCCGGGACGCGAGTGTAACCGGTCCGGACAAAACTGGGTCGGTCAAAATGAAAGAGCGGCGGCTCTTGGCAGAACCGCCGCCCCTTTACAAGGTTTCACGCTGAATTCAGCGCGTGGCTGTCATCAGCGAATGGCGATCAGTTCCGCCTTGTCGGTGACGACATAAACCGTCCCGTTGACGGCGATCGGCGTGATCAGGGCCGGGGCGCCGAGCTTGATGGTCTTGGTCACTTCGCCGGTTTTCGGGTTCAGGGCCAGGGCGCGACCGTCGCTGGAGACGACGACCAGGCGGTCCGAAGCCAGGACCGGGCCGAAGAACAGGTTACGGTCCTTGGTCTTCTTGATCCCCTCATTGAGGTCCTTGATCCAGTGCACCTTGCCGCTGTCGCGCGAGACACAGAGCACCTCGCCCGCGCGGCTGATGATGTAGACCACGTCGCCGGCCGGCCAGGGCGTGGTGATCGACGAAACCGGCACCGACCAACGCGGCTGGCCCGAGCGCAGGTCGATGGCGGCGAAGACGCCCGAATGGCTGGCGGCAAAGACATCGCCCTTGAAGATCACCGGACGGCCGGCGACGTCGCGAATTTCCGACAGGGCGTTAGTGCGGCTGGCGCGCGACAGGGCGTTGTTCCACAGGTCGTTGCCGTTACCGGCCCGCATGGCGACCAGTTCGCCCGAGGCGAAGGCGGCGACGATAACGTCCTGGGTGGCGGCGGGGCTGGAAGCCGAGAGGATCCGCGCCGGCTCGATCAGAGCCTGGTAGTTCCAGGTCGGATTGCCGGTGGCGGTGTCGAAGCTCAGCAGTTCATTGTCGGTGCTGATGGCGAAGACCTTGCCGCCGTGAACGGTCGGCGCGCCGTGGATCGGCGAGGAGACGTCCTGGCGCCAGCCGACGGCGCCGGTATTGGCGTCCAGCTGGGCGACGAAGCGGTAGCCAGAGGACACATAGACTTTGCCATTGGCATAGGCGACGCCGCCGCCGAAGCCGACCTTGTCGCGGCGGTTGTCGGCCTTGAGGCGCTGTTTCCAAAGCTGGGCGCCGGTATTGGCGTCGAGGGCGACCACATCGGCCTCGGCGTCCATCACGAAGACCTTGCCATCGGCCATCACCGGCGGGGCGGTGACGTGGACCTTGACGGTCGAGCCCTTGCCGAAGCTGCGCTTCCAGGCCACGTCGAAGGCGGGCGCGGCCTCAATGTTCTCGGTCAGGGTGTCGGTCGGACCGCCCGGGTTGGGCCATTCGCCCACGGCGGCGGCGGGCGGCAGGAAGAAGTCCTGGCCCTGCAGGTCCTCGGCGACGGCGACCTTTTCGTCAAAGGCGATGACCGAGATGCGCCGACCGTCGGCCGCCTCGTCCTTCACCTCCTTGGGCTTGAACGGGTTGAGCCGGTCCACCGTGCCGGACACGGTCGAGCAGCCCGCGGCGGTCACCGCCAGGCCGAGGACGACGGCGGTCAGGAAGCCGCGACTTGCAATCATGGAAGAGCCTACCCGGGGCGAAGAGGATGAACGCGCGGGATCGGCAGTCGCCGCCCCCACACTGTGGGAATCCAGCAGGGACACGGCGGATTTGAGGCGGGCCTCGCCCGCTGTCGCGCCCTTGGACATGGTCATTACTGCGGCGCCCCGCCGGCTTGCGGCGGCATCTGCAGGCCAGGCGGCAGCTGCATCTGGGCGGGCGGAGGCAGGCTGGCCGCCAGTTTGGCCGCCTCGGCCATCGATTTGGCCCCGCCGCTGTCGATCATCGACACCGCCGCCTTGGCCCGTTCGCGCAGGCCCTCGGAGGAGTCGAAGTTTTGTTGCAGGGCGACAAACTCGTCGCGGGCTTCCTTGAACTTGCCGTCGCGCAGCCGCAGGAAGGCCAGCGCCTCCTTGGCCTGAAGGCGGAAGGGCGCCTTGTCGCCGCTGAGAGCCGCAATGCGCTTCTCAAGGTCGGCGGTCGGCGCGGTATCGAGCAGGACGTAGACGGCGCGCAGGGAGGCGAAGTCGGCGACCAGCGCGTTGGGTGCGGTCTTGGCCGCCTGGTCAAACAGCTTGACGGCGTCTTCCGTCGCGCCGGCCTCAAGCCGCATGCCGGCCTGATTGAACAGGGCCAGGGCCTTGTAGGTTCCGGTGCTCGACTTGGCGACTTCGCCATACTGGGCGAAGGCGCCGGCTTCATCACGCTTCTGCAGGGTCTCAGCGGCCTTGCTCAGGCCGATGGCGCCCTTGTCAGCCTGGCTGTCCTGCCAGCTCGTCCAGGCCCAGCCGCCGCCAACCACCAACGATGACCGTCACCACCAGCGCCGTGACCCACGGCAGGGCGCGCTTGGCCAGGGCGAGGTAGCGCTCGGTCCGGAGCTGCGACTCAACCTCTTCGAAAACATCGGTCACGGACGAAAGACTCCGGTGGCAGGGAAATCGTGGAGGCGGAACCTATAGGCTCGCCCTTGCGCAGGCAACGGCGGCGCGCCCTAGTTGATGACGGCCAGGTCGGCGGCTTCGTCTTCCTTCTTGCGCCGACGCTCGATCAGCCAGACGCACCAGATGGAAATCTCGTAGAGCAGCACGATGGGCCCAGCCAGCATCAACATGCTGATCGGGTCGGGCGGGGTGACGACGGCGGCGACGACGGCGATCCCGAGGATGGCGTAGCGGCGGCCGGAGCGCAGGGCCGTCGAACTGATCAGACCGGCCAGGCCCGCCAGGGTCAGCACGACCGGCAGCTGGAAGCAGAGCCCGAAAGCCAGAACCAGGGTGGTGACCAGCGACAGATATTCATCGACCTTGGGCGTCAGCTCGACCGTGACGCCGCCCGTCGAGATCTGCTGGCTCAGCGAGAACCACAGCACGAAGGGCAGCATCACATAGTAGACCAGCGCCGCGCCGACGGTGAACAGCACGGGCGAAGCGACCAGGAACGGCAGCACCGTATAGCGCTCACGCTTGTAAAGGCCGGGCGCGATGAACCGGTAGAGCTGCCAGGCGATGATCGGAAAGGCGACGATCAAGGCCCCGAAACCGGCGACCTTCAACTTGGCGAAGAACAGTTCCAGGGCGGCGGTGTAGATAAGCCGCAGCTGATCGCCGCCCGTGGTCGGCGTCTGATTGATCAGGGCGAAGATCAGGTCGAACGGGCCATGCTTTGCTCCGTTGCTCCGCTGGGCGGAGAACAGACCATTGGCGACCTCGAACGGGTGAATCAGGAACTTGAAGATCGGGTCGGCGAAATAAAAGCAGATGCAGAACCCGACAAAGACGGCGACCAGGCTGACGATCAGGCGACTGCGCAGTTCGATCAGGTGATCGAGCAGCGGCGCGCGCGAGGCCTCGATTTCGGCTTCGTCGTTGATCACGAGACGGTCCCCGCCTTGCTGGCGCGTTTGCGCTTGGGCGTCTGGGCGATGCTACCCTCCGCCTCGCTCCCCTCGACAGTGACTTTCCTGGAGACCCGCTTGCGCGGCGCAGGCGACGGCGCGGCGATTTCAGTCTTCGGGGCCGCCTTGGCGCGCGGCTTGCGGGCCGGCTTGGGGGCTTCCGGCTCGACCGGCGGATCGAGGGTCACGGCCGGGGACAGGCTGACCTGTCCCGTCTTCAGCCCGCTGTCGATTTCGGCGAAGACCTGATCGACGCTGGGATCGTGAATGGTCGGGGCGAACTGGCCCGACCGCATGGCCTCGACCTCCTTGCGCAGGTCCTCGAGTTCGGACTGGCGGGCCATGTCCTCGAAGCTGGCGCGAAATTCGTTGGCCATGCCCCGCAGCCGGGCAATGAACTGCCCGACACGGCGCATCAATAACGGAAGATCCTTGGGTCCCACGACGATCAGGGCGATGGCCGCCACCAGGATCATCTCTGAGACGCCGATATCAGGCGAAAGCATGGGCGCGCCTTAGGGCGTTGAAGCAGGAGCGATCAAGCCCCGATGAAGCAGATCGTCAGTTGACGATGTTGCTCTTTTTGCGAGCGGCAGTCGTGGAAGCAGTGGTCTTGGCCCGCGGCAGCGGCTTGGCCGGCTCTTCCTCGACGACGGTCTCCTCTTCGCCCTTCAGGCCGTCGCGGAAGGCGCGGATGCCCTTGGCGGCGTCACCCATCAGGCCCGACAGCTTTCCACGGCCGCCGAACAGCAGGGCCGCGAGGCCTAGAACGATGACGATGTGCCAGACGCTGAAACTGCCCATCTGAAAACTGCTCCTGTTTGCCGCCCCGGGGCGGCATGTCTCGAATGCTTGACGCCTATATAGGCGCGGACCGCCCGGTGGGCCAAATGAAAGCCGCGTTAGGCGAAAGTGCGGCGCGCGGCCTCACTCCTCTCCCACATAGTCCTGGATGAACTCCGGCGCATCCACGTCCAGGTCCAGCTGCTCTTCGTCTTCCAGCGCCTCGCCGGCCACGCTCGGATCCGGCACCGAGAAGCCAGGCGGCAGGTTCATGTCCAGCAGGCCCAGAGCCTTCATGTCGGTCATGCCCGGAAGGTCCGACAGGGCGGCAAGACCATAGTGCTCAAGGAACAGATCGGTCGTGCCGTAGGTCACCGGCCGGCCCGGCGTCCGCCGCCGGCCGCGCATGCGAACCAGTCCCAGCTCCAGCAGCACGTCCAACGTGCCCTTGCTGGCCTGCACCCCGCGCACGGCCTCGATCTCGGCCCGGGTGACGGGCTGGTGGTAGGCGATGATGGCCAGGGTTTCCTGGGCGGCCTTGGACAGGCGGCGCGGCTCTTCCCGCTCCTCGGTCATCAGGAAAGACAGGTCGGCGGCGGTCTGCAGCCGCCAGCGACCGGCCACCTCGACCAGCTCGACCCCCCTGCCCTCGTACTGCTCGCGCAGGGCCCGGATGGCGGCGGCCGGATCGGCGCCTTCGGGAAGACGCCGGGCCAGATCGGCCTCGCTCAGCGGCTCGGCGGCGGCGAACAGCAGGGCCTCGACGCAGCGCTGGATGTGCAGGTCACTCACGCCGCAGCCTCCGGACGGCTCTTGCGGACCTTGAGGTACAGGTCGGCGAAGGCCTCAAGCTGGCGAGCCTCAAGCGCGCCTTCCTTGACCAGTTCCAGGCTGGCCGACAGGGTCGATGCCAGGTAGCTGGCGCGGGTCGGCCCAATGTCATCCTCCGGCATCGGCGCGATACCTTGCAGCGAGGTCCAGCGATCAAGCTCCGGCAGCAGCTCGCGCAGGCGACCGCGCGCGTCTTCGAGGCCGTAAGCGACCGGGACTTCCGGCCGATAGGTGCGGTAATGCTCGCGGCGGCGCTGCTGGATGTAGGCGCTCATCAACTGATAGAGGTCGCCCTCGAAGCGGCCGGACCCGACCACCTTCACCTGCTCAGGGTCGCCCCGCACGAAGACGTCACGCTTCAGGCGCGGGCGGATGTTCAGCGCCTCTGACGCCTTGCGCATGGCGTCCAGCTTGGCCAGCCGGAAGGCCAGGTTGGCGGCGACTTCTTCGGCCGGCGGCTCGTCCCCCCGCCCCTTTTCGGCGCGCGGCAGCAGCAGGCGGGACTTCAGGTAGGCCAGCCAGGCGGCCATCACCAGATAGTCGGCGGCCAGGCGGAAGCGCAGGGCGCGGGCCCGCTTGACGAAGGACAGATACTGTTCGGCCAGGCGGGTGATCGAGATCTGCATCAGATCGACCTTCTGGCTGCGCGCCAGGGCCAACAGGACGTGTAGCGGGCCTTCGTAGCCGTCCAGATCGATGATCAGGGCCTCGCCGTCCTCGGCCGCCTCGTTGGCGGCCTTGAAGTCGAGGTTGGGCTGGAAGCCGTCGGTCATGCGGCGAACCTTCCGTCGAACGCCGCGTCAAAGCGCGCCCGGGCCTCTGCGGCGTCAAAGGGTTCCGGAACCCTGGCCAGGCGGGCGAGCGCGGCGTCGGCGCGGGCCTTTGCCTTGCCGGACAGCGTCCGGGTCCCGGCGACCACCGCCTGCATCTCGGCCATAACGCCGTTGCAGTGGAGGATGACGTCGCAGCCGGCCGACAGGGCGCGCCGCGCCCGCTGGGTGAAGTCGCCCTTCAACGCCTTCATCGACAGGTCGTCGGTCATCAACAGGCCGCCAAAGCCTATGTCCTCGCGGATGATGTCCTTGATCACCGTCCTGGACTGGGTGCCCGGCCGCCTGGCGTCGATGGCGGTGAAGACGATGTGGGCGCTCATCGCCATCGGCATGTCGGAAAGCACGCGGAAGGGCGCGAAATCGACATCGGACAGTTCGCTGACCGGCGCATCGACCACCGGCAGGTCGTGATGGCTGTCGGCCATGGCCCGGCCGTGACCGGGGATGTGCTTGATGACCGGCAGCACCCCGCCGGCGATCAGGCCTTCGGCGGCGGCGCGGCCAAGCGTGGCGATCTCTTCCACGGTGTCGCCATAGGCCCGGTCACCGATGATGTCGTGCGCGCCGCGCTGGGGCACGTCGAGGACGGGTACGCAGTCGACGTTGATGCCGAGGTCCAGCAGATCATGGGCGATGAGCCGGGCGCCCAGGCGGGTGATCTCCCGGCGGACGAGAGGGTCGTTGGTCGACAGCGCGCCATAGGCGCGGGCGGGCGGGTATTTGGGCCAATGCGGCGGTCCCAGCCGCTGCACCCGCCCGCCTTCCTGGTCGATCAGAACCGGTGCATGCCAGCCGACAGCGTCGCGCAGAGCCGCTGTCAGGGCCCGGACCTGGGCCGGGGTTTCGATGTTGCGCCTGAAGAGAATGAAGCCCCAGGGCCGCGCGTCACGGAAGAAGGCGACCTCCTCGGGCGAGAGGGTCGTTCCGGCGCAGCCCAGGATGCAGGCGCGATCAGTCACCGAACGAAGCAGCTCTTTCCGGCGGCTTTCAGCTTTTCGCAGAAGGCCTGGGCCGAGGCCCGGTCGGCGAAGCCGGTGACGGAGGTGCGGTAGAGGGTCTTGCCGCCGCTATCGACGGTCTCGACCTTCTTGCCCTTGCCGGCGGCGGCGCCCGGCGACAGAGCGGCGGCCTCGTTCCAGGCCTTGTCGGCCAGGGCGGGCGAGGACAGGGCCCCGATCTGCACGAGGTAGCTGCCACCGGCGGCCTTGGGCGCGGGGGCCGGAGTCGGAGCAACCGGCGCGGTGGCGACCTTGGCCGGCGGCGGGGTCGGGACGGCCTTGGGCGTGGTCGCAGGGATGGCGGGCTTGAGGCCCGGACCGGCCTCGACCGGCGTCACCGGGGCC
>VYMF01000216.1_pt1 | contig 15290 bp, 3 predicted proteins | sample 5115271 | NCBI WGS metagenome assembly VYMF01 (sample SAMN12291778, study PRJNA351875) | freshwater metagenome | isolation source: freshwater lake | place: USA: Michigan, Wintergreen Lake | collected 2013-08-08
CCAGAACAGAGTAAATCTGTTAAGGCAGGTGCGAAACCCCGCAAGGGAAAGAAGCAGAAACCCAAATCGTGAGGTTTGGGAATCACCGTCCGTTTACGGCGGTGAGGATGTCAACTGTCTCCTGTCTCGACTAGGAAATTAATTTTGCACGACTACTGAAATAAACAATCAAAATATTGTTTATTTCTTTTTGTTGCAATTGAGTATTTATACTGGAACCTTTGCCCCTAGGATTTCTATAATAGTGTTAGGACAGCTAAAAAGTTAATTTGCGATCCATTGACTGGGTATATGTAGTCAAGCTCGACGTTTTTATAACAGTTCCAGTCACAATTATCTGGTCAAAGTGTGGGTGATTTTTGTAGGTTAGTTTCCGACTAATCTCCGCTCGGTTTTGCTTGGAATCACAGCTAAGAGAAGGGGTAGATTATGAGTAACGATTATTCTCTATTATTTGATGGAACCGATGACTATGTAAGTATTCCCCATAGTTCAAATTTAAGTCTGACTAATTTTACCATTGAAACTTGGGTGAATCCCAGTCAAATTAAAGGTGATTGGCAACCGCTTATTAATAAAGAAGATAGTAGTGTAGGAAGCAGAAACTATGGTTTATTTATTGCTCCTAATGAAATGAGGGTTCTTTTCTCATTTTTAGGTATTTATGGAGATTGGCGATATGACTATAGTATTAGTTCCCTAAAACTAAATCAATGGAATCATATTGCCATGACTTATGATGGCTCTCAGTTTAATTTTTATTTTAATGGAGTTTTAGAAAAAAGTTATAATTTTGTAACTGTTCCTATTCAGAATACTGAACCTGTAAAAATTGGAAAAGAAGTTAATGCTTGGAATCCCTTTGCAGGAAAAATGGATGAAGTGCGTATCTGGAATAAAGCGCGTACTCAAGCTGAAATTCAAGCGGATATGAATCATCAATTAACGGGAACTGAAAGCGGATTAATTGGGTATTGGCAGTTTAGCGAAGGAACGGGAAATACAGTAACGGATTTATCGGGGCATAATAATAACGGGATAATTAACGGTGCGACTTACACAGAAGGATTTTTTGGTAGTAGTGTTTTATCCCTGAGTCAACCTACCTATAGTATCCGAGAAAATGGCGCAGCGAGTGTTCAAGTAACGGTTATTCGGACAGGGGGATTTAGTGGCGAAGTTAGTGCAACACTTAATTTAAGTGGAGGAACAGCGACGCTATCTCAGGATTATAGTCAGAGTTCAGTTACTGTTAGTTTTGCCAGTGGAGAAGCTCAAAAAATCGTCACGATTCCTCTGATTGATGATTTTGATATTGAAGGAGATGAGACAGTTAATTTAAGTTTAAGTAACCCAACCACTGGTGCAATTATTGGGGAACAAAGTACGGCAATATTAACAATTAATGATAATGATTTTGATTGGTATGACCCGAAAGCGTGGAGTAATGGAGTTGTTCCAGCAAATGGTAGTCAGATTGGCTTAAATTTTCCGGGTGAGAAGATTAAATATACGTTTTCGCAGGGGAATCCGAGTCTGAATGTTTTTTCGTTATATGCAAGGGATAAAGGTGTTTTAGAGTTGTCGGGATTGACAGCTTATAGTACCTATTATCAAAGCGTTATTGAAGCCAACGGAACAGAAAGTCTGATTGATTTATCTTCAGTAACTACCCTTTCCGGGTCAACCTACATTGCCCGTGGCAATTGGGGTGCTTCATCTGGTTAGTTTTGTAGATACGGATGCTTGGGATACTTCCTACATTAGTGTTAGCAATGGCGGAACAGTTTTAATTCCCAACTTACAAGACCTCTATGCCGTTGATGTCACTTTTAATGGTAGTGGCAATCTTGACACCAGTAGCCTAAAAACGTGGAAAGCCAGCAATATTAACGTCACGGGAACTAACCCTAACTTTAGCAACTTAACCGATGTCACCAGTAGCGGTTTTACCCTCAGCAACACCGACCTTGATTTCGGCAAAGTCACCGAGATGAGTTCTTGTAGTTGGGTGTTGAACAGTGGGACTACAGCAGATTTTAACAGTGCCAGCAACGTCAACTATAGCAACTTCTGGGTTAAAGATGGGGTACAAATCAGTTTACCTTCAGTTACCAGTTACAGTACCTATTATCAAAGCGTTATTGAAGCCAACGGAACAGAAAGTCTGATTGATTTATCTTCAGTAACTACCCTTTCCGGGTCAACCTACATTGCCCGTGGCAATTGGGGTGCTGGGGCTAATAGTGTCGTTGACTTGTCTCATCTGGTTAGTTTTGTAGATACGGATGCTTGGGATACTTCCTACATTAGTGTTAGTAATAAGGGTACTATTATCCTCGACAAACTGACTACCCTCCAAGGAATCGACCAAATCACCGCGAATACTGGCGGATACATCGACCTTAGCGACGTTACTACCCTTAGCAGTAACTACACCCAAATTATCGCTGATGGAACGGGTAGCATTATCGACCTTTCTAACCTAACTAGCTTTACAGGTTTAACCTTTACCGCTACCAATGGCGGCGTTATCCGAGTTCGTCCCGTTTCCAGAGATGACGCTTACCAACTCAATGAAGATAGTACCCTCACAATTGCCGCTGCACAAGGCGTATTAGCTAACGACATTAACATTACCGGACAACCTCTCAGCGTTGAAACCGTCACCACCACCAATCATGGAACCCTCAGTCTCGCTGCTGATGGTTCATTTACCTACACCCCCAATGCGGATTATGTGGGGACAGATAGCTTTACCTATCGCGTTTTTGGTGCAGATGCTTTAGTCAGTATTTCAACCGTGAATTTCACCATCAATAATGCTAATAACGACACGCCAACTAATATTAAACTAACTAATTCTAACATCAACGAAAACAGTCACAATAATACCATTATTGGACAAATTAGCGTTAGTGACCCTGATCCCAATGATACCCATACCTTGACCTTAATTGATGATGCTGGGGGACGCTTTAAACTGGTGGTAAATCAATTACAAGTCGCTAACGGTAGTTTACTTGATTATGAAACAAATACCAGTCATAACATCACTATTAAAGCCACTGATGCTGGTAATTTAAGTTTACAAAAAGACTTGACAATTAACCTAATTAATGTTAATGAATCTCCCGCAAATATCCAACTGAGTAAGACTAATATTGAGGAAAATAGTGCTAATAGTACAGTTATCGGCACATTAACCACTACTGATACTGATGCAAATGATACCTTTACTTACAGTTTAGTTGACAATGCCAATGGACGCTTTGCCATTAATGGTAATCAATTAATTGTCGCTGATGGTAGTAAATTAGATTACGAAACAAATCAGAAGCATACTATCACAATTCTGACGCAAGATCAAGGCGGATTAACCTACGATAAATCTTTTGATATTAACTTAATTGATGTTGCTGATTCTAGTGTAATTGCTTTCAGTCAAGCTACTTATACAGTCAAAGAAGACGGAACACCTATCATCGAAATTACCCTAACCCGTAACATTAACACTCAGGGAGAAGTCAGCGTTACTGTGACTCCCAGCAATGGCACAGCAACCGCACCTTACGACTACAATAACGCACCTATTACGGTGACATTTTTAGATGGTGAAACCAGCAAGAAAATTGCTATACCCATTGTCAAAGACACTGCTTATGAAGGCAATGAAACCCTCAACCTAACCCTTAGCAATCCCACCAATGGCGCAACTATCGGCACACAAAAAACTGCCACCTTAACTATTGTTGACACTCCGATTACCTATTACTTAACTACAGCCACAACTTGGACAGATGCACAAGTACAAGCGCAAGCAATGGGAGGTAATTTAGTTACCATTAATGATACAGCAGAAAATCAATTTTTAGTCAATGCTTTTGGTGTATCTGAATATTTATGGATTGGTTTTACTGATGCAGCAAAAGAAGGAACTTGGCAATGGATTAATGGTGAAACAGTTACTTATACTAATTGGCAACCTGGAACCCCCGATAGTTATCAAAATCGTAATGAAGATTACGCTAATATTAATATACCATGGATGGGTATGATTGGGATTGGACTGTGGAATGATTTGACAAATGTTCCCCCTTATCCTGATTTTAATATACCCTCAGCTATACGAGGCATTGTCGAAGTTCTCAATGGAACATCTACCATTTCTATCGCTGATACAACTATTAATGAATCTGAAAATCAAGCCACTGTAACGGTTAAATTAACAGGAATTAGCCAGCAAACCTTTACCGTTGACTATAACACCAATGACGGAACAGCCAAAGCAGGAGAAGACTATACGACTGTTAGTGGAAAATTAACTTTTAATGCAGGAGAAAGCGTTAAAACTATCACTGTTCCTATCAATAATGATACAGCTTATGAAGGTAATGAAACGTTTACCCTTAACCTCTCTAATCCTACTGGTGGCGCAGTTTTAGGAACAAGTACAGCCACAATCACTATCATTGATAATGATGTCCCTAAACCTGGAACTTTAGCCTTTAGCAATACTCAATTTAGCGTTAAAGAAGACGGAACACCTGTTAATGTTGTCACCATCAATCGTACAAATGGCAGTGATGGACAAGTTAGCGCAACTATCAACCTAAATAACAACACTGCAACAACACCCAATGACTACAATAATAATCCGATTACGGTTACATTTGCTAATGGAGAAACCCAAAAAACTGTTACTATTCCGATTGTAGATGATCTTCAATTTGAAGGCAATGAAACTCTTAATTTAAGTCTAACAAATGCCCCAGGTGGTGCAATTATTGGCACGCAAGATAAGGCAACTTTAACCATTGTTGACAACGAAATTAATCAGGGAATCACCCTTGATGAAGGACAAACAAAACTGATTAATAATACTGTCCTTAAAGCTGTTGAAACGAATAAACAACCCACAGACATTATTTACAACTTAACGGATTTACCTGATAATGGTCAGTTAATTCTTAGCAGTAATACCTTAAAATCAGGTAATACGTTTACTCAAGCTGATTTAGATAATGGTCTTTTAACCTATCAACATAATGGCAGTGAAACCACCTCTGATAACTTTAAATTTACCCTTGCAGATGTCAAAAATGAATTTCAGGTTAATACCTATACAACTAATAATCAAGGATTTAGCGATAACTATCATCAATCATCAATAACAGCCTTAAAAGATGGTGGCTTTGTAATCGTTTGGTCATCTCAAGGACAAGATGGCAGTGATTGGGGAATCTATGGGCAACGCTACGATACTAATAGCAATAAAATAGGTAGCGAATTTCAGATCAATACTTATACACAAAATGCTCAATATAATCCCTCAATTACAGCTTTAAATAGTGGTGGTTTTGTAATTGTTTGGGCATCTAAATTACAAGATGGAAGTGGTAATCCTATTTATGGACAACGCTATGATGCTAATGGCAATAAATTAGGCAGTGAATTTCAAATTAGTACCTATACTCAAGATACACAATGGTGGGAACCTCATGCCTCAGTTGCTACTCTTAATGATGGTGGTTTCTTTGTCACTTGGGCATCCGAATTAGGAGATGTTAATGGCAATATATATGGACAACGCTATGATGCTAATGGCAATAAAGTAGGTACTAATTTCCCAATTAATACTTATGCTTATCACGTGCAAATAGAAGCATCGGCGATAACTCTAACGAATGGTGATTTAATAGTTGCGTGGCAATCTGCTCATAGTAGTCATTGGGGTCTTTATGGGCAACGTTATGACAACAATGGTAACAAGTTAGGCACTGAATTTCAAATTCATTCTAGTCCTTATTATGATTATTCTGGACCAAAAATAGCAGCTTTATCTGATGGCGGATTTGTTGTTACTTACGAGTCTGGAGACTGGAATGGTAATGGTATTGATGGTAGTGGTTATGGTGTTCATGGACAAAAATTTGACTCCACTGGCAATAAATTAGGTGGTGAATTTCTAATTAATACCTACACTACTGGAAATCAATTTTATCAATCTGTAACTGCTTTAAGTAATGGAGGATTCTTAGAAGTTTGGCAATCCCAAAATCAAGATGGTAGTGGTTATGGTATTTATGGACAGCAATTTGATGCTAATTGTAATAAGATTGGTAATGAATTTGCTATCAATCAATACACGGCTAATAATCAATGGTTTCCTGCTATAACAACCTTAGCAGATGGAAGTTCTGTTATCATTACTTGGACATCAGAAAATCAAGATGGAAGTGGAAACGGTATCTATGCACGAAAATTCAATACTAGCGACCCACCTATATCTACTTTTAACATTACCATTAATAATGTTAATGATGCACCCACAGACTTACAAATAAGTAATACTAAAGTTGACGAAAATAGTCCCAACAATACTATTATCGGTGTTCTAAATACTACTGACTCTGACGTAAACGATACCTTCACTTACAACTTATTAGATAACGCAGATGGACGCTTTACTATTTTTGGTAATGAATTACGAGTTGCTAACAGTAACTTACTGGATGCGGAAACTAACACTAACCACAATATCACTGTTAAAGTTACAGATAAAGGCAGTTTAAATTTAGTTAAAACTTTCAATATTACTGTCAATAACCTTAACGAAAATCCTACGGCTATTCAACTGAGTAATAACAGTATCCCAGAAGATAGTATCAACGGAATAGTTATCGGCACATTAACGACTACTGACCCCGATTTAGGTGATACCCATACTTACGAATTAATTAACAATGCAGGTGGACGTTTTGCCATCAATAACAATCAATTAATCGTTGCTGATGGAACTAAATTAGACTATGAAACTAATACCATTTATCCAGTTACTATCCGCAGCAAAGATTCAGGCGGATTAACTTATGATCAATCTTTCACCATCAACCTAATTGATGTCTCTGAACCCGGAATATTAGCCTTTAGTAATGCTAATTATAGTATTAACGAAGACGGAATACCTGTTAATCAAATTAAAATAATTCGTACAGGTGGTAGTCAAGGAGAAGTTAGTACAACCATTGATTTAACCAACGGAACAGCCACCTCAGAAGATTACGATAAAACCTCTATTCCTGTCACATTCGCCAACGGTGAAACCGAAAAATTTGTCACCGTTCCTATCACTAACGACACCTTTGTTGAAAATCCAGAAACCATTAATCTCACCCTCACAAATCCCACCAATGGCGCAACATTAGGAAGTCAAAATACCGCTACTTTAACCATTCTTGATGATGATGCACAGCTTAACTTTAATGCGGCTAACTATACTGTTAGTGAAGATGGAACCGCCGTTACTGACATTATTATAACTCGCACAGGTCGCACCACAGGAACAGTCGGAGCAACCATCACTTTTACTAATGGTACTGCCAAAGGCTGCGCCTGTGGACTTCATCTCACTACTTCTGACTTTCTCAGTTCACCTATTACTGTTATCTTAGGTGAAAATGAAATAAGTAAAATTATTCCTGTTCAATTAGCAGGAAGTCAAGGAAGTAACTTTATTCCTATCATCAATGATACTCAAGTTGAAAGCAATGAAACCTTTACCATTAATCTCACCAATCCCACAGGTGGCGCAACTATAGGCAATCAAAATAGTGCCACTGTCACTATCTTAGATGATGATGTCCAACTGGCATTTAGTGCGCCTAACTTTACTATACGCGAAGATGGAACCGCAATCGCTGCCGTTACCGTCAACCGCATTGGCAGACTGACGGGTGTTGTTGGTGCAACCATTAATCTCGACGGCGGAAGCGCAACCTATCCTGATGACTACACCCAAACTTCTCTTAATATCTTCTTTGCTGACGGAGAAAATAGCAAAACCGTTAATATTCCTGTCAGAAATGACATTACTAGCGAACCCGATGAAACCGTCAATTTAACCCTTGTTAACCCCACAGGTGGCGCAACTATTGGCAGTAAAAATACAGCAATTCTCACCATTGTTGACAACGGATTAACTCCTAGTTTAAGTCTTGCGATTGATAAAGATATCATTGCTGAAAACGCAGGAAATAACGCAGCAACGGCAACTATTACCCGCAGTATTATCACTGATGAAGATTTAATTATTACCCTCAATTCTAATGATACCAGTGAGATAACCGTTCCCAATCAAGTTATTATTCCTGCTAATCAAGCATCAGCAACCTTTACCCTAAATGCAGTCAATGATAACATCCCTGATGGCATTCAAAATGTTACCATTACTGCTACAGCCACAGGCTTTAGTCAAGGTACAGATACCATCAACGTTGCTGATATTAATGTCCCCGATTTGAAAATAGTTAATCTAAGTGCGTCCACACCTTTATTAACTGGAAAACAAGGCAGCTTCACCTATCGAGTTGTCAATCAAGGATTAAGTGAAGCAAAGGGTACTTGGACAGATAAAATTTATCTTTCTACTGATACCACCTTAGAAACCAACAAAGATATATTTTTAGACAACTATCAATTTTCTGGAACAATTCCCACAGGCTTATTCTACGAACGTAATCTCCCATTTTTTATCCCTAAAACTCCCGGACAATACTATTTAATCGCTCAAACCGATACAGCAAATACTGTTAACGAAGGGATCGGATTAGGTGAAAACAATAATACCACTATTACCTCTATTAATATTACTCCTGCCTATCGTGCTACTGTTTCCACTGATACCGAAATTGGAGTAACAGGAAACAAAGTTATTTTACAGGGTAAAGCCTTCAGTAATAGTGATAACTCTGCTGTTCCCTACGAATTTGTCACCATCGCCATTAAATATAACGGGACTGTTCGCGAATTAACCGCTTTTACTGATGGAAATGGCAACTTTGTCAAGGAATTTCAACCCTTACCCGGAGAAGGGGGACAATATCAAATTAATGCCTATTTCCCTAATTACAGTAGCGAAGACAGCACCGCAGAAGATAGCTTTAAACTTTTAGGAATGCGCTTTAACACAGGCGGAGCTTACTATCAAATTAATGCTGATTCACCCTTTAATGCAACAGCGACTCTACAAAACCTGACCGATATTCCCATTACCGGAATTACCTATTCCATCGATGGTGCGCCTCAAGATTGGAACATACAAGTTAGTGCAGCCAATACCTTAGCAGGGAATAGCAATTTACCCATTACTTACACCATTACTGTACCCAATAATTCACCCATTACTCAAGACACCTTTAATATTAATCTCACCAGTGCTGAAGGAGTAAGCACAACGCTTCCTGTTACGATTAATTTACGTCGCATTGTTCCCCATTTAGTTGCTAATACTAATCTTCTCAGCAATGGGATGTTACGAGGACAACAAACTCCGATTGAATTTACAGTTACCAATAATGGTGGGATTGCAACAGGAGAAGTTAAAGTCATTCTGCCTAATGCTCCTTGGTTAAAATTAGCCTCACCTGTCAAGCTATCTTCTCTTAATCCGGGAGAATCAAGCAAAGTTACTTTATTACTCGCTCCTGATGCTAATTTACCCCTAACGGTTTATAACGGCAATCTCGTCTTAGATGTAGTCGGAAATGACGGTGATTTATCCTTACCATTCAGTTTCCGTGCGGTTTCCGATGCAGTTGGTAGCTTACAAATTAGTGTTGTCGATGAGTTGACATTCTTTACTGAATCTGCACCTAAATTAAAAGATGCAACGATTATTCTCCGAGATTATATTACCGGAAATGAAGTTCGACGCTTCACCACAGATACAACGGGAATAGTATCTTGGGATAATCTCGCTGAAGGATATTATCAGTTAGAAGTTCAAGCGAAAAACCACGATTCCTACACTCAAACAATTCAAATTAAAGCAGGAGAAACAGAAGATATTGAATCTTTCTTGTCTCGACAAACCGTTAAATATATCTGGCGAGTTGTTCCTACTGAAATTGCAGATAAATATACCATCACTATTGAAAGTGTTTTTGAAACGCACGTTCCTGCTTTAGATGGTAGTAGTGATAGTATTGCTAATCCCATTCCCACTGTAACAATTGACCCGCCATTAATTGATTTAATAAACCTGCAAGTTGTCGGCCAAATGATGCAAGTTGACATGACAGTTACCAATCATGGATTAATTGCAGCCAATGATGTTCGGTTGAATTTTGGTGAACATCCTTTCTATAAAATTGAGCCTTTAATTGAAAATATTGGAACTTTAGGTGCGAAAAGTTCCATGACTATTCCGGTAACAATTACAAGGATTGCGGATACAAGCAATGGACTTGTTTCCTGTGGAATTCCTGCTTCTTTAACTTATGACTATTCCTGTGGGTCAAACCTAGTCTTCAAATCTACACCAATTGCTATCAATAATGTTGAAGGAAATTGTGCATTACCACCCTCAATACCTATCAGTTTTAGTGGTGTTGAATTTAATCCCGTGAATGGCGGATTTAATCCTGGAAATGGTGAAATTATTTCTATTAGTCCTATTGTTAGCAGTGTTCCAGTTGTGATTCAATCTAATCCTTGTAATCAGGGTTCAGTTTGTGCTCAAGTTAAACTGCAAATTAACCAAGACGCAATCATGACTCGTTCCGCATTTCTTGGAACATTAGAAATTGACAATGGTAACGACACCAATAACTTAGAAAGCCTTACTGTTACCATCAACATTAAAGATGGCTTAGGAAACACCGTTAACAATCTATTTGGTATTACCAACCCTATCCTTTCTAATATTACTGCTGTTGATGGAACTGGAACATTATTAGCCAACTCTTCAGGAAGTGCAGAATGGACATTCATCCCCACAGGAATAGCTGCACCCAATGAACCCACTATTTACAGCATCGGCGGATCACTGAGCTATAAAGAAAACGGCAATATTATCACCGTTCCTCTTCTTTCCACCCCCGTCACCGTCTTCCCGCAAGCAGAATTATACCTCGATTACTTCCATCAACGTGATGTCTTTGCTGACGATCCCTTTACTATACAAATCGAACCCTCAGTTCCTTTCACCCTGGGGATGCTCGTCAAAAACCAAGGCAAAGGCACAGCCAAAAACCTCCACATCTCCTCCGCGCAACCCAAGATTGTTGACAATGAAAAAGGCTTACTGATTGACTTCAACATCATTGGTACTCAAATCGGCACCGAATCCATTACTCCCTCCTTAACCATTAATTTCGGGAATATCCAAGCCGGAAAAACTGCCGTAGCTGATTGGCTATTCAAATCTTCTCTGCAAGGTAAATTTACCGACTATAACGCCACCTTTGAACATATCAACGATCTCGGCAAACCTGAATTATCCTTAATCAAAGAAGTCAAAATTCACGAACTCACCCATCAGGTTAATGTGGATAGTGATAACTTACCTGACTTCTTAGTTAATGATATTCCTGACCCTAATTTTTACCCTGATACTCTCTACTTTAGCAACGGCGCAACTGCACCCGTAAACGTCGTTACCAATGCAACAGCAACCATCAACAATCAAAAAGCACAAATTATCGTAAATGTCAATAGTGGTTGGACATATTTACACCTAACAGAGCCTAGCAATGGTAGTTTAGAAATCGCTCAAGTTTTGCGGTCTGATGGAACGTCTATTAAATTAGATAACGTCTGGACAACTGACCGAACTTTCCCCGCTACAGGTCGTCCTATCTACGAAAATATACTACATCTACTTGACTACAACGCTAATGCTGGCAACAGTAACTATACAATTATTTACACCTCTGGTGGCCCCACAGTAACAGATATTATTGATGTTACTCCCGATCCTCGTTCTACTGCGGTAAACGCAATCACTATTGATTTCTCCGAACCGATTCAAGCAAGCACTTTTGATTATACTGATCTCAGCTTAACCCTCAACAATGGGACAAATTTAATTACTAATATTGTCTCTATTATTCCTCTTTCAACTACTCGCTATCAAGTTACAGGTTTAGAAAATCTTACTAACATTGATGGAGACTATCAATTAACCGTCAACGCTAATGGAATTAAGGATTTAGACGGTAAACTGGGGACAGGTTTACTCAGTGAAACTTGGATTAAAACTGCTACTGGAAATGCAGATAATACTCCACCCACTGTTACAGATATTCGAGACTTGCAGATTGATCCTCGCAATATTCCCGTTTCTTCCCTCGATGTCACCCTCTCGGAAGCGATTGATTTAAGTTCCTTCACTTGGGAAGATATTACCCTCACCCGTAACAGTGGCAGCAATCTAATTAATAATACCGTCACAATTACTCCAGTTAATGATACAACCTACCGGATTAATGGACTGAATAACTTAACCCAAACTGAAGGAACTTACACCCTAACAGTTAATGGAAATGAAATTAAAGATTTATCAGGAAATTTAGGCATAGGAAGTGCAGCAGAAATTTGGGTAATGGATACCACTCCACCCGATGCACCTAGTAACCTTAAAGTAGGCAATAAAACTATTACCCCTAACAGTCAAAACCTAGTTAACACTACTACCCTAAACCTCACAGGAGATCTTAGCGAAACGGGTTTAAGCGTCTTCTTGATCGATCGTACTCTCAATCAAAGCTTAGGACAAGCATCCGTTAATAATACCCAATTCAGTAGCACAATTCAGTTACCTTCATCGGGAACCAGAAACTTAGATATTCAAATTATCGATCCCGCAGGTAATATTACCACAACGAACTTTAATCTCTTTGCCGATATCATTACTCCTACCTTACTTGAATTTCTCAATATTCCCCAAACTCCCATTGCTACACCAATTAATTCTATCGATCTTCGTTTCTCTGAAGCGATCAACCTCTCTACTTTTGACTATACCGACATTACCTTACAACGCAATAATGGCGAAAATCTGATTAATGATGCTGTTACCGTTGAATATCTCTCTGGTACAACTTATCGAATTAAAGGACTTACAGAGTTAACCACAACGACTGGAAACTATCAATTAACTGTCAATAGTAACACCCTTCAAGATCTCGCAGGAAATAGTGGAGATGCAGCCAAAACAGCAACTTTTGCGATCATCACACCCACTAACAATCCGCCAATCGCTCAAGATGATGCACTCGCCACCAACGAAGATACCATCGTAACTGGCAACGTGCTAATTAACAACGGAAGTGGCGCTGACAGCGATCCAGATAAAGATTCTCTCACCGTTACTGCTGTTAACAGCAATACGGCTAATGTAGGCACTCAGATTATTTTATCCTCCGGTGCGCTATTAACCCTCAACACCAATGGTACATTAACTTATAATCCCAACGGTCAATTTGAAGCCTTAAAGAACGGAGAAATTACCACCGACAGCTTCACCTACACTCTCAGCGACGGAAACGGTGGCACTGACACTGCTACAGTCACTGCCACCATCACTGGAGTTAACGACGCACCAGTAGCCAATCCAGATAGCTACATTCTCGATGAAGACAATACCTTAACGATTAATACTCCCGGAGTTAAAGGCAATGACACGGATGCGGAAAATGATAGTTTAACAGTTAATTTAGTCAGTACGGTAGCGAAAGGAATCTTAACCCTTAATCCTGAGGGCTCTTTCAACTATACGCCTAATACTGGCTTTGTTGGTACTGATAGCTTTACTTACAAAGTGAATGATGGTTTAGCTGACTCTAATATCACTACTGTCACCCTAACCGTCAATCCAATTAACGACGCACCAGTAGCCAATCCAGATAGCTACAATACCCTCCGCAACACCACTCTCAACATTCCAGCAGCCGGAGTTTTAAACAACGATACCGATACTGAAAATCAGCCTCTAACAGCAGTTATTGAAACTAACCCCAGCAACGGAAATCTAACTCTCAATTCAGATGGCTCCTTCAGTTATACTCCTAATACTGACTTTGTTGGAACAGATAACTTTACCTATCGCGCCAATGACGGCTTGGCTGACTCCAATGGGGCTACCGTCATCCTTCATATTTTCAATCCAGTTCCTATCACTGTTCCTCCCAGTGGTGGGACCACGCAAGGCACAGAGCAAGATGACTACCTTGATGCCTCTAACCAGTCAGGCTATCAGCGCCTTGAAAGCGGCGGTGGCGACGATCTCATCATTGGTTCCAACCAACGCGATATCCTCAAAGGCGGGATCGGCAACGATAGCCTCTACGGTGGGGGAGATTTCGATAAACTGTATGGAGAAGAAGGGGATGATCTCCTCGACGGCGGCGCTGGACTGGATATCCTCTCCGGTGGCAGCGGTGCCGATCGCTTTGTCCTCGCAGCGGGGAATGGCAGCGATCGCATTCTCGACTTCAATGCTCTTGAAGGCGATCTCTTTGCCCTAAGTGGACTAAACTTCGGACAATTGAGCTTTAATAGTAATCAGATTCTTTCTGGCATTGAAGCCTTAGCTCAAGTAACAGATAATCTCGGCAATCCTGTTACGGGATTTGACGCGCATCCTCAATGGTTTGTCACTCTCTAGTTACCCACCCAAATCGAACCGATCTGACAAAGGAGTCAATTAATGAAGACTAAGCCAGCCAACTTGCTTCTGGCTGCCACGACAGCACTTTTAGCCAGCACTTTTTCCGCTCACCTGCCAGCCCAGGCACTGACCTGGACGATTAATAATGGTAGTATTAACAGCAATCCGGCTACTGCGATTACAGGAAGTTTTACCATTGATAATGAAAACAGTACGGCTCCTAATATTACTTTCAGTAACCTGATGATTGACGGACTGACTTTTACGGCGGCTGACGTAATTAATATTAGTTTGGCAACTCCTAGTGGCAGTGGAATCCAAGCAATTGACTGGTTAAATGGGTTGAATAGTCTCTCTTTAGTTTTTGACTCTCCCTTAACTACAGCAGGTGGAACAATTCTTCTCAATAATATTACCAGTGACTTTAATGGCCATGTAGTCAGTGGCTCCGTTACGGGTGTGTCGCAACCTCCTACTACTATACCCGAACCATCTACTCTCGTTGGCTTGGCGACCACTTTTAGCTCCTGTGTTTTCTTGAAGCGAAAACTGAAAGGCGAAAACCAAGAAATCATGAGCGAGGGTTAGCCATCCGTTTTAACGGATGTTCGCCCTTGCGAACAAGGGGATTTATTCGTTCTCTAATTTCTACGGCCAGAAAACAAGGTCAAAACATCCTACAAGTTTTAACTCAAGTTCTCAAGGGGGAAGTTCTGGTTTTTTCCTCATCGAAAATTTTGGGTCTGAAACCCCGTCGTTCTACGACGGCTTTACCGTTAAATACTAGCGCATTTACCAAATATATGCTAAAATGTGAGACATGGAAAAAGCCTACTCG
>VYMF01000169.1_pt1 | contig 15217 bp, 13 predicted proteins | sample 5115271 | NCBI WGS metagenome assembly VYMF01 (sample SAMN12291778, study PRJNA351875) | freshwater metagenome | isolation source: freshwater lake | place: USA: Michigan, Wintergreen Lake | collected 2013-08-08
GCTCGATTTCCAGAAGGCCCGGTTCGCCCAGAGCCGGGATGTGGCCCGGGTGTCGGACGACAATTTCGACGCCTTCTGCGGCCGTGAACGGGCCGCCGGGCGGGTCGAGGCCTATGGTCACAACATCATCCACATGCTGGTCGGCGGCTATATGTCCAGCACCCGAACGGCGGCGCTGGATCCCGTCTTCTGGCTGCATCACTGCAATGTCGACCGGGTCTGGGCGACCTGGCACCAGAAGAACGGCGACAATGTCTATCCCCGGCCGTGGAAGGACGTCTCCATGGCCGGCTTCACCGGCCCGGACGGCCGCCAGACCGGGCGCTGGCTGGCCTCGCGCATCACCGCCACGCGCGGGCTCGGCTATCGTTATGACGCCCTGTATCCGCTGCGGGTCTTTGCCCTGCCGCCGGGAGCCCTGGGCGGAGGTCCGATCTCGACGAACCAGGTTTCCGTGCGTGTCGATGCCGATTCCAGCGACGGTTCCGTCCGACTGGAACTGCCGGCCGAGGTCGTGCGCATGCTGCGCGAGGCACCGGGTCGGGTGACGGTCGAGGGCTCGGGCGTCGTCGCCTATGAGCGGTCCGAAAACCTGACCGGCCGGGCCATCGCCACCAGCGTCCTGACGGAAAAGGGTCGGGTCGATCTGGGCGTCTCACCGACCTTTGTGCATTTCGGCAGCGCGGAGGAGGGCGAGCACTCGGGCCACAGTGGCCACAGCAGCCATGGCGACTATGCCCACGTCTTCACCCTGGACAGTGCGGTGGTCCAGTTGGCGAAGCTGACGACCGGACCGATGGCGATCGTCTCGCGGGCGCAGGACCTGCGGCCGGAAGAACAGCGGCCGCCGGCGCGGGCAGTGGCCCTGGAGGCCAGCTTGACGGTGACGGAATACGCCGCCTGACGGCTCAGCCGGTGCGCCGGGCGGTCTGGGCTGCATGGACGAAGGCGATGATCCGCTCAGCGGCGTCATCCACGGAACAGGCGTCGGCATCGATCCTGAGCTCGGGCGCGACGGGGGCTTCATAGGGGCTGTCGATGCCGGTGAAATGGCTCAGCTGACCCGCCCGGGCCTTGGCATAGAGACCCTTCACATCACGCGCCTCCGCGACGGCCAGCGGGACATCGACGAAGATTTCGACGAACTCGCCCGGCTCCATCAACTCCCGGGCCATCTGCCGCTCCTCGCGGAACGGCGAGATAAAGGACACCAGGACGATCAGGCCCGCGTCGGTCATCAGCCGCGCCACCTCGGCCACACGGCGCACATTCTCGACCCGGTCGGCATCGGTGAAGCCGAGGTCGCGGTTGAGACCGTGACGGACGTTGTCACCGTCCAGCAGCACCGAATGCAGGCCCTCTGCGAACAGCCGTTGCTCGACGCGGTTGGCGATGGTCGACTTGCCCGCACCGGACAGGCCGGTGAACCACAGCACCAACGGTGACTGCCGCTTGAGCGCGGCCCGGTCGGCGCGGCTGACCGTCAGCGCCTGCGGCCGCACATTGGCCGAGCGTCGCAGGGCGAAGCGGATCATTCCCGCGCCCGCGGTCTCATTGGTCATCCGGTCGATCAGGATGAAGCCGCCCAGATCGCGATTGGCGGCATAGGGTTCGAAGGCGATCGGCACATCGAGCGCCAGGGTGCACAGGCCGATATCGTTCAGCCCCAGGGTCGGCGCGGCCAGCCGTTCGCCGGTATCGACATTGACCTTGTGCCGCAGATCGCTGATCCGGGCCGGCACCGTCGTCGCGCCCAGTTTGAGCCAGTAGGAGCGGCGGGGCAGCATCGGGCGGTCGGACATCCAGACCAGATGGGCCTCGAACTGATCGGCGACTTCGGGCGGGTCTCCGGCGGCGGCGATCAGGTCACCGCGCGAAACGTCCACGTCCGGGGTCAGGGTCAGGGTCACGGACTGGCCGGTTCGGGCCTCGTCCAGATCGCCGTCCAGGGTCACGATACGGTCGATCGCCGCGTTGACCCCTGACGGCAGGATGCGGACAGGGTCTCCGGGCCGCGCCTGACCCGCAACGATCCGGCCGGAAACGCCACGGAAGTCCGCGTTCGGTCGGCTGACGCCCTGCACCGTCATGCGCAAGGGACCGGTTGTTGCCTCGGCCAGTGTCACGGTCCGGAGGTGGGCCATCAGGCCGGGACCCGAATACCAGGGCGTCAGGGTGCCCGGGGTCGAGACGTTCTCTCCCGTCCGCGCACAGGTCGGGACGGGGGTGATGTCGGTCAGGCCGATCTGTTCGGCGAAGGCGCGGTAGTCAGCGACGATGGCGTCAAAGCGGTCCTGCGAGCCGTCGACCAGATCCATCTTGTTGACCGCCAGCACGATGCGGCGGACGCCGAGCAAGGCCAGCAGCCGGCTGTGCCGTCGCGTCTGGGTCAGGACTCCCTTGCGGGCATCGACCAGAACGATGGCGATGTCCGCGGTCGAGGCGGCGGTGACCATATTGCGCGTGTACTGCTCGTGCCCCGGCGTGTCGGCGAGGATGAAGCGGCGCTCGCCGATGTCGAAGAAGCGGTAGGCGACGTCGATGGTGATGCCCTGCTCGCGCTCGGCGGCGAGGCCGTCGACGAGAAAGGACAGGTCGGGCGCGCCGTCCATACAGGGCAGTGCCGCGAGCTGGTCGGACGGGATGGAACCCGCGTCATAGAGCAGGCGGCCGATCAGGGTCGACTTGCCGTCGTCGACGGAACCGCAGGTGATCAGGCGCACGATCTGGCGCGGGCCGGTATCGGGGAGCGCGGTCATCAGAAATAACCCTCGCGCTTCTTCTGCTCCATCGAGGCGGAGGGATCGTGGTCGATGGCCCGGCCCTGACGCTCTGACATCGATGCCTCACGAACCTCGCGCACCACAGCGTCCAGGGTTGCCGCGTCGCTCTCGACCGCCGCGGTCAGGGGCCAGCAGCCGAGCGTGCGGAAACGGACCCGGCGCATCCGGGCGGTCTCTCCGGGCCGGAGCGGCATCCGGTCGTCGTCGAGCATCAGCAGGGCGCCGTCACGCTCGATCACGGGCCGGTCGGCGGCGAAATAGAGGGACGGCAGGGCGATGTTCTCACGCTGGATGTAGCGCCAGATATCCAGCTCTATCCAGTTTGACAGGGGGAAGACCCGCACCGACTCTCCGTCGTGCAGGCGGGTGTTGTAGAGGCTCCAGAGCTCGGGGCGCTGGCGCTTCGGGTCCCATCCGTGGGCGGCGGTTCGGACCGAGACGATCCGCTCCTTGGCCCGGCTCTTCTCCTCGTCGCGGCGGGCGCCGCCGAAGGCCGCGTCGAACCGGCCGGCGTCGAGCGCCTGCTTCAGGCCCTGCGTCTTCCAGATATCCGTATGGACACTGGCACCATGGTCGAACGGATTGATGCCGTCGGCCTCGGCCTCGGGGTTGCGGTGAACCCGCAGGGTCATGCCCGCGGCGTCGGCGGCCTGGTCGCGAAAGGCGTACATTTCCCGGAATTTCCACATCGTATCGACGTGAAGCAGGGGAAACGGCGGCACTGCGGGGAAGAAGGCCTTGCGTGCGAGGTGCAGCAGGACAGCCGAGTCCTTGCCGGCCGAGAACAGCAGCACCGGCCGCTCGCACTCGGCGACCACCTCCCGGAAGATATGTATGGCCTCGGCCTCGAGTAAGCCGAGAACGTCGTCGTGAAGCCGCATGGTCTAGCTGTGGCCCCGGAATCGCGCGGTGCCAAGCCTCATGCCGGAATGACGGCGGTCGTCTCGATCTCGATCCGGGCGGCGTCCTCGATCAGTCCCTTGACCTCGACCACGGCCATGGCCGGATAGTGCGGGCCGATCAGCGTGCGCCAGACGGCTCCGATGTCGCGCAGGCTGGCCAGATATTCGCGCTTGTCGACGACATACCAGGTCATCCGGACGATGTGTTCCGGTTCGGCCCCGGCCTCGGCGAGGACCGCGAGGGTGTTCTCGATGGTCTGGCGGAACTGGCCGGCGAATCCCGTCTCGACAAAGGCTCCTTCGGGCGTCCAGCCGATCTGGCCGGCGACGAAGACCATGCGGCCGGCGGCTTCGATGCCGTTGGAATAACCCTTCGGGCGCGGCCAGCCCTCTGGCAGCAGGACGCGGTTCATTCGGCTGTCTCCAGATAGGGGGCGATGCGCGCGCGCAGGTCCTCGGGCCAGGGCTCGGGCTTCAGGGACAGGCCGACGTAGACGAAGGTCTGGCTCGCCTCGAAACGCAGTGCGCCACCGGCGGTGATCCGGTGGCGGAGGCTGCAGGATGAGCGCCCCAGCTTCGTGACCGTAAGGGCGAAGGTCAGTTCGTCTTCCAGCCGCGACGGCGCGATGAAGCGGGCCTCGACGGCGGCGGTCGGGACGCTGACCTGGCGGTCGACATGCAGTTCACGGAACGAGGTCTGAAGTGGCCCCGCGAACCAGTCTTCGACCACACCGTTCAGCATCTCGAAATAGCGCGGGAAGAAGACGATCCCTGCAGCGTCGCAATCAGCGAAGCGCACGCTGCGTTCGGTGGTGAAGACCCGGGAGTTCATGCGTCCGCCTTGAGCCGGAAGCGCTGCAGCTTGCCGGTCTGTGTCTTGGGCAGGGCGTCCACGAAATCGAGGGCGCGGGGATATTTGTAGGGGGCGATGACCTGCTTCACATGATCCTGGAGCACGGTTCGCAGATCGTCCGAGGCGGTCTGGCCGTCGCTGAGGACGACGAACGCCTTCACGATCTGGCCGCGTTCGGAATCCGGGATGCCGATCACGGCGGCTTCGGCGACGGCGGAATGGCGGAGCAGGGCGTTTTCGACCTCGGGCGCGCCGATGTTGTAGCCGGACGAGACGATCATGTCGTCGGACCGGGCCACGAACCAGAAATAGCCGTCCTCATCGAGGCGGTAGACGTCGCCGGTCAGGTTCCAGCCGTTCTGGACATAGGCGGACTGGCGGTCGTCATCCAGATAGCGGCAGCCGGTGGGACCCCGTACAGCCAGTCGTCCGGTTTCGCCCGGCGAAAGGGTCTGGCCGTCCGCGTCGATGATCCGTGCCTCATAGCCCGGCACGGCCTTGCCCGTGGCCCCCGGACGGATGTCAGCGCCCGAGGCCGAGATGAAGATGTGGATCATCTCGGTCGAGCCGATGCCGTCGATGATGCGGACGCCGGTGGCGTCATGCCATGCGTCGGAGGTGGCGGCCGGCAGGGCTTCGCCCGCCGAAACGCAGGCACGCAGGCTTGAGAGGTCATGCGCGCCGGTCAGCTTCAGCAGGGCACGGTAGCCGGTCGGGGCGGTGAGCAGGGCGGTGGCGCGGCAGCGCTCGACGGTCTCCGCCAGGGCATCGAAACCGGGTCGGGGTGCGAAGGCGGTGGCGGCGCCGGCGGCCGCCGGGAAGACGACCAGACCCCCGAGTCCGAAGGTGAAGGCGATGGGCGGAGTTCCGACGACGACATCGTCCTTCGTCAGGCCGACAACATGGCGGCCGAAAGTGTCGGCCATGGCCAGGATGTCGCGATGGAAATGGACGCAACCCTTGGGCTTGCCGGTGGTGCCCGAGGTGAAGGCGATCAGGGCCGGGTCGTCGGCGGCGGTCTGGACGGGTTCGAAACGGAAGCCGGCCGGCAAGGCCTGGGCAGCCGTCTGCAGGGCGGCGGAATCCATGACCCGGGTCAGCGATGGAGCCGTCACCCGCGCCTCGGTCACGACATCCGCAAAGGCCTCATGGACCAGGGCATGGCTGATCCTGCCCTTGTCGATCACGGTCGCCAGTTCGGCGGCGCGCAGCATGGGCATGGTGGCCACCACCACGCCACCGGCCTTCAGGATGGCGAACCAGGCCAGGACGGTCCAGGCGGAGTTCGGTCCGTGCAGCAGCACCCGGTTGCCCGGGACCAGCCCCATGTCCTCGACCAGCACCTGGGCCATCCGTCCGGAGATCGCATCGACGCGGGACCAGGAAAACGCGTGGTCGAAATCGATCAGGGCGCGGCCGTCGGGGCCCGCAGCGGCAACCGCCCGGCGCAACAGCTCAGCGGCGGCATTCAGACGGTCGGGATAGGCCAACTCGGGCAAGTCGAAGATGAACCCGGGCTGCTGGTCTGCCGAGGGCAGATGGTCGAGGACGAACCGGTCGAGGTGGGCACTGGTCCCCATCAGGCACCTCCCCCGAGCCCGGCGAGAACCTGGCGGGCGATGACGATCTTCTGAACCTCGGAGGCTCCCTCATAGATGCGGAGGGCGCGGATCTCGCGGTAGAGGCGCTCGACCGGATGGCCGGCGACGACACCGAGGCCGCCGAACAGCTGGACCGCCGCGTCGATGACGGCCTGGGCCTCGTCGGTGGCGAAGAGTTTGGCCATGGCGGCCTCGCGGGTGATGCGTGGCGCGCCCTGATCCTTGAGCCATGCGGCGCGGTAGATCAGCAGGGCCGAGGCATCGATCTTCAGGGCCATGTCGGCGATCGCGGCCTGGACCAGTTGCAGGTCACTCATCGGCGCGCCGAACAGGTGGCGGGCGGTGGTGCGGGCGGCGGCCTCGTCGAGGGCGCGGCGCGAAAAGCCGAGCGCGGCGGCGGCCACGGTCGAACGGAACACGTCCAGGGTCGCCATGGCGATGCGGAAGCCCTCGCCGGGCGCGCCGAGGATGCGGTCGGCGTCGATGTGGCAGTCGGTGAACCGGATGGTGGCCAGCGGATGCGGGGCCATCAGGGGGATGCGTTCGACGATCCCGAAGCCGGGCGTGTTCGCATCGACAACGAAGGCGCTGAGGCCCTTGGCACCCGACCCCTCGCCAGTGCGGGCGAAGACGGTGTAGCGGTCGGCGAGGCCTCCGTTGGAGATGAAGGTCTTGGTTCCGTCCAGGATCCAATGGTTGCCGTCCCGGCGCGCGCTGGTCGACAGGGCGGCCACATCCGAACCGGCATCCGGCTCTGACAGGGCGAAGGCGGCGATGGTCTCGCCCGCGGCCACGCCCGGCAGCCAGCGGGCTTTCTGGTCGTCCGTGCCGAACAGGCTGATGGGACCGGAGCCGAGACCCTGCATGGCGAAGACAAAGTCGGCGAGGCCGGATCGACGGGCGAGCGTCTCGCGGGTCAGGCACAGGGTACGGACGTCGAGCTTGCCCGCAGCATCGGGCACGGCGTTGCGGAGCCAGCCGCCCCCGGCCAGCGCCTTGAGTATGGCGCGGCAGTCGCCGTCCAGGTCATGGTCGCCGTGCAGCTTCACCGCACCGGTCCTGTCCGCCCAGGCCTCCAGATCAGCCGCGAAGGCGCGGTGGCGGTCGTCGAAGAAGGGCCAGTCGAGGAAGGTGCGGTCCGCCATGGTCAGTTCCCCTCGAACACCGGCTCGCGCTTGGCGGCAAAGGCCTCATAGGCGCGGCGGAAATCATTCGTCTGCATACAGATGGCCTGGGCCTGGGCCTCGGACTCGATGGCGGCGTCCAGGCTCATGTCCCATTCGACGTTGAGCTGGTTCTTGGTGATGCCGTGGGCGAAGGTCGGGCCCCGGGCCAGGGAACGCGCCAGCTCCAGCGCCGTCTCCATCAGGGCCTCACTCTCGACCAGACGGTTATGGAAGCCCCAGCGTTCGCCCTCGTCGGCGGTCATGACGCGGCCGGTGAACAGCAGTTCGGAGGCCCGACCCTGACCGATCTGGCGGGGCAGGATGGCGCAGGCGCCCATGTCGCAACCGGCCAGGCCGACACGGGTGAACAGGAAGGCGGTCTTCGTCCGCGGTGTCGCGATCCGGAGGTCCGAGGCCATGGCCATGATGGCGCCGGCGCCGACACAGACGCCGTCCAGCGCGGCGATCACCGGTTGGGGACAGCCGCGCATGGCCTTGACCAGATCACCGGTCATCCGGGTGAAGGCGAGCAGGGCCGGCATGTCCATCTCGGTCAGCGGGCCGATGATCTCGTGCACGTCGCCGCCCGATGAGAAGTTTCCACCGGCGCCGGTGACGATCACGACCTTGCAGTCGTCGGCGTGGACCAGAGCCCGGAACAGGTCGCGCATTTCGGCATAGGAGTCGAAGGTCAGCGGGTTCTTGCGCTCGGGGCGGTTGAGGGTGAGCACGGCCACGCCGTGTTCATCCACCGTCCACAGGAAATGGGCCGCCTTGTAGTCGCGCGCCTTCATCCGTTCAGCTCCTCGAAAGTGGTCGCATGGAGCGACCGTTTGGTCCGCTCCAGCAGGCGGGTCAGGTCGTCGGCCTCGTCCGTGGTCAGGTCGGCGAACAGCGCCTCGATCCAGCGTTCATGGGCCTGGGCCATGGCGGCGAAACGGGTCCGGCCGAGAGGCGTCAGGCGGACGCGCTGCACCCGCCGATCGGTCCCGGCCATGGCCTCGATCAGGCCGTCAGCCTTGAGCCGCGCGGCCAGGCCGGTGACGTTGCCGTTGGAGACCATCAGCATGCCGGCGGCCTCGCCCATGGTCAGGCCTGTCTCACCCGCGCGGTCCAGCGCCGACAACATGTCGAACCGGGGCAGGGTGGAGCCGAAATCGTCGCGCAGCCGCTGGGCGACCGTCTGCTCGATCCGGGTCGAACAGGTCAGCAGCCGCAGCCAGAGACGCAGGGACCTTTTGCCGTCGGGCGCGCCGCCCAGTCTGTCAGGGAGAACCCGGTCGGGCAGCGCGGCGAGGGCGGGCATCAAAGCTCACCGCCTGCCACCGGGACGGCGGCGCCGTTGACCCCCGAGGCACCGTCGCTGCAGAGCCAGACGATGGTTGTGGCGACCTCGTCCGGCGTGATCAGCCGCCCTTGCGGATTGGAGGCGGACAGGGCCGCGCGGGCTTCGTCCTCGCTTCGGCCGGTCTTGCCGGTGATGGCCTCGATCGACCGGGCGACCAGATCGGTGTCGGTGAAGCCGGGGCAGACGGCGTTGACGGTGACACCCTTGCTCGCGACCTCGAGCGCGAGGGCGCGGGTCAGGCCGACGAGGCCGTGCTTGGCCGCGACATAGGCCGAGACATAGGGATAGCCCTTGAGCCCGGCGGTCGAGGCGACATTGACGATGCGGCCCCGGCGGCGGGTCAGCATGCCGGGCAGGACCAGACGGGCGGCCTCGGCGGGTGCCTCGAGATTGAGCGCGAGCATGGCGCGAAAGGCGTCGGCGTCGGTCTTGAGGAAGGGGGCCGAGCCGGCGGCTCCGGCATTGTTGATCAGTATGTCGACCGGCCCGAACCGGTCGCGTCCGGCCTCGATCGCGGCGGCCAGCATATCGGGGTCGGTGACGTCGGCGGGGGCTGCGAAGGCAAGATCACCGATGCGGTCAGCAGTCTCGTTCAGACGGGCGACGTGGCGACCGATCAGGGTGACCTGACAGCCCGCTTCGGCCAGTCGCTCGGCCGTGGCCCGGCCGATGCCCGAGCCGGCTCCGGTGACGACGGCATGATGTCCGGTCAGGCTCATACCGGCCCCGCCTGCTGCTGCTTTTCGAGGTTCCGGGCCAGCTGGGCGAAGCCGGCCAGATACTGGACCGGCGGCCGGATGCCCCTCCAGCCCAGCTCGGCCGCGGCGCGCAGGCTCCAGTTGGGGTCGGCCAGATGCGGCCGGGCGAGGGCGCACAGGTCGGCGCGGCCTGCGGCGAGGATGCTGTTGATGTGGTCGGTCTCATAGATGTTGCCGACGGCCATGGTCGCCACACCCGCCTCATTGCGGATGCGGTCGCTGAACGGGGTCTGGAACATGCGACCATAGATCGGCTGCGCCTCGGGTGTGGTCGATCCGGCCGAGACATCGATCAGGTCGCAGCCAGCCTCGGCGAAGGCGCGGGCGATGGCAACGGAATCCTCGGGCGTCAGGCCGTCATCCACCCAGTCGGTTGCGGATAGTCGCACGGACATCGGCCGGTCCTGCGGCCAGACGGCGCGCATGGCGGCGAAGACTTCCAGCGGGAAACGCAGCCGGTTCCCGACCGGGCCGCCGTACTCATCGGTGCGATGGTTGGAGACCGGTGTCAGGAATGACGACAGCAGATAGCCATGGGCGCAGTGCAGCTCGACCATGTCGAAGCCGGCCTCGTCGGCCCAGAGCGTCGCCTGGACGAAGGCGTCGCGCACGCGATCCATATCGGCGCGGGTCATTTCGCGCGGGACCTGATCCCGCTCCGTCCACGGAACGGGGGAGGGGGCGATGAGCGGCCAGCCGTCCTCGAGCGGTTGATCGGCGCGGGACTCCCAGGGCCGTTCGACCGATCCCCGGCGGCCCGCGTGCGCGAGCTGGACAGCCACCCGGGAGCCCTGGGCATGGACAAAGTCGACGATCCGCCGCCAGGCGTCGCGGTGCTCGGGGCGATACATGCCTGCGCAGCCGGGCGTGATGCGGGCGTCGGCGGAGACGTCGGTCATCTCGGTGAAGACCAGTCCCGCGCCACCCAGCGCCCGGGCCCCGAGGTGGACGAGGTGGAAGTCACCGACCGTGCCGTCCTCGGCCGAATACATGCACATCGGTGAGACGACCACGCGGTTGGGCAGGGTCAGGCCGCGCAGCTTCAGCGGCGCGAACATCGGTGCAGGCGGATGATCCGTAGACGGAGCGTCGGCCTGTCCGGCGAACCAGCGCTCCACGCGAGTGAGGAAGTCCGGGTCGCGCAGGCGCAGGTTTTCGTGACTGACGCGCTGGCTGCGGGTCAGCAGGCTGTAGGTGAACTGCAGCGGGTCGAGGCCGACGTAGCGGTCAAGGGTCTCGAACCATTCGGTAGAGTTGCGGGCCGCGCTCTGCAGCTTGAGCACCTCGATCCGGCGCTCGGCCTCATAGGCGGCGAGGCCTGCGTCGAGATCGTCGGCCGCCGTCAGGGTTCCGGCCAGGTGGATGGCGTCCTCGAAGGCCAGTTTGGTGCCGGAGCCGATGGAGAAATGGGCGGTATGGGCGGCGTCTCCCAGCAAGACCACCTTGCCGTCGCGCCAGTTGGAACAGGCGACCCGCGGGAAGTTGAGCCAGGCCGATCCGCGCAGGTGTCTGGCATTGCTCATCAGGGCATGACCGCCCAGCCAGTCAGCGAGCAGGCCTTCGGCGGCGCGGCAGGTCTGATCCTGGTCCATGGCGTCGAAGCCGAGGCCGCGCCAGGTCGCCTCGCTGCATTCCACGATGAAGGTCGAGGCCCCCGGCTCGAACTGGTAGGCGTGGGCCCAGATCCAGCCGTGCGGGGTCTCGACAAAGGCGAAGGTGAAGGCGTCGAACGACTGTTTCGTGCCCAGCCAGATGTATTTGTTGGTCCTGACGTCGATGTCGACGCCGAAGACCTCGGGGTGGTCGTTGCGTATGCGGCTGTTCAGGCCGTCGGCGGCGACGATGACATCGGCGGGAAGGGCGCGGATGTCGGCGACCTCGTCCTCGAACCTCAGTTCGACCCCGAGCGACCGGGCGCGCTGCTGCAGGATGGTCAGCAGTCGTTGACGGCCGATACCCGCGAAGCCGTGCCCGCCCGAACGGACGGACTGGCCGTGGATGTGCACGTCGATGTCGTCCCAGTGGACGAAGGCGGCCTCGATGAGCGCCGCCGTCTCGGGGTCATTGGCCTTGAGATTGGCGAGGGTCTGGTCGGAGAAGACCACGCCCCAGCCGAAGGTGTCGTCCGGACGGTTGCGCTCGTGGACGATCACGTCCAGCGACGGGTCGCGCAGCTTCAGGGAAATGGCGAGGTACAGGCCGCCGGGCCCCGCGCCCACCACGGCGATGCTTCTGACAGCCGAATCCGATGACATATTTCAAGCTTGAAATAGTTTGGTCGGGATGTCCAGCGTCAGCCACCGGTGAACATGGCCCAGTCGGCCTTGACCGCCTCGACGATCATGGCGGTCACGGCCCGGATGCGGGCCAGCGGTTTGAGGTCGGCGTGGGTCACCAGCCAAAGGCTCCGGTCCAGGTGGACGGCGTCGGGCAGGACGCGCCGCAGTCCGGGCTCCCGTGCGGCGATGAAGTCCGGCAGGACGCAGAGGCCGGCACCGGCGAGGGTCGCCTGAAGCTGGGCGATCAGGTTGGAGCTCTGAAGGGCGACATGAATGTCGACGTCCGGGGCCTGCATATAGTCGAGTTCGGGGGCGTAGAGCAGGTCGCCGATGTAGCCGATGAAGCGCTGACCGGCCATGTCGGTGCGGGTGCGGATCGGCGGGCGGGCGTCGAGATAGGCCGGGGCGGCGTAGAGGCTGAGGCCGTAGTCGGTGAGCTTTCGCGAGATCAGCCGCCCCTCGCGCGGTGCGCTGAGGGTCACCGCGATGTCGGCCTCGCGCTTCGACAGGCTGAGCACACCCGAAATGGCCACCAGCTGGATGTCCAGTCCGGGGTGCCGGTCTGCGAGTTTCGCCATGAGGGGGGCGAGGACATAGCTGCCGAAGCCTTCGGGGGCCCCGATCCGCACCGTGCCGGACAGAGACTGGTCAGCCTCGCCCAGTTCATTGGCGGCCAACAGGGTCAGGCTCTCGATCTTCTCGGCGGTGGGCATCAGTCGTTCGCCATGCGGTGTCAGGGCGTAGCCCTGTGGGCTTCGGTCGAACAGTCGGGCCCCGAGGCCCTCCTCCAGCGCCGCGATGCGCCGGGCCACGGTCGTGTGGTCCATCCCGACCCGCGCTGCGGCCGAGGTCAGCCGTCCGGAACGGGCCACGGCGAGAAAGGCGCGCAGGTCGTTCCAGTTGAAATCGGCCACGATCCACTCCTGTGCAAAAATGCACAATGATTGCGCAGATCGTGGCATCGTATGAACATAAAAGCCATGGCATACCGACGGCATCCGAACGTCTCCGTTCCGAGGACACCGTCATGGCCTTCGACTCCGCCGCCTATTCGCCCGCCATCCGGACCGCTGTTCCGACGCCGACAGCCGCGCTGATCGATGCGTTCGACGCGCCTTGCCCGATCTGGGCGGCCGAAAATCCGGACCGCGCCCTGGCCCTGCTGTTCGTGGCCCCGCGCGACTGCGCGGCCGTGGATGTCCTCGTCTCGCTGTAAGCGGAAAGTCTGCGCCATGACCGTTTCCACGCCGCCGGTGCCCCAGCTGCCCGACCCGACCGTCGTGGCGGAGGCCTTGACCACCCTGATGCAGAACGCCGCAGCAGCGGTGCGCACCACCATGGTTCAGGCGGCCACGCCCCAGCTCCTGCCGTATGATCCGACCACGCTGACGCGGGCGATGATCGACTTCAACACCGCCGTGCTGACCCGACCGGCGGCCCTGTTCGAGGCCCAGGCGAAGAACTGGAACGATTGGACGGCCCTTTGGCGCACCATGGGTGAGCGGGCCATGGGCCAGGAGACCGCCCCTGTCGCGGCCCCGGCCAAGGGCGATCGACGCTTCGCCGATCCGGCCTGGAGCGACGAGCCCGTCTACGACTATCTGAAACAGGCCTATCTGCTGGCCGCGCGCCAGCTGCAGGAATTCGTCGCCGTCGCTCCGGTCGATGACGCGACCCGTGCCCAGGTCGATTTCGCCAGCCGGCAGATGATGAATGCGCTGGCGCCCACCAACTTCCCCCATACCAATCCGCAGGTCGCCCGCCGGACCATCGAGAGCGGCGGTCTGAGCCTGATGACCGGCCTGTCCAATCTGCTGGAGGACGTCGGCAAGGGGCAGGGGCTGGTCAGCCGCCGCGCCCCGAACGATTTCGAACTGGGAGTCAACGTCGCCGCCACCCCGGGTGCCGTGGTGTTCAGGAACGACCTGATGGAGCTGATCCAGTATGCGCCGACGACCGACAAGGTCTATCGCCGCCCGCTGCTGTTCGTGCCGCCGCTGGTCAACAAATACTACCTCTTCGATCTGACGCCCAAGGCCAGCTATCTGAAATGGCTGGTGGATCAGGGCCACACTGTCTTCGTCATCTCCTGGGCCAATCCGGACGAGAGCCACGCCGACACCGGCATGGACGCCTATGTGAAGGACGGGGTCGTTGCGGCGCTGGACGCCGTCGAGGCGGCGACGGGCGAGGCGGACGCCGATCTGGTTTCCTACTGCCTGGGCGGCACGCTTTCGGCGATGACGCTGGCGTACCTGGCCCAGAGCGGCCGCGCCGATCGCGTCGCCTCCGCGACCCTGATCGCCACCCTGGTCGACTTTGGCGACATGGGTGAATGGTCGGTCTTCACCAATGAGGCCGACCTCAACGCCTTCGACCGCTATCTGGACGACAAGGGTTATGTCGAGGCGCACGACCTGACCAAGCTGTTTTCGGCGGTCCGCGCCAACGACCTGATCTGGTCGTCGGTGGTGAACCACTATCTGCTGGGCGACGAGGTGCGTGCCTCGGACCTGTTGTGGTGGTTCGATGACGGTTCACGCATTCCGGCGCGGATGCTCAAGGAATACGGCCGCCAGATCCTGCGCGGAAACCAGTTGAAGGACGGCGGGGTCCAGATCGATGGCGTCACCCTGGACCTGAAGGCGATCGAGACCCCTGTGATGATCGTGGCGCTGAAGGACGATCACGTCTCGGCCTGGAAGAACACCTATGCCGGTCGGCATTTCTTCGGCGGGCCGACGCGGTTCCTGCTGGGCGGTTCGGGCCACAATGCCGGGATGATCAATCCGCCCGCGGCCAACAAGCACGGCTACTGGACCAATGATGCGGCCCCGGCGGACGCCGAGGCCTGGCTGGCCGGTGCCGAGCAGAAGCCGGGGTCCTGGTGGCCCGAGTGGCAGGGCTGGCTCGACGCCGCCGCAGTCGACGACCGGGTCGAGGCGCGCAAGGTCGGCTCGGGCAAGCTGAAGGCCGGGGTTGCCGCGCCGGGCGACTACGTCCGCGTCCGCCACTAGGCTTTCGGCACGTCGCCCCTGGCCGCCGTCCGCAACAAGAGGGCGGCGGCATAGAGGACCACGACCACGACGGCCCAGCGCAGCGGTTCGATCGGCATTTCCTTGACCAGGAAGGCGGCCACCAGAACCGCCGGAATGCCGCCCAGCGCGATGCCGACGACGATCCGCAGGTCGATCCGTTCGGCATGGATGTAGCGGAAGCCGGTGGTCGGCATCAGGAAGGCGCAGGCGCTGGCCATGATCGGAAAGGCGAGGCGCGGGTCGAGCCCCAGCAGGCTGAGCAGGATCAGGGCAGGCGCGTACAGGCCGATCCCGAACGACATCAGCATGCCCATGACGAAATGGCCGGCGACGGCGATCCACATCAGGCGTGGTTCCAGCGCCGTGGCAGTCCCGCCGATGGGCATCAGGTCCAGATTGCTCATCGCATAGAGGGCCGCGGCGATGAGCAGGGCGACCCCGACGATCGCCTGCACCATCCGCACCGGGGCCCGGACCATCAGCGGGGCT
>VYMF01000171.1_pt1 | contig 14954 bp, 12 predicted proteins | sample 5115271 | NCBI WGS metagenome assembly VYMF01 (sample SAMN12291778, study PRJNA351875) | freshwater metagenome | isolation source: freshwater lake | place: USA: Michigan, Wintergreen Lake | collected 2013-08-08
CAAAGCAAGGCCCCAAGACCGCCCCACCGACTGCGGTGAGACCCCGACCCGGCCGAGACCCCGACCGCCGGTAGACCCCGACCGTCGTGGCAGTACCCCGACTGTAGTGGCAGTACCCCGACCGTAGTGGCCGTGCCCCGACCATACCCACGACCCCGACCCCGACCGGCGAAGTACATGGTCGCCATGCACACAAGACGATAGTCCACATGCATTCACCCGACGAACGAATTCTGCGCACGTGGCACGCGAACGTGGCCCCGTGGACCGACGCCGTCCGTCGCGGGGAAATCGCCAGCCGGGTGGCGGTGACCAACGCCGCGATCCTAAGCGCCATCCGCGCGCACGCCCCCCGTCGCATCCTCGACCTCGGTTGTGGCGAAGGTTGGATTTGTCACGAGGTCGCGCGTGATGGGATCGCTGCCGTCGGCGTGGATGCCATTCCCGGCCTCGTCGACGCCGCTCGTGCCGGTCATCCGGCGGAGGGCGCAGCCGGTACCTACGCCGTGCACACCTACGACGCGATCGCCGCCGGGGCCCTGGTCGACGAGGGCTACGGGGCCTTCGATCTGGTCGTCTGCAATTTCGCGCTCTTCGGGAATGAGTCCGTAGGCGCTTTGCTGACGGCGCTTCCCGCGTCATTGGGACCCGGCGGGCGACTGATCATCCAGACATTGCACCCCGTGAGCGCCCGTGGCGATCTGCCCTACGAAGACGGATGGCGCGAGGGGAGTTGGGCGGGGTTCAGCGACGCGTTCACCGATCCGGCGCCGTGGTACTTCCGGACCATCGGGAGCTGGCTCGACCTCCTACGGGCCAGCGGCTTTGCGTTCGAGGCGCTCCGCGAACCGTGTCATCCCGACACCGGCGCCCCCAGTTCGCTGTTGCTGACCGGGCGGGCTGACCCGTTTCCCGGCGTGATCTGCGGGCTTTAGCGCGGGCGCATATTGCTGGGACGATCGGGCCTCGCTACCGTGCATCGGCTCGTACAGTCGTTCCCTCCCAACGAGTGACTCCCTCCCATCGGAGCGCAGGCATGTTCATCCGATCGATGCTGGGCAGTGTGCTGATACGTGGTTCAGCCGCTGCTCTTTCCCTTACGGTCGCGAGTAGCGCGGTATCGGCACAGGCCGTCGCGTCTACCGGCACCGTGCGCGGCAAGGTAACCGACGCCGGCACCGGCCAGCCGCTCGCCGACGCGCAGATCCTGGTGGCCAACACCCGGGTCGGGGCGCTCACCAACGCCCGCGGCGAATACGTCCTGACGGCCGCGCCCGCCGGCGCCCGCACGATCACCGTGCGGCGTCTCGGCTATCTGCCGCTGTCGCGCTCCGTCACGATCCCCGACGGCGGCACCGCCACGCTCGATGTGTCGCTGACCATCAGCGCGATGAACCTTGGCGAAATCGTGGTGACGGGTTCTGCCGCACCGACCGAGAAGCGCAAGGTCGGCACGAGCATCGCGTCGCTCGACAGCACCGTCATCAGCCGCGCGCAATCGGTCACGGTCGATCAGGCGCTGCAAGGCAAGATTGCCGGCGCGCAGATCTCGCAGAACTCCGGTGGCCCGGGTGGCGGTGGCATCTCGGTCCGGTTGCGCGGGACCAACTCGTTCATCTCCGGCTCCGACCCGCTCTACATCATCGACGGCGTGATCGTCGACAACGGCTCCGGGCAGCTGGCCGACCTCGGGGGGCGCTCGAATCCGCAGAACCGTCTCGCGGATATCAATCCACAGGATATCGAGCGCATCGAAATCATTCGTGGCGCGGCCGCGGCGGCGCTGTACGGCTCGCGCGCCAACAACGGCGTGGTGCAGATCTTCACCAAGCGCGGCAGCATCGGCAAGCCGCGCTTCGCGCTCACGACCCGCTACGGCACGAACGAGCTGCGCGAGAAACAGCCGTTCAACCTGTATCCGTTCGACGTGAATGGGTTGCCGTCGCCGCGCTTCGACTATCAGGACGACATTTTCCGGCGCTCGCCGAGCACGGAGCAGAATCTCACCGTCGAAGGTGGCAACGATCAGACCCGCTATTTCATCAGCGGTAACTACGCGGACGATCAGGGCATCATGCGCTCGACGAGCTCGCAGCGAACCGGCGCCCGCATCAATCTGCAGCAGCAGCTCGCGAGCAATCTCGTGGCCAACGTCACCTCGAATTTCGTGACGACGAACAACCAGTTCCAGGCGTTCGGTGAGCAGAACGACTACGGCATCATGGGGTCGCTGTTCTTCTCGCCCACCAATGTCGATTTCCGTCCGGTCAACGGGGTGTATCCGTTGCCACCGGCACTCGGCACCAATCCGCTGCTGGCGATCGATCGCATTCGCAATCCGCAAACGATCAACCGCTTCATCGGCAGCACCAAGTTGACCTGGACGCCGCGCGCCAACCTGTTGCTCGACTACACGCTGGGCGTCGACAACTCGGCGTTCGAGCAGCGCCAGTTCGTGCCGCGTAGTGCCGTCCTCGGCACGGCGCCGTTGGCCACGGGCCGCTCGCAGTCGGTGTTTCAGGATACGCGCGTCGTCAATCAGGACGGCGTCGGCTCGTACTCGTGGCGCCTGAACGATGCGTTCGGGATGCGCACGACGGCGGGCTTCAATTACACGTCGCAGCGTCTTCGCACCACGAGTGCCACCGCCAACGGCCTCGCGCCGGTGGGCGAACTGGTGAGCGCGGGCTCGGTGTTCGCGGCCGGTCAGTCGGATGTGGAGTTGCGCACGCTGGGCTTCTACGCCCAGCAGGAAATCGACTGGTCGAACAAGCTCTTCTTCACCGGCGCCGTGCGCTACGACGCGTCGAGCACGTTCGCGCCCACCGAGCGGTGGCAGGCGTTCCCCAAGCTGTCGCTGTCGTACGTGGCGTTGGAGAACCGGACGGGGCTCGTCAACAACTTGCGGTTGCGCACCGCGCTGGGCTGGGCGGGTTCGCAGCCGGGGATCGTGAATGCGTACTCGCAGTACATCACGTATTCACAGTTGCCGTTTGCCGGCCGCCCGGGCTTCGTCAACGACGTGACGTTCGGCAACCCGTCATTGCGCAACGAGCGCGCGCGGGAAGCCGAAGTCGGCGCCGAAGCCGGGTTTCTGAACGGCAAGGTCGCCGTCGAAGCAACGTACTACGACCGGCAGGTCAACGACCTTCTGTTCTTCCGGCCGCTGGCGACGAGCACGGGCTTCTCGCGGCAGTTTGCGCCAATCGGTTCGATGAGCAACCAAGGGGTCGAACTGCTGGTGCGCACCACGAACGTGAACCGGGGGAACCTCAAGTGGGAGTCGACGGTCACCTACACGCGGAACCGCAACCTCGTCGAGAGCCTGAACATTCAGGACTTCCAGTCGGCGGGTGGCTACCCCAACCGTATTCGCGTCGGCGAGCCCGCTGGCGTGTTCTACGGATCGTACGCCGCGCGTGATTGCCGCACGGGGGCGTTGCTGGTGGACTCGCTGGGGCGTTACCGCCGCAGCAATCAGGCGGCCGATATGGGCACGGCAGCGCAGCGTCAGGCGATCAGCGGCGGGAGCTGCAACGATTCGCTCAACGCGGTCATCGGCGATCCGAATCCGGATTGGATGGGATCGTTGCTCAACGAATTCACCATCGGGCGCAAGCTGCGTGTGCGGGTGCTGCTCGATGGCGTGTTCGGCAACGACGTGATGAACCTGTCGACGCGCGCGCAGAATGCGGGCATCGCGAGCAACTCGCGCTCGTTCGAACGCGAGCTGTTGCCCTACGGCGATCCGCGCAAGACGGCGCCCGGTTTCAACGCCCGTACACAGGGCATTTTCGAGTACTGGGTGGAAGACGGCAGTTTCGTGAAGCTCCGCGAACTGTCGGCGACCTACTCGGTCGATTGGAAGCCGTTGCGTCGGGTGTTCAAGGAAGGCGTCGACCTGACGCTGTCGGGGCGCAATCTGGCGGTGTGGACCAACTACAGCGGGTACGACCCCGAGATCAACCTGTTCGGCACCAACGCCGGCGGCGTTGGCAGCGGCCAGACGACGGCCGCCGATCGCGGCTTCGACTTCGGCGGCTATCCCATTCCGCGTACGTGGTCGCTCAGCGCCCGCTTCACTTACTGATATCCGGAGAATTCACCACATGCGCATGAACCACACGCGCGCGGTGCTCTCCACCGCGTGTGCGACACTGGCACTCGGGGCGTGCAGCCTCGACTTGCAGAATCCCAACGCCCCAACGGAAGCGCAGGTCACCTCCAGCGCCGACGGCGTGATCGCGCTGGCCACCGGCCTGCAAGGGCGTTTTGCCACCTCGTACGGCAACTTCGCGTACATGGGTGGACTCGTGACCGACGAGTTTGCCGCCACCAGTGCCGCATTGATTTCCATCAGCGATGCGGAGCAGGGGGCGATCGCGCCCGGCACCGGTATCGCGGACAACGTCTTCAACTCGGTGTACCGCACGGTGCGGACGGCGGACGACCTGCTGGCGGGGGCAAACGCGCTCTCGGCGCAGTTCGACCCGGGAACGCGTAGCGGCCTGGTCGCGCTGGCGCAGACGCTCAAGGCCGAAGCGATCGGCGAGGCGTTGCAGAGCTACCAGCGCGTGCCGATCAACACCTACGGCCTCACCACGCCGACGTATGTGCCGCGGGCCGAGGCGCTGCCGTATGTCCGGGCGCTGCTCGATTCGGCCGCCGCCCAGATTGCGGGGACGCCGCCCAGTGCGTTCTTCACCGGCAGCATCCTGACGCCGGGTGTGAACCTGAACGGCATGATTCAGCTGTTCCGCGCGCGGTATGCCCGCTTGGCCAACGACAACGCGAACGCGGTGACGTACGCCAATCTGGTGCCGCGCAGTGGCCCGGCGGCGTTGTCGCTGCTGCAGTTTCCGGCACCGACGGTGAACTTCTACGCCAACGTCACCGGCGGCCCCAACGGCATCGCGCCGCGTCGGCAGTGGCGGACCAGCATGTCGCCGGCCGACCAGCGCTTCACGTGGTTTGTGGCCCCCTCGGCGACCCTCTCCGGCCGTGTGGGCGCGTTGCTGGACAACTGGAACCGCTATGCCGGGGCACAGGCGCCGTTGCCGGTGTATTTCCCCGACGAAGCGCTGCTCATCAAGGCGGAAGCGTTGGCGCAGCAGAATCAGCTGCCGGCGGCACAAGCGGCGCTCGATTCGGTGCGGACCGATTGCACCGGTGGCCGGGGTATCGATGATCCCAAGGCCTGTCTGCCGGCGCTGACCGATGTGCTCACGCAGGCGCAGTTGCTCGACGAAGTGTACGTCCAGCGTCGGTATGAACTGTTCGGCACGGGACTCCGTTGGGAAGATGCCCGCCGGCGCGTTGGGGTGCGCGGCCCGGTCGCGGCACCTGCCGTCCCGGCCGGTGGTCAGCGCTGCTGGTTGCCGTACGCCATCGGCGATCGCAACGCCAATCCGAATGTGCCGGCCGATCCCGCCGAGTCCGCGACCTTCCCTGCAACCTGCCAGCAGTGAGGCTGCCCACCATGACTACGCTTCCCATGATGAAGTCCCGCCGTGCCGTGGCTGTCGTTGCCGTGTCGCTTGCGAGTGCCCTGTTCGCGGCGTGCGGCACAACCGACGCTGCCGCTCCGCTCGCGCCCACGGGCCCAACGGGCCGCGTCCGCTTCGTGAACGTCATTACCGACACCACCCGTGGACGTGTGAACGCCATCCTAGAAGGGCTGCCGTTCGGGGTCAATCTCACGTACACCCAGAGCACGCCAATCACGCTGGCGGCGCCCAACACCGCGAACTATTCGCCGGTGTACGCGGGCAGCCGCACGCTGGTGCTCAAGCGCACGGCCGACACCAACACGGTGGTGTCGACAATTCCGTTCACCGTGACGGCGAGTCAGGATCAGACGATCTACGCCACGGGTGGCACCGGGGCGTCGGCGGTAACGAACTTCGTCACCGCCGATGACAACACGTTGGCCCCGACGCAGGCCCGGGTGCGGGTGGTGCACTTGAGCCCCACCGCAGGCGCGGTGGACATCTTCGTCACGGCGGTGGGTGCGGACCTCGCCGCCGCGACGCCGACGCTGGCGAACGTGAGCGTGCGAACGGCGTCGGCGTACCTGGCCGTGGCGCCGGGAACGTACCAGGTGCGCGTGGTGCCGGTGGGAACGGCGGCATCGGCGCGAGCGGGAGCGGTGGCGATCAACGTGGCGTCGCTGGCGCTGGTGGCGAACACGGTACGCACGATTGTCGCGGCGGACAACAACGTGGGCGGAACGCCGCTGCGCGCCTTCGTCTTGTTGGACCGCTAACGGGCTTCCGGGGTCGGGGTCTTGGGTGTGGTCGTGGTACAGCCACTACAGTCGGGGCACTGCCACGACAGTCGGGGTACTGCCACCACAGTCGGGGTCTACAAACAGTCGGGGGACGGGCTCGGGTCTGGCGCGGTGCTGCGCTTGCGCGTCGGGGTCGGGGTCGGGGAAAAACTGTCGGGGGCTGCCCCGACCCATGCCCCGACAGTGTGCCCCCGACCCTGACCCCGACCCCGACCGCCGAGCAAAGCAAGGCCCCAAGACCGCCCCTCCGACTGCCGTGAGACCCCGACCCGGCCGAGACCCCGACCGCTGGGAGACCCCGACTGTGGTGGCAGTACCCCGACTGTGGTAGCTGTGCCCCGACCGTCGTGGCTGTGCCCCGACCAGACCCCCGACCAAGACCACGACATGCGCGTGATCGCGAGCCCGTACCCCGACGTCGACATCCCCGACACGACGCTCGTACCGTTCGTGCTGCAGCGCGTCGCGCAGCACCCCGACAAACCCGCGATCGTCTGCGCCGCCTCCGGCCGCTCACTCACGTACGGTGAGCTCGAACGCAGTGTCCGCGCGGTCGCGGCCGGACTGTACGCCAAGGGCATTCGCAAAGGCGATGTCGTCGGCCTCGTGAGCCCCAACATCCCCGACTTCGCCGTCGTCTTCTACGCCGTCACGCTCATTGGCGCCGTCTGCAGCACCGTCAATCCCATCGCGACGGCCGAAGAAATCGGGGCGCAGTTCGCCGATAGCAAAGCGGTCATGCTCGTCACCATCCCCGATCTCTACGAGAAGTGCAGCACGGCCGCACGCATCGCCGGCACCGTGCGCGACATCGTGGTCTTCGGTCACGCGCACGGCGCGACGCCCTACTCCGATCTCTTGGCGTACGGCGACTCACCACCGCATGTCGACATCGATCCCGCGACCGACGTGTGTGCACTCCCGTACTCCAGCGGCACGTCGGGCGTGCCCAAGGGGGTCATGCTCACGCACCGCAACCTCGTCGCCAACCTCAAGCAGTGCGACGCGGCCGGGATGGGAATTGCCGCCAACGACACCCTCATCGGTGTGCTGCCGTTCTTCCACATCTACGGCATGGTCGTCGTGCTCGGCGGCGCGCTCTCACAGGGCGCGACCATCGTCAGCATGCCGCGCTTCGATCTCGAACAGTTCCTCGGCACCATTGCCAAGCATCGCGTCAGCTACCTGAACCTGGTGCCGCCCATCATTCTCGCGCTGGCCAAGCACCCGCTCGTGGCGAATTTTGACGTGAGCAGCGTGCGCGTCATCATGAGCGGCGCCGCCCCACTCAGTGCCGATCTCGCCGACGCGTGTGCCGCGCGACTCGGCTGCGTCGTGCGTCAGGGGTACGGGCTCACCGAAACCAGCCCCGTGACGCACTTCCATCCGTTCACGACCACGTCGGCCGACGCGGGATCGGTCGGGCCCAGTGTCCCCAGCACCGAATGTCGCCTCGTCAATCCCGACACCGGTGAAGACGTGACACCCGGCGAGCGTGGCGAAATGTGGATTCGCGGGCCGCAGGTCATGAAGGGCTACTTCAACAAGCCAGAAGCCACCGCCGCCTGCCTCACACCCGACGGCTGGTTCAAGACCGGCGATGTCGCCGTCGAAACGAACGGGTGGTACCACATCGTCGATCGCGTGAAGGAGCTCATCAAGTACAAGGGGCTGCAGGTGGCCCCCGCCGAGCTCGAAGCCGTGCTCCTCGCCAACCCGCTCATCGCCGACGCCGCCGTCATTCCGGTCCCCGATGCCGACGCCGGCGAGATTCCCAAGGCATTCATCGTGCGCCGTGGTGACATCGACGAAGCCCAGGTCATGGCCTACGTGGCCGAACGGGTGTCGCCCTACAAGAAGGTGCGGTTGGTGGAGTTCGTCGACAGCATCCCCAAATCCCCCTCGGGAAAAATCCTCCGGCGCCTCCTGGTTGAACGGGAGCGGGCCAACGCCGCGCCGTCGCCGTCCCACTAGCCCCGAGAGACTGTCCGCCGTTCCATACCGCGTGGTAATTTCGTGCAGGTCCCCCGGTTTTCAGTAACGCACTCCCCCCGAACCACCATCGACGAATGTCTGGTCAACGCCTCGGTATCGGCTTCATCGGCTCCGGCTTCAACGCCCGCTTTCACATGCAGGGCTTCCGCTTCGTCCGCGACGCCGACGTGCTCGGCGTGTGGAGCCCCAACGCCAAGAACGCCGCATCGGCGGCCAAGTACGCGCGTGATCTCGATGTCGGTGACGCCAAGGCGTACAAGACCATCACCGAGATGGTCGCCGATCCGCGTATCGACGCCATCTGGCTCAACGGCCCCAATCACGCGCGCATCGAGAACGTCGAAGAAATCGTTCACGCGGTGACGAGCGGCAAGGGTACGCTCAAGGGTATCGCGTGCGAGAAGCCGCTGGGGCGCACCGTTGCCGAAGCGAAGCACATTCTCAAGCTCGTCGAGAAGGCCGGCATCATGCACGGCTATCTTGAAAATCAGTTCTTCTCGCCACAGGTGGCCGTGGGCCACAACCTCATCTGGAAGCGCGGCGCCGCCAACTCTGGTCGTCCGTATCTCGCGCGCGCCGCCGAAGAGCACAGCGGGCCGCACGGCCCGTGGTTCTGGAACGGCATCCAGCAGGGCGGTGGCGTGCTCAACGACATGATGTGCCACTCGGCGCTCGTGGTGCGCCAGCTGCTCTCCGAGCCCGGCAAGCCGCTCTCCGACCTCAAGGTCAAGCGCGTCACCGGTCACATCGCGTCGCTCAAGTGGACGCAGAAGCACTACGCGGCGCAGCTCAAGCGCGACATGGGGGTCGACTTCCTCAAGGCGCCGTCGGAAGACTTTGCCAGCGTGAACATCGAATTTGAAACGCCCGAAGGCCGCATGGCCATTGGTGAAGCCACCACGTCGTGGAGCTTCGTCGGCCCCGGCCTGCGCCTCAGCGCCGAGTTGCTCGGCCCCGAATACTCGATGAAGTGGAACACGCTCGAGTCGGGACTCGACCTCTTCTTCTCACGCGCCGTGAAGGGCAAGACCGGCGAAGATATCGTCGAGAAGCAGATGGCCGAGCAGGGGCAGATGCCGGTGGTGGTGAACGAAGCCATTGCCTACGGCTACGAGGCCGAAGACAACCACTTCGTGCGCGCCTTCCTCGGCAAGGAGAAGCCGCTGCTCACGTGGCACGATGGGCTCGATGTCGTGCGCATTCTCATGCACGCGTACAAGAGCGCCGAGTTGGGCAAGACGCTCGACTACAAGGAGAACGGCGTCGACAAGTTCGTGCCGCAGGTCGGGCAGGGGACCTGGAAGCCGTAACTACGGCGTCACCTTCGTCCGATCGAGTTTCCGGTAGTTCACGTCCAGTGCATCCAACCGCTTGAGGTGCACTGGCAGGCGGGTCATGAAGTCGCCGAAGTCGCGACGGTCCTTGCGGCTCCACAATGCTTCGCACAGCGCCACCAGGCGCGGGTACGCCATGTACTCGAGCTGACGCGGCGTGGGGATGTACTCCGTCCACAGCTGGGCCTGCGCGCCCAGAATGTGCTTGGCCTCGTCGGGCGTGAGCGACGGCGGCACGGGCTCGAAGCTGTACACGGTATCGATAGGCGTGAAGCCACCAATTGCCAGCGGCTCGCTCTGCTTGTCGCGCGACTGATAGTGATCGAAGTACGTGTGGCTCCCCGGCGCCATCACCACGTCGTGGCCGTCCTTCGCTGCGGCAATGCCACCGGCCATCCCGCGCCAGCTCATCACCGTCGCATTCTCGGCGAGTCCGCCTTCGAGAATCTCATCCCAGCCGATCAATCGACGTCCACGCGCGGTGAGAAACGTGTCCATCTGCTTGATGAACCAGCTCTGCATCTCGTGCTCGTCCTTGAGGCCGAGTGACTTGATGCGCGCCTGAATCTGTGGGCTGGCCTTCCACTGGTCTTTGACGGCTTCGTCACCGCCAATGTGAATCCACGGCGACGGAAACAGCGTGAGCACCTCGCTCAGCACATCCTGCATGAACGCGACGCTGCTGTCCGACGGATTCAGGATGTACTTGCTCACCCCCCAAATGGTGCGCAGTCCCGGAATGGAATCGGTGGTGCTGGCCAGAAACGGGTACGCATACACCGCGGCTTGTACGTGGCCCGGCATTTCGATTTCGGGGACCACGGTGATCATGCGCTCCGCCGCGTATGCCACCACTTCGCGCACATCATCCTGCGTGTAGAAACCGCAGTGCGGCTTGCCGTCGAACAGCTGCTTGACCGGATCGTCGGTGTGCGAGCCCACGAGCGTTTGCGGGCGGCACGAACTCACGTCGGTGAGGCGCGGGTACTTCTTGATTTCAATGCGCCACCCCTGGTCTTCGGTCAGGTGCCAGTGAAAGCGGTTGAGTTTGTGCCGCGCCAACAAGTCGATGTATTTCTTGACGAACGCCTTCGGCATGAAGTGTCGTGATACATCGAGGTGCGAGCCGCGCCAGGTGAAGCGTGGTGCGGCTTCGATGTGCACCGCGGGAACGGACCACGTGGTTCCCGGAATGGGCGCGTCGCGATAGATGGCGGGTGGGAGCAGTTGCTTGACCGTTTCGAGCGCGTAGAACGCGCCGGCCGGTGTGCTGGCTTCGGCCACGATGCCGCTGGTCGTCACGTCCAGCCGGTACGCTTCGTCGCCCAATCCTTTCACCTGCCGCACGACGATGCCCCGCACAGCGGCTGTGGCGGGGCGCACCACCAGATCGAAACCGGTCGGGTTGGCCACGTCGCGTACAAAACGGCGCGCGACCGACGCAAAGGCCGGACTGGCCGCCACCGTTGTGGCACTCGTGATGGTAAAGGCACCGGTGTGTGGCGTGAGTACGTCCGGGCGCGGAATGACGGCGTAGCGATCGCCGAGGGCGCCTTGTGCGGAGACGTCAAAGGCGGCGACGGAGAGCGTCAGCGCCGCCAGACGGCGTACAGCAACGGTCGTCATGGGAACGGTTACGTGAGTTGCAGCGCGCGAACGACATCGCGCACAATGGTCGGATCGGTGGCCCGTGCGTGCACCTGACGCAGCTCGGCGCGTTGCACGAGTTCGCGCACATTCGCCCCGCGCACATTGCCGCCCGCCAGAATCGTGAGCCGGTCACCGGCGCGCTGACGCAGGGCGTTGAGCGTGGCGGCACCCTCGAGCGCGGTGGGCGCCTGCCCGCTGGTCAAGATCATGTCGACGCCCGCGTGCATGAGTACGTGCAGCGAGGCAAAGGGGTCGGGCGTGCGGTCGAAGGCGCGGTGAAACACCACTTTCATGGGACGCGCCAACGCCGCGAGTTGCGTGAGCTGCTGTTCGTGCACCGTGTCGTCTTGCTGCAGCGGCCCCAGCACAATGCCGTCCACGCCCAGCGTGCGCGCGGTCACGATGTCATTGGCCATCACGTCGAGGTCGTCGTCGCCATAGCGGAAGTCCCGCGTGTGCGGGCGGATCATGACATGCAACGGAATGGTGATCAGGTCACGACATCGCGCAATGAGGCCGAGCGATGGCGTGGTCCCACCATCGCCCGGGCCGCACAACTCGATCCGGCCAACACCCGCTTCCTGCGCGGCGCGTGCCGTGTACACCGAATCGCAACACGCCTCGACCAGCACGCCCCCCGCCAGCGGCGCGACGGGGACAGGCGCTTCCAAGGCGCGTGAAGGGGTCACCTCAGTGCGCCGCGGCGGCGGGACGGACCGTCGCCGATGGACGGAAGAGGACGAGGAACACGGCAAAGACGACGAGCGCGCCGATGCCGGCCATCTGCCACACCTGCAACCAGTCGTGCGCCGGTGCGCCGGTGGCCGTGGTGGTGGCGTAGCGGTTCACCACGCTACCGGACACCGCCGCGCCGACGAAGTAGCCGATGCCGTTCGTGACGAGGTTGAGGAAGCCCTGTGCGGCGGCGCGAATCTTCGGCCCCGCCACCTCGTCGGTGTAGATCTGTCCGGCGACGAAGAAGAAATCGTAGCAGATGCCATGCAACAGAATGCCGGCATAAATGAGCACCATGCCACCACCCGCATCACCACGGCTGAACGCGAAGTAGCGCAGTCCCCAGGCCAGCATCCCCACCAGCATGATCCACTTGATCCCGAGTCGGCGTAAGGCGAACGGGAGCAGCAGCATGAAGCCCACTTCCGACGCTTGTCCGAAGGACATGATGCCAGCGGCGTTGGGGACGCCGATTTCATTCATGAACGGATTCGCGAAGGCGTAGTAGAACTGCAACGGAATGCACAGCAGGAACGACCCCAGCACGAAAATCACGAAGTCGGGGCGCTTGAGCAGCTGCAAGGCGTCGAGCCCCAACGCATCACGCGCGCTGAACGGCGCACCGGCGGCACGCGGCGGCGTATGCGGCAGCAGCAACGCAAAGAGGCCGAGCGCCACCGAGCCCGCCGCCGAGATCTGCATGGGGATGGCGAGCTTGTCGGCCTTCAGCACGAAGCCCACGAGGACGCCGGAGGCCACGATCCATCCGATCGTGCCGAACACGCGGATGAACGGAAAATCCCGCGTCGAGTCTTTCACGTTGTGCAACGAAATGGAGTTCGTGAGCGACAGCGTGGGCATGTAGCAGAACGCGTACGCGAGCAGCAGCGGATAGAACGCACTCCACTCGGTCTGCTGCGACATGAGGTACATGAGCGCGGCACCAACCAGGTGCAAAACGGCCAACAGTTTTTCCGAGGCAAAGAAGCGGTCGGCCACGATACCCATGAAAAACGGCGAGACGATGGCGGCAATGGCGGTGGCCCCGTACGCGCTGCCGATCTGCGTATCCGTAAACCCGCGCGTCGCGCCCAGATACGTGCCCATCGTCACGAACCACGATCCCCACACGAAGTACTGCAGGAACATCATGATCGACAGTCTGGTCTTCGTGCTCATTACGGCAACTCCCTGATGCGAACGTTGCGGAAATACACCCGATCTCCATGATCCTGCAGCGCGATCTGCCCACGCGTCGCGCGCCCGTACTTCTCGGCGGTGGCGAACTTGCTGGCCTTGCGCCGCGCTTCCCAGTCGGCAGCGCCGAGGTCGTACTCGGCCATTTTGGTGCTGTTGAGCCAGTGCTCGACGTGCGTGCGGTTCACCACGAGCCGCGCGCTGTTCCACTTGCCGGCAGCCTGTACCACGCCGCGCGGCGCCGCGTGCAGCGCGGCGTTGGCACCCGCCGACGAGAGCGGGTTGTTGTCGTCGAACAACGGGATCCACTCCGCCGCTGTGGCCTGAGCGCCGACCTCGGAGGCCGTGATGCTCATCATGACGGCAGCGGCCAGACGTGTGGCCAAGGCACGTCGGTGGGACCTGGCGCGGGGGACAGGGCGCCCAGGCAAAAGCGACAGCATGGTGCGGAGCTCCGGCAGCGGCGTGAACAGGGCGGGATCGACAGGGCAATGCTATGCCCGGTGCGGGCCGCACGGAAGACGTGGGACCAACATGGCCGCAGCGCGGCACACGCGTGGCACCGGACGTGCTCCAATGGGTGAGTGGCGCACGTCCGAACGTGGCGGACGCCTCGTTCCCCTCGACGGAGTGTGACCATGTCCCTGCTATGGACGGCCCTTATCGGACTCATCGCTGGCGCAATCGCCAAGGCGGTCATGCCCGGCCGAGATCCCGGCGGCCTCCTTATGACCATGTTGCTGGGCGTGGCTGGCGCCATGCTCGGCACCTTCCTGGGGCGTTCAGTCGGCTGGTATCGCCAGGGCGAAGCGGCGGGGCTCCTTGCGGCTGTCGTGGGCGCCATCCTGTTGCTGTTCCTGTATCGCGCCGTCCGCGGCCGTCGCGCGGTCGCCTGACGCGTATGCCGCGCTGGGCAGAAGGTCGCGCCACCGGCGGCACAGCCCATGGCGCGGCGCCGTGTTCCGGGCATATCGTTGGGGATGACCATGGACCAGATCGATCCCAGTTACCCCATTGGCCGCTTCGCCCGTCGTGACACGTACACGGCCGCCGAACGCGCCGCACACATTGACCGCATCGGCGCCCAGCCCGGGCGCCTCACCGCCGTGCTCGACGGCCTCGAGGAGCCGGATTTCGACGCGCCCTACCGTCCTGGGGGCTGGACCGTGCGCCAGCTCGTGCACCACATGGCCGACAGCCATGTGAACGCGTTTATCCGCGTCAAACTGGGGCTCACCGAAGACCACCCCACGATCAAGCCCTACGATCAGGACGCGTGGGCCACACTGGCGGACACGGCGCTGTCGCCCCACGTCTCGGTCGCGCTTTTCGCGGCCACACACATCCGACTGCACTGCGTTTTGGCGTCGATGGCCCCCGAGCAGTTCACGCGGACCATCATGCACCCCGAGAACGGCGCCATGACGCTCGACCAGGTCACCGCTATGTACGCGTGGCACGGGGACCACCATCTGGCGCAGCTGGAGCGCTATCTCACTTACTATCGCTAGCGCACAGCGCTCATTGTGCTGGGTCGTGGTCGGGGTTGCGGGTGGTAGTCTGGGTACTGCCACTACAGTCGGGGCACAGCCACGACAGTCGGGGTACTGCCACGACAGTCGGGGTCTACCAACAGTCGGGGTCCAGGTCGGGTCGCGCGCTACGCTCCGCTCGCGCGTTTGGGTTGGGGTCGGGGATAAAGTGTCGGGGCTGCCCCGACCCCGACCCCGACTGTTGGTAGACCCCGACTGTCG
>VYMF01000172.1_pt1 | contig 14940 bp, 21 predicted proteins | sample 5115271 | NCBI WGS metagenome assembly VYMF01 (sample SAMN12291778, study PRJNA351875) | freshwater metagenome | isolation source: freshwater lake | place: USA: Michigan, Wintergreen Lake | collected 2013-08-08
TCGGCCGTCAGCTCCCGCTCAACATCCAGCACCTGCCCGTGCAGTGCGTGCCACGGGTACTGCACCATGATCTGGAGTTTGTGGGCATCATGTCGTGTGCTTCCCGGGTACGGGAAAGAGTCATCTCGCCCAAGCGCTCGGTCAGGCGGCGATCCAGCAGGGGCATCGCGTGCTCTACCGTGAAGCGCACCTGCTGCTGGAAGAGCTCACCGACGCCACTCTCGACGGCACGCGCAAGGAGGTCTTCACGGAACTCAGCACGGTGCCACTCCTGATCATCGATGATCTCGGCATGCGAAAGCTGCCCCCCACCGCCGCCGAAGATCTGCTCGAACTGATCATGCGCCGCTACGAGCGGGCGTCCACGATTTTGACCTCGAACCGCCCGGTCGATGACTGGGGCAAACTGCTCGGCGACACGGCCGCCGTCACCGCGCTGCTCGACCGGCTACTCCACCATGCGCATGTCATCACTTGCGGTCCACGAAGCTGGCGGACGAAACTTCAGCCTGCGACGGACACCGCCGTCACGCTGACCCGATAACCAGCCTCAACCCGCCCGCGTGGTGGCCGGTTTTGAGGTGTACATCAGTGGCCGGATTTGAGGTGTCCACCGAGGCCATCCAGCGGGTGACGCCCAGCTTTGGTTGACTCGGCTTCCCGTCGTGTACGAGATCTGCCCCCCGACAACGCAGCAGGGGACATGCGTCACGAAGGCGCGCTTTGTTGATCGCGATACGTGCGAGCGTCATCGCCGGCTCGATAGCGCATTCTGTAATCTCGCCGATGCGGACGTGACACGGCGGATCGTCTGCGAGGAACGCCAATCGGTGACTGGCGCGTATGGGCGCTGCAGCGGCGGGTGATGGTTGTACGTGTGTCATGCCGACGTAGTTCGATGACACCGCGATAACGTAGACCGCGTATCGTGCGCCATGCGAATAACCACCGCCCCCCGAGCGCCGCGTGCTGCGATTCCGGCGCGCGGCCGTCTGCTTATTCGGCCCTCAGGGCTCCGTGACTCACCTGCACTCCTGCGACGCCGCGCTCGGGACCACGCCGGCCGCGGCGGCGTAGATCGGGGCCGACCCCTAGGCCGGTGTCATCAACGACGCAGCTGTACGCCCTGTACGAATGCCGTGACCGCCGCGACCATCTCTCCCACCAGCGGCACGGTTGGATCGAGATAGAATCGCTGCTGTTCGGCCATCGAGGCGGGCGTGATCTTCAAGACGTGATTCATGCCGACGATCCGTGCGACCTTTGCGCGTGGCAGTGCAGAGGCGAGTAGATCCGCTTCCGACATGGGCACCTGCAGATCATGGGTTCCCTGCACGATGAGCACGGGCATCGTCAGCTTCGCAATCTCGGTCACCCCGCTGTACCGAAACCACGAGATCAGATACGGCTGCACGCTCGGCCGGAAAAGGGCCGCCAATGCCGCCGGCGTGTTCGGCACCGTATCGCCGCGTACGAGACTGGCGAAGACGCTGTCCGTTTGCTCTAAGAGCGCTGGCGGTAACTGCTGTGCAAGCTGGTCATGGAGGACGTGATCCGCACGACGTGCGACGCCAGCGACAGAGATGTAACCATCAGCCTTTGCGGTCCCGGCGGCCAACATGCCGAGCAACGACCCTTCACTATGCCCGAGGATGACGATACTCGAGAAGCGTCGGTCCTTTCGTACCTGCGACACCCAGTCGACGGCGTCGGTGGCGGCCGTCTCGAAGCGCAGGGCACGCTCTGGCCCCATGGCGCCGGCACTGGCGCCGATTCCGCGCTTGTCGTACCGCAATGAGGCGATGCCATGAGCGGCCAAGCTGTCCGCCAGAAGGCGATACATCTCAGGTCCGGTCGACAGGCCGACGGTGTTTCCGTTTCGATCCGTCGGACCGGAACCAGGGATGATGAGCACGAGTGGATATGGTGCCCCACCGCCCGCTGGAAGCTGCAGGGTGCCGGAGAGGACGCCGGACGGTGTCGTCAGCGTCGCCGGCTCCACGCTCTGCGCGCTGAGACGGGGGGTAAGAAGCACGAGCGCGCCACAGGCGAAAGCAACGCGGCGCCAGAAATCACGCATGTGAAACATTGCTAAGGGCAAGTAACGGAGCACGTTCGATGGTGATCGGACGCGCCTCGGAGTCATGGGGGGCTCGCCGCGCCCGTTCCTGTGAGGTCCGCGAACAGGCGGTGCGTCGCGGCCGGCGTGGCACCATTCACCATGACCACACCGTCCCGTGAGAAGATGGTCACGTACGGCGGTCGGCTGACATTCACGAACAACCGGACCGTGCCGTATGGCCGCATCGCAAACGTGCCCGCGTACGCGCTGCCGCCTTGAAAGCCGCCCATCTTCGATCCGAGTCCTGAAATCTTCGACGTTAGTCGCACGCTGTCGATGCGGCTTCGCGCGATCTCGGAGGTGTATCCAGCCGCGCGGACTGAGAACGACGACGGCGTCACCGTGATCTTTGCCGGGCGCGAACCAAGGATGAGCATGGCAGCGATGAGCAGGAAGGACGCGAAGATGATGCCGAGCGCCAACTGCCCCCGGCCTTCGGTCGCTGCATCCCCTCCGTGGTCGCGTACCGGCTTTGCATCAGCCGGCTCACCGTCCTGCAGGGGTACGTCCAGCGATGTCATTCGTTCCTCGCGATCAGTGTGACCCAAGACCCAGCTCAATGAAAATCTACTCGCGGTACACGCACGATCAACATCATTGTACGCTGATGGCCGTGTTGACGACTGCGCGCACGCTGACTGCGAGAAAGGCGATGACTGTGAGGTGACGCGTAGAGTGCATGATGCCGCATGCGCCTACCCACCGCCTCCGGGCGCCGTGTTCTACTGCTTCAGCGCGCGGCCGTCGCTTTGTTCAGTCCCCGTGCTTCCGTGATCTACCTACACTCCCATGTCCCGACGCTGGGTACCACGCTGGCCGCGGCGGCGTGGAGTGGGGGCGAGGAAGCCCGCCGGGCGGGGGTGCAGTTAAGGACCATGGCCGTCGGCGCGGCGGCCGACGCGGCCTCCGCCAAGGTCAATCGCCCCTGACAGACGCCGTCAGATGCTTTTCACGGCCTAACTGTCAACTTCTTTTCCGAGCGGCTGTCAGCGAATTCTCCGAAACGGCACCGCGAATTGTCCGAAACGGCACAAAAGGCTTTCGCATCACGGCAACAGAACCCTAAACCGCCGGCGCGGCGCTACCGATGCGCATCCCGGGAGGTCGCCACCCGCTTCGTGCGCGCCAGGACCGTCGTGTCCTCCGCAGCGGCACGCAGCGCCGCCCAGTCCTTAGGCGGGGTGCCGTCGGCGACCATGTCGCGAAACACGGCGTACGCGTCGGTGCGGCTGCCGTAGGTCCGCAGATTCTGCTCGTCGTTCACCCACGCGTACACAATGAGGCGCGCCGTCGAGTCGAAGCGGTAGAACAAGCGGTAGCGGCCGTTCCCGGTCTTTCCGCGGAACCAGCCGGCAGGCAATGCATCCCCGCCGCGATAGATCGGGTCGCCTGGCCGCTGGGGGATCTTGTCGAACATGAGGTCCAGGAGGTGCCCCAGCAGCTTCGCGTTGGGGCCCGGCGCGCCGTGCGGCTCCTTCGCCCGCTCCCGCGCGACGACCGCAGTGAGCGTCTCGATCTTCTCGAGCAGCAGCGGGTGCATCAGAATCGACCAGCCGTGCGCAGCGGGGAGCGTCGTCGCCGCTGCGGACGCATCCGCTGCGCCCTGCCGCTGCTCCCCAGCGCGGCCCGCGCCTGCCTTGCCCCCCTTCGTCTTCGGCTTCCGGTCGACCATGCGCGCGACTCAGAGCCGCATCGCCCCCTCAAGGGGGGCGTCATGGTCGATCTCCACGTCCGCGGTCAGCGCGCGGGCGTGTTCCAGCAGCGCCGCTGGGAACGCGACGGCGCCGCCCACGGCGGGGCCTGCCGCGATGTGGTGGCCGAGGAGCGCCAGGAACTGCTGGAGGACGGGGTCCACGTGCTCGCCAACCGCCTGGGGATTCACCAAGCGGACGCCTTCCTGATCGATCACGTAGCCAAGCTCGCCGCCACCCGTGAGGCCGAGCAGTTCGCGGACGACGGGGGGAATCGTGGTCTGATCGCGAACGGTGATACGCCGGGTGATCATCCGGGGCCGTGCGTCGGTGCGTGAGAACGGGCCCGCCCCGCGGCCCTCACGGTCGCCGGCGCCGCGCGTGATCGCCGTCTTCCGAACGGAGACGAACTTGCGCATCGTGGCGCGGCCCTTGCCGACCTTCCCCCCCTTGCCCGTGGACTTCGCCGGCTTTGCGGACTTCGCGGCCGCGCCCGACTTGGCAGGCGTCGGCCCATTCGTGGTCGAGGGCGTCTTCGAGGGCATGGATCGCTCCGGATTGGGTGACCAGTGTAAGGTAATGCATTTGCATTGTGCCAGCAACCCGCAAGCAATGCAGTGGCATTGTACCGGCCGGGTGCCGCCCCCGCGCTGACAGTGGTCGCGACAACGCGCCGCCGATGCAGACCGGGGGGGGCAGCCTGCCGTCGCCCGAGGCGGCGCGAACGCCTGGGCGGGGTAAGTCCAATGCTGGTGGATCGCGTGGACGCGATGACCGCCATCATGGATGCCGTGAGTCCGCCGCGCACGACGACGCTCATGCACAGCGCCCGCGCGCTTCTGGGGCACGTGCTGCGCGACGGCGGCGTGCTTCGTGGGGTGCTGGCGACCCTGCCACCGACGCGAGGAGACGCCCGCCGGCCGCTCGTCCTCGCGCTGGCGCTGCTCGGTGAAGCAGTCGCCTACGAGGAGGCAGTGCCACGCCCCGACGATGAGATGGACACGGCCGTGTACCTGTTGTCGCTCGTGCTGCGAGAGTCAGATCGGCGAATGCTGCAGCGCGAGGTGCTGCGGGTGATCGCCGGGGCCGCCAGCGCCGAGGCACGGCGGACGGCGAACGAGGCAGACCGGCTGGTTGGCAGCGGGATGCTACTTTCCTTGGTCGGCTGACGGTGCCCGCGACGTGGCGCTGCCGGCGCCCGCAATGACCAATGATTTACGCGAAGGTTCGCCACATGCCGAGTATCACACTGCAGGAAGCCAAGCGGGCCACGGAACTTCGGGGCAACATGCTCGTCCGCATGCATCGGGAGCAGAAGACGGGCCGGTCCGTGTGTTTCCTGTGCGGGGTACGGATCACCCATCGCAATCGGAGCGAAGAGCACGTCGTCCCCAAATGGGTGTTGCGCCGGTTCAATCTCTGGGACGCATCGATCACCCTCTTGAACGGGCATCGGTTGCCCTATCGGCGTTTGACCATTCCCTGCTGCCGGACCTGCAACAGCGTGCACCTAGCACGAATCGAGCGCGACGTTCAGCGCGCAGTGACAGAGGGATTTGAGGGTGTCGATCAGTTGGATCGAGAGACGCTCTTCCTCTGGCTTGGAAAGGTGTTCTACGGGCTGCTGTACAGAGAGAACCTGATGCACCGTGACCCCAGCGGCCGTCGGCGTGGTCGCCTCGTTCCGAGGGCATTCCTCCAGGCATTCGAGACGCACCATCAGTTCTTGCAGGGCATCCGACTCCCCGTTCGCTGGGTGACCCCCATCCCCGCATCGATCCTGGTCGTCCCCGTCCAATCGCCGGCCTCGCCCGAGCACCGCTTTGATCTGAGAGACAGTCCGTTCGCGATGGCGATCAGCATGCGGCTCGGCGACGTGGGGATCATCGCGGCGCTGCATGACGGCGGTGCACAGCGAGACAAGTTTTTCCCGCTGCTCGAGCGCTACCGGAAGCATCCTCTGCACCCACTGCAGTTCGTCGAGCTCAGCGCGGAGTTCTTCTACAAAGTCAGCCTCGCACGTCGCTTCCCGTCCTTCGCTACCATCGGCACCCCTGACGAAGTGTCAGTGATGCAGATCCCGTGGACACCAGATCCGAATCACTGGGCGCCATGGAACGACAAGGAGTACGCAGTGCTGTTGTCGAGGTACACCGGCTTTCCGGCAGAGTGGTTCTTCGATCCCGACAGGGGGTTGAGGGGCTTCCTGAAGGACGAGGCGGGGCTCGCCCGCTGGCTCCCCCTAAGCGAGCTGCCGTGGCCCGTCGACCGCGTAACGCTCATGCCGTAGGCGAGGGGCATCGCGTCCCCATGGCGCCGGTGCCGCCCGCGACGTAGCGCCAACTGGCGGCGACAAATTGTGCAGACGACAGAAGCCCCGGACGTCAATCCGGGGCTTCTGTGTGTGCAACTGTCGCGATGGTGAAGGCAAGTCAGTTATCCAGCAAGTCTGAAAATTTCAAACCAAGCCAGACACCCCGGACACACTCCGTGGCGGGTCTTGTTCACTCAGAAGAGCGGTGAACGAAAGAGCGGGGCCGGTCGAAAGACCGGCCCCGCGTGGCTTTTCTACGGTTCGATGGTTGGCCAGGATCAGGCCGCCACAGTCGGCCGAAACGGCTTGAGGCGGAGTCTCGACTGCTCGCGCCGCACCTTGGCCTCGTCGTGCGCTGACTGCATCGCCAGCATCGTGCGCATCTGCAGTCCGAACACCTGCTCGAGACGCAATGCCATTTCAGCTGAGAGATCGGCGTGACCGTTGAGCAACTTGGAAAGCGTCGGACGGGCCACGCCAAGCATCACGGCGGCGTCGGTCACCGCAAGATCATTGGCGTGAAGCACCTCTTCACGCAGAAAAGCCCCTGGATGGGGTGGGGTATGCATGGGCATCACGATTCTCCGCTGCGACCTTCTGATTGTCAGTGATAGTCTTCGAGGTTGAGGTCGCACAGATTCGCATGCGCATCCACTCTGAACGTCAAGCGCCAATTCCCCGTTGACGTGACCCCAGTTGCTGATCCACCTCTGCTGTTAGCCGATGGTTGATCAAGAATGTACAGCGTGTAGCTGATCCTGCAGGTAGGCGACGTATTCGTCTGGTGTTCTTCCTCCCAATTGTCCATGCGGCCGAACCGTGTTGTAGTCGAGTCGCCACGCCTCAATGGTGGCCTTGGCATCGGCCAGGTCGAGAAACCAATGCTCGTTCAGGCACTCGTCCCGGAAGCGTCCGTTGAAGCTCTCGATGAAGGCATTCTGTACGGGACGTCCCGGTTCGATGAACGCCAGCGTGATGCCGTGGTGATCGGCCCACTGATCCAGCGCTTCACTCCGGAACTCGGGCCCGTTGTCGCACACGATGCTGGGCGCGTAGCCGCGCGACCGCGCCAGGCGATCCAGCGCCGCGATGACGCGCTCGGCCGGCAGCGAGCGCTCCACCTCGATGACGAGGCACTCCCGCGTCGCGTCGTCTACCACGGTCAGACTCCGAAACCGGCGCCCATCGGCCAACGCATCGCTGACGAAATCCATGCTCCACCGCTGGTTGGCCCCGTTGACGGCCGGCTTGGGAACGCGCTCGAGCGCCACGCGCTTCCGGGGTCGCTGGCGCACGTGCAGCCCGGCCTCGCGGTAGACGCGCTGCACACGCTTGCGATTGACCCGCAGCCCCTCGCGGCGCAGCAACCGATACAGCCGACGATAGCCCCACCGCGGCCGCAGGATCGCCAACGTCCGCAGGCGCTCGCCCAGCGCCGCATCATCCTTGGTCGACTGGTAGCGCTGCGACGCGCGCGCAAAGCCCGTGTAGCGGCACGCTTGGCGCTCCGAGAGACCGGCGGATTCCATCGCGTGCTCGACGACCGTCCGCCGCTGCTCGGGCGTCACCACTTTTTTCCCAGCAGGTCTTTGACCACTTGGAGATTCAGCGCTTGGTCCGCCACGAGCCGCTTGAGCTGCCGATTCTCTTCCTCCAGCGCCTTCAGCCGTTTCGCTTCCGAGATCTGCAGGCCGCCGTACTTCTTCTTCTTCCAGCGATACAGCGATTGCTCGGTGACCCCGTGGCGCCGTACCAAGTCCGCCGTCTTCGCCCCCGCGTCCCACTCGTGCAGCACCGCCACGATCTGGGCCGCTGTAAACCGACTCTTCTTCATGCGTCCCCCTCAGGCCGGGACTAACGTGCAGTCTGAATCAAGATTCGGGGGGCACGTCAGTCAGTCTCCCGCCCCTCGACGCTACGCCTCGAAGATCTGCTCGGGGGATGTAGCCTTCCCAGCGCCAGGCCGAAGCTAAACGCCTCGAACTGCGACGAGCGCCTACGCAGAATCATTAAGGCCGCGAAGTATCGCCCGGAAAAGGTGAGCGGCTGGAACGCGGTCCTCCAGGACCGCCGGCGCGGACATCAGCCCGTGGACGCGGGCGTATCCTCGCAGCTATCGCCTCCGGCGGAAGTCGATCCGCAATACCAACCGCTAGCGTCGCGCCAAAGCCGACTCCCGTTCGTTCGGCATACTGCGGCCCCCGTGGGGTTGGTAAAGCTGCATCCGACTGAGTCTGCCTACTGAGGCTTTCCTAGAAGGTTTGCCGGTGATTGTCTAGCGAAGTGACCGAACGTGAGCGCACCGAGTAGTGCCCCAGCCGCAAGAGCGGGCATTACTCCGACTGCGAGAGCAGAAGTCACTTCGCCGAGAGGAACTTCCAGGAAAGTACAAGTGACGTACGCACCCGTACAGGCGAGAGCAGCACCAACCCCTGTTGCGGAGAAAACAAACAAGGCAGAACTCGCCGTTCCGAGCCAGACGAGTTGCCACCGCCGTGCTCCAAGCGCCCGTCGTACACCGAGCTCGTGACGACGGGCTGATGCGACGGCATACTGCAATGCACCGACGCCAATTGAGGACGTAGCCGCGAGCACCATCGCGAGACGCCAAAGTGCTCGATTAAGTCGTTGCCATGTCTCCTCAAGGAGCTCGGTCTGCTCCTGGAGGCCGCGAAGTGACACCTTTAACGGGTCTTCGGGTCTGAGCCTCAGCGCCTGTCGAAGCACAGTTTCAACCTCTGCCCGTTCATCAAGTGCGTAGCGCTGATCGGCCGTCCGTATGAGAAGCCGGATGGTTTCTCTACTAGGCCCTATAGAGCGCCGACGAAGTGGTGTCACAACAGAATTGTCGAAGCTTGTCGCCGCTGTAACTCCGGATTCTATCACGCCGACAACGCGGAAGCGCATGTGCTCGAGATGGACCCACGTTGGGCCCGTACCCGCTTCGGCGGCTAGACTGTCGTATAGCCGACTCCCCATAAGCACAACATTATCGATTCCTTTGTAGTCTGTTGAAGAGAACGAGCGCCCCGAGAGGATTCGAGTTGGCTGTAAGAGCAACCACGGCTCGTTAACTCGCAGTAGCCTTGTTCGACGCTGGCTGAGATGCGGCGCTGAAATCGACACTACGCTCTCTCGTAGCTCGCCCACGCGACGCACACCAAACGCCCGAGCGGTGGCCTCCACGAACTGGCCATCAATCTCGAGATCGGGTTTCGGACACTCGAAGGCTAGGAGGGAGCAACCTGGAGAAATGGACGGTCCAGACTCTACGAGCACTGCACCGCTCTGTTCTCGCTCCAAGTCTGCCTGAAGCTGCTCGCGCATTGTTGAGCCGGCTAGCCCAAGTGAAGCCGCAATGGAAGAGGTCACGACGATACCAACCCACGCCACCCACGCAATAGAACGGTGGTTCTCGAAGAGATCTTTTAAGTCCGCGAGAAGCGAGAGATTCCCAGAACCTAGCACTAGCCAGCGCGCTCGAGTGCGGCGATCGACGTCGCTCTGGCCGAGTGGACACCCGGCAACATCATTCCGATCGCCGTAAGAAGTGATGCCATCAGAAATCCAGCAATCAAGGCAAAAAACTGCGAGGCCCAGCGTTCGGCGGAGGCACCGCCCGTCGCGAGGGACATGAGCGACAGAAGTACTGACGGTAGGCACGCAATTGTACAGACGATCAATGCTTCATATGCGAGAAGCCTCATCAGATCTGCTTTCGTGCAGCCAACGGCACGCATGATTGCGAATTCCCCAATGCGCTCCACGTTGTATACAAGGTTGACCGCGAGAGCAGAGATTCCGCATAGCATTCCGATCACAGCTGGAGCGATCCAAGCGACACGCCGAACTGATGTCGAAAGTCGCTCCACCAGCTGACCAATTCGATCATCTGTTTCGATCGTGAGCGGTGTCGAATCCTTCGGCCTCAAACTAAGCATCGACCGAGTAAAGTCGACAACCATGGAAATTGACTCAGTCAGGCCCGCCCTATCTGGCGTTCTGATACCCAAGAGCGGCTGTGTTCCTTGTGCACAAAGTACTCGCGCTGACGCCCCCCTATCCGACACAACTACTGCGCGATTGATCGCGGCATCTGGCGAGAGAGTTGAGATTCGCGCCATGCGGCCAACAACTTCAATTCGGCCAGCGGACGTTCTAAGTGCGATGGGAGACTTAAGGTCGATCACCTCGCCGACGAGATCGGCGCCCGCGATTCCCTGCCGAACCACCTGCCTTGAGCTAAAAAAGCTTTCCGCACTATGAGGCGCTATCCACTGCACGTGAGGTAAGAGGTTCACGTCATCGACGCACAGCAGGGTCACGCTTCGCCTCTCCACAGGCGCCGTATTGACGGAATGCACGACAGCGCTGTGCCAACTTCTCCGCCCGACCTGAGTACCGGGGGAAAGCACGTCGCTTAGATCTGACGTTGCGCCAGATCTAAGCAATGCGCGAGCTCGACGGAGGCATCCGGCACACTCTGCCCTGCTCGCGCTTCCACCAAACCACGCGACATTGCCCGATCCGCTGCCGGCTAAGCTCTTGATCGTATCGCCAAGCTGGGCGGCGGTGCCGCTGGCGCAGCTCGTAGACAAAGCAGCGATACTCACCAGACAACAGGTCAACGCTGAACGAATAGGGCTGTTCCGCAGCGTACGGAAACTCACGGCTAAAGGATCCCTGATTGTTGTTCGCAACGGCCGTGCGTATTGGAGTGAAAAGATTCAAGGAGTCGACGGTTCTGCTCTATACGTCTCGCTCGTTGTCGCGATAGATCGCATCGACGCAGCGAAAACTGCTCCGAGCAGCAACCAGAATGCTATGCTGACAACAAGCAAGCCTTCTTGCGTAAATACTCTTTCCTTCAATTGATCAAATGCCCCTCTCTCCTCAGCCGCGCCTATCAATTGCAGGCCGACCCCGACTGCAGCCATCCCGAGAACGATGCGCTTAGCGGCGCGCCCAACACTAACTCGCAGTTGCACCGCGACAATCGCCACAGAAATGGCAGACAGCCCGAACCACGAAGCGGCAAATGTTGCCACCACAATAGAAGAAGAGCTTGCAGGAAACTTCAGCGCGACCGCGATGGCCGCAACACCGGCGGCGGTTACACTTGTGAGGGCTGAAGTCGCGGCTCGCGCCAAGGCATGGACACGACCACTCACTGGCAGGGACGAGAAGTATCGAAGAGAGCCGTCGGTCTTCTCCCGAATGATCGATAGTCCCGGTGCGAGTGGAATAGTTAACGACGCACCCAAAAGCCACGGGAGCGTCGTGTCAACCGAGAGCCCGTGTCGAAGAATGTCTATCGAAGACATGGCGGCAACTGCGAGAGCAGATGCCCAAGCGGTACCACGCGCGCGCGTAAGGTGAACGCCAACAAGCGCTCGGCACGCCATAGAGTCTCGATTGGTCACTGGCATCTCTGCAACTCACGCCTGGCAACGTCGGAGGTCCGTGTTAATTCATCTGTCACAACGGAATGGAGCGACGCCCGCCCCGCACGCAGAAGCATCATCTCTGTCGGACTCAGCTCGTCTAGGTCTTCAAGGATGTGAGTTGCAAAAACCACGCTGAGATTCTCGCGATCTGTGAGCATTTCTTTCAGAACCCTCAGGAACTCTGAGCGAGCAACGGGATCGAGACCCGCCGTCGGCTCATCGAGGAGAAGTATTCCTGCACCCTGTGCGAGGGCGCAGCAAAGAGAGACCTTCAGGCTTGTTCCACGCGACAGCTCCCCCAGCTTCCCTGAAAGGTCCAAACTCAGTCGAGAGGCAAGCTCACGCGCGAGAGATCTATCCCAAGCAGGGAAGAAGTTTGCCTGGAGGTCAAAATGCTCGGATGCCGTCATCCAAGGACAACAGAGGAGGCGCTCGGGGACAAGACCCACAGTAGCTCGAACGACTATCCGATGCGACGTGACGTCATGACCATCAACGAGTATCGACCCTCTTGAGGGTGACTGTTGGCCCGCGAGTAGGTTGAGCAGTGTCGTCTTACCGGCACCATTTGGTCCAACCAGCGCGGATCGAGTTCCAGCACGGATAGACCAGTCAACAGGTCCGAGCGTGAATGTCTCATATGAGTACTCCGCCCCCCTGAGCTCCATCGCTGAAAAACCTTGAATCATGTAGCGAACACCGCGAGTGAGAGTAGTTGTATCACTTCAACTGAATCGCAGGTAGTAACACAACCGCGATCGCAGCTATGCAGATCCCGAATATCACACCCTGCGCGTTATTTGACGCTTGGGTGCGGCCAATAAGGCACCACCATATCACGCCACACCACACCAAGAGCGGCATGTTGACCATGTGTGCGATCGTTGCAAGCATCGGTTCGTCCGGCATCCAAAAGAGATCGACGCCTAGAGGGACGAACAGATCATGTCTCGAAGACATTCCACGCGCAATGGCCACGGCGCCCGCGAGAAACTGCGGAAGAACCAAGAGAGGCTCTGCAAGCCACACGGCGCGCACGCACACTCGATAGGTAAGGGTTGCTCCGAGAAGCGAAGAACAACTCCAGATGATCAGCGCAAGTATTGCGCCTTTGACGGCGACGATGACTGGCGCGAACAGTCCACCTAGCCAAAAGAGATTCGTTAGAGCGCCATACGCGCTCGCGCTGCTGTCGTTCGCAACAATTCCTCGTAGCGCGACCAAATAGGCCAGCGAGCTGGCGCTGGTAGCAATAGTTGCCACCGCGTACGACGCGAGGAGAGGCTCCCGCGCGGTCGGAATACGGAAGTGAGTTTCGATTGCGGATTCAGAGGTCATCGTGTTCGCCACTCCCATTCGCATGTTGTGTGCTGATGAAGAATACGCTCTCGACCGCCGCGCGTCCAACACCGATATGAATTACTCGCTTCGACTCATGGTCGATAGAAACGACTGTCGGCGTCGCCCTTAGACCTAAGTCCTTTCCTAGCGATCTTGGCCACGTCAACACTGAGACAGAACGGCCCTCCAGTTGCGAGAGCTCACTCCAAACAGTGTCCGCCAACATTTCGACAACGTGTCCGGATCTAGGCGCTGCCTGAGTCGCAGCAAGATGCTTTACCAACGCGATGCAGACACCACAGTGTTTTGAAACCACTACGAGATTCACAACTTGTCTCTCAGGCGCTGGCGTGCTCGGCGAGAGTTGAATAAGTACGGGAACGCGGTCGCCCACTGCGACTCGTGACGGATACAACGATTCTCGCGGGCGAGTGGCAGCGAAGAAGAGTGCCAAACAACAAATCAGGCCAATACTCGCTAGAAACTTTCGCATGAGTCGTGTGCTGGAGGGAAACGCCATCGCGCATAAGCGGGAGACAACAGTCAGCGGCGAGGTAGACCAACTCCAAACCGCGGAGACAATCAACTGGCTTCGAGATCGCGTGCCCGATGACATGCGGGCATCGCGACCTCGAAGCAGTTGATGACTACTTCCTCAACTCATCACCGTAGCCGGCTTCGCAGACTGCGATACACGCAGCTACCGCGCCGGCAGTCGCCGCTGGCATCGCTGCTGCGACCCCCCAGGCAGCAGCGCCGCCTCCGACGATCACGATTCCGGCTATGCCACACGCGATGCACTCCGCCTTCTCGAGCCAGGATCCGCCACCAGTGTCTACGGGACGAATCTCCGGATTGGCGGTGGCGGCGAATGCTGCGGAGTTTGATGCCAGCAGCAGGCCGACCAACGCACTTCTCAGTTTCTTACTCTTCATAGAGCGTTACTCCGCTTAGCAGGAGGAGAGACGTCGGACAGACGATTTGAATGTCCGACAGAGAGTCCACTCTCAATCGAATGCTCGTGCACACGCCGTCACGCAGGTCGCGACCGCAGAGGCCGTCGCCACTGCCTCCACGCCTCCCACGATCATAGTGACCGCGACTGCCTCACCCGCAGTCATCATGATCACGATGCCGGCTCCAACGCAGCCTGCGCACGCCATAGCGTCAACCCAGCCACCGCCGACGTCGACACTCGCCGACGGAGATGATGCGGTGGCGCCGACAAGCGTTGCCTGTAACAACGCCGCCCCTGTGATGATCCCTCTGAGCTTCATGTTGCCTCAATGTGGTCAAGTGGTTCCCTACTTTGGGGCCCGTCATTCGCGTTGCCCCAAACTTGGAGATGGCGCATCGGCCATCTCCAGTTCGATACCGATCCCATTCCAGAGCCTTCTGAAGTTGGCTTCTGGCATTTTCACTTCCCCGACGAGTGGATCAAAGAACTCGACGTGTCCGCTACCAACTCGGCGAATGAGTACGAAGTGTCCAGCGGATGTAAGGGCCACCGCCGGATAGGCGACGTAGCTTGGCAGGTCGGTAGACAACCTGTGAGACTTGATTTGGAAGTCCGCGAGCACGGCCGCGAGATCGCTCAGCGAAGCGCCGACGGAGGAAAGCCGGATACTACTTGCGACCTCTGACCAGCTTGGCGTACTCGATGTTGTGTACGTCCTAACCGCTTCACGCACAATGGCAACGCCGCAGTCGTTGAATTGGCGCTGCAATCGATCGACCTCGACTTCTCGAATCTCGGCGCCGGCATTAACGAGATATTCGGCATAGCGAGTCCTTGATGAGGCGAGCGCGTCCTGGCTCAACTGAGATGGTAGCCTCGTCGAAAACACTGCGAGAATTAACACCGCCAGAAGTGAGACAGCGGCGATCGTAACTCTCCAAGCTTCTCTGCGGACGAGGTACAATCAAAAAGTGTGGAAATGAACGGCAGACGGTGGCACCTTTTCAGGTAACCCAGTCACCCCCGGGAGAATCCCGGCAACAAAAAGGAGCCACCGCCCGTGATGA
>VYMF01000173.1_pt1 | contig 14817 bp, 14 predicted proteins | sample 5115271 | NCBI WGS metagenome assembly VYMF01 (sample SAMN12291778, study PRJNA351875) | freshwater metagenome | isolation source: freshwater lake | place: USA: Michigan, Wintergreen Lake | collected 2013-08-08
CACTCATTGAACTGGCGCCGGGCCTGTTCGTGCTTGAGTTGTTCCGCCGTGGGACCGTGGAACAACTCAAGCACGAACAGGCCCGGCGCCAGTTCAATGAGTGGCGTCGTTTCCGGGTGCCGGAACTGGCTCGTCAGTCGCGCCGTCGCCCGCCCCAGGACCCCGGCCTCGAGAACGTCGCCGACAAAAGGGGCCAGCACCGCATCCGCCAGATCTGCAGATCCCCCGGAAGTTACCGACGACCGGGGCATATCCGGCCAGAAGGTCGGGACGTAGAGCCCGCCATCGGGTGCGACCCCCGCCAGAAGCGCGCCGACAAAGTCCACCTCCGGCGCTGACCCGCGCGTACTGACATAGGCGGGAAAAGACGACGCAGACATCAGCATTCCATCCGGCCGTGCTTGGCCGTTGCCATTTGATCGCCCCGCTGGCGGTGATGCAACTGCTGAGGACGACCCGGAAGCCTCAGCCCAGCGACAATCGCCAAACTGTCCGGCCGGCACGGCGGCAAGCCTTGGCAGCGCCGGGCATGAACGCCATGCTGGCGACATGGGCAACATCACCAAATCCAGGCCGGACGGCAGCGTGCCGGATGCCGTCGAGACCCTGGCGGCAGCGCGCCGCGTGGTGATCAAGATCGGCTCGTCACTCCTCGTCGATTCCGCCCATGGCGATGTCGACACCGCCTGGCTGGAGGCCATGGCCGGCGACGTCGCCCGACTCCGCGCCGGGGGCAAGACCATCATTGTCGTCTCGTCCGGCGCCGTAGCCCTTGGCCGGCGCCGGCTCGGCCTGTCAGCCAGCGTGCGACTGGACGAGAAACAGGCTGCCGCCGCCGTCGGGCAATCGATGTTGATGCAGGCGTGGTCGGAAGCCCTGGCGACCCATGGCCTCGTGGCCGCCCAGGTCCTGTTGACCCGCGAGGATACGGAGCGTCGGCGGCGCTGGCTGAACGCCCGCGCCACGGTCGAGGCTCTTCTGACCCTTGGCTTGGTGCCCGTGGTCAACGAGAACGACACTGTGGCGACCGAGGAGATCCGCTACGGAGACAATGACAGGCTCGCCGCCCGCACCGCCCAGCTCGCGAGAGCCGACTTGCTGGTGCTGCTTTCGGACATCGACGGCCTCTACACAGCAGACCCACGCCGCGACCCCGATGCGATCCACATCCCGTTTCTTGCCGATCTGACGCCCGAAGCTGTCGCCGCGGCCGAGGGGCCGAATGCCCAGACGGGCGTCGGCTCCGGTGGCATGGTCACAAAGCTGATGGCCGCGCGCATAGCCCGATCGGCCGGATGCTCGACCCTGATCTTGTCCGGTGCCGAGCCTGCGCCGCTGGCGACACTGGAACGCGGAGCCAGGTCCACGCTGTTCGCCGCCCCCGGCACGCCGATGACCGCATACAAGCAGTGGATCGCCGGGAGCCTTGAGCCCGCCGGGGTGCTGATGGTGGACGACGGTGCCGCCGACGCGCTCGCGCGGGGAAACAGTCTGCTGGCCTCGGGCGTTTCAGAGGTTCAAGGGGGCTTCGACGCCGGCGACTGCGTTCAGGTGGTCGGTCCCTCGGGACTCCTGGGCGTTGGCCTGACCGCCTATGCGGCCGTCGATTGCCGCCGGATCCAGGGCCGCAACAGCCGTGATTTCGAGACGATTCTGGGCTGGAAGGGCCCGGGCGTAGCCATCCACCGCGACGATCTGGTGCTGATGCCATGACGACGCCGGACAGCGCGATGCAGGCCATGGGCGTCCGGGCCCGTGCGGCTTTCGAAGCGGTGCGCGTGGCGTCTGCGGCCAGGCGCACCGCCGCCCTTTACGCCATGGCCGACGCCCTGGAACGGAACTCAGCCACTATTCTCGCGGCCAGTGCGGCCGATGTGGCCCGCGCTCATGAGGGCGGCATGGCCGATGCCATGCTTGATCGACTTTCGCTGAACCCCGGCCGCGTCGCCGCGATGGCCGGTGCTGTGCGAGAGATCGCAGGTCAGGCCGATCCGGTCGGCGCCGAGGATGCGCGTTGGGCGCGTCCAAGCGGCCTCGACATCGCCCGTGTCCGGGTTCCGATCGGTGTGCTCGCGGTCATTTATGAAAGCCGGCCCAACGTCACGGCTGACGCTGCGGCCCTCTGCATCCGCTCCGGCAACGCCGTGATCCTCCGGTCGGGCTCAGACGCACTGGCCAGCGCCATGGCGATCCACGCCGCCCTCATCGAGGGACTGAACGAGGCGGGCCTGCCGGGAGACGTCGTCCAGCTGATCACCACGCCCGACCGCGCCGCGGTTGGCTCCCTGCTGACAGGCCTGAATGGCACTATCGACCTGATCATCCCGCGCGGCGGCCGCAGCCTGGTGGAGCGGGTCCAGAGCGAGGCCCGCGCCCCGGTCCTTGGCCATCTGGAGGGGCTTTGCCACACCTACCTCCACGCCGCCGCCGATCCGGAGAAAGCCCGGAAAATCGTCCTTAACGCCAAGATGCGCCGCGTCACGGTCTGTGGGGCGACCGAGACCCTGCTGGTCGATTCCGCCGCACCGGAAAACCTGTTGCGGTTCGTCGCCGAAGACCTGCTGGCCGCCGGCTGCGTCCTGCGGGGCGACTCCCGTACATGCGCCATCGTGCCCGAGGCGACGCCCGCCACCGAGGCCGACTGGACCACTGAATACCTCGCGCCGATCCTGGCTGTCCGCGTCGTGGACGGACTTGCCGAGGCCACGGCCCATATCGCCCGACATGGCTCAGGTCATACGGACGCCATCGTCACCGAGGACGCCGCCGCCGCCGCCGAATTCCTGGACCGGGTCGACAGCGCCATCGTCATGCACAACGCCTCCACCCAGTTTGCGGATGGGGGAGAGTTCGGTTTCGGCGGCGAGATAGGGATCGCCACCGGACGCCTGCACGCCCGGGGTCCGGTGGGGGCGGCCCAGCTGACGACCTACAAATACGTCGTTCGCGCGGTCGGCGCCGTCCGCGCCTGAAGCCCCGGATCGACACCGGGAGCCGGGCTGATCCCGGACCGACCGCACCCCGAGACTTCACAAGCCCCTCTCATTATGGCACTCATAGTGCAGGTAAAAGAGCAAAGGCTCTTTTGGCGCACGGGGCAACGCTCGCCTGAAGGGATCCCATGGCCCAGCTGTCCATGCCCGGGGCCGTACTGCTGGTCATCGCAGCGCCGGCCCTGAACGTCCCGCTACGCACGGAGTGGGCCTCTCCGCGACCCGTCATGCCGGCCTGCCCGCCGACATATTGATTGAGGACGACGATGGACTTTCTTCGCACCCCCGACGACCGGTTCGCCGATCTGCCGGGCTACGAATTCGCACCCTGCTACGACACCGTCGAGGCCGGGGACGGTTCGACCTTGCGGATGCACTATCTCGACGAAGGCCCCGCACATGGGCCGGTGGTCCTTTTGCTGCATGGAGAGCCGACCTGGTCGTATCTGTACCGGTTCATGATCGGTCCCCTGGCGGCTGCAGGATTTCGCGTCCTCGCGCCCGACCTGATCGGCTTCGGGAGGTCCGACAAGCCGAGCGCGCGCTCAGCCTACTCCTATGCCTCCAATCTCGATTGGCTGGAGCAGTGGTTCCTCAAGCGAGACCTGCGCGACGTGACCCTGTTCTGCCAGGACTGGGGCGGACTTCTGGGTCTCAGACTGGTCGCGGCCCACGCCGACCGGTTCGCGCGGGTCCTCGCCTCCAATACCGCTCTTCCCGATGGCTCAGACCTGGGCGAAGGCTTCCGACAGTGGCGCGCCTTCAGTCAGAGCCGCCCGGACATGGAGGTCGGCAAGGTGGTGGCGCGGGGCGTCAATCGTCGCCTGACCCCTGCCGAGATATCGGCCTATGACGCGCCCTTTCCCGACGTCACCTACAAGGCCGCCGTCCTGACGTTCCCGACACTTGTTCCTGTTGGACCCGATGACTGCGAGGTGGCTGAGAACCGGCAAGCCTGGTCTGCGCTTGAACAGTTCCGGAAACCCTTCCAGACCGCGTTCGGCGACCGTGACCCCGTCCTTGGGCATATGGACTCCGTTCTCCGGAATCGTATTCCCGGTGCGGCAGGTCAGCCTCACATCCGCCTGGAACTGGCAGGGCATTTCAGCCAGGAGGATGAGGCGGAGCTGTTCGTCCAAACCCTGTTGAAGCTTATGAACGATTGACGGGTGCCGAGGGGGAAGCCGGAGCCCCCATCGCATTGAACCTTCCGCCCGAAGCGCCCCGAGCGGCTCGGACCTTGGCTGCAGGGATGTTTAGCGCTCGCCCGACCGCAATCAGTGGATTATATTGACATCCTGCGTGCAATATCTGGGAGGGTGGCTATGCGGATTCTGAGAACGCCGGATTCCTGTTTCGAGGGTCTGGAAGACTACGATTTCGAGCCCCATTACACCGAAATCGTCGACGCGGACGGGACGGCCATCCGTATCCACCACGTCGACGAGGGCCCGCGGGACGGACCGCCGGTCCTGCTGATGCACGGCAATCCGACCTGGGCCTATCTCTACCGAAAGATGATCCCGACCCTGGCCGCGGCCGGTTGCCGGGTCATGGCCGTCGACCTTGTCGGTTGTGGTCGTTCCGACAAGCCGAGCGAAAAGGCGGACTATACCCTTGCCCGTCACTATGACTGGATCGGCCGCTGGCTGGCGGCGCTGGATCTGAAGGGGCTGACCCTCTTCTGCCAGGACTGGGGGGGAACGATCGGTCTCGCCCAGGTTGCCAACACCCCCGAGCGCTTCGACCGGGTCATCGCCTGCAACACCGGCGTGCCGGCGGGCGAAGGCGGCAATGAGATGCTCCGGAACTGGCTGGCGATGATGGCGGTCCTGCCGGAGTTTCCTTTCGACGCCGTGATGCAGGGCGGCATGACGGTTCCGCTCACACCCGCGATGATGGCCGCCTGGAAGGCCCCCTTCCCGGAACCCGCCTATCAGGCCGGCATCGTCGCCTTCCCGCAATTGATCGCCATCTTCGAGGACAATCCCGGCGTCCCCCTGAACCGGGAGATCCGTGAAAAGCTGAAGCGTTTCGACAAGCCTTTCCTGACCGTCTGGGGAGGCAAGGACATGGTGACCCCCGGCGGCGACCGCCGCCTCCAGCGTGAGATCCCCGGCACAGCGGGGCAGGCGCATGTTCACCTGCCGGACGCCGGTCACTTCCTGCAGGAGGACGCACCGGACGAGGCAGTGCAGGCCATACTGTCCTTCATGGGGCGCTGACAGGAACCGGGAGGCCCGCTGTCATCCGGCCTCCCTGATTCACCCGTCCTGCGCCGCGCCCAGCCATGCCGGCATGACGGTCTCGATATTGAGCTGGCCCTCCAGACCCGCCGCCCTGTGCACCGAGATCGCACGCCATTCCGCTGAGGTGCTCATGGCCGTGAGCGCGGCGCGGTCGGGATACTGGGCCAGGGCGACCTCATCCCAGAGCTGGTCCACCTCGCCGATCGCCAGCCAGGTCACATCCCCGACGAACAGGATCCGGCCGCCATAGGCCGTGATCATGGGGCCGACCCTGGCCCCGTAGAGGGCATAGGCCTCGCGGCCGGTCAGGTCGCAGGGGCGTCCGTCTTCATAGACGGCGCGGTCGCGAAATTTCAGCAGGTTCACCATGACGATCGGCCCTGCAGGTCCGGGCTCGAACATGCCCTTCTTCTGCTCTACGGAGACCGGGTAGAGTGCGTTTCTGACCTGCACGGCGGCACTGGCGTTCATTGAGGGCACCTCGGTTGTTTCGTCACACAGGATGACATAATAATCCCGCCATACAAGATTGCGACCGGAGCCCTATCGTGAACGAGATCACCCAGATCCAGGTGTGCAGGAAAGACCTGCACAAGACGCGGATTGTAAACGGGCCGATGCCGGTCCCGGCCGTCGGCGAAGTGCTGGTGTCCGTCGACCGGTTCGCCTTGACGGCCAACAACATCACCTACGCCGTGACCGGTGACTTCATCGGCTACTGGGGATTCTTCCCCGTGGACGCCGACTGGGGACTGGTTCCGGTCTGGGGTTACGGGACCGTGGTCGCGTCCAACTGTCCGGAAATTCCGGAAGGCGAGCGCCTTTATGGCTTCTTCCCCATGGCTTCACATGTCGTGCTGCAGCCCGGGAAGGTGACGGACGGTGCCTTCATGGATTTCGCCGAACATCGTCGACCCTTGCCGGGCGTATACAATCGATATGTCCGGACCGCCGACGACGCCCCCGAGATCGCCGCCATGGGTGACGAGCGATGCCTGCTGTTCCCCCTGTTCGCCACCTCCTACATTCTGTCCGACTATATGGAAGATAACGCCAATTTCGGCGCAACCCGCGTGCTGATCGGCAGCGCCTCGTCCAAGACCGCCTTCGGCCTTGCCCATCTGCTCGCCAAGGCACCGGACCGGACCCTCGAGATCATCGGCCTGACGTCGCCGGGCAATGTCGCGTTCACAACCGGCCTCGGCCTGTATGACCGGGTCATCACCTACGATCAGATCGGTGCCCTGGAGACCGGCATACCGACCGCCTTGGTGGACATGTCCGGGTCCGGTGCGGTGATCCAGGCGGTCGATGACCATCTGGGCAAGGACGTGGTCCTCAGCTCGATCGTCGGTGCAACCCACTGGGACGCCAAACGGCACAAGGGCGAGACCCAGGGTGCCCGCCCCACCTTCTTCTTCGCACCAGCCCAGTTCGCCAAGCGCGAGCAGGACTGGGGCCCCGGCGTGGTGATGCAGCGTGCCCTCGAGGCCAGCGCGCGTGTCGCGGCCGACGCCAGATCGATGCTCACCGTTCAGCACAGCCGTGGGGCAGAGACCGTGCGCGACGCCTATGTGGAGATGCTGAATGGGCGAACCTCGCCCGGCATCGGGGTCATGCTGAGCGTCGCCTGAAACCCGGCCTGCGGCGGCCCCGAAAGGGGGCCGCCTGTCTCAGAGACTGTCCGTGATGATGGTCGGTGCCGGGAAGGCGGCACTGAGACCGCCGCAGACGTTCAGGGCCTGACCGTTGACGTAGCGGGACTCGTCGCAGGCAAGGAACAAGGCGGCATCGGCCATGTCCTCGGCCGCGCCGATCCGGCGCATCGGGTTGATGTCGGCGAGCGGATTGGATCCAACCGCCGCCTCGAGAAAATCGAACGAAGGCTTGGTCATCGGTGTCGCGGTGCCTGCCGGGCAAAGCGCATTCACGCGGACACCCTTGCGGCCCAGCGACTGGGCCGTGTTCTGGACCAGGTTGATAACAGCCGCCTTGGAGGCGCTGTAGTCGATCGGGCCAGAGTTGGCCCGCTGGCCCGCAATGCTCGCCGTGACGATGATCGCGCCGGACCGCCGGGCGATCAATCGCGGCGAACCGTGCTTGATGAGCAGCATCGGCCCGACGAGATTGATGCGGATTGTCTCCATGAAATTGGCGACATCCGTGGCCTGGACAGGAACCATCCAGCCCCCGACACCTGCGTTGGCCACCAGGACATCCAGCCCGCCGAAACGCTCTTCGGCGGCTGCGACGAAGGCCTCCACCGAGGCCTCCTCAGCCACATCGGCGCGATGGAAGACGACACGATCGGAACCCGGCCCGAAGCCGTCGAGGGCCGCGTCAATCCGGCGCTGGGAACGGTCGACGCCGAATACCTGGGCGCCTTCCGCAACAAACCGGCGGGCCATCGCCAGACCGATACCGCCGGCGACCCCCGTGATAAGCGCAACCTTGCCCTCGAGTCGTCCCTTGCCCATCGTCTTCTCCCTTTGCGATATTTATGGCATAGTTAGTGCCAATATATGGACTGCTGCAACCCCTTGCTCACGGAACGCCTCATGACCCGACCGACCCAGATCCGCCTCGCCCAGCGCCCTGTCGGAGCGGCCGACGCATCGACCTGGACCACGACCCATGACGCCGGCCGGGACCCGGAGGCGGGGGAAATCCGGTTGAAGGTGACCCATATCTCGCTGGACCCCGCCATGCGGGGCTGGATCAACGCCGGTCGCAGCTACATCCCGCCGGTCGGGATCGGCGAGGTCATGCGGGCCATCGGCGTGGGTGAAGTGACGGCGACGGCCTCCGACCGGTTCAAGGTCGGAGAGATGGTGATGGGTCTGACAGGCGTTCAGACCGATGCCACGCTCGCCGCCAAGGATTTCAACAAGATCGAACCGTCCCTTGCCTCGCCCTCAACCTTCCTGGGCGGTCTCGGAATGCCGGGCATGACGGCCTATTTCGGGCTTCTGGACGTGGGCAAGCCCGAGGCCGGGCAAACCGTGGTGGTCTCCGCCGCGGCCGGCGCGGTCGGTGCCGTCGTGGGACAGATCGCAAAGATCAAGGGATGCCGGGTCGTGGGTCTGGCCGGTGGGCCGGACAAGTGCCGCTACGTCGTCGAGGAACTGGGCTTCGACGCCTGCATCGACTATCGGGGAGGCTCGCTGCAGGAACAGCTCAAGGCTGCCTGCCCCGACCGGATCGACATCTATTTCGACAATGTCGGCGGTGAAATTCTGGACGTCTGCCTGGGTCTTCTGGCCCAGAAGGCCCGGGTCGTGATCTGTGGCGCCATCAGCCAGTACAACGCCACCGAGGGCGTGACAGGGCCGGCCAACTATCTGAGCCTGCTGGTCAACCGTGCGCGGATGGAGGGGTTTGTCATGTTCGACTACCAGAAGCAGTTCCTGGGCGCGGTCATGGAGATGGCTGGCTGGATGATGTCCGGTCAGCTCAAGTTCAAGGAGCATGTGGTCGACGGCATCGAGAGCTTCCCCCAAGCATTCGACATGCTGTTTGCCGGGACGAATTTCGGCAAGCTGGTGATCAAGGTCTAGCCGGGTTCAGTCGGGCTTCCCGAACCGCCGGGCCCGGGCCGATCACCCGATCGGCTAGCGCCCGGCCAGCGGGGGCTCGCGATCGCCATAGACTGCCAGCGACCAGGCGATCACCACGATCGGTAGCAGGATCATGTTGAAGATCTCGCCCGGCACCTCCACCGGAAGCGGCCTCCAGAAATGGAGGTTCGCAACGGCTCCCGCCGTCAGAAGAACCTGCAGGCCGAGCCCGAGCGTAATGAGGTCGCGTCGGGCCGCAAGCAGATAGGCCTCGAACAGCCCGATCACGATCTGGTTGACCCCGATGAGCGCGAACAGGGGGATGATCGTGGCTGCCGACGTGGTCAGGTCCAGCCCGGCGATCGTGCCGGCACCCCCGTCAGGACTGAAGGCATGAACCCCGCCCCGCGCCAGGTTCATGAGGGCGAAAAGGCCCAGGACGATGGCCGGACCGAGTTTCATCGGGTTCATGTGATCAGCTTCCCCAAAATGTTCGTCCTTCCGCCCTGCCGACCAATGCGGTCGCCGGGATCGGTCGCCCGAACCATCACGGACAGGCCGTGCGGTTCAGCTCACGTCACACATATTGCACCATGAGTGCCGATATATTGCAAGACAGGCGGACCCTCAGGCCGGCGGCGGCGTCAGGGCCCGGCGCAGGGCGTCCAGACTGTCCCGGGACTGTTGACGGCTGACGCCGGCCGGAAACATGACCGAGCCGTGGAAGGTCCCGGGATAGCTGTGCACCTCGACACTGACGCCGTCACGCAGCAGCTGCATGGCGTAGAGCAGACCCTCATCGCGCAGCGGGTCGAACTCCATGGTGTTGACCAGGGCCGGCGGCAAACCGCTGAGATCGGTCGCCCGCGCCGGTGCGGCCAGGACGGGTACGTCATCCGAACCCCGCCGATAGCCCGCCCCCAGATAATAGTCCCAGCTGGCCTCGGCCAGGGATCGCTTCCAGACCGGCGTGTCCGTGAAGGCCCGGGCACTGGGGGTGTCCAGCCGGTCGTCGAGCTCAGGGATGCTGAGATGCTGGAAACAGATCGCCGGCCCGGACCTGTCACGGGCCAGAAGGCAGAGGGCGGCGGCCAGACCGCCGCCGGCACTGACACCATAGACCGCGATCCGCGCTGGATCGATCCGCAGCACTGCGGCCTGCTCATGCATCCAGACCAGCGCCGCATAACAGTCGTCCAGTCCGGCCGGATAGGGATGTTCCGGGGCGAGCCGATAGTCGACGGTCACGACGGTCACGCCGAGGCTGACGGCGTTATGCACCGCCAGCCCATGTTCGGTATCCAGGCTGCCGATGACGAATCCGCCGCCGTGGATCTGCAGAATGGCTGCCGAAACGTCCGGGGCATCCCTGGGCCGATAGATCCGGATCGGCACCGCCGGCCGTCCCCCCTCCCCCGGTACCGAGCCGTCCTCGATGATCAGCGTGCTGGTATCGACCCCGGCCGACAGCATTGCATTCACATCCTCGAAGAACCGGCGTGCGAGGACCGGATCGGCGAATGATCCTGACGGGATCGAGGCTGCGAACGGCGCCAGCTCGGGATCGAAGGAATAGGTCATGGTGAGTCCGAACTGTTCGAGAAACCTCAGCGACTGGCGATACCGTCCAGCAGTATGCGCCTGACCGCAGCGTTCATTCGTTTGAGAAGATCCTGATCCCCCGCGTTGATGGTCATCAGGATCGTGCTGAAGATCATGCCCACCAGCACATGGGCCGTGGCCTGTTTGTCCAGGTCGCTACGCAGGAAGCCCTGCTGCATGCCGTTTTCAAAATAGGCCTCAACCTGGCTCGCGCACCAGTCGAAGAAGTCGGTGATGCGCCGCGTCATCTCCGGGTCGATCGATGTCGCTTCCAGCAGCAGGATCCGGAACAGGCCCGGCGTCTCATGGAGAATCTTGCTCAACGAGACCCCCAGGCGCGCCAGCTGCCCCTCATAGTCTTCCAGTGTCCTGCTCGCCGTCGGCGCATTGGCCTCGGCCATGGCAAGCCTGATCTTCTCGCAGACGCCGTCGATCACATGCTCAAGGATGTCGCGCTTGTTCTCAAAATATCTGTAAAACGTTCCATGACCGATGCCGAGACGCTTGGCGATATGATATATTCCGGTCTGATGGTAGCCGCGACCAGAAAACTCCATGAACGCAGCATCAATGATGTCTTGCCGCAACTGCAAGCGCTGGCGCTCAGCCCGACTCGCAGGCGCGATCACTGATCCTGTATTGCTCACCATTCGGTACTACGATCAAATCCCGAGACCATCAAGCTAAAGCGGAAACCCTGTTCCGAAACTGACATTGCATTCCGCATGCTGCCCGTCCATCCTTGCCCGACCCACGGTGGCCGGATGTTCGTCGAACGAACCCGTCGCCGCAGCGTCGGGATCGGGGAAGAAGCGCAATGAGTTCAGCGATCCGGATGAACCAGCCCGGCCGCGCCGGGACAGATCCGGCGTCCGCGAGCGAACATGTCCGGGTGATCGTGGTGGGTGCCGGTTTTGCCGGCATCGGCGCTGCGATCCGGCTGCGCCAGGCCGGGATCGACTTCCAGCTTCTGGAAAAGTCGGGGGAGATCGGCGGGGTCTGGCGGGACAATACCTATCCGGACTGCGCCTGCGACATCCCCTCGGCCTTCTACTCCTATTCGTTTGCGCCGAACCCGCGCTGGAGCCGCTTCTTCGCCGCCCAGACGGAGATCCGGGACTATTGCCGGCAGGTCGCCGCCCGCTTCGGCGTCATGCCGTTCGTACGGCTGAACCACGAACTGAAGCAGGCCGTCTGGGACCCGGGCATGCAGCTGTGGAGACTGGAGACCAGTGCCGGCCGGTTCACAGCAAACTTTGTGATCATGGCCTGCGGCCCGATGCACCAGCCCCGCCTGCCCCGGCTCAAGGGACTGGACAGCTTTACCGGTGCCAGTTTCCACTCGGCCCGTTGGGACCACAGCTACGACCTGACGGACAAGCGGGTCGCTGTCATCGGCAGCGGTGCCTCGGCCATCCAGTTCCTGCCCGCCATCCAGCCCCGCGTGGCGCACCTGACCCTGTTCCAGCGCACCCCGCCCTGGGTCCTGCCCAAGATGGACGCGGTCGTTTCAGAGGCATGGCAGCGCCGGTTTGAGCGGTTTCCCATCCTGCAGACCCTGCTTCGGCAGGCGCTCTACCGGGCCTTTGAACGACTGAACGCCAGCCTCAACCGACCGAAAGCCCGCCGGCGGCTGGAGGCCCGGGCGCGCCGCAACATCGAGCGGGCGACCCAGGATGAGACCCTGCGCAGAAAGCTGACGCCGGACTTCGCGATCGGCTGCAAACGCATCCTCCAGTCCAACACCTGGTATCGGGCCCTGGCCAGACAGAATGTCGACGTCGTCAGCGGAGTCGCCGAGGTTCGCGGCAACACGATCATCGCGACCGACGGCGCGTCCTGCGAGGTTGATCTGATTATCTTCGGGACCGGATTTGAGGTCGCCAATCCACCCGTGGCGGAGATCATCGTCGGGGCCAGCGGGCGCACGCTCGCGGACCAGTGGCAGGGAAGCCCGGAGGTCTATGTGGGAACCACCGCCCCTGACGCACCCAACTGCTTCCTGATGTTCGGGCCAAACCTCTACACCTTTTCCTCGGCCTTCGTGATGATCGAGGCGCAGCTGGACTATATCATGGACGCCCTGCGGCAGGCCGGTGCGCGCAAGATCACCAGCCTCTCGATCCGCGCTGACGTCTGCCGCTCCTACAATGAAGTCGTGCAGGCCGCGCTGCAGTCCAGCGTCTGGAACAGTGGCGGCTGCACCAGCTATTTCATCGACAGGAACGGTCGCAACAGCACCAACTGGCCCTGGAGCGCCGGCCGGCTGCGGCGGCGCCTGCGGCGCTTCCGGCTGCGGGACTATGAAGTGCAGACCGGGGTCTGATCACGGCATCGGTGCGACCGTGCGGAAGCCGACGTGGGAGGCCCCCAATGTCAGGTCCTGCGCCTGTCGCGCGCCCGGGCGGTACCGCATGCAATAGTTGGGGGCACACAGGTAGCTGCCGCCCTTGATGACGCCCACCGCGACGCCCGGCTGACGCGGATCCGCTCCGGGCTCGCCCGGCACGATGGTCCGCGCCCGGGTCTGCCGGTAAGGATCAGAAGTCCACTCCCAGACATTGCCGATCATGTCGTGAATGCCCAGGCCGTTGGCCTTGAAACACCCCACGGGGGCGGCGCCGTCATGGCCGTCCCGGCCCGCGTTCCTGACCGGGAAGACGCCCTGCCAGGTGTTGGCCTCGGACGGCTGCTCAGTGGAGTTTCCGGCAGCGGCATTCGCCGACCGCGCCGCCCACTCCCATTCGATCTCGGTCGGCAGGCGACGCCCGGCCCAGCGCGCATAGGCCTGGGCATCGGCCAGGGCGATATGAACCACCGGAAGGAAATCCCGCCCTTTCAGGTCGCTTCCGGGTCCTTCGGGATGCCGCCAGGATGCACCGCGAACGAAGGTCCACCAGGTCGCGGGATTGCCGGGATCGAAGCGCTCGCTGTCCAGCCGGAAAACCGCGGACCCCGGCTGGAGAGCCGCCGCCGGCATGCCGGGATACTGCGCCGGATCGACCGGCCGTTCGGCGACCGTGACATAGCCGGTCTCCTCCACGAAGCGGGCGAACCGGGCATTGGTCACCTCGGTCGCATCGATGCGGAAGGCCGCAACCGTCTCGAGGCGCGGCGGCCCCTCATCCCCATAGACGTCATCACCCATCAGAAAGCGCCCGGCCGGCACATCAATCAGCTGGCCCGGCTGATCCGTTGTGGGGGTTGCCGGGCAGACGACCGGCGCGATCCGGGCGGCGGGACTGCAACTCCCCAGCCCCGCCATGACCAGGGCGGCCAGGATGGCGATCCGACGCGGCCGACCGGTCATAGCCGCAAGGCCCCGGACACGATCTCGGCATGGAGCGCGGGCGACAAGGGCACATAGGCCTCGTGTCGGGGATCATCGAACATCAGGGTGTCGGCGACGGTCCGGGGGTCAAACCCTTCCTGAACGGCCTCGGCCTTCTTCTGTTTGAACGTACCCGTAATTTCCATCGCCCGGGTCAGGCGCAGAAAGAGCGGGCGGGCGTAGCCGGGCAGGCCCGCATGCACCGCCTCTCGAACCCGTGCCGGATCGAACTGCGCCTCGTCCACGACCAGACTGGCCATGCCGGTGCGACCGCTGCAGCCGGGAATCTCCACGCCATAGACATTGACCTCAAGGATGCCCGGCACGGCAGCGATCACCCCGGCGACCTCGGCGGTCGAGACATTCTCGCCCTTCCAGCGGAAGGTGTCTCCGATCCGGTCGACGAAATAGAAATAGCCCAGCCGATCGGATCGCATGAGGTCACCTGACCGGAACCAGGCATCCCCCGGCTCGAACACATCGCGGAGAATCTTGCTCTCGGTCGCGCCGGCGTCGGAATAGCCCTCGAACCGCATCTGGGCGTTGGCCGGGTCGATCCGGGCGATGGCTTCACCGGCCTCGCCCTCGACACAGCGGATGCATCGTCCGGAGGCCTCCCGGACCGGACATTCCGCAACAGGGTCGAACCGGATCAGGGCCACGTTGACCGCCCCCTTCATATAGGGCGGGGCCCGGCCGATGGCATGCGGTCCTCCGTCCAGGTTGAACAGGGTCAGATTGCTTTCGGTCGCGCCGTAGAATTCGAGAATCCGGGGAATGGCGAACCGCGCCTGGAACCGATCCCAGACGTCCGGCCTCAGCCCGTTGCCGATGACCAGCCGCAGCCGGTGCCGACGCTCGTCCGGGTCGGCCGGGGCGTTCAGCAGATAGCGGCAGAGCTCCCCGATATACTGGAACAGGGTCGCTTCGAAACGGATGCAATCGCTCCAGAAGGCGCTGGCCGAGAAATGCCGGCGCAGGGCGATGGTTCCGCCCACTGTCAGGGCGATGCCGGGCGCACAGACCCCGCCGACCGTGTGATAGAGCGGCAGGGGCGCATAGATCACATCGCGCGCGGTCGATCC
>VYMF01000303.1_pt1 | contig 14777 bp, 15 predicted proteins | sample 5115271 | NCBI WGS metagenome assembly VYMF01 (sample SAMN12291778, study PRJNA351875) | freshwater metagenome | isolation source: freshwater lake | place: USA: Michigan, Wintergreen Lake | collected 2013-08-08
GTTGTCATAGCGGGCCCAACCGTCGCCGCAAGGGCCTAGCCCCCCGCCCTTTCGACCGTGTCTACCGACGGATTGGTGCGCAGGGCGGCCATGATGGTCGTGGCGTGTTTGGCGTCCTCGACCTCCATGTCGATGTCGACGTCGAAGAAGTCCTGCTGCCGGTGGCTCATCACCAGATTGATGATGTTGCCGCCGGCCTCGCCGATCAGGGTCGTGACCTGACCCAGCACCCCGGGGGCATTCTTGATGGTGGCACGAATGCGGGCGGCGGCGACGGCCCCCTGCTCGGCCTGCGGTGTCCACTGCAGGTCCTGCCAGACCGAATCGTCATCGGCGAAATCGGCCAGTTGCTGGCAGTCGATCGTATGCACGGTCAGCCCGGCCTCGGGCTCGAGGATGCCGACGATCCGGTCTCCGGGCACCGGCGAACAGCAATGGCCGAAATGGACACTGATGCCTGGGGTCAGTCCACCGCCGCGGACGAACAGCCGCGCCTGTTCATCGCCGATCCGCTTGCGGTCCGGCCCCGCCTTGAGCCGCCCCTTCAACGCCGGGAACAGGGTCTCGCCGACCTTGGCGGCCGACACCCGGCCGCGTCCGATGGCCTCGTACAGGTCTTCCTCCGAGGCGAAGGCGAAGGTCTCCAGCATGGCCTTGAGCGAAACCTCGACCAGGGTCTTGCCGGCGCGCGACAGCGTCTGCTCCAGGGTCGCGCGGCCTAGCTTCTGGAACTCACCGCGCTCGGAGGTTCGGATGTGCCTTCGGATCGCGGACCGGGCCCGGCCGGTGATGGTCAGGGAGCGCCAGTCGGCCGGAATCTCCCGCTTGGCCCCACGCACGATCTCGACCACGTCGCCGTTCTGCAACTGGGTCCGCATCGGCTTGAGCTCGCCGTTGATCTTGACCCCCACTGCCGTGTCGCCGACCTCTGTGTGGACCGCATAGGCAAAGTCCAGCGCCATGCCGCCGCGCGGCAGGGTGATCAGGGACCCCTTGGGCGTGAACACGAACACCTGCTCGAGATACATCTCCAGCTTGGCGTGCTCGACCCAGTCCTCACCGCCCTCGCCGTGCTCGATCACCTGCACCAGATGGCGCAGGTTCTGCAGCGGATCGCGGCCACCGTCCTGCTCCATGGCTTCCTTGTCGAAGCCATAGGATTTGTTCTTGTAGGCCCAGTGCGCCGCCACCCCGTCCTCGGCCACCCGGTCCATCGCCTCGGTGCGGATCTGCATCTCGATACGCAGGCCCGACGGCCCGACGACGGTCGTGTGCAGCGAGCGATAGTTGTTCGACTTGGGCGTAGAGATGAAATCCTTGAACCGCTCCGGCACCATCGGCCAGGCGCGGTGGATGACACCCAGGGACCGGTAACAGTCGTCCTCGGCCTCGACGATGACCCGGAAGCCGTAGATGTCGGACAGGGACGAAAACCCGACCGATTTGCGCTGGAGCTTGCGCCAGATCGAATAGGGCGTCTTCTGGCGGCCAAACACCTGGGCCCGGACCCCGGCCTCCTGCAGCACACGTTCGACCTCGCGGGAGACCCCGTCGATGGCGCGGCCGTGCTCCAGCTTCAGCGCCTCCAGCCGCCGCTCGATCGCGGTTCGGGCCGTCGGGTTCAGATGCTCGAACGCCAGTTCTTCCAGCTCGGAGGCGATCGAATTGATGCCGATCGACCGTCCCAGTGGCGCATAGACCTCCAGGGTCTCGCGGGAGATACGCTCGCGCTTCTCCGGTTTGACGTATTTCAGCGCCCGCATGTTGTGCAGACGGTCGGCCAGTTTCACCAGCAGGACCCGCACATCCTTGGAGATGGCGAGGATAAATTTGCGAAGGTTCTCTGCCTGCCGCGTGTGTTCGGCCTGGAGTTCCAGCCGCGACAGCTTGGTCACACCTTCGACCAGCACCGCCACTTCCTCCCCGAACCGCTCGGCGATGTCGTCGCGCGTGGCCGAGGTGTCCTCGACCACATCGTGCAGCAGGGCCGTGACGATGGTGGCGGTGTCCAGCCGGTAGTCGGTCAGAATGCCCGCCACCTGGATCGGATGGGCGAAATAGGGATCCCCGGAGGCCCGCAGCTGCGAGCCGTGCATCTTCATCGCATAGACGTAGGCGCGGTTCAGGAGCGCCTCGTCTGCGGTGGGGTCATAGGCGCGCACGGCCTCGACCAGTTCGAACTGGCGAAGCACCCGCGAGCGGGGATGAGGGTCCGGGTCCACATGGGGACGGGGCCCGCCGGGATCGTTCAGATTGGCGGGTTCAGGCGTCGGCGCGGGCTGCCGCGCCGGCAGGATGGTGATACCGTTGGCGGATTCCGCCGTCAGTAGCGTTCCTCCTGCCCGCCGTCCCGGTCGCTTTGCAGCGCACGGATCAGCTCGGCCTCGGCCATGTTCATGTGCTGGGGTTCAGCCAGCAGGCCGACGATTTCAGCCTCGTCCTCGGCTTCGGTGCGCTCGTCGACGCGCTGCAGGGCGACGATCACCGTTTCGCGCAGATCTTCCGGCACGACGGTCGAGTCGGCCAGTTCGCGCAGGGCCACGACCGGGTTCTTGTCGTTGTCCCGATCGATGGTCAGCGCCGCGCCGTTGGCGATGGCACGGGCGCGATTGCCCGCCAGCAGGACCAGACCGAACCGGTTCGGCACCTTTTCGATGCAGTCTTCGACAGTGACGCGAGCCATGAATATCCTCGGGCGCGGGGGGAGAACCGCACAAACTATAGGGTCAGCCCCAATTGTGCAACGCCGCATGGGCCGGAATGAGGCATCACACGAGAGGCACCGCGTCTTTCCCGACCGATGCCCGATCCGCCAGGGCCTGCGCCGTCCCTCCTGCGGGATGCTCCCAGCCCGGCGCAATCTCCGCCAGCGGCCCCATGACGAACAGCCGGTCTGCGGCCCGGGGGTGCGGCAGGATCAGCCCGCCGAGGTCGCCCGTGGTGCGGCCATAGGCGATCAAATCGAGGTCCAGCGTCCGCGGCGCATTGGCGGCAACCCTCTGGCGTCCGAACGCAATCTCGATCCGGCCGAGGGCCGCCATCAGGGCCTGCGGGTCATGGGCCGTGTCAACGATCACCACCCCGTTCAGGAACGGAGGATCGGTCGGGTCAGGCCAGGCCGCCGACTGCCACCAGGACGACCGCGCCACCACATCGATCCCCTCGGCCCGGAACCGGGCCAGCGCCGCCTCCAGTGCCTCGCGACAATCGCGCCAGCCCCCGCAGTCATTGCTGCCGAGGGCCACCACAATGGCGTCGTCCAGCCCATCCGCGCCGGCGAGCGGGACGGGGCGCGCCGCCGTCTTGTCCGGACCGGGCTTTTCCATCCCCGTTTCTTACACCAATGAAGGCGGGCGCGCGCCCCGCCGCCGAAGGATTCGCCCGCCTTGCCGACCACACCGTCCGAACCGCCCCGCGACTGCCCGCTCTGCCCGCGTCTGGTCGAATACCGTCACGAGAACGCGCGCCAGAATCCCGACTGGTTCAACGGCCCGGCCCCCTCCTTCGGCGACCCTGACGCCCGACTGCTGGTCGCCGGCCTGGCCCCCGGACGCACAGGGGCCAACCGCACGGGCCGACCCTTCACCGGCGATGGAGCTGGGGTGATCCTCTACGAGACCCTGTTGAAGACCGGCTTCGCCACCGGCCGTTATGAGGCCCGGCCCGACGACACGTTGAAACTGGTCGACTGCATGATCACCAATGCCGTCCGCTGTGCACCACCCGGAAACAAGCCCCTGCCGGTCGAGGAAGCGACCTGCCGCCCCTTCCTGACCGCACGCCTCGCCGCCCTGCCCCGGCTCAAGGTCATCGTCACCCTCGGCGACGTCTCGCGCCGCAATGTGCTCAAGGCACTGGGCCTGCCCGGCTCGGCCGCCGCGCCCGGCCACGGCGTCGAGGCGGAACTGGGCGGCTATGTGATCCTGAACAGCTATCACTGCTCCCGTCTCAACACGAACACCGGCCGACTGACCCCCGCCATGTTCGAGGCCATCTTCCGGCGCGCACGGGCCATCATCGAATCCTGACCCGATTTCACTCGCCTTCCCGGCGAGTGTGGCTCTCCTGCCACGCGAATCAGCAGGGACCGGGTGTAGCGTCATCCTCCAGGAACAGTGCTGCGTACCTTGCGTTGATCGATCAGCTTTGGAGGGCTGTGATGCGTAGGTCGAACGGGGTCTTTTCACCCCAGGAACGGAAGACGGCGCTCTGGGCGCTGCTGATGGCGGGCCTGATCGCCGCCATGGGCGTGGTGACCCAGCAATGGGGACCGCCCTCGGTCGGACCCGGTGGGGCGGATGCCTATATGGCGGCCCCGGCGCCCGGCGTTCTGGACGCCCAGCCGGTCGGCTGATCCGGACGGACCTCAGCCCCGGTCCTTCATCAGCCGGGCCTTGTCCCTCTGCCAGTCGCGCTGGGCCGTGGCCTCGCGCTTGTCGTGCAGCTTCTTGCCCTTGGCCAGGGCGATCTCGATCTTCGCCTTGCCCGCCTCGTTCAGGTAGAGCTTGACCGGAATGATGGTCTGGCCGTCGCGCTGGACCGCCCCGATCAGCTTGTCGATCTGCTTGCGGTGCAGCAGCAGCTTACGATGTCGCCGCGGCTCGTGATTGAAGCGGTTGGCCTGTTTGTAGGGCGGGATGTCGGCGTTCACGAGCACGATCTCGCGCCCCTCCACCGCAGCATAGCTCTCTGCGATATTGGCCCGGCCGTCGCGCAGGGCCTTGATCTCGGTGCCGAGCAGCATGATCCCGGCCTCGACATAGTCCTCAAGGAAATAGTCGAATTTCGCCCGCCGGTTCTCGGCGATGATCTTCATTTTCGGCGCAGTGGAAGCCATCAGGCGACGCCAGCCTCGTCCATGGCGCGGTCAATGGCGGGTTTGACGTCGTCGGACGTCCGCGCCAGCGGCAGCCGGATCTCCTCGGTGCACAGGCCCAGCCGCGCGAGCGCGTACTTCGTCGGTGCCGGGGAGTTGTCGAGGAACAGTCCCTTGTGCAGGCGGATCAGCCGGTCCTGCCAGTCGCGCGCCGTGGCGTAGTCGCCCGCAGCCGCCGCCTCGTGCAGGGCCACCATGGCCTCAGGCGCGACATTGGAGGTCACCGAGATGACCCCGACCCCGCCCTGGGCGTGGTAGCCGAGATAGCTGGGATCATCGCCCGAGATCAGGTCGAACGGACCGCCGATATTGGCCCGCATCCAGCTGACCCGCGCCAGATCGCCCGTTGCGTCCTTGATGCCGACGATGTTCGGATGTGCGGCCAGCCGCGCGACCGTCTCATTGGCCAGGTCTACGCCGGTACGACCCGGCACATTGTACAGCAGCACCGGCAGCTGAACGGCCTCGGCGATGGCCTCGAAATGCAGCGCCAGCCCCGCCTGCGAGGGGCGGTTGTAATAGGGGGTCACGACCAGCGCCCCATCCGCGCCGACCGTCTTGGCGTGACGCACCAGTTCGATCGACTTGTCGGTCGCCGACGACCCGGCCCCGGCGATGACGCGGGTCCGCCCGGCTGCGACCTGAACACACAGCTCCACCACCCGCTTGTGCTCGTCGAGCGACAGGGAGGCGCTTTCGCCCGTCGTACCCATGGGCACGACGCCGTGGATGCCGGCGGCGATCTGGCGTTCCAGAAGCTGCGTGAAGGCGGCTTCGTCCACCTTTCCGTCACGAAGTGGTGTGATCAGGGCGGTGATCACACCCTTGAACAAGGGGGCGGTCATTGAGACAGTTGGTCCTGCTTGGAAAATCGGGGCGAGAGTCGCCGGATATTAAGCGTTGGAGGGTAGGTTGCCGGTCGCCCGACCGCAACCGCGACGCATGGAGATCGGACAGGTCATGATCGTTACCAGCCTCGCGGCCGCCCTGGCCCTGATCGCCCCTGCGCCCGAGGCCCTGATTCGTCAGGAGGTTCCTTACAGCGCCGTGGTCTCGGGCCCGGTCAGCAACCAGCCGCGCCTGCTGAACGATCAGGATACGGCCCTTTTCCGTCAGGGGCTGTCTGCAGCCCGGTCGCGGGACATTACGGGTGCCCGAAACCTCGCCGCGCAGATCAGCGATCCCGTCGCCCGCCAACTGGTCGAATGGGCCCTGCTCGACACTTCGGCAGACCAGATGCCGCTCAGCGACCTCGTCGTAGCCCGCACCGCCTTCGCCGGCTGGCCCCGCGCCGAGAGCCGCAATGCCGCCGCCGAGCGCGCCCTTGACCGGGCCTATGCGGACCCCGACGCCGTCCTGAACCTGTTCGCCCGCAGCGGGCCCACGACGGTTCAGGGTGCCATCGCCCTGGCGGATGCGCTCGAGCAGCGCGGCCGGTCGGACGAGTCCCGCCGCCTGATCACCGAATGGTGGCGGACCCGCTCGTTCGACGATGCCGCCCAGAGCCGTATCCTGACCCGCTGGGGCTCAAGCCTGACCCAGGCGGATCACGAAGCACGGCTGAACATGCTGCTGCTCGGCCCGCATGGCCCGGCCACCCGCGCCATGGTCCAGTTGGTTCCGGCTGACCGACAGGCCGTCGCCAATGTCGTCATGGCCCTGCGCACCGCCTACAGCCCGGACGCCATTGTCGCGAACCTCAGCCCCACACAGGCGCTGGACCCCGCTGTGGCGCTGGAACGCGTCCGCATCCTGCGTTCCCAGAATCGCCAGTCCGAGGGCTTCGCCCTGCTGCGGGCCCTGCCCGCGGCCCCTTCGCACACCGAGGGCCAGAACACCCTCTGGAGCGAGCGCCGCAACTATTTCCTCGACGCCCTCGAACGCCGCAACAGTCAGGCCGCCTATGACGCCATGGCCGGCCACGGCTTTCCCGCCGGAGAGCGCAAGGTCGATGCGGAATTCTTCGCCGGCTGGGCGGCGCTGGTGAAGTTGAACGACCCGGTCCGCGCGGCCCGCCATTTCGAGGCCCTGCGCCAGATGTCCTCGACGCCGATCACCCAGGGCCGGGCCCTCTACTGGCTGGGCCGCACGGCCGAGGCCGAGGGCAACACCCCCGCCGCAGTCCAGTACTATCGGGACGGTGCCCGCCACATCCAGACCTTCTACGGCCAGTTGGCCGCCGAAAAGGCGGGGCTGACGACGATAGACCTGCCCGCCGATCCGGTCCCGACGGCGTCGGAAGTGGCTGCCTTCGAGGGCAATGAGGTGGTTCGCGCCCTGCGTATCCTCGGTGAAACCGGCGAGATGAGCCTGTTCCGCGTCTTTGCGTTTCAGCTGGACGACAGCCTGCCGGGTCCCGCCGGCTTGGCCCTGCTGATGGATGTGTCGCGGAACTACGGTGAAGGCTTCACGGCCATGATGGTCGGCCGTGCCGCCAGCCAGCGCGGCTTCCTGATGCCCGAGCGCCAGTATCCCGTCCGGATCCCGCCGACCGTAGAAGGGGCCGCCCCGCTGGAGTTCACCCTGGCCATCACCCGTCAGGAATCCAGCTTTGATCCCCGCGCCCGCTCCCACGCCAATGCGCGCGGCATGATGCAATTCCTGCCCGCCACCGGCCGCAGCGTCGCTCGCCAGCTGGGCATGCCCTATTCGGATGAGCGGCTCTACGACGCAGACTTCAACATGACCCTGGGCAGTTTCCACCTCGGCGACCTGACCCGCGATTTCGGCGGCTCGATGCTGCTGACGACGATCGGCTACAACGCCGGTCCGGGCCGCCCTCCGCAGTGGATCGCCCGCTGCGGCGATCCCCGCGGCGGCAGCGTCGATCCGGTCGACTTCATCGAGTGCGCACCCTTCACAGAAACTCGCAACTATATGATGCGAGTGATGGAAAACATGCAGGTTTATCGCGCGCGGCTGAACGGCGGCTCGGCTCCGCTGACCCTGTCGTCAGACCTGCGCCGCGGTGCCCCGGCGGGGCCGGCACCCTACAGCTATGCGGGCCAAGAGGGCCTTCAGGCCCCCGTCGGCGAACCCGCCGAATAGCGGCCACTCGACAGCAGCGGCCCGTCCGGCCCCTCGACCCAACGGCCGGCCAGACCAAAGGTCTCCGCCATGACTGCGGGCGTCAGTGCCGCCAGCGGAGCGGCGTCGGCGACGACCCGGCCGGCATCCAGCACCACGATCCGGTCGGCGCAACGCGCCGCCAGCGCCAGATCATGCAGGCTGACCAGCACCCCCTGTCCCGCCGCTGCACGGGCCTTCAGCCGCTCCAGCACCATCAACTGGGCCTCGGGGTCCAGCCCGGTAGTCGGCTCATCGGCCAGCAGGGCCCGGGCCCCGGTCGCCAGGGCCCGCGCCAGCAACACCCTCGCCCGCTCGCCGCCCGACATCTCGGCCACGCCCCGGTCCGCCAGGTGCCCGGCCTCGACCTCGTCCAGCGCCGCCCGGGCCCGCTCGAGAGCATCGGTCAGAAAGGGGGCCCCCAGCGCCGCGACCTCGATCGCAGGCAGGTTCCAGGCAATCCGCCGCTCCTGCGGCAGATAGGCCGCGCGCCCGGCTCTTTCGCCCGGCGTCAGGCTCGCCACATCGTCCCCGCCGAGTAGCGCATTACCGGCGGAAAGCGGCAGCAGTCCCGCCAGCGCCCGGATTGCGCTCGACTTGCCGGCTCCGTTCGGTCCGACCACGGCGACCAGTTCCCCGGCTGCGACCGACAGGTCAACGCCGTCCAGCACCGTCCGTCCGCCCAACCGGGCCGTCGCACAGACCAGTGACAGGACGCTCACAGCCGCCACTCCCGCGCCGCCCGCCAGGCGATCATCGCGAACAGCGGTGCCCCGACCAGGGCGGTGAAAACCCCCAGCTTCAGTTCCTGATCCGTCGGGGTCATCCGCGCCAACAGGTCTGCGACCACCAGCATCAGCCCGCCCGCCAGCGCCGACGGAAGCAGCAGCCGCCCCGGGTCACCCCGAACGGCGCTGCGGACCAGATGCGGGGCCGCCAGACCGACAAAGCCAATCACCCCGGCCACCGCGACAGCCGCCCCGGTCGCCAGCGCCGTCGCCAGCAAGGCCAGCAGCCTCAGCCGCGTCATGGGCAGGCCCGATGTCCGGGCCGTTTCTTCGCCCAGACTCAGCATCCTCAGACCGGGCGAGGCCAATGCCGCCAGAGCCCCCGCGACCAGAACCGCCGGCGTCACCCAGGCCACATCGATCCAGCTGCGGTTCTGCACCGAGCCCAGCAGCCAGCCCATGACCTCGGCCGTGGCGATCGGTGACGGCGACAGGTTGAAGATCAGGGCCGTGGCCGCGCCGGCGAAACTGGACACCGCCACCCCGAACAGGATCAGGGCCTCCGGCGACCGCACCCGCGCCGAGAAAAGGATCAGCAGCCCGCCGGCCAGACCGGCCCCGATCAAGGCCGAGGCCTCAACCGCCCCCGGAACCGCCGCGGCTCCCAGCACTATGGCCGCGGCCGCCGCCAGCGCCGCCGCTGCGGAAACGCCCAGGACGCCCGGATCGGCCAGAGGATTGCGCAACAGCCCCTGCATCACGGCCCCGGACAGCCCCAGCGCCGCCCCGACCAGCAGGGCCGTGGCCACGCGCGGTGCCCGGACCTGCCAGAGGACCTCCCCGGGCCCCGAGCCGGGGTCGGCAAGGGCCTGACCGATCTGCGCCATGCTGAAGGCAGTTTCGCCCAGCAGCAGGCCCATCACGCTCGCCGTCAGGATGGCGACGGCAAGCCCCAGCGTCAGCCGCGACGGTCGCCTCACGTGTCGGCCTTCAGCATCGCTGCCGCATCGGCCGCGAACCAGGCAGGACAGGTCAGGGCCGCCGAGGGCAGCCGCGCTGCGATCCGCCCTTTCGCCGCCCGCTGGACGACCGGATGGCGCCCCGGTCCACGCCAGTCGCCCCGGGTCTGATCGAAGAAACCCAGGACGAAGCGCGCGGGGGGAAACAGTGCGATCCGCTCGACACTGACCGGCGCGAAAAACGGCTTCGCAGCCGCATTGCCCAGACCGGCTGCGGCCAGGATCGCGTCCATCAGCGTGCCCTTGCCCGCCGTGAACCCGCCTGCTGTCAGATACAGGGCCGTGCGATGGGGAGCGTCCGGCCCGGGTGCCGCACGCCGCAGCGTCGCATCCATCCGCGCCGCCAGCACCTCACCGCGTCCGGGCACACCCAGACCCTGCGAGACCGCGCGAATATTCGCTCTTACACCGTTGAAATCTTGCGCATCCGAGATCGTCAGGACCTGCACCCCTCTCGCCTCCAGACGCGCCAGCAGCCGGGGCTCACCACCCCAGTAGCGGACCACGACATCCGGCTGGAAGGCGATGGCCGCCTCGAGCGTCGGCCGGACCCGCTGCCGCCCGGCCGCCGCTTCCCGCAACCAGGCGTCCGGATCATCAGCCCGCGGCGACAGCGCCAGTTCCGCATCGGGCCGCAGCGCCAGCACATACTGGTCGGCGCACTGGTCCAGCGCCATGACACGCAACGGGCGGGCCTCGACAGCACCGGCCGCGAGCACCGCCACCCCGGCCAGCACCCCCGCCAGCCGGTTCACGATTTCAGCAGGCCCGCGAACAACCCCTCCAGCAGGGTCGTCACCAGCGACTCGCGCTCGACCCAGTCGAAATAGGGCTTGGTGACGTCCTCGACCACGGCCTCGAACGACCGGTACAGCGATCCCCCCAACTCCTGCGCCGCTGACTGGGCCCCGTGCGCCAGTTCGGCCGGTCGGGTCATGTAGATCAGCCGGTAGGCATTGGGATTGGCAAAGCCGAAGTCGATATAGGCCCGCAGCATGGCTCGAAGACGCGCCTCCGGCCCGGCCGGCTCGGCGATGATGGACTGGTTGGCCTCCAGCAGGGCCGCGAACGCCTGCCGGCAGATCTCCTGCAGGATCTCTCCCTTTTCGGAGAAATGCATGTAGAGCGCGGTCGAGGACAGACCGACCTCGTCGGCGATCTTGCGGATCGTCGCCCCCTCATAGCCATGCTCGACAAAGATCCGTTCTGCCGCAGCGAGGATCTCCGCCCGCCGCGCATGGCCTTCGCCCTTGGGCTTGCGCTGTGAACGCAGGTTAAGCGGGGCAGCGAGGGTCACACGGAAACTCCGATCGTCATGGCCGTGAATAGCGACTTTCCCCGACTTGCGCCAACCGCTTGCCCGACGCGAGCGGTCTGGATAACCTATGGTAGTGGCAAGGGTTGAAATCAGCAATCCGGAAGATCGCCTGAGCGACGCCGGGCGATACGGTCCGCCGCTCGATCAGAGTGCGGCCATGCGAAGGCTCACGCCCCTGCAGATCGCCCTGCTCGCAGCCCTTGCAGCCGCCTTCACCGCCGCCCTGCACGTCTGGCCCACCGATCTGCCGGAGTGGCTGGTGATCGGCTCGGCGGGGGCTTTCCTGACGGTCGCGGTCTGGCGGATTGCCCTGATCCTGCTGAGCGCGAAGCCGCCCCCTCAGCCCGGTCCGCCTGAGCCGTGGCCTCGCTATACCATCCTCGCAGCGCTCCATGACGAAGCCACGGTTGTCGGCCAGCTGATCGATCGCCTGGCCCGGATCGACTACCCGTCCGACCGGCTCCAGGGCTTTCTGGTGCTGGAGGCGCATGACCAGGCGACCCTCTCCGCCGCCCGCGCCGCGCCGTGTCCGGCCTGGCTCGACATCCTTGTCGTCCCGCCCGGCGCGCCCCGGACCAAGCCCCGCGCCCTGAATTTCGCCCTCGGCCATGCCACCGGCGAGTTGCTGACCGTCTATGACGCAGAGGACGCCCCCGATCCGCTCCAGCTCCGCGAAGCCGCCGCCCGCTTCTCCGCCGATCCGGGCCGGCGTCTGGCCTGTCTGCAGGCGCCGTTGCGGGTTCGGCCGCCACAGCATCCGGACCGGCGCCCGAGGTTCCTGGATCGCCAGTTCGCGGCGGAATACGCCAGCCTGTTCGAGACCTCCCTGCCCGGCATGGCCCGCCTCGGCCTGCCGTTTCCGTTGGGCGGTACCAGCAATCATTTCCGGGTCGACGTCTTGCGCGCGGTCGGTGGCTGGGACGCCTGGAACGTCACAGAGGACGCCGACCTCGGCTTTCGACTATGGAGACACGGTTGGCGGCTGGGGGTCCTGGCCCGGCCGACCTGGGAGACGCCACCCGGCGACCTGGCGGACTGGCTGCCCCAGCGCACACGCTGGCTGAAGGGCTATATGCAGACCCTGGGGGTACACACCCGACGGCCCTGGCGCCTCGGCTGGCGAGGGGCCGCGGCCCTGTTCATGACCGTGGGCGTGGGGCTGATCTCGGCGGCCCTGCACGGACTGTCCCTGGCCTGGGTGACTACAGCCGTGCTGGTCTCGGCCATGGCCGGCCTGTCGCCGGAAACACCGGCCCTCCCGCTCGGCGTTCTGGTGCTCGGCGCGGCGGCCGCCTGGCTTTCCTGCCTCATCGGTGCCCGGCGAGCAGGCGTGCCCTACGGCCCCGCCGACATGATCATGGCCCCCGGCTACTGGTCCCTGCTCAGCCTCGCCTTCGCCCATGCGACCTGGCGACTGATCCGCGAACCCTTCACATGGGACAAGACCACCCACCGGCCGGACCCGCCGCTCGGGGGCGATGATCGGGCGGAAACAAACGCCGCGCTGGACGCGACCGCGCCTCTCCGCCTATCAGCGGGTCATGCCGCCGCGCCTGAACCCGTCGCCTGAGACCCTCGTCACCCGCGCCTGGGCGGATTACGCCCTGCTGGACAGTGGCGACGGCCGCAAGCTGGAGCGCTATGGCCGCCATACGGTGGTCCGGCCAGAACCCCAGTGCTTCTGGTCCCCGCGCGATCCGTCTGCCTTCGATGCGGCCGACACCGTCTTCGATCCGACCGACGAGGACGAGACCGGCCGCTGGCGGTTCGCGGGCCATCCGATCGACAGCTTCCCCCTGGCCTGGCGCGACGTGCGCTTCACCAGCCGCTTCACCCCGTTCCGGCACCTGGCCTTCTTCCCCGAACAGGCCGCCAACTGGGAATGGCTGGACGGACGCATCCGTGGCCTCAGGCAACCGAAGATCCTGAACCTGTTCGGCTACACGGGCGTCGCCAGCCTCGCCTGCGCCGCCGCCGGCGCCGAGGTCACCCATGTCGACGCCTCCAAGAAGTCGGTCGCATGGGCCCGTGAGAATGCCGCCCTCTCCGGCATGGCCGACCGTCCGATCCGTTGGATCGTCGAGGACGCCCGCAAATACGTCGCCCGCGAGGTCCGGCGCGGTGTGAAATACGACGGCATCATCCTGGACCCGCCGAAATACGGCCGCGGCCCCACCGGCGAGGTCTGGCGGCTGTTCGAGGACCTGCCGGCCCTGCTGAAGGACTGTGCCGCCCTGCTGTCCGAAGACGCCTCCTTCCTGCTGCTCAACGCCTATGCCGCACGCGTCTCCGGCCTGTCGCTGGCCCATCTGATGGCCGAGGCGACCGCGGATCGCGGCGGGGTCATCGACTGGGGCGAACTGGCCCTTGCCGAGGACGGTCCGGACGGTCGTGCCATCGGCCTCAGCTTCTTCGCGCGTTGGTCCGACAATTGACCGGCATGACCGACCGGCTGATCACCTCCCTGACCAATGACACGGTCAAGAACGTCCGCGCCCTGCACATGCGCAAGGAGCGCGAGGCGACCGGCCGCTTCCTCGCGGAAGGACTGAAGTTTATCGGGGAAGCCCTTGATCAGCAACGCGCACCGCGCCTCTTGCTGGTCGGGGAAGATGCCCGGCCCCATCCGATCCTCGACCGCGCCCGCGCTGCGACCCGCGCCGCCGGCGGCGAGGTGGTCGTCGTCACCCACGCCATCCTCGAGAAGATCAGCCGCCGCGACAATCCGCAGACGGTGCTGGGCGTCTTCGACCAGGTCTACACCCCCCTGTCCGCCATCCAGCCCGCCACGGCCCCGGCCTGGGTGGCGCTGGAGCAGGTGCGGGATCCCGGCAATCTGGGCACCATCATCCGCACCGCCGACGCGGCCGGCTGCGGCGGGGTCATCCTGATTGGCGACTGTGTCGATCCCTTCTCGGTCGAGGCCGTACGGGCCACCATGGGCTCGGTCTTTGCGGTCGCCATCGCCCGCGCCACGCCGGCGGAATTCCTCGCCTGGCGCCAGATGTGGCCCGGCAGCGTCATCGGCACCAGGCTGGATGCCACGGTTGGCCACCATGACGCCGCCATCGAATACCCGGCCCTGATCCTGATGGGCAATGAACAGGCCGGCCTGACCGACACCCTCGCCGAGGCCTGCGACGTCAATGTGAAGATCCCCATGCGCGGCCGCGCCGACAGCCTGAACCTGGCCGTGGCCACCGGGATCATGGTCTATGCGGTGACCGACAAGGCCTGATCCTCGTGCGAGATGACGGCGGATTCACTTGCCGCTGTCTGCGGCTCGGGCGAGTCTGGGCCCCTTCACATCCGGGGCTTTCCATGCGCGCCTTCCTGACCCTGCTGCTCGTTCTGGGCTGTGTCGCCCTGCCGGCCCGTGCGCAGTCTCTGCGGATCGAACCGCCCGCCGAGGCCTTCCGCGCGGACGCCCTCTCACTCGAAGGCCTGATCAACAGCCAGTACGCCTATCTCGACCGCTTTCCCGCCGAAACCATGCCCATGAGCGCCGCCTTGCGTGCCGAGGCCGGAGCGGTGAGCGACCGCCGGTCGCTGCTGCGTTATGCCGAACACGCCATCGCCGCCCTGGCCGACCCTCACGCCATCACCGGCGGCTCCTTCGCTGACAGCTGGGCTCTCGTGCCCAGCTATTCGGACCTGTGGGTCGAACCGGAAGGCGAGGTATGGCGGATCACCGCCGTCCGCGAGGACTCTCCGGCAGAGGCGGCCGGTGTGCGCCCCGGCGAAAGCCTCGTGGCTGTGGGCGAGGCCCC
>VYMF01000176.1_pt1 | contig 14674 bp, 10 predicted proteins | sample 5115271 | NCBI WGS metagenome assembly VYMF01 (sample SAMN12291778, study PRJNA351875) | freshwater metagenome | isolation source: freshwater lake | place: USA: Michigan, Wintergreen Lake | collected 2013-08-08
CGCGAGGCTCCCGCCCCGACGCCGGCACCACGCCCCGCCGCGCCCGAGCCCGCGCCGCAGGTCATCGATATGAAGGCCCCGTCCTGATTTTTCAGGCCGGCTGAAAAGACAAAAGGCCCCGGAGCGATCCGGGGCCTTTTTCTATTCGACGGTCGATCCGCGGGTCTCACCGACCCGGGCCGCCAGAGCCGCGCCCATGAACATGTCCAGATCGCCGTCCAGCACGCCCTGGGTGTCCGACGTCTCGACGTTGGTCCGCAAGTCCTTGACCATCTGATAGGGCTGCAGGACGTAGGACCGGATCTGGTGACCCCAGCCGATGTCGGTCTTGGCGTCAGCCACGGCCTGGGCCGCCGCCTCGCGCCGTTGCAGTTCCAGTTCGTACAGACGCGCCCGCAGCATCTTCCAGGCCTGTTCGCGGTTCTGGTGCTGCGACCGGCCAGCCTGACAGGCCACCACCGTATTGGTCGGAATGTGCGTCAGGCGTACAGCCGAGTCCGTCTTGTTGATGTGCTGACCGCCCGAACCTGAGGCTCGATAGGTGTCAGTGCGCACATCCGACGGATTGATGTCGATCTCGATGGCGTCATCCACCACCGGCGAGACGCCGATGGAGGCAAAGGACGTGTGCCGTTTGGCCGCCGCGTCATAGGGGCTGATGCGGACCAGCCGGTGCACGCCGGATTCCGACTTCAACCAGCCATAGGCATTGGGCCCGGTGATCAGGATGGTGGCCGACTTGATGCCCGCCTGGTCGCCAGACTCCTCGGCTTCCAGCTCGACCTCATAGCCGTGAGCCCGGGCCCATCGGCTGTACATGCGCAGCAGCATGCCGGCCCAGTCGCAGGACTCGGTGCCGCCGGCACCGGAGTTCACTTCCAGATAGGCGTCGTTGCCGTCTGCCTCGCCGGACAGCAGGGCCTCCAGTTCGGCCCGGCCCGCGCGCTCCTTGATCGCCTTCAGCGAAGCCCGCGCTTCTTCCAGGGTCGCCTCGTCGCCTTCCTCATCAGCCATTTCGGACAGCATGACGCCGTCCTCCAGACCGCTCTCCATCTCGCGGACGGTGTCGATCTGTGCGGCCAGGCGGGATCGGTCGCGCGATACGGCCTGGGCCGCCTCGGGATCGTTCCACAGCGTCGGGTCCTCGACCCGGGCGTTCAGCTCATCCAGTTTTCGAAGCGCGACATCCCAGTCAAAGACGCCTCCTGAGCAGAGCGATGCTCTGCTCGATGTCGGCCTTCATGGCCTCGACATCCGGTCTCATCGCCAACTCCTGCGATACGAAAGTGAGGCGCGGACATAGAGCGGTTAGTGGCCAGTGGCTAGTGGCCACCCGCCACTCAGTACAGCCCGCTCAGGTCCTCAGCCGGTTCCTTCTTGGGCGGCGGCGGAGCCGATGGCGGCGACGGCGCGGTCGTCGGCGCCGGGCCGGCGGTTGCCTCTTCCTCGCGGCGGATGACCTCGTTGTAGTCCTGCGGGCCCGTTGGCGTGTCAGCCGGAGCCTCTTCCTCCTCCCGGCGGCGCTCGGTCCCGGGGCGGAACGCTTCCTCGATGCCGTTCACGGTGCGGAAGACCGCGTTGCGGGGGCGCACGAACGGCCGGGCCGGACGCTCGCGCAGCGCTGCCTGCATGAATTCGGTGAACACCGGCACCGGGCCGGTCGCGCCCGTCTCGCCGGAACCCAGCGGCCGGTTGTCATCAAAGCCGATGAACACACCGACCACGATGTCGGACGAGAAGCCGACGAACCAGGCCGAGCGGTATTCATTGGTGGTGCCGGTCTTGCCACCGACCCAGCGGCCCAGGCCACGGGCGCTGGCACCGGTGCCGCGCTGAACCACACCTTCAAGCATGGAGCTGATCTGATAGGCGGTGATCGGGTCGATGACCTGCGTTCCACGGCTCTCGAGCCGTGGCGATTCCTGCCCACTGAAGGCACGGCCACAGTCGCGGCAGCGACGCCGGTCCGCCCGGAAAATGGTCTCGCCGTCCCGGTCCTGGACCATTTCGATCAGATAGGGATCGACCCGGCGGCCGCCGTTGACGAAGGCGGCATAGGCGGCTGTCAGCCGATAGGGGGTCGTCTCACCCGCCCCAAGCGACACCGACAGGTTCGGCTGGAGATTGTCGGCCACCCCCATCCGCCTGGCAAGGTCCACGACGTTGCGCATCCCCACGTCCTCGGCGAGGCGCACGGTCATGACGTTTCGGGACAGCTCCAGCCCGCGCCGCAGGCTCTGCGGACCGTAGTATTCGCGGCTGTAGTTCTCGGGGCTCCACCGCGTCCCGTTGGGTCCGCCGGCAAAACTGATCGGGGCGTCCAGCACGATCGAGGCCGGGGTATAGTCGCCCTCCAATGCGGCCGCATAGACGAACGGCTTGAAGGCCGAACCCGGTTGCCGCTCGGCCTGGGTGGCGCGGTTGAAACTGGAGAGGGCATAGGAATAGCCCCCGACCATGGCCAGCACCCGGCCCGACTGCGGCTCGATCGCCACCAGGGCACCATTGACTGCCGGCACCTGCTTCAGGGCGTACTGTCCGCTGCGGGCCTCGACGAAGATCAGGTCGCCCCGCCGCAGCGGCCGGTTCGCATTGGCCCAGGCGGCGTCTGCGTTGATCAGCAAGCCAGAGCGATTGTCGCGCGCGGTGCGGATCCGGACCGTGTTGCCGGAAACGGACTCGACGGCTGCGGCCTCCCAGGCCCGGCGCTCAGGCGGGCGCTGGCCCCGGACGGCGGTCTCGCGCCAGCCGTCGGAGAAGTCGGTCGTACCCCATGGGCCGCGCCAGCCATGCCGGCGATCATAGTTCTCCAGCCCACGCATCAGGGCATCACGCGCCGCCGACTGCAAAGTCGGATCCAGGGTGGTGCGCATATAGTAGCCGCCGCGGTTGACCTCTTCCTGGCCGAAGCGGGCGATGGCCTGGCGGCGGGCTTCCTCGACGAAGAAATCGGCGTCGGCGTACTGGGCCCGGCGGGGCGCGTCCTGGGTCGTCAGCGGCCGGGCAATCGCGGCGCTCAATTGCGCGCCGTCGATAAAGCCGTTCTGGTTCATCTCGCCCAGCACCCAGTTGCGCCGGCCGAGGGCGGCCTCGGGGTGACGTTTCGGATGATAGTTGTTCGGCCCCTTGGGCAGGGCCGCGAGAAAGGCCGCCTCGTCCGGCGTCAGCTGGCTCAGCGACTTGCCGAAATAGTTGTAGGCCGCCGCCGCCACGCCATAGGAGCGATATCCGAGGAATATCTCGTTGAGATACAACTCCATGATCTGCGGCTTGGTCAGCGTAGCTTCCAGCCGGTTGGCCAGGATGGCTTCCTTGACCTTGCGGTTGATGCTGCTTTCGCTGGTCAGTAGAACGTTCTTGGCCACCTGCTGGGTGATGGTCGAGCCACCTTCAAGCCGCCGGCCGGTGGCTGCATTGAAGATGTTCTTGAACATCGCCCGGCCGAGGCCGCCGACGTCGATCCCACCGTGGTTGAAGAAATTCCGGTCCTCGGACGCGAGGAACGCCTGGATGACCGGCAGGGGGATCTGCTCATAGGGCACATAGATGCGCCGCTCGTCGGAAAACTCCCCGATCAGGGTTCCGTCGCCCGCATAGACCCGCGTGGCGGTCGCCGGACGATAGTCGGCCAGCTCCGAGGCGTCGGGCAGGTCATGGAAAAGCCAGGCCGCATATATGGCCAGGATCAGCCCTGCAAAGGCGATCGCCCCCAGCAGGGCCACACCCGCCATCACGAACCAGCGTTCGGCAATCTTCAACCTGAATACTCCGAATGGCGGTCCAGAAGAGTTGGTTTAGCCCGCGTCGGAGGCCCCGGCTAGAGCCGTGAAGCGACGATCCAGTTCCTGTCGCGCGGCGGCCACGACATCGGCATCCATATCCCCCTGCCCGGCCATCCAACGCAGATAGTCGTCCGGCGGCTCGGCCCAGGAGCGCCCGCGATGCTTGCCGAACGGTATCCGGTCCAGCCGACGGGGTTCGTTGGTCCAGGCCAGCATCTGCTCGATCGTGGCCACCTTCAGCATGTCGATCAGGAGATGCGCAGTCACCCAGGCGTCCGGCCCGGCCCGGTGGGCCGGATCAGCCAAGGCCGGGTCCAGCCGCAGGCCCCGCCAATACCGCAGCACCTGATTGGAATGCCCCGGGGCCTCGGGCCAGACGTTCTTGGCCGAACGGACAGTGCAGATCCATGGCAGGCCGCCATGCGCCGTATCGGCGATGAACCCGCGCTCGAACCGCGCCGAATGGGCCACCATGACGTCGGCGGGGACCGGCAGAAACATCTCGCGCAGCCGGTCCTCGTCGCAGTGCGGATCATCTTCGCAGAAATGCTCGGGCGTCAGATGGTGCACCGCCATGGCGTGAAACGAGATCTCGCCGCGCGGCCGGAACAGTTTCGTCACCGGCGGCGACGCGATCCAGCCGCCCTTCCCGTCGGGCACGACATCGACAATCCCGACCTCGAGGATCTCGGCAGACCGGTCCCCTCCGGAGGTTTCGAGATCAACGACACGCAGACGCATGGAGCGGACATAGAGGTTTCAGAAGCAGAGCGCACCCTGCCGCTCGCCGCACCGCTCAGGGCTGACCCTGCGCTCCACCGACCGAGGCCATCTGGAGCGTACCCGATGGCTCTCGGAAATAGCGGTCGATACCGTCAGCCACCGCCCGCATCAGGCGACGGCGGGCCCGGCTGTCGTTGAGCAGGCGCTCATCCTCGGGATTGGTGATGAAGCCCATTTCCAGCAGGACGGCGGGCACATCGGGGGCCAGCAGGACGGCAAGCCCGGCGTCGCGGTGGCTGCGCCGCAGCATCGGATGGTCGGCCCCCTCCAGCTCGCCCAGCAGGGTCCGCGCCAGCTGGGCCGAGCGGTTCTGGGTGGCGCGCTGGGTCATGTCCAGCAGGATCCGGTCGACCGAGGGGTCACGCCCCGGCAGGTTCAGGCTGCGGTGCCAGTTCTCGCTGCGGGTGAACTCGCGCACGGCCCGACCGGCTCCCTGTTCGGACAGGGTGTAGACGGAAGCCCCCCGCGTGGCCGGATCACTGCCGGCGTCGGCGTGCAACGAGATGAACAGGTCCGAATCGGCCTGACGCGCGATGGCCACGCGACGGTAAAGGGCGACATAGGTGTCGCTCTCACGCGTCAGCCGCACACGGTAGCGGCCCGTGCGTTCCAGCGCCTGCTTCAGGTCGAGGGCGGCCGCCAGGGTCACGGCGCTCTCGCGGGACTCAGTGCCTGCGGCCCCGGGGTCGCGACCGCCATGTCCGGCGTCGATGAAGATGAGAGGCCGCCCAGCGGGTCTGTCCGGGCTGCGCCGCGTGGACGGCGGTGTCCGGGCCGGTCGTACGGTCGGCGCGCGTCCCGTAGCTTTCAGGTCGATGACATAGCGAAAATGGGCGATGCCGTCGCCGGGCGGCAAAAGGAAGCGGCGCTCGATCTCGGCGCTGGTCGCCAGGTCCAGTTCGACCCGCGAGGCCGCACCTGCCCCGGTGACGCGCCAACCGCGCACGAGTCCCGTCCCGGCCCCGTTCAGGCCCCTGTTGGGCGAAACGCCGGCCAGCGAAACCACCACCCGACCGTCATCTCCGGCCTGAACCACCTCGCCGCGCGATGTGCGGTCCAGATCGAGCACCACGCGGGTGTGTTCGGCATCTCCACCGAAACGGACACGCAGCACCTCGCCCATGGTCCCGGATGCCAGTCCGCGCCCGGCCGCCAGCAGGACGACGCAGATCACGACAAAGGCAAGGGCCGTCATCGCCCATTCGCGCGCGCGCCACTGCGTCAGGTTTATTCGAGACAGTCCGTCCATTTCGACGCAGACCCACCTTCCTGGTTGGCCCCATCATGACGCAACGTCGTCGCCAACCGGTTAAAGCGCACGCCGCTTTTAATTCGCGTGCGGCATGACTATGCTCGGGTTGTTCGCGACCGATCGCTTCCCCTGAACCCTCAGGCTAGGACGCGCCCTCTTCGCAGCATGACTTTCACTGATCCGAGAACCGGCCGGGTTTGCCCCGCCTGTTCGACGACCGGGTCCGGGACGCCCCTTTCGACGGCGCGTCCGGCCCCAGGACCGTACTGAACCCCATGGGCCTTATCGCCTGCGCTCCCTTCCGGTTTGAAACAACCGACATCGCCCACGGCCTCCGCCGCGGCGACGGGATGACGCCTGCGCCTGCCCGCAATCCCATTCGGCGAGCCGCCTTGCCCCTTCGCGGGGATGGCCGAGCGCGCCAGAGAGAGACTTTCCATGTCAAAGACCATGTTGATCGATGCCGCGCATCCCGAGGAGACCCGGGTTGCCATCGTCGAGGGCCGTCAGGTCGAGGAATTCGACTTTGAATCCCGCGCGAAGCGCCAGCTTCGCGGTAACATCTACCTCGCCAAGGTCGTTCGCGTAGAGCCCAGCCTGCAGGCCGCGTTCGTGGAGTACGGCGGCAACCGCCACGGCTTCCTCGCCTTCAGCGAAATCCACCCGGACTATTACCAGATCCCGGTCGCCGACCGCGAAGCCATCATGGCTGAGGCGCATTCGGACGACGACGATCACGAAGAACACGCCCGGGAGGGTGACGACGAATCCGAAGGCGGTATGGCCGAGGAAGAGCGGCTCAAACGCCGCCTGATGCGTCGCTACAAGATCCAGGACGTCATCAAGCGCCGTCAGGTCATGCTGGTCCAGGTCGTCAAGGACGAGCGCGGCGGCAAGGGCGCGGCCCTGACTACCTGGCTCTCGCTGGCCGGCCGCTATTGCGTGCTGATGCCCAACACCGGCAAGGGCGGCGGCATTTCGCGCAAGATCACCCAGGCCACTGACCGCAAGCGCCTGAAGGCCGCCGCGGCTGCCCTGCACGTGCCGCAGGGCATGGGGCTGATCATCCGCACCGCAGGGGCCAAGCGCACCAAGGCCGAGATCAAGCGCGACTACGAATATCTGCTGCGCCTGTGGGAGACGATTCGCGAAACGACCCTGAAGTCCAACGCGCCTTCCGTCATCTATGAGGAAGAGAACCTCGTCCGCCGCGCCGTGCGCGACATGTTCGACAAGGATTTTGACGGCATCCAGGTCGAGGGCGTCGAAGGCTTCAAGGAGGCGCGCGACTTCATGCGCGTGCTGATGCCCTCGCAGTCGAAGAAGGTGCACCTCTACCAGGGTGCCCGTCCGCTGTTCGCGACGAACGGCATCGAGGAGATGCTGACCCAGATCCACCAGCCGGTCGTGCCCCTGCACTCGGGCGGCTATCTGGTCATCAACCAGACCGAGGCCCTCGTCGCCATCGACGTGAACTCCGGTCGCTCCACCAAGGAACGCAACGTCGAGGCCACCGCCACCAAGACCAATATGGAGGCCGCCGTAGAGGCCGCCCGCCAACTGCGTCTGCGCGACCTCGCCGGCCTGATCGTCATCGACTTCATCGACATGGATGAGTCGAAGAACAACCGCGCCGTCGAAAAAGCGCTGAAGGACGCGCTGGCCAAGGATCGCGCCCGTATCCAGATGGGCCGCATCTCGGGCTTCGGCCTCATGGAAATCAGCCGCCAGCGCCGCCGTCTTGGCGTCATCGAGGGTGCCACCGAGGTCTGCCCGCACTGCCAGGGTGCCGGACGCGTCCGCTCGGCCGAGAGCGCGGCCCTGATGACGCTCCGCGCCGTGGACATCGAGGCCGGCAAGAACGGCGCTGGCTCGATCAATCTGCGCCTGTGCACCGCCGTCGCCCTCTACATCCTGAACCACAAGCGCGACTATCTGCAGCGCCTGCTGGTCCAGCGCGGCCTGAACGTCGTCATCCTGATCGACGACAGCCTCGGCCAGGGCGAACACGCCGTCGAGCGCACGGAAACCAATGAGGATTTCGTCCCCCTCGAACGCCCCGAAGCCTTCGTCGATCTCGACGACGATTTCGACGACAGCTCCTTCGCCGATGAAGACGACGATGGCGAAGAGTTCATCGCCGATGATGACGCCGACGAGGACCGCGAAGACGGTGACGACGACGAGCCGCGCGAGCGGGCTGAACGGGTCGAAAGCGAAGGTGGCCGCGGTCGTGGTCGCCGTCGTCGGGGCGGACGTCGCGACAGCGCCGAGGGCTCGTCTGACGAGGCCGGGGCTGCGTTCTCCGCGCCCGCCGTCGCGGCCGGGGACGATGATGACGACAGCGAGAGCGGCCGTCGGCGTCGCCGGGGTCGCCGGGGCGGACGCCGCGTGCGCGAAGAGGGTGGCGAACGCGACGGTTTCACCTGGGTGCGGGGTCGTACCCCTTCGCTGGACGATCCCTATGTCTGGTTCGATCCCATCAATCCGGAGCGGACCGAAGCGGTCGCAAGCGGTTCGGCGGCCACCAGCTCGGCAACCAACGTCGATGAGCGTCCCGAGAACGAAGCCGGCGGGGAACGCGGTCCCCGCTCGCGTCGTCGCCGGGGTCGTGGCCGCGGCCGGGATCGCGGCGCGGAACAGGGCCTGACCCAGGAATCGAGGGTCGAGACCCGCGCCACCAATGAAGGCATGCCGACAGACGGCTCGCCCGACACCCCGATGGCCGTGGTTCTTGAAGAAGCGACCGAGGTTGCGCCGGCGTCCCTCGCCGGGGAACCCAAGCGTCGTCGCGTGCGCCGCAAGGTCGCCACCCCGGACTCAGGCGCGGAGCCGATCCCGGGCGTCACGCCCGATGAGGCCGAACCGGTCGCAGAACCGGCCGTGCTCGACGTCACTCCGGAGGAGGCTGCGGCCGAACTCGAAGCCCTGCCCGAGCCGATGATCGCCGCTGTTGCCGAGCCCAAACCGACGGCGCAGCCTGAAATCGATGTGGCGGCCCTGATCGCCGAGGACCCGAACCAGATCGTGGCCCCGCCCGAGAAGCCCAAACGCGGATGGTGGCGCCGCTGAAAGGCCGTGTTTAGATAGTGAGGATCGCTGCGGGGGTTTTCTGGGTATGAGGAGTTCATCGTGAACTGGTTATCCCGCAGCGCTTCCCGCGCGACCTCCGCTATGGCCGCCGGCCTGCTTGTGCTGACGGCGGCCTCGCCCGCCTCGGCCCAGAGCGCGATCCGGGATACCGAGATCGAAGGCATCATTCACGAATGGTCGGCCCCGGTCTTCACCGCCATGGGACTTGAGCCGTCAGAGATCGAAATCCTGCTGGTCAGCGACAACGACCTGAACGCCTTCGCGACGCGCGGCCGGATCATGGGCATCAATACCGGCCTGATCCTCAGAACCCGGTCCGCCAATGAACTGCTCGGCGTGGTCGCGCATGAGGCCGGCCACATCAAGAACCGTCACACCTTGCGGGATGGAGCCGAGGGTGCGGGCATGCAGCCGATGCTGATGACCATGGCCCTCGGGGCTCTGGCCATCGCGGCCGGCGCGCCCCAGGCCGGCGCGGTACTTCTGGGTAACAGCCAGTATTTCGGCACACTGAGCGCGCTGCGCTACATGACCCATCAGGAGGGCGAGGCCGACAACACCGGTGCGAGGGCTCTGGAAGGCGCCGGCGAGTCCGGCCGCGGTCTGGTCAGCTTTTTCGAGAATTTCCGCTCGCAGGAGGTGTTCTCGGACGCCCGCCGCTTCCCCTATTTCCGGAGCCACCCTCTCTCATCGGACCGGATCGAAAACCTGCGGCGCTTCGTGGCGGAACAGTCCAGCTATGACCGCGTCGACAGTCCGGAACGTGTCGCCCAGCACACCCTGATCCTGGCCAAGATCCACGCCTTCATGGACGAGCCGAACCAGACCCTGCGCGACTATCCGGAAAGCGATGTCTCCCTGCCCGCTCGCTACGCGCGGTCGATCGCCTGGTATCGCGACGGACAGACCGAAAAGGCCCTGACCGCCGTGGACGCCTTGCTGACCGAACAGCCCGACAACCCCTATTTCTGGGAACTCAAGGGCCAGATCCTGTTCGAGGAAGGCCGGCCCGGCGAGGCCATCGGTGCCCACCAGCGCTCGGTAGAACTGTTGCCCGAAGCCCCCTTGCTGCGGATCAACCTGGCCCACGCCCTGATCGAGACTCACGACGCGGCCAAGCTTGATCAGGCTATCGCCGAGCTCAGGCGAGCCACGGCTCTGGAGGGTGACAATACCCTGGCCTGGCGGCTTTTGAGCCAGGCCTTCGCCAGCCAGGGCAAGGAGGGAGAGGCTCGCCTGGCCTCGGCCGAAATGTATTTCGCCGGCGGCGCCGAAGTACAGGCGACACAGTTCGCCCTGCGCGCCCGTGACATGCTGGAACCGGGCACGGCGGAGTGGACCCGCGCCATGGACATCGTCTTTGCATCCGGCGCGACCCAGGCCGACGTTGACGACGTCGACCGCCGCAACAGCCGCCGTGACCGCGGCGGCGTCATTCCTGCCGGCTGACTTCCTGAGAGACTGAATGACCGATGCGCCCGATCAGAGCCCCGTCGCCCCTCCGCGCGCCCTGTCGCCGAAGTGGCTCAGCATGACCGCGCTGGCGTTCTCGATCATCGCGCTGGGACTGGCCGTCTTGCCATATGCCAATGGCGGCGGCGATTTCGGCGGCAAGGTCCGCAGCTACCTGTTGGCCCATCCGGAGGTTCTGGACGAGGTGGTTCAGGCCCGCGACGCCCGCGCTGCGACTGACCGGATAGCCGCGACCAATGCTGCGGCCCGCGCGAACCCGGCCAGCCTGGCCGCCGGCCCTGGCGAACCCGCCTTCGGACCGCAGAATGCCCGGGTCACGGTGGTCCAGTTCTTCGATTACCGCTGTCCCTACTGCAAGAGCGTCGCACCGGCCTACGTCGCCCTGATGCGCGCCCATCCGGATGTCCGCTTCATCTTCAAGGAATGGCCGATCCTCGATCAGGGAGCCGCCGTCACGTCGCAGTATGCTGCACGCGGCGCGCTCGCGGCCCATGCACAGGGGCGCTATCTGGCGGTGCACAGCGCCCTGATGGCGGAAGGAGCCCTGAGCCCGCAGGCTGTCGACCGGATTCTGGCCGCAAACGGTGTCGACATGGCCCGGGCCGCACCGGCCCTCGGTTCGCCGGCCACATCGCGTATCCTCGCGGATGTGCATACGGGTGCCGCCACGCTGGGGCTGCAAGGCACGCCCACCTTCTTCATCAACGGCCGGCTGACGGCCAGTAATGACCCGGCCATGCTTGACCGCGCCATCCGGGCCGCCAAGGCCGGCTGAGCCAAACCTCAGCCGATCGCGCCGACACAGCCCTCGTCCCCGCCGACCAGCAGGCTCGCGTCGGTCAGTGACAGCGTCCAGCCGTGGTGGGTCGCCAGCCCGCGACGGCGAATGCCGCCGCCGTCGCCGGCGTCGCCGCCTGCGTCGACAATGACCCGACGACCCGCCGGCAGGGCGACCGGATCAATAGGGCCAACCGCCAGGGCTGTCGGGGTCTCGCCGCCGAAGCCGTCGAAGACGCTCAGCATCGACCATTCCCGGCGCAAGCCTATCCACCAGGCGTCGTCGGCATTGACCGCCAGCACGGCCACGCCATGGCCGTCAGCCGCCCAGGCCAGGGCGGCCTGCGGATCCCGCACGGCGCGCAGCTCAGCCGCTGCGCCGAAACGCAGGCGAGCACCGTCGAAAGCGCGGGTCGGTTCCACGGGTGACCACACCTGCACCTTCATCCGGCCCTGTCGGGCCAGACCCCAGCCGACGATCTGGCGCCAGAGGGATTCGACCGCCTCGAGGTTCCCGGGGTCGGCCTTGGCCAGCATTCGCGCCAGCACAGCCTGCTCGCGGTCGGGGCGCAGCTTCACATGCGGCCCCGCCGGCGCGTCCTTGGCCTGACCGACACGGGCGGCGATGGCCAGACGGCGCTCGAAAAGGGCGAGCAGTTCGTCGTCGATCTGGTCGATCTCATGCCGGAGGGCGGCGAGCGCCATATGTTCGGGCGAGATCTCGGCCGGGGCGGGCCAGACTTGCTGGAGCGCGGGCTTGGTACTGGAATGGGTCACTGGAGGGGGACTTTCGATTTCGATGGACGGCAATGAGGGTTTTTGCGAGCCGCCGCCCCGTTCCGGGGCGGTCGCCGGCGAGGTCGTCAGGACGATGTCCCCGACGCCTCAGCCGGCGTATCGAAAGCCGTAGAAATACAGGTCGGCCACCGCGTAAACGCGGGTGAAGGCAGTCGCAGCGATGGCTTGCGGGCGGACCATGAGCCTGAAAAGGCGCATGGATCGTGCTACGTCAAGCCTGTTTGGCGCTCAACAGCACAAAACGCGTGCGGTTATCTTCGGAATCCTGAATGTCGTTGCGCAAAATCGACAAATTATAGACTTCCGCAGCGCGCGCGGGTGCGACCGCGGCCCGGCCCGGATCACCGGACTCGGCCACGGCCCGTGCCGCGCCGGCCGTGTCAAAGGCCTCCACCGGCGTAATCCCCATGGCCGCCAGGGTGACCGGACATTGGCGCAGAGCAACGGGATGGCTCTCGGCGGTCTTCACGGTTCGCAGACTGGCCCCGGGCGGTGCCATCAGGGCCAGCCGGATCGGCCGCCAGACCTCGGACACCACGGTCAGATTCGCCGCCTCGACCAGGGTGGCGGCAGGCTCGACCCGGCCGATGCTCGAATTCTCGACCGGGATCAGGGCGCAGCCGACCTCGCCCGCCTTCAGGGCGTTGAGGGCCGCCTCGAAGGTTTCATAGGCCACAGCCTCGTCCCAGGGCCGCAGATCGGTGCAGGCCTCATGGCTGAAAGCCCCCGGCGCGCCCTGGTAGGCGCAGCGTCCGCCACCGGACGCCAGCCCGGCGCCGTCACCCTCCGGCCGGCCGACGCCCTCCATCTCAGGCCGCTTCCGACTGGGCGCGGCGGCCGGCCTTCAGCCGCTCCGCGACCAGGAAGGCCAGCTCCAGCGCCTGATCGGCGTTCAGGCGCGGGTCGCAGTGGGTGTGATAGCGGCTCGACAGGTCGTCCTCGGTCAGGGCCTGGGCCCCGCCCAGACATTCGGTGACGTTCTGGCCGGTCATTTCAAGATGGACGCCACCCGGGTGAACGCCCTCGGCCTCGGCTACGTCGATGAAGCCCCTAACCTCGCCGAGAATGCGCTCGAACGGCCGCGTCTTGTAGCCGTTGCCCGCCTTCAGCGTATTGCCGTGCATGGGGTCGATCGACCAGACCACCCGCCTGCCCTCGGCCTTCACCGCCTTCATCAGGCGCGGCAGTCGCTCGCCGACCTTGTCCACGCCGAAGCGCCCGATCAGCGTCAGCCGTCCTGGTGTATTCTCCGGGTTCAGCAGATCGATCAGCGTCAGCAGATCGTCGGGCTCCATCGTCGGCCCGCATTTCAGACCGACCGGATTCTTGATGCCCCGCACAAACTCGACATGAGCCCCGTCCGGCTGGCGCGTGCGCTCGCCGATCCAGACCATATGGGCGGAGGTATCAAACCATTCGCCGGTGGACCCGTCGAGACGGGTCAGGGCGCTCTCGAGGTTGAGCAGCAGGGCCTCGTGGCTGGTGAAGACCTCGACCCGGCTCAGGTCGGGATGGCTTTCCGGCGTGACCCCGACAGCCTCCATGAAGGCCAGGGCCTCGGTAATCTTGTCGGCCAGCTCGCGGTATTTGTGGCCGTAGGCGCTGTCGGTAGCGAAGCCCATGGTCCAGCGATGGATGTTGTAGAGGTCGGCATAGCCGCCTCCGGCGAAAGCCCTCAGCAGGTTCAGGGTCGAGGCCGACTGGTTATAGGCCCGCAACAGACGCTGGGGATCGGGGACGCGCTCTTCCGGCGTGAAAGCCATGCCGTTGATGATGTCGCCGCGATAGCTGGGCAGCTCGACGCCGTCGATCTGCTCGACGGCGGACGAGCGCGGCTTGGCGAACTGGCCGGCGATCCGGCCGACCTTCACGACCGGCTTGCGGCCCGCAAAGGTCAGGACGACCGCCATCTGCAGGATCAGGCGGAAGGTGTCGCGGATATTGTCGGTCGAGAATTCCTTGAAGCTCTCGGCACAGTCACCGCCCTGCAGCAGGAATGCCTTCCCGGCTTCTACCTCGGCCAGTTTGGCCGTCAGCCGCCGTGCCTCGCCGGCGAAAACCAGCGGCGGCAAAGCCCGCAACTCATCCTCGACCCGGCCGAGTGCGGCCATGTCGGGATAGTCGGTCGGCATCTGCACGACAGGCTTCTGTCTCCAGCTGTCGGGGGTCCAGCGCATACTCATGCGTTCAAGATAGGCCGCCAGTGGTTCCGGGACAATGAACGCGGTGTCGCGATCGTCAGCCCGCCGACATCTGCCCCGGCTGTTGCTTGTCCTTCAGGGTCACCAGTTCCTCGGCCATGGTCGGGTGGACGGCGCAGGTGGCGTCCCACTGGGCCTTGGTCAGGCCAGCCTTCACGGCGATGGCGGCCAACTGGATCATCTCTGGCGACTCCGGCCCGACGATGTGGACGCCGACCACCTTCTGGCTCTGGCCGTCGACGACCAGCTTCATCAACACCCGCTCGTCCGAGCCGGTGAAGGCGTATTTCATCGGCCGGAAGCGGGTCAGATAGACGTCGACCTCACCGCCGCAGCTGTGCCGGGCCTCGCTCTCGGTCAGGCCGACAGTGCCGACCGGCGGCTGGCTGAACACGGCGCTGGCGACGGCCTCATAGTCGAAGGCCTGGGGGTTGTTGCGATAGACGGTCTCATGGAAGGCCACCGCCTCGCGAATTGCCACAGGGGTCAGGTTGATGCGGTCGGTGACGTCGCCG
>VYMF01000177.1_pt1 | contig 14659 bp, 18 predicted proteins | sample 5115271 | NCBI WGS metagenome assembly VYMF01 (sample SAMN12291778, study PRJNA351875) | freshwater metagenome | isolation source: freshwater lake | place: USA: Michigan, Wintergreen Lake | collected 2013-08-08
CGGCGAGCCGCAGCGCAGTCGCCCGGCCGATGCCCTGCGTGCCGCCGGTGACGACGGCCACCTTGTCCTTCAGTCCGAGATCCATGCGCGCCTCCCGCATCCGACGAAACGCGCGATTGTCGCGCGCCGTCGCTCGGGGAGCGGCCCCCGCACGACGCCGCGTGGAACCGCAGCGCCGCGCGAGCCGATCAGGACGGGCCCGGTCGCGCCTTGCGACCCGGCGCCGCGGGCGGCACGAAGCCCGCGATCCGGTAGAGCCACGCGTCGGTCGGGTCGCCGCCCTCGTAGCGGGTCACGACGCATGCGATCACCGAGTGCTTGGAGACCAGTTCGGCACCGAGCTTGCGCACGGTGTCGAGCGGCGCGGACATCTCGGCCGAGATCTCGAAGTCGAAGCGCTCGCGGTGCTTGCGCACGACGTCGAGCACGTCGGAGGCGCTCGGGGTGCCCATCACCCGCGCCTCGGGGCCGGGCGAGCCGGGCCTCGCGGCACCGCAGGACCATCCTTGTGGCGGAAGTTGATGCGCCCCTTGCTCAGGTCGTACGGCGACATCTCGAGCGTCACGTGGTCGCCCGCGAGGATCCGGATCCGGTGCTTGCGCATCTTGCCCGACGCGTACGCGGTGACTTCGACGCCATTCTCGAGCGTGACGCGAAAGCGGGTCTGCGGCAGCACCTCGCTGACCACGCCGCCGAGTTCGATCAGTTCTTCCTTGGACATGCAAGTCACTCCCCGGAGCGCACGGTCACGCCCCCTCGCTGAAACTCGATCGGATGGAGAGCGCCCGAGGCCGGATCGACACGGCCCGGGGCACGTCGGAGCGGTGTCAGGCGCTCTTCAGGTCGGTCGCCGAGACGCGACCGTCACGACCCGACTGCACTTCGAACTGCACGCGCTGCTTCTCGACAAGCTCGGACATGCCCGCGGCCTGGACGGCGGTGATGTGGACGAACACGTCCTTGGAACCGTCCTCGGGCTGGATGAACCCGAAGCCCTTGCCGACGTTGAAGAACTTGACGATGCCGAAGGCCATTGAACGCGTCCTCACAGGACCGCCGCGACCCGGACGGAACGCGGCATCAAATCACCGTGGGACTCGCAGCGACCGCCTCCGACGCGGAGCGATCGCGAACCCGCAACAACTCGATCCCTCATTGTACCCCGACGCGAGCATGGGCATCGCCCCGCGCGGCGACCGCCGGCACGGCCTCACGGGCCGGTCGCGGCGTGCTCCGACGAGCGGTCGCGCCGACCGCCTTCAGCGCCGGCCTCAGGCCGTGAGGCGCCGCCCTTGAGGTCGCAGATCATCCCGGTGGCATCCTGGAGCGTCCTCACGGGCGGTTCCCGGCGCACAAAGAAAAACCGCGGCCGGAGCCGCGGTCTTGCGTCGAGCTCCGTGCGGAGCCGACGACGTCCGTCATTCGACGACGCGGATGTTCGAGGCCTGCGGGCCCTTCTGACCCTGCGTCACGTCGAACTCGACCTTCTGGTTCTCCAGGAGGGTCTTGAACCCCGTGCCCTGGATTTCCTTGAAGTGCGCGAACAGGTCCTTGCCGCCGGTGTCAGGGGTGATGAACCCGTAACCCTTGCTCTCGTTGAACCACTTGACGGTACCGGTTTCCTTGGCCATTGCTGATTTCCTTTCGTGTTGATGCCCGGCACGCGCCGGGCACTGCAGAGACACCCCGGGAAACTCGCATAGCAAAGTCGCACATGAGCATGTCTACGGCGCGCATGGTAACAGACCCGCACGGCCGAGCCTCGTCCGTCAAGGTCGGGTCAGCGCGAGCAGCACGTCGGCGTACCACGCCGCGTTGAGCCCGAGCGACTCGTCGAGGTCGCGGTCGCGCGTGCCCATGTCCATCCGGGACGCGTGCACACCGAGCAGCCGCCAGGGCAGCCGGGACCCCGCGAGCGGGCCCGAGCGGGCCCGCACGACCACCGGCGCACCGCTGGTGCCCCGGTGCGTGCGTGCGTCGGTGAGGAAGTAGCCCTGCCCCTGGAAGCGAACGCCGAACGCCGACGCGATCCCCGCCTGCCTGACGACCGGCAGGTGGTGGACGGTGTCGTGGAAGCCGAGCGGGAAGCCGACGACCAGCGCCGGCTCGCCGACTTCGACCTGCTCGAGCGCGCCCTCGAGGTGCTCCGGACCGAAGGCCTCCCAGCCGCGCGACGATGCGAGCGCGGCCGCCTCGAGCGGCACCACCGCGACGTCCACCTGGCCGCCGGTGTCGGACGCCTGCCGCCAGAGCGCGACGCCGTTCGCGTACAGCGGCACCGCGACCTGCACGGTGCGCGTCAGGTCCACGTCGTCGACGTGCAGCGCGACGCCGACGCGATCCGGCAGGTGGCCCGCCGCCTCGTCGTGCACCACGTGCGCGCTGGTCGCGAGCCAGGCGCGCCCGTCGCGGGCGAACAGGAAGCCGCTCGCACGCGTGAGGAGCCCGGCCCCGAGAAAGGTGGACACCTGTACGCAGGCCCGCAGCAGCGACTCGCTCATCGACGTTCTCCACCCGCTACGACGGGTATCGGCCTGCGCCGGCGAAGGCCCTGCCCGGCGGAGGGGGAGGGGAGGCGGCCGGCCGCGCCCGAGTGGGAGGCCGGAAGGGCCCGGGACCCCGGGGTGACGGGGCAGCAGCCATCACCCCGCTACACTACCGTGCCCCACTGCCGAGGGGGCCGGTCTTGATGGCGGCGGGGACACGCACTGCGGGCAGAACGCTACTGGCGCGATTTCGCCAGCGCTCCAAGACAGTCGTCTCCGATCCGCTTGACCATCCCGGGCATGTCTTGCGCGGCATGCGAGATGGCGCCGCTCACCAGCAACGTCGCCAATCCATGGATGGCCGACCATGCCAGCAGTTCGGCCCCTTCGCGGCGCCTTCGATCTATCGCGCCCGATTCCATCAGTTCATCCAGAACCCGCGAGAGCGCCGCGTAGGGGCCGGCCGCTCCGGCGTCGGCGAGCCCCGAGGGCTTCGAGGAACCGGTGTGATTCGGCCCGAACATCACCCCGAAGCGATCCGGCTGCTCGAGCGCGAAGGCCACATAGGCCTGCCCCTGTGCAATGAATCGGGCACGGGCGGCACGGGCGCTGACGCCTCGAACCGATTGCATCGCCTCGTCGAAGCGTCGCCCCATCTCGACGAATCCATCGGCCGCGATCGCGCCCAGCAGCGCCGACTTGTCCGCGAAGTGCCGGTAGGCAGCGCTGGGAGACACGCCAACCGCCACCGCGGCCTCACGCAGCGAGAATCCCTGGACACCGTGTCTCGAGATCAGCACCAGCGCCGCACGCTTGAGCGCAGCGGGCAGATCGCCATGGTGGTAACGGTCACGGACGGGCACACGAGCCTCCGAGTCCGCCCAAGGCGGACGAGTCTTTCGTGCCGTAGCGTTCATCACGTCATGTTGACACCTTTCACATCGCCCGGTAAAGTGAACACTGCTCATTTCAGCAGCCCTCCCCCCCATGCGCCATGTGCTTCGATACCTCCTCGCGACGCTGGCTGCCGCCCACCTGGTGGGCGCCGCCGCCCAGCCCGCGACGCCCGAGGTTCTGACGTTTAGGTTGTCGATGTCGAACGTTCATGCCATCAAGGGTTCGCGCACCGTTCTGGTGGATGCCGGCGGCAAGTCGGACCTGCCCAAGCTCGAGGCGGACATGGCGCAGGCCGGCATCGGGTGGAAGGACGTCGCGGCGGTCATCGTGACCCACGGCCACTCCGACCATGCGGCACTGGCCGCCGAGATTCGCAGGCGCAGCGGCGCCACGCTCGTTCTGGGCAGCGGCGATCTGGACATGGCCGGCGCGGGGCACAACGATGAACTCAAGCCCACCAGCTTCATGGCCACGCTGCTCAAGCAGTTCGCCATCGACCCCGCCTACGAGGCCTTCAAGCCCGACCGTGTGATCACGGGCGAGACGCGGCTCGAAGAATGGGGCATCGCGGGTCGGGTCTACCCGATGCCCGGCCATACGCCGGGCTCGCTCGTGGTCGAACTCGATGACGGGCGCAGCTTCGTGGGCGACATGATCCTGGGCGGCTGGCTGGGCGGCGCCTTTCTGGCGCAGCGGCCTGGCGAGCACTACTTCCATGCCGATCGGCAGCGTAACCTGGAGAACATCCGGGCCCTCCTCAGGGGTCCGGCCCGGATGTTCTATCTCGGTCACGGAGGCCCCGTCACCCGGGAGTCGGTTGCAGCCGCGTTCGGCGATGGCGCATCGGGCGCGGCGCCTCGCTCAAGGTGATCAGTCCATGCTCGCCCCCCGTCCGTCGCCCGAGCGATCGGATGCGGCTCCTGCGCACACCCGACGAACGATTCCCCGGGGCGCCGACCGCGCTGCTTCTGCATGGCAGGCCGAACTGGAGCGCCCTGCACTGCACGATGATCCCGGTCTTTCTCGAGGCCGGGCTGCGCGTCGTGGCCCCCGACCCGATCGGCTTCGGCCGATGCGACACGCCCGCCGACGCATCGCTTAATCGCCTTGCGACACACCGGCACAGCACACTGACGACGAGGCGAACGCGATGATCCTGCACGACCTGCCCGCTGGATTGCATACCCGCCGGGTGCGCATCTTCCTGGCCGAAAAGGGCCTGTCCGTCACCACCCGCGTCGTGGACGCGGTCAAGGGCGAGAACAAGACGGACGACTTCCTGCGGATGAACCCGATGGGTCGCCTGCCGGTGCTGCAGTTGGACGACGGTACGGCGATCGCCGAGTCGCTGGCGATCTGTCGCTACCTGGAGGCGCTGCATCCGCAGCCACCGCTCTGGGGCGAGGGTGCGCTGGAGGCCGCACGCGTGGACATGTGGACCCGGCGGATGGAACAGCAGGTTTCGACGCCGATGGCCGACATCTTCCTGCACAGCGGCGACTTCTACCGCAACCGCATCGTCCAGGTCCCCGCCTATGCGCAGTGGTTGCGTGAGCGGTTCTCGCAGACCCTGGCCTGGCTGGACAGCGAACTGGCCGACAAGCCCTTCATCGCGGGCCCGAGCTACACCATGGCCGACATCGTGGCCCAGTGCGCCTTCGTGCTCGGCAAGGCAGTGGCCTTGCGCATCCCGCCGGAGCACGCACACCTCACGCGCTGGTTCGCCGACGTCAGCGCGCGCCCCACGGCCCGCGCCTGAAACCGGAGGCCGTCACATGGATGCGACCAAGGTCTGCTGCGTCATCGGTGCCGGGGACGCCACCGGCGGAGCCATCGCACGGCGCTTCGCGCGCGAGGGCTACGCGGTGTGCGTGGCCCGGCGGACCGAGTCGGCGCTGGCGCCGCTCGTCGGATCCATCCAGGCCGACGGTGGCCGCGCACACGCCTTCGGGCTCGACGCCCGGCGCGAAGAAGCCGTTTCCGGCTTCATCGATCGGGTCGAATCGACCATCGGCCCGATCGAGGTGATGGTGTTCAACGTAGGCGGCAACGTGCGCTTTCCCATCCTGGAGACCACGGCCCGGACGTACTTCAAGGTGTGGGAAATGTGCGCCATGGCGGGTTTTCTCGTCGGGCGCGAGACTGCACGGGTCATGGTTCCCCGCGGTCGCGGCAGCATCCTCTTCACTGGTGCCACGGCCAGCACCCGGGGCGCCAACGGATTCGCGGCGTTCGCAGGCGGCAAAGCGGCGTTGCGCGCGCTCGCTCAGTCCATGGCCCGTGAACTCGGACCCAAGGGCCTGCATGTGGCGCATGTGATCGTGGACGGCCTCATCGACACCGCATTCGCCCGCGAGCGTTTCGCGCAGTTCGTCGCCGACGCCGGCCCCGATGGCGTCCTCGACCCGGAGCACATCGCCGATGCCTACTGGTGGCTGCACCGGCAACCGCGCGATGCGTGGACCTTCGAACTTGATCTGAGACCGTGGGTCGAGAAGTGGTGACCTGAAGCGCACACGCGCATGCGGCCGCCTGCTCGCGTCAAGACACCGAGTTCAATCCGGGGGGGGCTGGCCGGGCCACCATGAGGTCGGTTCCCGGACCTGCGGATCTCGACGGCCGGCCCGGAACAGTGCATCGATGCACCCGCGGCGGAGGGCGAGGGATTCGAACCCCCGGTGGGTTGCCCCACAGCGGTTTTCAAGACCGCCGCATTCGACCGCTCTGCCAGCCCTCCGTGCTTCGATGATCGCACAGCGCGCACCGGGCGGCGAGAACGCCGATGCGGCTCGGCGGACGCGCCGGCCCAGGAATCAGGCCGGAGAGAACGCGGGCCAGGCCCAGTGGCCGTCGACGATCCGCTGCAGGTGGAGCACCGCGATCTGCGTCTTCACGTCCGGCAGCCGACCGGCCCGGACCTCGTCGACGAGCTCACCGAGCGCGCGCCACTCGACGTCGATCCGCTCGCCGGCGTCGAGCGCCCTGCCCTCGCCGGACGCGCGTGCCTTGAGACCGCGTGCTAGGTACAGGTCGATCAGCTCGTTCGAGAAGCCGATCGCGGGGTGGATCTGCGTCAGCGGCGCCCACTCGCGCGCCACATGGCCGGTCTCCTCGAGCAGCTCGCGCCGGGCGGTCTGCAGCGAGGTCTCGCCCGGGTCGATCTTGCCCGCGGGGATCTCGAGGTAGGCGCGCTGCATCGGATAGCGCCACTGGCGCACCATCAGCACGCGGCCGTCATCGCCGAGCCCGACCATCGCGGCGGCCCCCGGGTGCACCACCCACTCGCGCGGATGCTCGGAGCCGTCGGACAGCCGGGCGACGTCCTTGCGCACGCGCAGGAACACGCCCTGGAAGACGAGCTCGGAGCTGACCGTGCTCTCCCTGAGGTGCTCGCTCACGCGGCGCTCCTGGGCACGATCCGGGCCGGGTGCCCGCTCAGATGCCGAACGCCTGCTTGACGGCGCCGAGGCACAACGTCATCAGCGGCCCGGGCACCAGCCCGAGCACCAGCACGGCGGCGCCGTTGACCGCCATCAGGGTGCGTGCATCGGCCGCGGGCATGATCGCAGCCGTGTCGACCGGCTCGTCGAAGTAGATCGTCTTGACGATGCGCAGGTAGTAGAACGCGCCGATCAGCGACAGCATCACCGCGGACACCGCGAGCCAGACCATGCCCGCGTCCACCACCGACTGCAGCACCGCGAGCTTCGCGTAGAAGCCGACCGTGGGCGGGATGCCGGCCAGGGAGAACATCAGGATCAGCATCGTGAACGCGATGCCCGGACTGCGCTTGCCGAGCCCCTTCAGATCGGCGATCAGTTCGGCCTCGTGGCCCTTGCGCGCGATCAGCATGATCACGCCGAAGGTACCGAGCGTCGTCAGCACGTAGGTGACGACGTAGAACATCGACGCGCTCCACGCGTCGGCCATCCCGTCGGTGCTGCCGCCGACCACGCCCGAGAGCATGCCGAGCAGCACGAAGCCGACCTGCGCGATCGTAGAGTAGGCGAGCATCCGCTTGAGGTTGGCCTGCGCGATCGCGACGATGTTGCCGAGGCCCATCGACAGCACCGAGAGCACCAGCAGCATCTGCTGCCAGTCGACCGCCACCGCGGGCAGCGCCTCGGCGAGCATGCGGAACGCGATCGCGAAGGTCGCGATCTTCGGGGCGCTCGCGATCAGCAGCGTCGCGACCGTCGGCGTGCCCTGGTAGACATCCGGCACCCACATGTGGAACGGCACCGCACCGAACTTGAAGGCGAGCCCGGAGACGATGAACACCACGCCGAACACCATCACCGTCGCATTGGCCGGCGTGCGCCCGCTCATCGCCTCGGCGATCCGGTCGAGGTCGAGCGTGCCGGTGCCGCCGTAGAGCATCGACATGCCGTACAGCAGGAAGCCCGAGGCGAGCGCACCGAGCACGAAGTACTTGATCGCCGCCTCGGTCGAGACCGCGTGGTCGCGGCGCATCGCCGCCAGCGCGTAGAGCGACAGCGACATCAGCTCGAGGCCGAGGTAGACGACGAGCAGGTTGCCGGCCGAGATCATGATCATCTGGCCGAGCAGCGCGAAGAGCGCGAGCGCGTAGAGCTCGCCGCGGTGCATGCCGCGGTCGGCCGCGTAGCCGCGCGCGTAGACGAGCGTCGCGGCGACCGCGATGTAGGAGGTCAGCTTCAGCACGTGGCCGATGCCGTCGGCGACGTACATGCCGTTGAAGGCCGACTGGGCAGGCTGGCCGAGCTGCCACACGGTGGCGAGCGCCGGCAGCAGCAGCACGGCGAGCGCGACCCGGTCGATCCGGGTGCGGCCGTCCGCGGGCTTCGCGAAGACGTCGACCAGCAGCACCGCGCAGGCCGACACCAGCAGCAGGATCTCCGGCAGCGCGGCGACGAGGTTGAGCTTGTCCATCGGGGTCACTCGGCGATCTTGGAGATGGCGACGTGGTCGAGCAGCGCGCGCACCGACGCTTCGGAAACGTCGGTGAACGGCTTCGGCCACAGGCCCATGACGAGGACCGCGACCGCGAGCGCGGCGAGCATCCAGAACTCGCGCGCGTCGACGTCCTTCAGGTGCCGCACCTCGTCGTTGGCGATCTCGCCGAACACCACCCGCTTGTACATCCACAGCGAGTACGCGGCGCCGAAGATCAGCGTCGTCGAGGCGATCGCGGCGATCCAAAAGTTGTACTTGACCGCACCGAGGATGACCATGAACTCGCCGACGAACCCCGAGGTCGCGGGCAGCCCGCTGTTGGCCATCGCGAACAGCATGAAGAGCGCGGCGAACTTCGGCATCGTGTTGACCACGCCGCCGTAGTCGGCGATGCGGCGGCTGTGCATCCGGTCGTAGAGCACGCCGATGCACAGGAACATCGCGCCCGACACGAAGCCGTGCGAGATCATCTGCACGATCGCACCCTGCACGCCGAGCTGCTCGAACATGAAGAAGCCGAGCGTCACGAACCCCATGTGCGCGATCGACGAGTAGGCGACCAGCTTCTTCATGTCGGTCTGCACCAGCGCGACGAGCCCCACGTAGACGACCGCGACCAGCGACAGCGCGATCATCATGCCGGAGAGCGCCTGGCTCGCATCCGGCACGATCGGCAGCGACAGCCGCAGGAATCCGTAAGCGCCGAGCTTCAGCATGATCGCGGCCAGCACCACCGAGCCGCCGGTGGGCGCCTCGACGTGCGCGTCGGGCAGCCAGGTGTGCACCGGCCACATCGGCACCTTGACCGCGAAGGCAAGCAGGAACGCGAAGAAAATCCCGACCTGCTCGGACATCGACAGCGGCACCTCGTGCCAGTCGAGGATCGAGAACGAGCCCGACTTCAGGTACAGGTAGATGATCGCGACCAGCGTCAGCAGCGAGCCGAGCAGCGTGTACAGGAAGAACTTGAACGCCGCGTAGACGCGGTTCGGTCCGCCCCAGATCCCGATGATGATGTACATCGGGATCAGGGTCGCCTCGAAGAAGACGTAGAAGAGCAGCCCGTCGAGCGCCGAGAACACGCCCACCATCAGGCCCGACAGGATCAGGAATGCGGCCATGTAGCCGGCGACGCGCTCCTCGATGACCTTCCAGCCCGCCACCACGACGAAGATCGTGATGAACGCCGTCAGCATCACGAACCAGACCGAGATGCCGTCGACGCCCAGGTGGTACTCCACCCCGAAGCGGTCGATCCAGGGCATGCGCTCGACGAACTGCATCTCGGCCGACGCGGTGTCGAACTTGGTGTAGAGCGGGATCGTCGCGAGAAAGCCGAGCACCGCGCCGCCGAGCGAGACGCCGCGCACCACGCCGGCATTGCGGTCGGTGCCGAACGCCAGCACGAACAGGCCCGCGAGGATCGGGATCCAGATCGCGGCGCTGAGAAAGGAAACGGAGGTGTTCATGTTCCTGTGTCCCCGTGCCCGTCAGCGCGTCGCCACCGGCACGAACCACCAGACCAGCACCGCCACGCCGACGATCATCGCGATCGCGTAGTGGTAGATGAAACCGGACTGGACCCAGCGCAGCACACCAGCGAACCAGCCGACCAGCCGTGCGCCGCCATTGACCACCGCACCGTCGATCACCGCCTGGTCGCCGACCTTCCACAGGCCGGTGCCGATCGCGCGGGCGCCGCCCGCGAAGACGATCTCGTTGAAGCGATCGAGGTAGTACTTGTTCTCGAGCAGCCGGTGCACGCCCGAGAAGCGGCTCCGGATCGCCGCCGGCAGCGCCGGGTTGACGAGGTAGCAGTAGTACGCGGCCGCCACGCCCGCGACCGCGAGCCAGAACACCGGGGTCATCAGCGCGTGCACGCCCATCGCTGCCCAGCCGTGGAAATGCCCGGCGAGCTCGCCCATCGCGCCGTGCTTCGCGCCGTCGACGTGGATGACGTCCTTGAAGAAGTCGCCGAAGACCATCGGGCCGACGGTGTACAGGCCGATCAGCACCGACGGGATCGCCAGCATCACCAGCGGGACGCTGACGACCGCCGGGCTCTCGTGCGGCGGGCCGCCGTGGTGACCGTGGTCGTCGTGAGCGTGGCCGTGGTCGCCGCGCCCCGCGTCGTGTCCGTGGCCGGTCGCACCGAAGCGCTCCTTGCCGTGGAAGACCAGGAAGTACATCCGGAACGAGTAGAACGCGGTCACGAAGACGCCGACCATCACCGCCGCATACGCGAAGCCGCTGCCGGCGAGCTCCGAGTGCTTCACCGCCTCGATGATCAGGTCCTTGGAGTAGAAGCCCGAGAAGAACGGCGTGCCGATCAGCGCCAGCGACCCGAGCAGCGAGGTGATCCAGGTGATGGGCATGTACTTGCGCAGCCCGCCCATGTTCCGGATGTCCTGGTCGTGGTGCATCCCGATGATCACCGAGCCCGCGGCGAGGAAGAGCAGCGCCTTGAAGAACGCGTGTGTCATCAGGTGGAAGATCGCGACCGAGTAGGCCGACGCCCCGAGCGCCACCGTCATGTAGCCGAGCTGCGACAGCGTCGAGTACGCCACCACGCGCTTGATGTCGTTCTGGACGATGCCGAGGAAGCCCATGAAGAGCGCAGTGATCGCGCCGATCGTCATCACGAACGACAGCGCGGTGTCCGACAGCTCGAACAGCGGCGACATCCGCGCGACCATGAAGATGCCGGCGGTGACCATCGTCGCCGCGTGGATCAGCGCCGAGATCGGGGTCGGGCCCTCCATCGAGTCGGGCAGCCAGACGTGCAGCGGGAACTGAGCCGACTTGCCCATCGCGCCGATGAACAGGCAGATGCAGGTCACTGTGAGCAGGGACCACTCGGCCGCGCCGACCAGGTTGATCGACTTGTCCGCGACGCCGGGCGCCGCCTTGAACACCTCGGCGTAGTCGAGGCTGCCGAAGTAGGCGAGCACCAGACCGATGCCGAGCACGAAGCCGAAGTCGCCGACGCGGTTGACGAGGAACGCCTTCAGGTTCGCGTGGATCGCCGTCGGCCGCGTGTACCAGAAGCCGATCAGCAGGTACGACACCAGGCCGACCGCCTCCCAGCCGAAGAACAGCTGCAGGAAGTTGTTCGACATCACCAGCATCAGCATCGAGAAGGTGAACAGGCTGATGTAGGCGAAGAAGCGCTGGTAGCCGGGGTCGTCCTTCATGTAGCCGATGGTGTAGACGTGCACCATCAGCGAGACCGAGGTCACGACGCACATCATCGTCGCGGTCAGCGAGTCGATCAGGAAGCCGACCTCGAACTTCACCCCATCGACGATCGCCCAGGTGTAGAGCGGGCCGTTGAAGGTGTTCCCGGCGAGCACGTCGCGCAGCACGGTGATCGACGCCAGCAGCGACACGAGCACGCCGAGGATGGTGACGACGTGGCTCAGCGTGCGGCCGATGACGCGGCCGAACAGGCCGGCGAGGATCGCGCCGACGAGCGGCGCGAACGGGACGAGCAGGTAGGCGGTCTTCATGTCGTTGTTCTCTTCCCTGCGGCCGTCAGCCCTTCAGTGCGTCCATGTCCTCGACGTTGATCGTGTCGAGGTTGCGGAACAGCACGACGAGGATCGCGAGGCCGATCGCCGACTCGGCGGCGGCCACGGTCAGGATGAAGAACACGAAGATCTGTCCCGCCGCATCGCCCAGGAAATGCGAGAACGCGACGAAGTTCATGTTGACGGCGAGCAGCATCAGCTCGATCGCCATCAGGATGATGATGACGTTGCGCCGGTTCAGGAAGATACCGACGACGCTGATCGCGAACAGGATCGCGCCGAGCCCGAGGTAGTGCGCCAGGGTGATGGTCATTTCTGAGGCTCGATTCCGTTCGCCGGGGCCGGGCTCGCCGCGGCGGCCGGCGGGGTCGCGGGGCGGCCGGGCATCTTCACCAGCCGGACCCGGTCGGTGCTGCGCACGCGCACCTGCTCGGACACGCTCTGCGCCTTCACGCCCTCCCGTCGGCGCAGGGTCAGCGCGATCGCGGCGACGATCGCCACCAGCAGGATCACCGCGGCGATCTCGAACGCGTAGACGTACTCGGTGTAGATGAGGGCGCCGAGCGCCTTGGTGTTGCTGTAGTCGGCCGGCAGGCGCGGCGCGTAGGACGCCTGGATCGTGCCGAACTGGTGCCACAGCACCGCGATCAGCTCGAGCACCACGACGACGCCGACGAAGGCCGCGACCGGCAGGTTCTTCCAGAAGCCCTGCCGCATCCCGTCGACGTTGATGTCGAGCATCATCACGACGAAGAGGAACAGGACCATCACCGCGCCGATGTAGACGAGCACCAGCGTGATCGCGAGGAACTCCGCCCTCAGCAGCAGCCAGATCGCCGCGGCCGAGAAGAAGGTCAGCACGAGGAACAGCGCGCTGTGCACCGGGTTGCGCGCGGTGACGACCCGCAGCGCCGAGAACACGGTGACGGCCGCGAACAGGTAGAAGAAGAAGACGGTCGGGTCCACGGGGGCTCTCGTCGGGGGGTCCGGGTCAGCGGTACCGGGCGTCGGCCTCGCGGGCCGCCGCGATGTCCTTCTCGTACCGGTCGCCGACCGCCAGCAGCATCTCCTTGGTGAAGTAGAGATCGCCGCGCTTCTCGCCGTGGTACTCGAGGACGTGGGTCTCGACGATCGAGTCCACCGGGCACGACTCCTCGCAGAAGCCGCAGAAGATGCACTTGGTGAGGTCGATGTCGTAGCGCCTGGTGCGCCGCGTGCCGTCATCGGGTCGCACGTCGGACTCGATCGTGATCGCGAGCGCCGGGCACACCGCCTCGCACAGCTTGCAGGCGATGCAGCGCTCCTCGCCGTTCGGGTAGCGGCGCAGCGCGTGCAGCCCGCGGAAGCGCGGCGAGTACGGCGTCTTCTCCTCGGGGAACTGCACGGTGATCTTGCGCGCGAACACCTGCGAGCCGGTGAGCCGCAGGCCCTTGAGCAGCTCGACGAGCATGAAGCTCTTGACGAAGTCCTTGATCGCTTCCATGGGGTCTTCGTTCGGGAAGTCAGTTCCAGATGTTGAGCGGCGTCTGAATCCAGGCGCCGACGACCACCAGCCAGACCAGCGTGACCGGGATGAAGATCTTCCAGCCGAGCCGCATGATCTGGTCGTAGCGGAAACGCGGGAACGAGGCGCGGACCCAGATGAAGACCGTGACCAGCATGAAGGTCTTCAGGAACAGCCAGAACCAGTCCCAGAACCACTGCGGGCCCGGCACGGCCTCGATCGCGATGAACGGCGCCCAGCCGCCGAGGAACATGATCGCGGCCAGCGCCGAGATCAGGATCATGTTGGCGTACTCGGCGAGGAAGAAGATCGCGAAGCCCATGCCCGAGTACTCGATCATGTGGCCGGCGACGATCTCCGACTCGCCCTCGACGACGTCGAACGGATGCCGGTTGGTCTCGGCGATGCCCGAGATGAAGTAGACGACGAAGACCGGGAGCAGCGGCAGCCAGTTCCAGCTGAGCAGGTTCAGGCCCATCTCGGCGAAGCGGCCCTGGTTCTGGCCCTCGACGATGTCGGTCATGTTCAGGCTGCCCGACACCATCAGCACGACCACCAGCGCGAAGCCGATCGCGAGCTCGTACGACACCATCTGCGCCGAGGCGCGCAACGCGCCGAGGAACGCGTACTTCGAGTTCGACGCCCAGCCGGCGAGGATCACGCCGTAGACCTCGAGCGAGGTGATCGCGAGCAGCAGCAGCAGGCCGGCGTTGACGTTGGCCAGCGCGCGGTCGGGCCCGAACGGGATCACCGCCCAGGCGGCGAGCGCCGGCATGATCGTCATGATCGGGCCGAGGATGTACAGGCCCTTGCTCGCCTGCGTCGGGAGGATGATCTCCTTGAAGATCAGCTTCACCGCGTCGGCGATCGGCTGCAGCAAGCCCTTCGGGCCGACCCGGTTGGGGCCGAGCCGCAGCTGGATGAAGCCGATGAACTTGCGCTCCCACAACGTCAGGTAGGCGACGCAGGCCATCAGCGGCGCGAGCACCGCGACGATCTTGATCAGCGTCCAGACGACGGGCCACGCGCCGCCGAGCAGCGCCTGGCCCTGGCTGTCGAGGGCATCGATCCAGTTCATGTTGCTCCCCAGGGCCTGTGGCCCGGCCCCCCGAGGGGGCGCGAGCGCCTCCGATGCGATCGTGCGGCGCTCATCGCGCACGCTCCACGGCAATCTCGCCGAACATCCCACCCAGCCCGGCGGTGCTCGCGTGGGCAGTGGCGATGCGCACCGCCCCGTCGGCCACGCCCGGGTCGAGCGCCGCCTCGAGCAGCGCCTCGCCCTGCCCGGCCCCGGCCAGCGCCTGCCG
>VYMF01000178.1_pt1 | contig 14640 bp, 15 predicted proteins | sample 5115271 | NCBI WGS metagenome assembly VYMF01 (sample SAMN12291778, study PRJNA351875) | freshwater metagenome | isolation source: freshwater lake | place: USA: Michigan, Wintergreen Lake | collected 2013-08-08
GTCTGCAGGTCGGCGCTCTCGCGCGTGGCCCGGATCAGGTCGACGACATAGGCGGTGATCTCGGGCGACAGGCGAACCTGCGATACCAATTTGATCGCCGCCGCCAACGTCGCGGCGTCGGCCACGGCCTGAACGCCGAGCGCGACCGGGTCCGGCATGCCGGCGAGTGATCCATGGGCTTGAACCACCTTCAGTTCATCCTCGCGCGACAGATAGTCCAGCGACTGTTTGAACAGGAACCGGTCCAGCTGGGCCTCGGGCAGGGGATAGACGCCCTGTTGTTCGATGGGGTTCTGGGTGGCGATGACGGTGAACCGGTCGCTGAGCACATGGGTGTCGCCGTCGACGGTGACGGACCGTTCCTGCATGGCCTCGAGCAGGGCGGCCTGGGTCTTGGGCGGGGTGCGGTTGATCTCGTCCGCCAGCAGCAGGTCGCAGAACACCGGCCCGCGCGTCAGGGTGAAGGTCGACGTCTGGAAGTTGAAGATGTTGGACCCCAGGATGTCACCCGGCATCAGGTCCGGGGTGAACTGGATCCGCCCGAACTGCAGGCTCAGGGTGCGGGCGAAGGTCTGGGCCAGCAGGGTCTTGGCCGTTCCGGGCGGACCTTCCAGCAGGATGTGTCCGCCGCAGAACAGGGCGGTCAGCATCAGGTCCACGGTCTCGGTCTGGCCGATGACGGCCTTGCTGACCTCTGCGCGTATGCGGGCGGCGATGGCCCCGACTTCAGTCACGTCCACGGGTCATCTCCAGCTTCCAGCGCATCAAGGATCGGGCGACGCTCATCAGGTCGCCGGCGTTACGGGCCCGGTCCGCCTCGGCGGACAGGTCTGCATAGGTGGTTTCGGAACCCTGCCGCTTCGCAAGGCGGTCGAGCAGGGCGATGGTCGCCTCCTTCGACAGGGACGACGGCGCGGCCACGGCCCTGGCGGCCTGGGCCTGCACGAGTTCGGCATAGGGGCGCGCCATCCGGTGCTCACGCCGGGCCAGACGGACGAGGGCGGCGGTGTTGTCGGCCAGGGCCTTCTTGCCCAGGGCCACGGCGCGACCGGCATGGCCGGGCGGCTGGAAGCGGATCATCGCCTGCCAGCCGACCAGTGCGGCCGCGAACAGCAGGCAGAGGGTGAAGCCGAGCAGCGGCGGCTCCAGCAGCAGGCGCAGGACGCTGCGCGGGCGGCTGAACCCGTGCAGCGAGAGGTCGAAGGCCACCACCTGGTTCGGCGGTCCGAGGGTGTCCAGCAGGGCCAGGGCGGCGCGGGCCTTGGCGGGCTGATCCATACCCTGGGTGTTCAGCAGGTCGGGGTCGGCGAGAACGTACAGGCCGGTGTCTTCGTGGGTCAGAACGAGGGCGCGCCCGGTGCCGTCCATGATCACGGGAGTCCATCCCGGGCCGGACAGGGTTCGCAACGACCGCACCTCGGGCCCGGCCGCGATCAGACGGCCGCCGCCGCCGGTCAGTCGAGGCGCGGTGGTGACGGTATCCTGGGTCAGGACCAGTCCCTCGACCACGTCCCCGGGCAGGACGGAAAGACTGTCTTCAGGAGACAGGGTCCCGGTCTCGCGCACCCAGCCCTTGCGGGTGATCTCGCGCGTGACCTCCCATTTGGGCAGGACCACCAGCACCGAACCGGCCTCCCAGCGCAGGGTTTCGAGCGCCTCTTCCTCGCGTCCGGGCGGCGGGGTCAGGATCAGCAGGCCATCCTGGGCCCCGCCACGCAGCGGACCACGGCTGAGCAGGACCGGACGATCCATCGCCTTCAGCAGCGTGACCACCCCGCCGAAACCGACGGCCGAGCGCGACAGGGCATGGCCGCGACCGTCGTCGCCGTTGCTGATCTCGGGGGCATAGGCACTCAGGGCCCCCAGGGCCGAGAGGGAGAAGACCGCCACCAGCACGAGCGCCAGCACCATGCCCGGCCGGAACGGTTGGCGGACCTTGCCGGGTGCAGCGGCGTCGGGAGCAGTTGCGTCGGTCATGCGGCCCAGGCCTGCGGAAAGGCGAAGGCCTCATAGGCGGCGCGGCAGTCGGTGAAGGCCGCACGATCGACCGGACGGCCGCCGAACAGGCTGCTCTCGACCACACGGGTGATCCTGTCGAAGGCCGGGCGGGCGGCGGCAGGCAGTCGGTCGAGACCGGCGATGTCCCGCGCGGTCAGGGCGGGGCGGACCGTATTGGGCAGACGCCCGTCGATGTCATTGATGCTGCGCAGCAGCAGCAGGTGCACCGCTTCGGCGAACCGGCCCTCGGCGGCCAGGGCGTCGGCGTCGGACAGCAGGGCCAGGGCCGCGGCAGGCGCGGGCCGCCAGGCATCGTCGGTGACGTTGAGCTTGTCCGTCCTTTCCGGCAGGCGGATGCGGATCAGTTCGCGGCCGATGAACCACAGGATGGCCAGGACGATCGCGGCCAGGCCGAGCCAGAAAATGATCTTGAACAGCGGACCCATGGCCTGAAGAAAATCGGCCAGGGGCTGAAGCCAGCCCGGCGGCGGCGGCGGGGGCTCGATGCCCTTCATCTCGAACTGCAGGGTCTTGTCAGCGGCAAGGGCCTGATGCGCGGAATCGAAGCTTCCGCCGGATGCGGCCGCCTGATCCGCTCCGGCGGTGGAAGGTGTGACCGCGATACGCCCCATGCGCCACCACGATGGCGGCGGAGTTCCCGGAAGTCGAGGCGGCGGGAAGCAGAAATCGTCGCAACTCCCGGTTTATCCGCAGGCCGGACCCCCGGGCCACAGGCGGGAGATCAACGGCGTCATGGGTTCGGGACCGCGTCGCCTCAGTCCTGATGTTCGATCAGATGGCGGCCGCGCACCATGCGGACAAAGGGCAGGGGCCGGTCGGGGCGGGTCAGCCGCTCGGCCACCTCGCCGAGGACGAAGCGGGTGATGGCGGGCAGGTCCAGCGCACGCGTATCGGCCAGGGGCAGCCAGGCGATCTCGTCCAGTTCACCGGATCCGGCCGTCGGCTCGGGGTGCAGCAGGGCATCGGCTCCGGCCATGAAGAAGCGGGCGTCGAAGCGCCGGGTCCGTCCGGGCGGGGTGATGGCGCGGGCGACATAGGACAGGGCGGCCAGGTCAGGCAGGGCACCGACGGCCCGGAACTCGCGCCAGGGCCCGGCGACGGAGGCGGCGGGTGCCGGGGCGGCGAGCAGCAGGCCGGTCTCCTCGAACGTCTCGCGCACGGCTGCCATGGCCAGGGCATGGGCGCGGCGCACAGGAACCTCGCGGGTCAATCGTGCCATGTCCGCGGCCGGCAGGGCATTGGCGGCGGCGGCGGTGAAGTCCGAGCGATCGATCCGTCCGCCGGGGAAGACCCATTTGGACGCCATGAAGACGTGACCCGGTGCGCGGCGGCCCATCAGCACCTCGGCCGCGCCCTTGCGGACCCGGGTCAGGACGAGGGTTGCGGCGTCCCTGGGCACCTGACGACCGCCCACACGGGGAGCGTCTGTCTGGTCCCGCAGGGAATCGAAGGGCTCAGTCGTTGATGCGTTCACCGCTCAGGATTAGCACCGACAGGTCCCGGGCGGGGGTGAAATTGGTTCGACGGACTTCAAACCGGGTGGAACTGATCTTGCGCACGCCCTCGCCGCAGAAGCTGATCAGATTGCGCGACCGACCCTTGTCGACGACCATCCGGAACTCGCCGATCGGCTCGGCCCAGTTGGCCCCTGTGGTCAGGATGTAGTCGACCCAGGTCTCGGACAGGTGCAGGCCCCTTGAGCGCATCCGCCGGGCCCCGGCGAGGAAGGCTTCGTTGGTGCAGTAATGGCCGGCCTGCTCCCGGGTGGCCTCGCCGGAGGCCATCGCCGGATCGCCGAAGACGCTGCCTACGGAGCCACCGACCGCCGGGACGTAGCGATGGCGGACATCCAGTTCGCGTCCCGCGGGGAAGACCTGGGTCCAGTAGTGGGTGGTCTTGAGTGTCCAGAGGGGCAAGAATTCAACGTGGCGGACCCCCGCATCGGTCCAGGAGCGATCCTCGAGGAGTCCCAGTTCGATCAGCATGTCGATCTGCGGACGGGGCAGGGTGGCGAGCGCCTGCTGCGTCGCCTCGCCGCGCGGTGATAGCGGCAGGCCGAGACCGCGGATCAGGCCCGAGTGATCGACGTTTCCGAACACCGCCTTCTGTTCGATATTGGTCGAGACCCGGCGGCCGTTCACCGTGGTGGTGAAGGGCATCTGCAGCGGATCCTCGATGGCGACGTCGCTTTCGATCCCTCCCAACAGATCGGGCATGGGAAAGGCCACCAAGGTGCCGATGTCGCGATCGGTGCGGTTGAAGAAGCGATAGCGGACCCGGATCTCCCGCGCCGAGACATACAGGTCCTCGGACCGCATCTCGATGCCCTCGGTGCGCTGGAAGACCAGACCGCCGGCACCCATGGAGGCGACGGTGTCGTTGGCGGCCGCAGGCGCGGCGAGCATGAGGGCGGCCAGCAGGGCGGCGACGGTGCGGTTCAGTCTGATCATCTCGTCCTCCCTGAGACAGACTAGCCGATCGGATGCGGCGGTGTTGTGACGATTTCCACCGTCAGCGTCGCTTGCCCTTGCGGACGCCTTTCAGCCCGCCCGACGGCCGACCGCCGCCGGGGGGCTTGGGTCCCCCCGGACGGCCGGTGCCCCGCTTGGGAAAACCGCCGCCGGGTCCGCGCGCGCGCTGGCCCAGCCGGGGTGCCGGTGCATTGGGGTCACGCGGGGCCGGGTCGGACAGCATCTCGAACACCAGCCCGCCGGTAATCGGCGTCGCCTCCTTCAGCCGCACTTCAACCGTCCGGCCCAGCGTCCAGCGCACGCCGCTGCGCTCACCGACCAGGGCGTGGGACTTGTCGTCGTGGGTGAAATACTCGGTCCCCAGCGTGGACACCGGAACAAGGCCGTCGGCCCCGGTCTCTTCCAGCCGGATGAACAGGCCGAAACGGGTCACGCCGGTGATGCGTCCGGCAAAGGTCGCCCCGACCCGTTCCTGCAGGAAGGCGGCCATGTAGCGGTCCATGGCGGCGCGCTCGGCGGCCATGGAGCGACGCTCGGTCATGGTGACCTGTTCGGCGATGGCGGGCAGTTCGGCGACCTCGCGGTCGGTCAGGCCGTCCTTGCCCAGGCCGAGCGCGCGGATCAGGCCGCGGTGGACGATCAGGTCGGAATAGCGCCGGATCGGCGAGGTGAAATGGGCGTAGCGATCGAGGTTGAGGCCGAAATGGCCCACGTTCTCGGCCGAATAGATGGCCTGCATCTGGCTGCGCAGGACGACCTCATTGACGACTTCGGCGTGGTCGCCGCCGCGCGTCTCGTCCAGCAGTTTGTTGAACCGTTTGGTCGTGGCGGGCTCACCCTTGTTCCAGGGCTTGCCGATGGTCTGGAGGAAGTCGCCGAGGTTGAACAGCTTCTCCTGACTGGGCGCGTCGTGGACGCGATAGAGCAGGGGCGTCTTCTTCTGCTCCAGTGTCTCGGCGGCGCAGACATTGGCCTGGATCATCATCTCCTCGATCAGCCGGTGAGCCTCGAGGCTGACCCGGGGCTCGATCGAGATGATCTGGCCTTCGGTATTCATGCGGATGCGACGTTCGGGGCTTTCGATCGCCAGGGGGCTGCGCTTCAGCCGGCCCTTGAGCATGGTCCGGTAGGCGGCCCACAGCGGCTCGAGGATGGCCGCCATGATCGGGCCGGTGGTGTCATCCGTGCCCCCGCCCTTTTCAGGCCCGTCGATGGCCGCCTGAGCCTGTTCGTAGCTGAGCTTGGCCTGCGACCGCATCAGGCCGCGAACGAATTTGTGGCCGGTCTTCCGCCCGTCCTTGTCGAAGACCATGCGCACGGCGAGGCAGGCGCGGTTCTCGCCCTCCTTGAGGCTGCACAGGCCGTTGGACAGGCGCTCGGGCAGCATCGGTTCGACGCGGTCGGGGAAATAGGTGGAATTGCCCTTGTCGCGCGCCTCGCGGTCCAGATTGGTGTTGGGCCGGACGTAGGCGGCGACGTCGGCGATGGCGACCCAGACGATCCAGCCGTCGGGGTTCTTCGGGTCCTCGTCGCGCATCGCATAGACGGCATCGTCGTGGTCGCGGGCGTCGGCGGGGTCGATGGTGATCAGCGGCAGGTCGCGCAGGTCCTCGCGGCCCTTCAGCGACGGCAATTCCTGATCCCCGGCCTCCCTCTCGACGGCCTCCGAGAAGCCCATCGGCACATTGTGGGCGGCGATGGCGATCAGGGAGGCGGCGCGGGCGTCGCCCTCATGGCCGATCTTCTCGAGGATCTTGCCGCGTTTCGGTCCGTAGCGCTGGTCGCCCTTTTCGATGGCGGCCAGCACCAGGTCGCCGTCGCGCAGGCCCTCGGCCTGGGCATGGGGGACGAGCAGGACATCCTTTGACTTGCGATCGACGGGCTCGACCCGGACTTCCTTGTTGGATTTGCGGATGACGCCCAGGACCTTGTTGCCACCGGCGTCGAGCTTCTTGATCAGACGGGCTTCCCAGCCGTCCTCACCGCGCGCGAACTTCACGAGGACGCGGTCGCCCATGCCGGGTGCGGGCCCGGTCTTGCCGCCGTTGTCCGGGATCAGCAGGGCGCGGGGGGCATCGGCCGAGGCCTCGACCAGTCGGACGTAGAGTTCGCCGTCCAGATCGCGCTCGACCACATCGGCGACGCCGACGGGGGGCAGGGCACCGATTTCGGAGAAGCCCTTGCGGCCCCGTTTGCCCAGTTTTCCGTCTTCCTCGAGCTCGCGGATCATTTCGCGCAGCATGCGCCGTTCATGGCCCTTGAGGCCGAAATGGCGGGCGATATCGGCCTTCTCGGCCGTTCCTGCCTCGCGCAGGAAGGCGATCAGGGTGTCTTTGTCGGGGAGACCGGCGGGCGGCCTCTTGGTGTTCTTTGTCATTTGGATTCCTTGATACCGCGCTTCGGCGCTCTTCGAGAGGCGAAATCTTGCGCGGCTTGTGATGGGGAGAGGGCGCGCCTAGCTTCCGGCGCTGAAGCCCCCTGGAGTGATTGAATGTCTTTGGCCGCCGCCCCCGTCCTGTCCGGCCCGACCGGCTCCCTGCTGGACCTGATCGGCAAGACGCCGATGATGGAGGTGACGAAGATCGATACCGGCCCGTGCCGCCTGTTCCTGAAGCTGGAGGCGCAGAACCCGGGCGGGTCGATCAAGGACCGCATCGCCCTGTCGATGATCGCAGCGGCGGAGGCGGAGGGGTTTCTGAAACCCGGCGGGACCATCGTCGAGGCGACGGCCGGCAATACGGGTCTGGCACTGACGCTGGTGGGGCAGGCCAAGGGCTATAAGGTGCTTCTGGTGATCCCGGACAAGATGTCCAAGGAAAAAATCCAGCATCTCAGGGCAATGGGTGCCGATGTTCGCCTGACGCGTTCGGATGTGCCGCACGGGCATCCGGAATATTACACCGACATGGCCGAGCGGCTGGCGCAGCAGATTCCCGGCGGCTTCTACGTCAACCAGTTCGCCAATGAGGCCAACTCCCTGGCCCATTTCCAGACCACGGGGCCGGAAATCTACGAACAGATGGGCGGCGATATCGACGCCTTCGCGGCCGGTATCGGCTCGGGTGGCACGATCACCGGGATCGCCCGCTATCTGAAGAGTATGGGCTCGAAGGCCGAAATCATCCTGGCCGATCCGGTCGGCTCGACGCTCGCCGGGATCGTCAATGACGGCGTGCCTGGCCCCGAGGGCAGCTATACCGTCGAAGGTATCGGCCAGAATTTCGTGCCCGACACGGCGGACATGAGCCTGATCGACCGGGCCTATTCGATCCCGGATGCCGAGGCCGTCGCCACGGTGCGCGAACTTCTGCTGAAGGAGGGTGTGCTGGCCGGCTCGTCGTCCGGCACCCTGATCGCCAGCGCCCTGCGCTGGTGCCGCGAACAGACCGAACCAAAGCGGGTTGTGACCTTTGTCTGCGACACCGGCGCCAAATACTTGTCCAAGGTCTACAATGATGCCTGGCTGGCGGATCAGGGTCTGGGGAACCAGCCCCTGCATGGGGACCTGTCGGACCTGATCTCGCGCAAATACGAAAAGGGCGATGTGATCGTGGCGGGTCCGGACGATACGCTGGACACGGCCTTCAAGCGGATGCGCGGGGCCGACGTCTCACAGCTTCCCATCATTCAGGATGGACGTCTGGTCGGCATTCTGGACGAGAGTGACCTGGTCCATGTCATGAACACCGACGAGATCACCCGCCGGGAACGCTTTGCCAAGCCGGTCTCATCCGCCATGACCCGCGACCTGGACACGGTGCAGGTCGGCGAGAGCCTGGACGCCCTGATCCCCCTGTTCGACCGTGATCGGGTGGCGATCGTGCTCGACGGCGAACGATTTGTGGGCCTGATCACGCGGACTGACCTCATCAACCACCTGAGCCTGAACCGCTAGGGCGACGCTTCCGATCCTCCGGGAGGGGGCCAATTGTGGTGGTCCCGAGGTGAAATGAAGGCGAACGGACTGGACGGCAGGCCAATTGTGGTCCTGACTGCACTTTGACCTGTTCTCCTGTTCTTGAGGCCCGATCCCATGTCACGCCTGCCGAAACCCGCCCTCGCCGCCGCTGTGGCCGCCGCCCTGCTGTTCAGCGCCGGACACGTCTCCGCCCAGGCCCCGGCGACCGCGGGATGTCCGGACGAGATCCGACACAACGCCACGCGGGCCGCGGCGGAGTTCGTCAGCGGCAGCGACACGATCCGCGGCTATATCTACCGGCCGGCGACCTCGAACGGTGCCGGCATTGTTCTGCTGCATGGCGCACAGGGTCTGCCCGTCGACGCACCGCGATTTGATTCCCATGCGATCCAATTGGCGTCGCGCGGCTATACGGTCCTTGTGCCCAGCTATTTTGATGCACGGCCCTGGCCCCGGCAGGGCGTGACAGGGCGCGACATGTCGGCCTGGACGAAAGTCGGTGCGGATGCCGTGCGTCATGTCGGCACCCAGGCCGGCGTAAATCCGGCCAAGGTCGCGCTCTGGGGCTATTCCTACGGCGGCTATCTGGCGACCGACGGCTCGGTCCGGGAAGATGCGCCGGCCGCGCTCGCCATCGGTGTCTCCACCGGCCAGGCGATCTGGGGCCAGAACGACCGGGGCGGGCGCGCGATCCCCGTGCTGATGATCCATGGACGGGCGGATACCGCCGTGACGCCGAGCTCGATGCGGGATCTGGCCGCCAACCTTCGGCGTCGTGGCGCGACGGTCGAGACCGAGACGGTCGACGCCCAGGCGCATGTCTATGACGGCCCGGTCTGGTGCGATGTGTTCCGCTACACCCGGCAGTTCCTCGACACCCATCTGCTGACCCCGGCCGCCTAGGCCGGGGCCCGTGAGGCGCAGCGTCCGGGCCGGGCTGGTTTCGGCCTGCCTTGCCGGGCTCACCGTCACGCCCCTGCCGGTCCATGCCCAGACCCCGGCGGTCGTCCAGGTCGGCATCCCCGGCTGTGCCGATGATGTCGCGGTCCGGGCGTCGCGGGAGGCGATCACCTTCCTGAGCCGCGGGCGGACCGTACGCGCCTGGCTCTATTCCCCGGGCGGTGCGCCGAACGGCGACGGCGTTGTGATGCTGCATGGCGGGACAGGATTCGAGCTGAATTCGATCCTGTTTGACGCCCACGCCATCCAGCTGGCCTCGCGCGGCTATCACGTGATCCTGCCGGCCTATTTCGACGCATCGGCACCCGACCAGAGACGCCGGCTGGTGAACGGTCGGGCCTGGCGGCAGGTCGCGCTGGACGCGGCCGCCCAGCTGACGAACCGGACCGGGACGGGTCCGGGGCGCGTGGCCCTGTGGGGCTATTCGCGGGGAGCCGGGGTCGCGGTCAACGCCGCCACGACGCCTGACAGCGGGGTACGGTCGGCGATCCTCGTCGCCGGCGGCGGATCCATCGGGGAAGACCCCGTGACCGATGACCTGTCGGTCCTGCTGCTTCATGCCCGGCACGATGAGGCCGTGCCGGTGCGGGCGACGCTGGAACTGGCCGAGTCCCTGCGCGAGGCTGGAGCCGGGGTTCAGGTCCAGGGGCTGGACTTCGACGGGCACCAGTACGACCTGCCGACCTGGTGCGCGGTCATGGGACGAACGCGGTCCTTTCTGGAGACCCGGACCGACGAGTGAACGAAACCATCCCGACCCGGGTTGAAGTGATCGCCGGCGAAGCGCACCTGTTCGCCCGTGGTGCCGGGCCGCGAACCTCACCAGACGGCCGGGCCCTGCCGGTCGCCATTTCTATCGGGACTCATGATGACGCAGCTGAAGAACAGTCAGGGCTTTTCGACCCGTGCCATCCATGCGGGCCAGCGGCCGGACCCGACGACGGGTGCGGTGATGACCCCGATCTACGCTACCTCGACCTATGCCCAGGAAAGCCCGGGCGTGAACAAGGGCTATGAATACGCCCGCGGCAAGAACCCGACGCGCGAGGCGTTCGAGGCCTGTCTGGCGGATCTCGAGGGCGGCACCCACGGCTTTGGCTTCGCCAGCGGCATGGCGGCGACCTCGACGGCACTTGAGCTGCTGGACGCCGGTTCGCACATCATTTCGGGGGACGATCTGTACGGCGGCTCATGGCGGCTGTTCGAGCGGGTGCGGCGCCGGTCGATGGGGCTGGACTTCAGCTATGTCGACATGGCGGACCTGGCGGCCGTCGAGGCGGCGATAACGCCGAAGACCAGGCTGATCTGGGCCGAGACCCCGACCAATCCGCTGATGAAGCTGGCCGATATCGCCGGCCTGTCGAGGATCGCGAAAGCGCATGGCCTTCTACTGATCGTCGACAACACCTTCGCCACGCCCTGGAGCCAGCAGCCGCTGAAGCTGGGGGCCGATGTGGTCATGCATTCGGCGACCAAATATCTGAACGGCCACTCCGACATCATCGGCGGGGCGCTGGTGACGGCGAACCCCGAACTGGCGAAGGAGATCAAATTCCTGCAGAATTCGGTCGGCGGGGTGATGGGGCCGTTCGACGCCTTCCTGGCCAACCGGGGCCTGAAGACGCTGGGCCTGCGCATGAAGGCGCACAATGAGAACGCCCTGACGGTGGCGCGCTGGCTGGAGGACCGGAAGGGGATCGCGAAGGTGATCTATCCCGGTCTGGTCAGCCATCCGCAGCATGAACTGGCGTCGCGCCAGATGAACGGACGCTACGGCGGCATGGTCACGGCCCTGATCGACGGCGATCTGGAGCGGACCAAGCGGGTGCTGGAGCGGGTGCAGGTCTTCACCCTGGCGGAGTCGCTGGGCGGGGTCGAAAGTCTGGTCAATCACCCGGCCATCATGACCCACGCCTCGGTGCCGAAAGAGGTACGCGAGGCCGGCGGCGTGACCGACAACCTGATCCGGCTGTCGGTCGGGGTCGAGGATGTCGAGGACCTGATCGCGGACCTGGATCAGGCGCTGGGCGGCTAGATCAGGCGGCCTTGGAGTCCGGCAGGGCGGTCTGGTGACCGGTCGCGGGAACGACCTTCTTCTTGGCGGGCGCGCGGGGCTTCTTGACCGTGATGGTGGTCTTGTCGGCGGCGCGGCGGGCCACTTCGGCGTCGATCAGGGGCACCAGTTCGGCGGCGGTGGCCATCTTGGTGGGAGAGCCGCTCTCCGACAGGCGGACCGCATTGAGGCGCAGGGCCTTCAGATCGGGATCGGTCATGGTGGGGAGCTTGTCTGCCAGCGGGGTCATCGGCTTCTCCGGAAGTTGAAAAACAGTCGGGCCGGCGCCTGTTCGGCGGCCGGCCCTTCCGTCAGCCGGAGTTACCTCCGGCAGGGTCGTTTGTCGGAAACTATTCGGCGGCCTTGAGGCGACCGGCCGATTCCTTGCCCGAACGCGAGTCGCGTTCGACTTCGTAGGAAATCTTCTGGTTTTCGTTCAGCGTGCCCAGGTCGGACGTTTCAACGGCCGAGGCGTGGACGAACACGTCCTTGCCGCCGTCATCGGGGGCGATGAAGCCGTAACCCTTGGTGGAGTTGTACCATTTTACAGTGCCGGTAGCCATTTTGAGACCTCCGTTAGGCGTTGACCGCCGGAAGAGGTTCCGGGTCGGCCTGTCGGGTCTGAATGGGATCGGCTTTGGACCTCGGTGCGCGATGCAAAGGGGCAGCAGCGTTTCGCAGTGAGATCGACGTATCTTCAGGTGGGCGCTTTCCGGGCCAATAGCAAGCGGTGTGGTGCAGATAGCAAAACGGCGGCGAAGGCCCGGGCCCTCGCCGCCGTCGAAATCATGCACCCGGGAAGGGTGCGTGAACTCAGCCTTCGGTCTTCAGCTGACCAGCCGATTCCTTGCCCGAACGCTTGTCGCGCTCGATTTCGTAGGAAACCTTCTGGTTTTCATCGAGGCCGCGCAGGCCCGCTTGTTCGACGGCCGAGATGTGGACGAAAACGTCCTTGCCGCCGTCGTCAGGCTGGATGAAGCCGTAGCCCTTGGTGGAGTTGAACCATTTCACAGTGCCGGTAGCCATTTTCAGGACCTCCGCTAGCAGTTGACCACAGGGAAAAGCCCCTGCGGTCTGTCGGGTCTGAAAGGAGCGGCTAGACCTCAGTGCGAAAGCAGAGGGTGGCGTTTCGCAGAGAGCTCGACAAAAAGGCTTCTGGACTGGCGGCGCGCCAAAATCAAGCTGGCCCCCCGTGCGGCTAATCGGCCTGTTCGGCCTCCGGGGCCGCGACATGGTGTTCCTGGCAAAGCTTGCGCAGGGCCGCGGTCAGGGTCGGGCCGTAGAGGGAATCCTGAATTCGCTCGAAGCCCTCGGCCTGGAGCGCCTGTTTGATCTCGCCGACGGTGCGGCAGCCGCCGCCGCGCGCCAGCTCATAGGCGCGTTCAAGGGTCGTGGGACGATGACTGCTCATCGAACACAGATAGGAAGCCCGGCGGGAAAAGCGAGGGCAGGCAGGCGACGCTGAAGGGCGTCGTCCGGATCGCCGCCCCGGTCATGGTGCCGAGGTCTAGAAGCTGAGCAGGACAGAGGCGACCAGGGCGTCCTCGAACTGGGTGCCCCCGGCTTCGGCATCGTTGCCGTGCCAGCGCAGGTCGAGGGCGGTCGTGTCGTTCAGGGCATAGGCCAGGCCGACGTTCCAGCCGGTATAGTCCGGCGCGTTTTGCTGTTCGCGCCGACCGAGGACCACGCTGGCCCGCAGCCGGTCCGCGACGGGCCAGCGAAGGCGCGTCTCGACCCAGGTCGTGGCGAGGGTCGATCCCAGTCCGTCGGGTGAATGCTCGAGGCGCAGGCGGGCGTCGACCGCGCCGAAGTCCCGCATCACGTCGAACTGGAACTCCCAGGCCGCGTCGTCATGGCCGGCGTCGGCATCAATGCGCCATCGACGGGAGAGGGACGTATCGAACTCCAGCCCGGCGGCCTCAAACTGCCAGCCGGCCTCGACTTCCGTCTCGGCCCAGGCTCCGGATGAGTCGACCGTCTCGAACTCGACGTCCGCATAGAAGCCGCTGGCCGCGTTCCACTGGACGTCCCCGAAGACATAGGGTGCACCGTCGCTCTTGGACGCTCCCTTTGACCGGTTGTCGGTGCCTGCACCCAGTTCGACCGACCAGTGCGACGGCCGTTCCGGGCTGTAGCGCGCCGTGTCGCGGTCCTGGGCCAGGACGGCGGTCGGCAGGACGGCTCCGAAAGCGAGGGCGAGGTGGAAGAGGCGGGTCATCCGCCCATGGTCTAGGCGACGCCGACCTTGTTGGCGAATTGGTGCGTCGCCTCGGCATATTCCGACCGGAGCCGCGCCACCAGTTCGGCGGCCGGGACCACGTCATGGATCGTCCCTGCGCCCTGGCCGGCGGACCAGACGGTCTTCCAGGCCTTGGCCTCGTCGCCCATGTCGAGCTTGTGCTCGGGCAGTTGTTTGGGGTCGATCCCGTTCGCCTGCAGCGACTTGATCATGAAATTGGCCGGGATGCCCGAGACGGCGGGGGTGTGGACGATGTCCGTCGCGCCGCTCTCGATGATCATCTCCTTGTAGGCGTCCGGGGCCATGGCCTCGGTGGTGTTGATGAAGCGGGTGCCGAGATAGGCGAAGTCGGCTCCCAGCATCAGCGCCGCCGCCACGTCCTGGCCGTTCGACAGACAGCCCGACAGAATGATGGTTCCCTTGAAGAACTCGCGGACCTCATTGACCAGGGCGAAGGGGTTGATGATCCCGGCATGCCCGCCCGCGCCGTTGGCCACGAGGATCAGGCCGTCGACGCCCGCCTCGGCCGCCTTGCGGGCATGGCGGACATTGGCGATGTCATGGAAGACCACCCCGCCATAGCCATGCACCGCCTCGACCACGTCGCGGACGGCCCCCAGCGAGGTGATGATCAGCGGCACCTTCTCCTCGACCGAAACCATCATGTCGGACATCAGGCGCGGATTGGTGGGATGGACGATGTGGTTGACACCAAAGGCCGCAGCGTCCGGGTTCAGGCGCGATTTGATTTCGTGCAGCCACTCCCGATAGCCCTCGGTGGAGCGCTGGTTCAGCGAGGGGAAGGTGCCGATGACTCCGGCGTTGCAGGTCTCGACCACCAGATCCGGCCCGGAGACCAGGAACATGGGTGCCGCGATGACCGGCAGCTTCAGGCCGTGTTGCAGCGAAGTCGGAATAGCCATGGCGAGTCCCCGGGTTGTCTTTCGCTACGGATAGCGGGGTGTCGCGGGGGAAGGCA
>VYMF01000180.1_pt1 | contig 14620 bp, 14 predicted proteins | sample 5115271 | NCBI WGS metagenome assembly VYMF01 (sample SAMN12291778, study PRJNA351875) | freshwater metagenome | isolation source: freshwater lake | place: USA: Michigan, Wintergreen Lake | collected 2013-08-08
CGGTCAGGGTCGCCTCGGCACCCGCTTCCACCCGCTCGCGCGTCTCGACCGCAGAGCCGCCGTTTCCGCAACCTGCCAGCCCCAGCAGCGCCGCAGCCAGCCATATCGAACCCCTGTTGGCGATCATGAATCCCTCCCATGGTTGAAATACGCCAGCCACATAGTAACCACAGGTCATGTGTTCCTGCAATGTTCCTTATCGAGCGGGTTCCCCTCGACGCCGCGCGGCCGCATCGCTAGATCAGCGCCATGACCCCAGCCTATCTGTCCGGACGCAAGATCCTGCTGATCGTCGGCGGCGGCATCGCTGCCTACAAGGCGCTGGAGCTGGTGCGCCTTCTCAGGAAGGCTGGAGCCGAGGTGATGAGCGTGCTGACGGCGGCCGGGGCGGAGTTCGTGACGCCGATGTCGCTGGCCGCCCTGACCGGCCATCCTGTCCGTCAGAAGCTGTTCCTGCCCGATGACGAGACGGCGATGGGCCATATCGAACTGTCGCGCTGGGCCGATCTGGTGGTCGTTGCGCCGGCGACGGCCGGGCTGATCGCCAAGGCGGCGAACGGTCTGGCCGACGACCTGGCCTCGACCACCCTGCTGGCGACTGACAAGCGGGTGCTGCTGGCCCCGGCCATGAATGTGCGGATGTGGCTGCACCCGGCCGTGCAGGCGAACATGGCGCGGCTGGAGGCCTTTGACGGCTTCCACGGTGTCGCCGTGGTGGGGCCGGACGATGGCGAAATGGCCTGCGGCGAGTTCGGCCCCGGGCGCATGGCCGAGCCGGCGGCGATCCTGACTGCCATCGAAGATCTGCTGGCCGGTCCGGATGGACGTCCCCTGGCCGGGCGTCGGGCCGTGGTCACCGCCGGTCCGACCTTCGAGCCGATCGATCCCGTGCGCGGCCTGACCAATCGCTCCAGCGGCAAACAGGGCTATGCCATTGCCGAAGCCCTCGCCCGACTGGGGGCGCAGGTGACCCTGGTCTCGGGGCCCGTGGCCCTGGCCTGCCCGGTCGGGGTCGAACGTATCCCGGTGGAGACCGCCCGCGAGATGCAGACGGCCGTAGCCACGGCGCTTCCCGCTGATATTGCCGTGATGAGTGCGGCGGTCGCCGACTGGCGGGTCGACGGCGTGGCCTCGGGCAAGATCAAGAAGGCCCCGGGTGGCCCGCCCCTGCTGTCCCTGATCGAGAACCCCGACATCCTCGCCGGCGTCTCGGCCCCCGGAAAGAAGCGCCCGAAGCTGGTGGTCGGCTTTGCCGCCGAGACCACGGATCTTGAGTCCAACGCCCGCTCCAAGCTGTCGCGCAAGGGCTGTGACTGGATCGTCGGCAATGACGTGTCCGACGACGTGTTCGGGGCCGACGGCAATACCGTCACCCTGTTTACCCGCGACGGGACGGCCGAGACATGGCCGCGCCAGTCCAAGGCCGAGGTGGCGAGAAAGCTGGCCGCCCGCATCGCCGATCATTTCAAAGCCTGAAAGCCGCGCCCGCATGACCACCGTCCGCGTCGAACGCCTGCCCCATGCCGAGGGCCTGCCCCTGCCGGCCTATGAGACCGGTGGCTCGGCCGGGATGGACCTGCGCGCGGCGGTGCCCGAAGACGCACCGGTGACGCTGGAACCGGGGGCCCGCGCCCTGATCCCCACGGGGCTGAAGATCGCCCTGGAGCCCGGCCATGAAGCCCAGGTGCGGCCTCGTTCGGGTCTGGCCCTCAAGCACGGCCTGACCTGTCTGAACTCACCCGGCACCATCGACAGCGACTATCGCGGTGAGGTTGGGGTCATACTGATCAACCACGGACAGGAACCGTTCGTGATCCGCCGCGGCGAACGCATCGCCCAGATGGTCATCGCCCGGCACGAACAGGCGACCCTCGTCGAGGTCGGGGCCCTGGACGAAACCGCGCGCGGCGCGGGCGGATTCGGCTCGACGGGGCGCTGAGGCTCCGGACCCTGCGTCAGGCCTGACGGAAGCCCAGCACGTCCTGCATGTCATAGAGGCCCGGCTTGCGGCTGCGGACCCATGCGGCGGCGGCGACGGCACCCCGGGCGAACAGCGACCGGTCGATGGCCGAGTGGCTGAGGGTCAGGGTCTCGTCTTCGGAGGCGAACAGCACCGTATGCTCGCCGATGACGCCGCCGGCGCGCAGGGAGGCAAAGCCGATCTTGCCGGTTTCCCGCACCCCGGTGATGCCGTCGTAAGGCGCGGAGCGGACGTCGGCCAGGTCGACGTCGCGGCCGTTGGCGGCGGCCTCGGCCAGCATCAGAGCCGTGCCTGACGGCGCGTCGGCCTTGCGGCGGTGGTGGGTCTCCAGCACTTCGATGTCCCAGTCGGCCGCATCAAGCCGTTGGGCGGCGTGTTCGACCAGCCCGATCAATATGTTGACGCCGAGCGAGAAATTGCCGCTGCGGACGATGGCGATCTTTTCGGCCGCCGCGTGGATGTCGGTCTCCTGCTCCGGCGACAGGCCGGTCGAGCCGATCACCAGGGCCGGACCACCCCGGGCAGCGCAGGTCGCAGCCAGTTCCACTGAAGCATCCGGGGTCGAGAAGTCGATGATCACATCGCACAGCGACAGGTCGGGCGTCTCGCCCCTGTCGAACCGTGCGGCCACGACAACGTCCTCGCGGGCGTCGAGCGCTGTTGAGACGGCGCGGCCCATCCGGCCGCGGGCGCCGGAAATACCGGCGTGGAAGATGGCGCTCAACTCAGACCCCTGTCAGTTCGCGGCGATTGTGACGGTTTTCGCATGCGCCGTCATCAACCAGCCTACTGCGGCGCTTCCGACCCCAGAATGTCGGCCCAGAAGCGTTTGGCCTTGCCGGCGAAGGAGGAGTTGCGCGGCGTCTGGCTCTCGCCGAGCGAGGCGGCCAGTTCCTGCAACAGTTCCTTCTGATGGGCCGTCAGTTCGGTCGGGGTCTCGACGAACAGTTCGACCACGAGGTCGCCGCGTTGGCGGCCGTTCAGATGGGGCATGCCCTTGCCCTTGATCCGCACGGTCTTGCCGGTCTGGGAGCCGGCCGGAACACTGACCGGGGCCTTGCAGCGGCCGTCGCAGGCCTCTGACGTCAGGCAGGGGGCGTCGATCTCGCCGCCGAGGGCCGCCGTGGTCATGGCCACGGGCACGGTGACCAGCAGGTCGAGGTTGTCGCGCTCGAACAGTTCGTGGGGCGTGACCGAGATGAAGACATACAGATCGCCGCGCGGGCCGCCGCGCGTGCCGGCGTCACCCTCGCCCGAAAGGCGGATGCGCGAGCCGTCGTCGACCCCGGCCGGGATCTTGAGCTGCAGTTTGCGGTTCCGGCGCACTTGGCCGTGACCCGCGCAGCCGGTGCAGGCGTCCGCTGCCGCCAGACGGGATCCGGCCCCGCCGCAATGGGGACAGGTCCGCTCGACCTGGAAGAAGCCGTTGGCCGAGCGCACCCGGCCGGCCCCCTGACAGGTCGTGCAGGTCGAGGCCTTGGCCCCCTTCCGGGCACCCGAACCTTCGCAGGTCTCGCAGGCGGCGGTGGTGGGGACGGCAATCTCGACTTCAGACCCCTTGTAGGCCTGTTCGAGGGTGATCTCGAGGTCGTAGCGCAGGTCCGAGCCGCGGCGCGGGCCATGCTGGCGTGCCCCGCCGCCGGCGCGGCCGCCGAACACATCGCCAAAGGCGTCGCCGAAGACCTGGGAAAAGATGTCGTTGACGTCGGTGAAGCCCTGGCCCTGGCCACCGAACCCGCCGCCACCGCCGCCGTTGACGCCGGCATGGCCGAACCGGTCGTAGGCGGCGCGCTTCTGGTCGTCGGAGAGCACGGAATAGGCCTCGGAAATCTCCTTGAACCGGGCCAAGGAGTCCTCGCACCCACCGTTCTGGTCAGGGTGATGCAGCATGGCCAGCTTGCGATAGGCCGACTTCAGCCCCGCGGCGTCGATGGTCCGCTCGACCTCGAGAACCTCGTAATAGTCACGCGTCGCCATGAGGCGTTCGTCCTCTTACCCTTGCCGATGGTCCGCGCCTCTTGGCGGGCGGCGACCGGACGGCTGACCAGGCTGACATGGGAGCCCGGTGCGATGATGCAAGCTGTCTCCTCCCTGTCGCCCTTTGCGATGGGGAGGGGGACCACGCGCAGCGTGGTGGAGGGGTTTGGTCCCGTCGCACGAACCTTTTTGGTCCCGCATCCGGAGCGGTTACCCCTCCACCGCTTCGCGGTCCCCCTCCCCATTGCTGCGCAACGGGGAGGAGACGGAGTGGCTTATGCGCTCTTCTTCCCGTCGTCGTCGCCCGGGACTTCCTCGAACTCGGCATCGACCACGCCGTCATCGGCGGTGGCCGTGGCGTCGTCGCCCTCGCCCGACTTCTGGGCCTGGGCGTACATGGCCTCACCCAGTTTCATCGAGGCCTGGACCAGGGTGTTGGTCTTCGCCCGGATATCTTCCGGATCCGTGCCGTCCTTGGCCGTCTTCAGATCGGCCAGGGCGGTTTCGATCGCGGCCTTTTCGTCGGCCCCGACCTTGTCGCCGTGCTCGGCCATGGCCTTTTCGGTCGAGTGGATCAGGCTGTCGGCGGCATTGACCGCCTCGACCATGTCCTTGCGGGCCTTGTCGGCGGCGGCATTGGCCTCGGCTTCCTTGACCATCTTCTCGATATCCGCGTCCGACAGGCCGCCGTTGGCCTGGATGCGGATCGACTGTTCCTTGTTGGTCGCCTTGTCCTTGGCGGTGACGTGGACGATGCCGTTGGCGTCGATGTCGAAGGCGACCTCGATCTGCGGCATGCCGCGCGGTGCCGGCGGAATGCCCATCAGGTCGAACTGGCCCAGCACCTTGTTGTCGGACGCCATCGGGCGCTCGCCCTGGAACACCCGGATGGTCACGGCCGACTGGTTGTCGTCAGCGGTCGAGAAGGTCTGGCTCTTCTTAGTCGGGATGGTGGTGTTGCGTTCGATCAGCGGGGTGAAGACGCCGCCCAGGGTTTCGATGCCCAGCGTCAGCGGGGTCACGTCCAGCAGCAGCACGTCCTTGACGTCGCCCTGCAGCACGCCGGCCTGAACGGCCGCGCCCAGAGCCACGACCTCATCCGGATTGACGCCTTTGTGCGGCTCCTTGCCGAAGAATTTCTTCACGGCTTCCTGGACCATCGGCATGCGGGTCATGCCGCCGACCAGCACCACTTCGTCGATGTCGCCGGCCTTCATGCCCGCGTCCTTCAGGGCCTTGGCGCAGGGCTCGATGGTGCGCTGGACCAGGTCCTCGACGAGGGCCTCCAGCTTGGCGCGCGACAGTTTGATGTTCAGGTGCAGCGGGCCCGAGGCGTTCATGGTGATGAACGGCAGATTGACCTCATACTGGGTCGTGGAGCTGAGCTCCTTCTTGGCCTTTTCGGCCTCTTCCTTGAGGCGTTGCAGGGCCAGTTTGTCGGAGCGCAGGTCGACGCCCTGCTCCTTCTTGAACTCGTCGGCCAGATAGTCGACCAGACGCAGGTCGAAATCCTCGCCGCCGAGGAAGGTATCACCGTTGGTCGACTTCACCTCGAACACGCCGTCGCCGATCTCGAGGATCGAGACGTCGAAGGTGCCGCCGCCGAGGTCATAGACGGCGATCTTCTGGCCGTCGTTCTTCTCGAGGCCATAGGCCAGGGCGGCCGCGGTCGGCTCGTTGATGATGCGCAGGACTTCCAGGCCGGCGATCTTGCCGGCGTCCTTGGTCGCCTGACGCTGGGCGTCGTTGAAATAGGCCGGGACGGTGATGACCGCCTGGCTCACGGTCTCGCCGAGATAGGCCTCTGCGGCCTCCTTCATCTTGCCGAGGGTGAAGGCCGAGATCTGCTGGGGCGAATAGTCCTTGCCGTTGGCGCGCACCCAGGCGTCACCGGTCGGTCCCTTGACGATCTCATAGGGGACCATCTTCTTGTCCTTGGCGACCACCGGGTCGTCGAACGAGCGGCCGATCAGGCGCTTGATGGCGAAGAAGGTATTGGTCGGGTTGGTCACGGCCTGGCGGCGCGCGGGCTGACCGACGAGGGTCTCTCCGCCGTCCTGGATGGCGATGACGGAGGGCGTGGTGCGGTTGCCCTCGGCGTTTTCGATGACCTTGGGGGTCTTGCCGTCCATGACGGCCACGCACGAGTTGGTCGTGCCCAGGTCGATGCCGATGATCTTGGCCATTGGTGGTCTTTCACTCCATTTCAGCGGGCGATGCGGCGGCCTTTTAGAGCGAAGCGCCGCGCGTGACCGCCCCCGGTGTCAGGGTCGTTGGTCGGTTGGTATATTTCCGGCCGCAAAGCCCCACGCGGGGTGGGGTTTCAGGACGGTTGAGGCCGATATGGGAAACACCCCTCCGCCTGCAAGCCCCAAACGCTCACGGGCGACGAATCAAGCGTCAGGGACCGTCAGAAGAACCGGCATTCCGGTGCCGGCATAACCCCTCAACGCCGAGCCATCAGGGTCCGGCCTCTGGGGAGAGACTGCCAGGACGACCTTCAAGGCCGAGCTCACCAACGGCCAGGCGCTGACGCGCTACAACGTCAATGTCTGCCAGATCGCCGACTACGACTACACGCGATGAGGCGCGGCGCGCCTTGAGCGCCGGGGCGGAAGCCCTATCCTTCGGGACATGGGTTCCGCGCGCGAGATTGATACGGGCATGGAGGGCTTCCGGTTCTGGCCGGGAGCCCTTTCCGCGTCCGGACAGGCGGCCCTGCTCACGGACGTGCTGGCCGCTGTCGAACAGGCACCCCTCTATCGGCCGGTGACGCCGGGCGGGCGGCCGTTCTCGGTCGAGATGACCAACCTCGGCCCGCTGGGCTGGGTCTCGGACCGGGCCGGCTACCGCTATCAGCCGACCCATCCGGTGACGGGTGCGCCCTGGCCGTCCATGCCGGAGGCCTTGTTGGCGCTCTGGAGCGACCTGACAGGCTGGCCCGAGCCGCCGGACGCCTGTCTGGTCAACCTGTATCGGGACGGCGCGAAAATGGGATTGCATCAGGACCGGGACGAACAGGACCACAGCGCGCCCGTGCTGTCGGTCTCGCTGGGGGACGCTGCGGTGTTCCGGATCGGCGCGGCCGCCGGCGGGCCGACGCGGACGGTGCGGCTGTCGTCAGGCGATGTCTGCGCCCTGACGGGTCCAGCCCGGCTGGCACGGCACGGGATCGACCGGGTCGTCGCCGGTTCCTCGACCCTGGTGCCGGGCGGCGGCCGGATCAATCTGACGCTCCGCCGGGCGCATTAGCCTCACGGCAATCGTGACTCGACGGCGGCGGGTCGCGCGGTCAGTCTCCCCCCTTCGCAAGACCGGAGCCGCTCGATGCCGAACCTCATCCGTCCCGAAGGCCCCGAGCCCGACGATTTCCGCTTCAGCCGCCGCGCCCTGGCGACCGGCATGGTCGGTGGCCTGGCCTTCGCCGGCTATGCCCCCGCAGCCCTGGCCCGGCAGGCGGCCCCGATCACCACGGACGGTGAGGGCCTGACCCAGGAACAGGTGACCGTTGAGGCCCCGGACGGCTTCGCCCTGCCGATCTTCGTCGCCCGGCCCGCCGGTGAGGGGCCCTGGCCGGTGGTGGTGGTTGCGTCCGAGATCTTCGGTGTCCACGAATATATCCGTGACCTTTGCCGGCGTCTGGCCAAGGCCGGGTTTGCGGCGGTCGCCCCGTCCTTCTTCAACCGGGTCGAGGACCCGGCGGGCCTGTCGGACTTCACGCGGGTGCAGCAGATCGTCGGCGCGGCCGGGTATGAACAGGTCATGGGCGACGTCTCGGCGACGCTCGACTGGATCAGCCAGCAGCTCTGGGCCAATGGCGACAAGGTCGGCATCACCGGCTTCTGCTGGGGCGGCAAGGTGGTGTGGCAGGCCTGCGCCCGCTTCGCCGTGCTGGATGCGGGTGTGGCCTGGTACGGCCGCCTCGCCCCTGCGGCCACGGCCACGCCGGAACAGGCGGCCGCCGGCGAGCCCTGGCCCGTTGATCTGGCCGACGATCTGAAATGTCCGGTGCTGGGCCTGTACGGCGGACAGGACCGCGGCATCCCCCTGACCAGCGTCGAGGCCATGCGCGCGGCCCTGCAACGCGCCGGCCAGACCGCCGGCGGCATCCACGTCTATCCGGACGCCCCGCACGCCTTCCACGCCGACTATCGCGACAGCTATCGCGCGGCGGATGCGGCCGACGGCTGGAGCCGGCTGCTGGCCTTCTTCAATGAGCGGCTGAAGCGTTGAGGCTCTGCCGTCCAACGGTCGGAAGTTTCATCACAGCGGACACAACGCAGGCCACGACGGGCACAACGGGTCCCGGGAAGCCGACAGAACCGAACTCGTCAGCGGTGCCGTGAGATAACTCCGGATCGACGCCGAAGCGTCGATCGGATCAAGGTGGCGACCGCCGCGACCTGATGATGCGCGAAAGAGGCACCGCCCGTCGACGCGTCCGCGGTCCCGTGGAGACCGTTGTGGCCTGCGTTGTGTCCGCTGTGAAGAACCAGCGTCCACCGCCGGCCGGAGCTCAGGCCTTCTGGTCGAAATTTCCGCCGGTGGCTGCGGCCGCCGCATAGGCCGCATTGCCCGCCGCTGCGCCGGAGCCCTTGGCGGCGACCACGACCATGGCCGGGCGCACGGTGCGGCCGAACAGGGCATAGCCGGCCTGCAGCGTCTGGATCACCTGTCCGCCCTGAACCGTATCGGACGGCTGTTCCATCATCGCCTGATGCAGGTGCGGATCGAAGGTCTCGCCCGGCTCGGGGGCGACGCGCTTGAGGTTGTTGCTCTCAAACGCCTGCAGCAGGGATTTCTGGGTCAGCTCCAGCCCGGTGACCAGACCGGCCTCACCGGCGTCGGCGTCCTTGGGGGCGGCCATCAGGGCGCGTTCCAGATTGTCGGCCACGCCGAGCAGGTCCCGCGCAAAGCGCTGGATGGCATAGGCGCGGGCGTCGTTGGACTGGGTTTCGGCCCGCTTCTTGGTGTTCTCGGCCTCGGCCACGGCGCGCAGGGCGCGGTCTTTCCACTGGTCGCGCTCGGCGATCAGGGCGTCGATGGGCCCAAGGCCGTCATCCAGCCCGGCTTCAGCCTCGGATGCCGCGATATCGGCGGCCAGCTCTTCGGAGCGGGGGAGGTCGTCGTGTGTGTCGCTCAAGTCTCTTGTCCGTCCAGCATTCGCCCCAGCACCCGGGCGGTGTAGTCCACCAACGGTATGATGCGGGCATAGTTCAGTCGCGCGGGTCCGATCACGCCGATGGCGCCCAGAACCCGCTGGCGGCCCGTCATATAGGGTGCCGCGATCACGGCGGAACCCGAAAGCGAAAAGAGTCTCGTTTCCGCCCCGATGAAGATGCGGACCCCCTGGGCCGTCGACACCCCGTCCAGCAGGCCGATCAGCTGTTCCTTCTGTTCCAGGTCGTCGAACAGGATGCGGACCTTCTCAAGATCTTCGGCGGTCTCGCGGTCGTGAAGCAGATTGGCCCGGCCGCGCACGATCAGCGAGCGTTCGCGCTCGGCTCCGCCGGACCATGCGGCCATGCCGTCCTCGACCAGGCGGGCGGCGGCGGCGTCCAGCTCGCGCCGGGCGGCGTCCAGTTCGGTGCGCATCTCGGTGCGCGCCTCATGCAGGGGCCGGCCCTTGAGCCGGGCGTTGAGGAAGTTGGAGGCCTCGGTCAGGGTCGAGGGGGTGACCCCGGCCTTGAGCGGCATCAGCCGGTTCTCGACCGAGCCGTCGTCGCCGACCAGCACCGCCAGCGCCTGATCGTGGCCGAGGGCGACGAATTCGACATGTTTGACCCCGGCCTCGCGCACCGGGCTGGCCACGATACTGGCCCCGCCGGCGAGGCCGGACAGGAGGCTGGACGCCTCGTTCAATGCCTCATCGAAGCTGCGGCCCCGTCCTGCCAGCCGCGCGTCGATCTCGCGCCGCTCCTCGGTCCCGAGGTCGCCGATCTCCAGCAGGCCGTCGACGAACAGCCGCAGCCCGGCATGGGTGGGAATCCGCCCCGCCGAGGTGTGGGGCGCGCCCAGCAGTCCCGCCAGGGCGAGGTCCTGCATGGTGTTGCGGATCGAGGCCGGCGACAGGGCGATGCCGGTCTGGGACAGGGTCCGTGAGCCGACGGGATCGCCGGTCTCCAGATAGGTTTCGACAATGCGCCGGAAAATGTCGCGCGCGCGTTCGTCCAGCGCGGTCAGACCGACCGGACTGCCGCTGAACGGCGAAGGGTTGGGGGCATACAGGCTCACGGTTTCAGGATAAGCAGCGCCGCCGCCCCGTCCAAGGAAATCCCGCATGACCACCGCCCGCCCGTCCGGCCGTACCCCCGACCAGCTCCGCCTCGTGACGCTTGAGACCGGCGTCAACCGCTATGCCGAGGGCTCCTGCCTGGTCACCTTCGGCCATACCAAGGTGCTGGTGACGGCCTCGGTTGAGGAAAAGGTGCCCGGCTGGATGCGCAATACCGGTCAGGGCTGGGTCACGGCCGAATACGGCATGCTGCCCCGCGCCACCCACACCCGCGGCCGCCGCGAGGCCGCCGCCGGCAAGCAGAGCGGCCGGACACAGGAAATCCAGCGGCTGATCGGCCGCTCGCTGCGCGCGGTGGTCGATCTCAAGGCCCTGGGCGAGCGTCAGGTGTCGCTGGACTGCGACGTCATCCAGGCCGACGGCGGCACCCGCACGGCGGCCATCACCGGGGCCTGGGTCGCGATGGCCTCGGCGTTTGACTATCTGCGCGCCGAGGGCGTGCTGAAAACCGACCCCATCCTCGATCAGGTCGCGGCGGTGTCCTGTGGCGTCTGCAACGACCAGCCGGTGCTGGACCTCGACTATGAGGAGGACTCCAACGCCGAGGCCGATTCCAACTTCGTCCTGACCGGGGCGGGCACGATCGTCGAAATCCAGGCCACGGGCGAGAAGCGCGGCTTCTCCCGCGTCGAATTCGACCGGCTGTTCCAGCTGGCCGAGGGCGGCTGTGCCGAACTGTTCGCCCTGCAGCGCGCCGCCCTGGGGCGCTGAACGGATCCGTGACCGGCTATCAAGCAGGGCAAAAGCGTGCCAATCCTTTCGCTTGATCCCTGATCGGAGAGCCCTGATGCGCCGGACCGTCCTCGCCCTGCTGGCTGTCGGCGCACTCGCCGGGGCCTGCAGCCCGCCGGCCCAGAAGCCCGCCGATGAAACGGCCGCCGCCCCGGCCGTGCCGGCTCCTGAAATGCCGGCCGATGCTCCGCCGCAGGAAGAGGTCGATCCGGCGGTGGCCATGTCGCCCGTCGGCGCGCCCGTGTCCTGCCTGAACGATATCGGTGAGGCCGCGGCGCAGCGACTGGTGGACCGGTGCATCGCCGTCAGTCCCGCGACCCACCCGCCGTGCAATGTCGCCAATGCGTGCGAAATGATCCGGGACGAGATCGAGCGGTCGTGTGAAATGTATACGCCGGGCGACGCGAAGCCGGCGGAATGCGAGGCCTGAAAGCCGCGCGCGGGGCCATTTAACGGTTCCTGTACCCCCGGTCGGCTAGTCTGTCGGCCATGACGCCCGTACCGACGCCCCCCGACCTGCGCGCCCTGACCACCCTGCGGTTTTTCGCCGCCCTGTGGGTGGTGCTCTATACGGCCTGGCCGCATCTGGATGTCGGCTTTGTCCCGGTCGCCGTGACCAAGGGCTATCTGGGTGTCGAGACCTTCTTCGTCCTGTCGGGCTTCATCCTCAGCCACGTCTATCTCGAGGCGGCGGGCGAGAAGCGGTTCCGTTACGGTGGTTTCCTTTGGGCGCGGCTGGCGCGGGTCTATCCGCTGCATCTGGTCACCCTGTTCGGCATGATCGGGCTCGGCCTGGTCGCGACCGCCGCCGGGATGAGCATCGACGGCAGCCTGACGAACTGGCGCGATCTTCCGGCCCATCTGACCCTGACCCACGCCTGGGGTCTGGCCGGCAGCTCGGCTTTCAACCATCCGTCCTGGTCGATCTCGGCCGAATGGGCGGCCTATCTCGGCTTCCCCGCCTTTGCCTACGTGGCCTGGCGGCTGCGGGACCGGCCGGTTCTGGCCACGGGGCTGGCCGCGGGCCTTGCGCTCGCCCTCTATGCCGCCTTCGAGCCCCTGGCCGGCTATTCCCTGACCGAGGCCACCTTCCGCTGGGGTGCCCTGCGGATCGTGCCCTGCTTCGCCCTCGGCTGTGCCCTCTATCTGATCCATCGCCGCGGCGGTGTGCCTTACGCCGGGCCTGTGGCCCTCGCCAGTGGGGCGGCCGTGCTGGTCAGCGCCTCGCTGGGCCTTTGGGATGCGATCACCGTGCTCGCCGCCGGGGGTCTGATCCTGGGGCTGGGCTCGCTGGACAACAGCCGCGCGGGGGTGCTCGGCTCGAAGCTCGGCGTCTATCTCGGTGAGATCAGCTATTCGATCTACATGGTCTGCGCGCCGGTGCTGCTGCTGACGACCAATGTCGCCGCTCGCCTGACCGGGGCAGAGGACAAGCAGTTTCACGTCATTGTGTGGCTGGCACTGGTCGCGGCGATTCCGGTCGCGGCCATGGTCACCTGTCACCTGGTCGAACGCCCGGCCCGCAAGGCCCTGAGGGGTATGGCCGACCGGCGCGCGGCACGACCCGCCGCGACGAAAGCGCGCACGGACTCGCCTGAGAGGGGTCTTCAACCCTCGGAAACTATCGTCTAGGGCTAGCGGACGGAAACAGGTCGGGACCGACGCCAGCATGATGAAACGGCTCACAGCCGCTGTGGTTGCAGCGACGCTCGGACTTTCAGCGCTGGCCCATGCCCCCGCCGCGAAGGCCGATGAGCCGTACTGGCAGTGCGTGACCTTCGCCCGCATGTATTCGGGTATCGACATCTTCGGTGACGCCCTGACCTGGTGGCGTCAGGCCCAGGGCCGGTTCCGCACCGGCGACCGCCCGGAGACCGGATCGGTCCTGGCCTTTCAGCCCAGCGGCCGTATGGCCCGTGGCCATGTGGCTGTCGTTTCGGAAATCCTTACCGATCGCGTGATCCGAGTGACCCATGCCAACTGGGGTGGCAGCCGCGGTCGGGTCGAGGAAAACGTCACCGTCGTGGACGTTTCGCAGGACGGCGATTGGACTGCGGTCAAGGTCTGGTACAAGCCGATCGATGACCTCGGCACCTCCGTCTATCCGACCTATGGCTTCATCCACAAAGCCCCGGCGCTGCCGACGGACGGCGTGCTCATGGCGGCCGCGCCGACTTCCGACGGCCAGCCCTGATCGTCTGACCCCCGCGGGGGTCGCCGCATGATCCGTGTCTATCGGGCGGGCCGCACGGCCTGCGAGCTGTCGACGGTCGATCCCGCCGACTGGACGATGCCGCCAAAGACCCTGTGGATCGATCTGATCAATCCCACCCGAGAGGAAGACGCCGCGGTCGAGAAGGCCCTGGGGCTGTCCGTTCCGACCCGCGAGGAAATGGCCGAGCTGGAGGCCTCCAGCCGGGTCTATCGGGAAAACGGCGTCACCTATGCGACCGCCGACCTCATTACCAACGGCGATGACGCCCTGCCGGGCCTGGAGCCGGTGACCTTCGTCCTGACCGACGGCCCGCTGGTGACCGTGCGTTACACAGACCCCCGGCCGTTTGCCATGCTGATGGACAAGGTCGGCCGCGAGCCTGCGCTGTGCACCTCCGGGCTCGACATGTTCCTCAACCTCATGGAGGCGGTGATCGACCGGAGTTCGAACATCCTGTCTGCCAACGGCAACCGGGTCGAGGACATCGCCGGACATGTTTTCTCGGGCGGCCGGGCGGTCGGTTTCGAAAAGCTGATCACCAAATTGGGCAAGGCCCAGATCGCCTCGGCGCGGATCGACCAGAGCCTGGCGGGACTGTTACGCGTCTTCGCCTTCGTCGGCATGGATGAGCGGGTCGATACGGACGAGGCGCGCGCCCACCTCCGCTCGCTCGGGCGCGATGCCGACAGTCTGATCGCCCACAACCAGTCGGTGGCTGTCGCGATCAATTTTCAGCTGTCCGCCGCGCTCGGGCTGATCAACATCGAACAGTCGTCGATCATCAAGATCTTCTCGGTGGCCGCGGTGGCCTTCATGCCGCCGACCCTGATCGCCTCGATCTACGGCATGAATTTCCGGCATATGCCGGAACTGACCCAGCCGTGGGGCTATCCGGTGGCTATCGCAGCCATGGTGGTTGCGGCGATCCTGCCGCTGGCCTGGTTCAAGCGCAAAGGCTGGCTGTAAGGCGCGCCGTGGGCTTGACCCGGGACTTTCGTCCGCGCTTTCTGCCGTCAAGCCCGGAGTCTCCCATGCGCCCCCTGTTCGCCGTTCTCACCGTTCTGACCCTCACCGCCTGTTCACAGGCCGAGGCACCGGACCAGCCCGACACGCCGCCCGAACCGGCGCCGGTGCTGGGCGGGGTCGATCTGGCCCGGCCGGTGCGCGCCCTCGGCACGGAGCCGTTCTGGAGCGTCGAACTGAACGGAACGGAGATGGTCTATACGACCCCGGAACCGCCCGGGCAGCGTGCGCCCCAGCCCGATCCGGTGGTTCAGGGCACGACCGCGACCTGGGAGGCGGAGACCGCCGACGGAACCACCCTGCGCGTCACCCTGGTCGCGACCGAATGCTCCGACGGGATGAGTGACCGCACCTATCCGCTGACGGCCATGGGCAAGGTCGGTGATCTTGAGCTGAC